>Ga0114923_10002339_pt1 | contig 12859 bp, 13 predicted proteins | sample SumtaG_FD_89578 | JGI IMG/M metagenome (GOLD analysis project Ga0114923, IMG submission 89578) | Deep subsurface microbial communities from Indian Ocean to uncover new lineages of life (NeLLi) - Sumatra_00157 metaG | ecosystem: Environmental > Aquatic > Marine > Oceanic > Sediment | place: near... | reverse complement strand
AGAGGGTGGGTCTAAAATGCAAAATCTGAGGAATAGGAATGCTCCACCCGTAGCCGGCCTGGTACAGACGTACCTCGATACGGCGTACGACGTAGTTAAAGAGGTGTATGATAATCTTGCACTGATCCAGACAGTTGCCACGGCCCTCGATGACCTAGATCTGGCCGATTTCCTAGCTCAGGCAGATATCAATACACTCAACAAATTAAATACCATCGTGGTTGATGCCACTCTGGGAAATGCCGCGGACTTTGCCACGGCTGCACAGGGAGCGCTTGCCGATACAGCATTGCAGGGTACATTTGCCAGCCAGGCTGAAGCAGAGGACGGCGCAGAAAATACGAAGCCTGTCACCTCATTGCGCGTGGCTCAAGCCATCGCCTCTCAGGTTGCAAGTGCGAAGCTCAACAACTGGTCGGCTGTTACTAACCCCGGCGTGGGTGATGACGGTATCGACGGTTACACGGTTGGGTCTATGTGGGTCAATGTGACCCTGGACACTGCCTGGATAGCTTCGGACGTCAGTCTCGGTGCTGCAGTATGGTTACAGATCGGTAGAACTGATGCAGCAATACTTGCACTTGTGGCTCCGTCCATAGTCAACGTACAAACCGGCACAAGCTATACAATACTGGCAGCTGACAACGGTAAGGAAATCATCTTCACGAATGCGGGTGCAATTGCTGTAACGCTACCCGATACGCTCGATAACTTCTTCCAGTGCGTAATTAAACAGGCTGGAGTAGGCGTACCAACGGTAACGCCAGATACAGACACCATTAACGGTGCTGGTACAGGTGTAACACCAAGCGATCAGTGGAAAGGTCTACATCTAGTGCAGTATGCAAATACTACCTGGTTTGCTACGTTCTAATGTTCTTGGTCGAACAAGCAATATTTAGTGGTGGCGCTGCTTCTGGTGGACCATTCATTTTAGACACATTTACTGGTGTTGGCCCTTTAAGCGCACACACACCTGAAGTGGGTGGTGCCTGGGCACATTACGGTATAGGAACTATTGCTGACTTTACTATTAATGCCACAGATGGTTTACGCCGTCACGATGCAGATAGCTTATTTTTTGCATCTGTTATAAGTGAATCTCCAAATTATGCGGGTGAAAGTTATCACGTAACCTGTAAGTTGCAGCATTACGATGTTGTGCCAGATCTTGAAGGCGGTAACAGAGGTCCAATATTTAGTTCTAATGCTGATGCTACAGAGTATTACGGTGCAAACATTAGGGGAAGCTCCGGAGTAGTAATTTTTGAAATAGAGAAAGATGGTAGTAATTTAGTACAAGCAGTTTTACCAGCTCCCCACGATTTAATGGATGACTTTACAATAACAGTCACTGTAGATGGTGGCGACATAGTTGCTACTTTGTGGAACGATTCTTCTGATATAGAGGCCCATACGTTTTCTTGGACTGAATCAGCTTACGTAGATGCTGACCACAAATATTTTGGTATTCGTGGTGGTAGTAAATCATTGGGCGATAATACTACAACCAACACAGGATCCGGTGTTAATGTACTCTCAGTAGGGCCTACTGCACCAGACACAACATACTCTGATACAGTTGGTGTATCTGGTTTGGCTGCCTGGTATGATGCCACTAAAATTGACACACTTTGGCAAGATAGAGCCCGTACGATTCAAGTTGCAAGTAATCTTGATCCAGTAAGAGCGTGGGATGATGCTACGGGTAATGGTTTTAATGTACTTCAGTGCTTAGCAGCAGCTGCATACAAAACTGGTGTGCAAAACTCACTGCCAGGTATCCTGGGATCTGCAGATGCATGTTTCCTAAATCCCTCCTCACCCATCACAGATGAAACAGCGTGGACAGTATTTGTTGTATTCAATACTGCAATTAATGAACATGTAGGCGGTCTTTGGTGTGATGGTAATACCAGTTCGCTGCGATCAGCAGTATTTGGCGACTCCAGAGCCGCAGGGCCTTTAATGGGTTACTTGAATGATTCAACTGGAGCAAACCGTGTAAATCCCACACCGGACTACGACACTGCATTCAAATACATCACATTCAGTAGAAGTGGTAGCGCTTTAACAGGTAATCTGGACGGCGTTGCTATGACAGGAGCCACCATAGTAGGCGATGGTAACGTTGCAAATGACGCTATACGATTATTCTCACAACATAGTGCGGCTAATCCACTTAATGGGCACATATGCGAAGTTAGGATCTATAACGGAGTACTAAGCGGTGGTAATATTAGCACAGTAGAGGCATACATAGTAGATAAGTGGTATCCATGAGATTAGGTGAAAAACAAGAACTATTCATGCGACTGTTACCGTCGCTAATCGACAAAGCCCATGATCTGGGTTTTGCAATACGCGGTGGAGACCTTTTCCGCAGTCCCAGGGCATTCGGTGCAATGGGAGAACCAGGTCCCTATGGGCACAGAAGTAGTGCACATAAATTGAAACTTGCTATTGACCTAAACCTGATGCTACATGGTAGACTTATAAGGTCAACACAAGGACATCAAGAATTAGGCGAATGGTGGGAGAGACAACATCCCCTTTGTCGCTGGGGCGGAAGGTTCAAAGATGGCAACCATTACTCACTGGAGCACAACGGAGTCATGTAATGGAATATGAATATGAGTATGAACAGCGTGAGCAACATCCTGGTCCTCGTCAATACAGAATGCCAGGCTCGAGCACGACTGCTGGACAGATAGCCGGAGCTATTGCAACCATTATAGTTGGTGGCGTTGGTATTTTCCTTCCAGAGTTTGCTGAACGGATTCCGTTCGGCTTTGAGAGTGCCGTAGTCACAGTTGTGATTGGCACGGTCGCTTATCTCAAACGAGAGAAGCGGTTACGTAAACGATTTGAACAAGAACAGAGAGAGCATAATGAATGCGTGGAAGAAGATCACCACTTGGATTAAATCGATCGGTTGGGTCACGACTTTTGGAACGATTGGAGTTGCTGTTCTTTTTGCCCTGGCTGCTACGCGATCTACTAATAGTAGGCGTAGAGCAGATAGGCAAGAAGGCCAGGTTGTGGACCTCCTCAACAGGAATCGAAGCCAGTACAGAGACAAAGCAAGACGACTTTCGGAATCCGCCGCAGGGCATAAGCAGAAGGCGTTGGATGCGAGAATCGAAGCAGAAGTACGGCTCGAAGAATTAGGAAACAGAGATGAAGACATTGATACTATTACTCACCACTACAACTCTCATAGGGTGCGTAGGGATTGGTGAAACCCGGGATCCACCGGACTGGAGTGATGTAAGGCGGCCTGAAGTCACGGTCACCACTCCTATGCCGTTGCCAACGTTGTGTCGGCTTAAAACTTTGACTGACCCCAATACCGGAGAATCATTCGATATGTGGCCTGCAGACTGTACCAAGACTCTGCTTGGGTATGAAGCCGTTGCTGAAACAAACACCACGATCGCAGCTGAGAATGCAGCTGCTTTGGACTTAACCGAGGCTGCATACGACGGCCTCATATCAGCTGGCGAAATGCAAGAGGAGATTACCAGGTTCTATGCTGACGAACTCAGATACGAGAAACGTGAGCACACCATAGATAACTGGATCAACAAACTGCTGCTAGTACTTGGACTAGGAGTAGCGTTATGAGCGACGAAAGGGTATTGCCAAAAACGGCAGTGGGGTGGGCGACATTAACAGTTAGCATTGGGATCGTGTTGGGTAGCGCCGGCACACTTTATCTGGGTCTTCAGACAACTGCACAAGCAGCGGAAGATCATGCAACGATGCAAATCGTAAATGAAGAGGCTCGAGCCGTACTGCGTTCAGAGTTTCAACAACATGTAATTGATGATGACATCAAGGATGACCGTGCAGCAATTAGCGAAATAGACACACAAATCACAGATATTGAGTACAAGATTTTGTACGAAGGTCTCACAGAAGCCCAGATCCGATTCTGGGATAGTCGACTCATCACATTGCGCGGTGACAAAGAATGTGTACGAATAGGTAAATGCGAACAATAAGGTAAAAAATATGTTAAAAGTACTTCTAGTCACCGTTACAATGGGTATATTTCGTGTCCTTCCTATGGATACGTCTCCTACAGAAATTGAACAATATCAGATTTCTGCGGATAATTTAGCAGCTAATGTTGAAGAATTTTTTGACTATCACACCTCACACAGTTGGGATGTGACTGTACAGGGTTATGCCTTTGCAGCTAGCTGTAGACCACAACCTAGTTACTGGTGTACTCAAGATGCTCAACAGTATTTACGGGACACCGGTCAACGCCAGCCCGATTACATACAAACATGGGCGCCTGGTCACTATAACTGGTCAGTATCCGGCGTAGGTCAAGTTGGTGGCCCACATTCAGTACTACTAACTACGGCTTCAAATCACACAACACGCATTAGCGTACATGAATTTGGGCACAACCTAGGTTTATGGCATTCCAGCACATTAACAGATGACGGTGTTCATACCGAATATGGAGATCACACCTCTGTCATGGGTAATGGATTCAGTTTCAATGCTCCCAATCTGATAGAACTGAATCTGGATACCTCTTCTCCCCAAGCCACAGCCTTTGATAATTTTAGTCTGGTTCCCGATACCATTTCAATTGATGACAAAGTGTATGACATACCAGCAGAGAGCACCCTATATATCAGGCACAACCAGGGCAAAGTAACCAGCAACGAGTATTTGACCAATGCTCCCAAAGAGTCACCAATGGTTGTGGTGGACTCCTCACAACAGGTGTTCCTTGCACCACTCGAATTGCGAGACGTAGATCTTCGATCGGAAGAAGACAGATTTGTAGTTATAGATGTGCCCAATAACAACGCACTCTTCACAGTATCCACACGTAAAGTGGGCCCTGGCGGGGGCAATATTGAACCCACTCTCATGCTCCATGAGCCGGGCGTGTATATACATCGCACACCCAACCGCTCCAACTCCACCACTCTCGGAAGATACCCACTTAAAGTTGGCGAATCCAAGCAGATTGGCACAGGTGTGGTGGTTCAGTACCTGGAGCAGCAAGGTGAGACGGCCCGTGTTAATGTTGTGTATGATGAAGTGGTGCCTGAAAATACACAAATGTCAACAGGCTTCCCGGCAGTACCTTTCGGTGGTTCTCTGGCTGCAGAGCATAGTGGACTTTGGTACAGCCCAGAATTTCGGGGACAAGGCTTTACTGTATTCGTTAAAGGCAATAGAGCGTTAGTCTCTTGGCTTACATTTCAAAATGGTAGTGATAGGCACCAGTACTACTTGAGTTACGGTTCCATTAATGAAGTAATAGAAGGTGTAGAACTCTGGACTACTGATGGTGGCACATTTGCAGATCCCAGTACACGCGAAGTAATAAGCGCCGGTAGAAGCCGGCTCTACTTCACTGAAGATGGTGGGGTGTTCAATTACGACATGGATGAGTACAAGCGTGGCAGTGTTCTACTTACCCAGCTACTTCAATCCAATGATACACTTAACGGATTATGGTTTGACCCGGAGCGAGTTGGTGAAGGCTTCTCTGTCATCATGTACGGCGATACTATGGTGGCGTATTGGGAGACATACGGCTATAATCCACCCACAAGTCCTTTTGATGCGGCTGAACCCGATGCCCAGAAATGGTACTACAGCCAGGGTGAATTAAACGCCCAAGGTACATACAATTTAACTGTGAGAGAAGTCTCTGGCGGTAGATTTTTACGCTTTGATGACGTTGATCTTACAAACCTGGGCACGATAAATGTGACCCCGAATGCCGATGGAACATTAACTGCTGACTATAATTTCTCTGGAAATGTCGGCACACTCAACTTGAAGAGGCTATTTTAATGACCACACCAATTTTTAATCTCGAAATGGAACAAGGCGCTTATTGGACACACACGTTCAATTGGTACGGTGGTGGTAAACAAATGGCTCCCATCGAAGATGTCGTTGAAGGTTACCCAACCATTATTCGCGTAACTGCTCATGGATTACCCACGGTATCAGATACACCCGTTATCGTATCTGGTGTAGAGGGCGTTCTCCAGCTTAACAGCACTGATACAGGCATAGAACTAGCAACCAGAATCGATGCTGATACATTCAGTGTGCCAGTGAGTACCGTAGGTGAGATAGCTACGCCCGGGAAACTGGGAGAGATTACCTGGTATGCTCCATCGGTTATCACTGGTTACACCGGTCGCTGCCAGATTCGCAAGAACTGGCACACTACTAATTTCATCGCTGAGTTAACTACAGCAAATGGCGGCCTGGTTATCGTTGAAGCTGATGCTAGCTTCCAACTCATTCTCTCTGCTGCAGCAACAGCTGCATTTGATTTCGTGGATGCCGTGTATGACATCGAAGCAGTTCCGCCAGGTGGTGGCGATGATGTTGTTCGTATCCTGAAGGGCAACATACATTTTGACCGGGAGATGACCAGATGACCATCTTTTTACGACCACATCCCGCCAACAAACCAGTAAAATACCTGGAAAGTATTGAATTGAGCGGATTGGTTCTACACCCGCAAAACACCATTGCAATGTACACACACCGGTCTGCCCCGGCGACAGGTCCAGCGGGTCCTACTGGCCCAACAGGAGCAAATCTTAATAGTCTGTACGACACAATCATTGCTTCATGCTCCGATGAACTCTCTGCTATTACAGTCAGTCTGAGTGTAGCCAAAACGCATTTCAGAGCGCCTTATGCCCTGGATCTAGCTACCGGGTACATTAGAATGGATTTACGTGAAGCACCTCTTGGGTCAGACTTCATTGTCGATGTCCACATGAACGGTGCAACGATGTTCACTGATTTACTAACCATCGATAATGGAGAACTCACCTCTGTTGGTTCTACTTCTCCAGCCGTACTAAGTGTCACTGATGTTCCCGATAATGCGTTGTTTGAAGTGTTCGTAACGCAAATTGGTTCAGCCTTTTCTGGTACGGGTCTTAAACTCGCAGTAACAGGGATTAAGGTAGAACCATAAATGGCAGCGATTTACCAATGGCCGATTAACGCAGGCAGCCCTCCACCAGAGGCAACTGATGATTTCCTAAATTATGAGTACGTACTCATGACAACGGATCAGAATTGGTTGTGTCGGTATATTGGACTAGACTACGACACAGGGATCCAGACGGATTTCGGCCAGTTTCTGACAAACAAAAACTGCTCCGTTGTCTCAGATGCCACCAGTGTAATCTGTGACATGGATGATACTCGCAGGAACCCACATCAATTTGTATGGCGTGGACACACATTCTCCGAGGTCATTAGTGAGTTTCACGGCGGTATAAACGGTGGTGATGGAATGATATCCGCCACTGTGCCGTATTTAATCTTCTCAGGTGTTGAAGCTTTTGGACACAGTTGCAGACTTACAGATTATGCCCAAGCTGCTCCATGGAATATGAGCGATGCCGAAGTAATCACATTTGCCCCACACTCTGAAAATTGGAAAGGATTCTTCGACATCAACTATGGTCTAGCTGGCGAGCGCGGATACGGCGATGCATTCGTAGCAATACCGTATCCGGGCAACGACATGTCTGTTTTTACCATAAACGGATTGAACCTTGTGGAACAAACTCGATTAACTGCTGTTTTAGAGTATCCCGCTGTAGGCAGTATTGCTGAGTTTGGGCATGATCCAAACTCAGGGTACATCGCACATTGTAAGGCCCTTGCCGGCATTGGAGCACAAATCTGGTTCTACGAAGTAGACACAACCACACTGATTCCAACGTATATCGGTACAGATAATGCCTCTGGTGTCGTTCTGGCAGTTGGATGGACACCACATGGTACTCATTTGGTAACATGCGAGAACGGTGGAGCCTTTACGCACAGACTTCGTTGCTACTCATATAACCCGATTGGTCCAACCATCACATTGACCGATACCTTGGATATTGAGGGAGTTACCAGTACAAATTGTCACTTTCAGGTCAGTCGTGTGTCCGGAAGAATCTGGTTCACGGGCACAAGTCCTTCTGGCGGCCCTGGTGGGACAGGTTCAAAAGTATTTCATATCGATGGTAGTGATAATATCGTGGTTGACTTTGAGTTGACATATAGCACAGGCAGCAGCGGTTACCTTGGTAACCCATTATCATTCCTGGAAGAGCCCTTAGCAGTTACATCAAACGGCTTCTCTGGAATCAAAGAAAAGCTCTTTGAAGCTTGGGAAATGAATGAGGCCAGCGGACATCGTGCAGGCTCTATGGGCAACCAAAATTTGAACTTGGACGTTGGTTCAGTAGGAGCGCGTACTGGTAGGGTCGGTCTGGCGGCCGATTTCGGTGGTGCTGCTGCACTAAGTTCAACTGATATTGCACAGGAAGCCCGTACAGTCGACAACTTCTCAAACGTGATGGATGTTATAGTAGACGTTAAAGGGGCTAACGATCAATACATCATACAACGCGGTAGGCAAGATTACCAAACAGCAGCCCCAGACCAAAAAGACTGGGGACTGCGTTGGGATGCTGGGCTTGATCGTTTTACATTCTTCATAAGAAGTGGCAGCACTGAGTATACCGTGTCTGCCGACAACCTGGGTGCAGTAACAGCCGGGATCATGTATCACATTTATTACGAATACAATAAGGACACGGACAGCATCTCAATCAGAGTCAACAATGGTACGATAGATACTACTTCGTTACCGCCTGGTACAACCCTGAATGCTCACTACGGTGCGACACAAGCGTTGACAATAGGCCGTGAATCCAGCTTTGCCGGTGGCAGTGGTTGGTGGGACGGTGCAGTAGATTGTCTGTTCTGGTTCTATGACGTTTTAACACCCGCAGAGCAGTCCTGGATGTACAATGGCGGTCTTAGTCGGGCGTTCTCTGAACTTTAAGGGTGGTATATAATGTTTAATCTGTTTATAATCATCAAAATGAATAAAGGTGCAATTTAATGGCTGGAGTTGAAGAACTAGGTGTCGTTGACACAGTACCGTCTAAACCACTGACGAAATGGGCTAATGAGCCCACAGTAGCAAAGCTGAAGGAAGACCTGCTTGAGGCTACTGGAGATCATGATACACATACCAGTAAAGTCAGTGCCTGGTTAGACAACCTCAACGTAACGGGTGGAGCTTTGATCACAAAGGTCAAAGGCCGGTCGACTATTGTACCGAAACTTATCCGTAAGCAGGCGGAGTGGCGTTATGCTTCTTTGTCCGAACCATTCCTTAGCACCGAGGACATTTACACCACTTCTCCAGAATCCTGGGAAGATAAAGATGCAGCCATTCAGAACGGTCAGGTTCTGAACTACCAGTGGAATAACAAGCTTAATAAAGTGGCATTCATTGACGAGTACGTGCGTACCGCAGTGGACGAGGGTACTGTTATTGTGCGTATGGGCTGGGACTTCCAAGAAAAAGAGATAGAAGTGCCTAACATGATTCCACAGCTTGTTGACGATCCACGACAAGCCCAAATGATATTACAAGCCATCCAGGCGTTGGAATTGAACCCAGATCAAGCACAGCAGGAATTACCGCCAGAGTTACTGGAAGATGTTCAGTTGACCATGCAGGCAGGTATCCCCACTGAGATGGTTCAGGACGGCATGAAGACCGTCATGAAAACGACCAAAAATCAACCGACCGCGGAAGTTTGTGATTACACCTCACTCATCATGGATCCCACTGCCAAGGGCGACATGGATAAAGCGACCTTTGTCATATTCAAATTTGAGACTAGCCTTTCCGAATTGAGGAAGAAGGGCTTGTACCACAACCTTGATGCAATCAATGTTGAGAAGAATGCCATTGAGAACGATGACTACGCCGGCAACAAAGAAGTTACCTCGTTCAATTTCAAAGATGCACCCAGGAAGAAATTCATAGCCTACGAGTATTGGGGCTTCTGGGACAAAAATGATAACGGTACGACTGAACCCATAGTGGGTACTTGGGTGGGAGACACCCTTATCCGGATGGACGACTCCCCATTTCCGGATGAGGGGCTCCCTTTTATATTGGTACAGTATCTGCCTAAACGAAAAGCAAACTTTGGCGAGCCAGACGGCGAGCTGCTCCTTGACAACCAGAAGATTTCTGGCGCCGTAACACGCGGCATGATGGATATGATGGGTCGAGCTGCTGTCGGTCAAATGGGTATGCGCAAAGATGCCCTGGACATTACCAACCAACGTAAATACGATAACGGGCAGGACTACATGTTCAATGCCCACATTCCTGATGCGCGGGTTGCTTTCCATACACACACGTATCCGGAGATTCCCGGGTCTGCTCAATTCATGTTGAGTCTACAACAGAACGAAGCCGAAGCACTAACCGGTGTTAAAGCCTTCCATGACGGTATATCCGGTGAAGGGCTTGGTAAGTCAGCTACTGCAGCACGAAGCGCACTTGATGCAGCTTTCAAGCGAGAACTGGGTATCTTACGTCGCCTGGCAGCAGGTGTAGTCACGATGGGTCGTAAGATGGCAGCCATGAATGCTGTCTTCCTCGAAGATGAGGAGATAATACGGCTGACTAATGAAGAAATAGTCCAAATTAAACGTGATGACCTGGCAGGTCGCATTGATATCAAGTTAAGCATCTCTACAGCGGAGACTGACAACGCTAAAGCAGAAGAGTTGTCCTTCATGTTGCAGACGATGGGTAACACGATGCCACAGCCGATGTCTCAAATAATACTTGAAGATATCGCCAGATTGCGTAAAATGCCAGAGTTAGCTAAAAAGATTAAGGATTTTGTTCCACAACCTGATCCGTTAGAAGAACAGATCAAGATGTTGGAGATTGAAAAACTAAGGGCTGAGATTCGTAAACTCGACTCAGAGACCTTAGAGAACACAGCTGAGGCGGGTCTTGACGATGCGAAAGCAGAGGAAACTAGATCAAGTACTGATCTGAAAGACCTAGAGTTTGTAGAAACCGAGTCCGGTGTTACACAAGAACGTAACCTCGAACAAGACGGTGCCCAGGCTAGAGCGAATCTCGAAAGAGATGTTGTTAAAGAGGCTCTAAAAGGCGGCAATGAGAGTTCGGGTGAAAGCTCGAGCACAACCCCCTAATCCAAGAGTAGAGGAAAGATTATGACTGACCAACAGATTCAAGAAATTGAAATACATATCGATGATGCGAAGAAAGATGTTGAGTTCGCTAATAGGCTCGACAGGCTCCGTAAGAATAAAGATTTCATCGCAATTGTCGAAAAAGGTTTTTTCCGCGATGAAGCAGAACGTGTTTGCGCATTGAAAGCCAGTCCGCATATCCAGGGTGATGACGAGCAGGCACAGATCGATAACATCATCGTATCCATTGGTGGATTCAGACAATACTTGCGAACCATCAACCAATTGCGTACTATGGCACTACAGGCTATAGCAGCTGATGAACAAACACGGGACGAACTGCTGATTGAACAACTCGGCGTAACGGAGGTTTAACATGACTGACCAAGCCTCCGAACAAGCTTCTGAAAAGGAGCTTAACGAACAGAATAATGAACAGGAAGCTCCTGATTTCGGTAACATGACGGATGAGGAGATTCTAGCACTGGATCCAGCTACATTGAACGATCCAGAGGAAAATGCATCAACTGAAGAGAACCAGGAGTCTGGCTCTACCAAGGAAGATGACCAGTCTGCAGGCGCAGACGAGAAAGGTGAAAGCGATTCTGATGCAGCGGGTGGTGCCGGCTCAGAAGAAAGCACATCGGACTCGGATGACGAGGCTGCGGGTAAGACCTCTGATGAGGAATCTTCGGATCACGGCGATGATGACAAATCAGAAGAAGCTCAGCGCTTAGCTGCTGAGGCCGACCAAGCCTCAGAAAGCGACAACGCGGAATCTTCTGATAAAGATTCAACCGACAAACGGGACTACAAATCAGAGTTGGCTGAGGTCATGAAGCCCTTTAAAGCAGCCAATCGTAAGATCACTGTCAAAACGGCAGAAGATGCACGAAGACTGATGCAAATGGGCGTTGATTACTCCAGGAAGATGGCGGATATGAAGCCATACCAGAGAGTACTCAAGACCTTAGAGAAGCATGATCTCCTCGATATGAACGAGATCAATTTCGTGATCGATCTGGTAAAAAAGAAAGATCCGGAAGCTCTCAAGAAATTTCTTCGTGACAATGAAATCGATCCAATGGATTTGTCACTGAAGGACGGTACCGACTGGAAGCCCAATGACTATTCGGTTGGAGATAAGGAAATAATGTTGGATGAGGTGCTGACGGATATCAGCGATACAAGCACCTTTGATGCAACGGTTAACGTAATCTCCAAACAATGGGACATGGCTAGCAGACGGCAACTGATGGACAACCCGGGAATTATCGCGGTTATCAATGAGCACATGGAAAGCGGAGTTTACAAGCAAATCGCAGACCGTATGCTTACTGAGAAAACACTGGGACGATTAGCGGGCCTGTCTGACCTGGAAGCGTACAAGGCAGTTGGCGAGGCAATTGAGACCGAGAAAGGGTGGATCAACCCACCCTCCGGTACAAACCTCAACACTGACAGTAACTCTCAGGACTCAGCACAGAACCAGAGCGCTGAAGCTGCGAAAGCAGAAAAGAGGCGCAAGGATCAAAAACGTGCTGCTAGTCCCACAAAGGGAAAAGCTGGCGCAGGCAAGAAAGCACCAGATTTTGCTAAGATGACTGATGAAGAAATCGAGGCGTTTGATGCATCTAGCCTGTAACTTTTAACGCAACAGGAGATATACCATGCCTTTTGAAAATCCTCATGGTTATAATGATCCCGCAGGCGGAACAGCCTCGGACGTTGGTAGCCAGATCCGGACAGACTTTTTCTTCCGGAAAGCATTGGTAGAAGCAAGCCGGGAATCTTT
>Ga0114923_10002338_pt1 | contig 12863 bp, 8 predicted proteins | sample SumtaG_FD_89578 | JGI IMG/M metagenome (GOLD analysis project Ga0114923, IMG submission 89578) | Deep subsurface microbial communities from Indian Ocean to uncover new lineages of life (NeLLi) - Sumatra_00157 metaG | ecosystem: Environmental > Aquatic > Marine > Oceanic > Sediment | place: near... | reverse complement strand
TTGATGTCCTGCTGGTTGATGATGACGTTTACAATGTCGCCGATACTTACAACTCCCACCAGTTGATCATCCTCAAGTACCGGTACGTGCCGGCAGTGGGCCTGGGTCATCAGTGCCATGCACTCTTCAATGGTTGCGTCCGGGGCTAAAGTGAAAACATCTCTGGTCATCAACTCCTCAACAAGTGTTTCCTTGGATGACCTTCCCCTCAGGATCACCTTTCTGGCATAATCCCGCTCAGAAAAAATACCCACGAGCATTCCATTATCCAAGACCAGCAGTGCCCCCACATTCTTATCGGCCATCACCTCGAGAGCTTCAAAGACCGTTGCCTTCGGACCCACTGACCATGTATCGTTACCTTTCTTCCGTAGGACTTCTCTTATTTTTTCCATGATCGCACCTGCCTTTCTCTAAAATCTTTAAATCCTTTAAACAAAACAGAACCTGAAATCCAGACACCTATTTACTATTAATAATAAGGGGTAAGGTATGGCGTGGCAAATCTCGTGAGCATCCCGGGGTGTTGGGTAGAGTAGAGAGCAGGTCACTGCTGCCGTAGGCTTGGCTTATCTGTTTCCGTTCCTTTCGTCTGACGGTGCCCAAATAGCCTTACCATAGTATCAGTGACCAGCTCCCCCTCATCAAACCGTGCATGCGGTTTTCCCGCACACGGCTTTCCGATGTTCTTCACCGTAAGGCATGCGCTCTCGTCCAGCCTCACACCTTCTCCCGCCTCGATGGCCTCAAAGGTCATGCCGTCTATACCGGCACTCCCTTTGTTGTAGGAACACCCGTGGGGTCAGGTCCTACTGTCTGATGTTTTGCTGATTCCTGGACCCTGCGGTAAGCAAGCTTTTGATCCTCTTCGGAAACCCGTGGGGTCGTACCTCAGATTCTCAGGTCAGCCAGCTTTTGATTCTCTTCTGCGTTCTGCGTGCTGCGTTCTGTTCAAGACACCTCGATACATCGACACCTAGATACTTAGATACATTACTTTCCCCCGGATTTAGCCTTTCTCCTTTTCTGAAGCCTGTCACGCCAGAGGCGTGATAACTCCGTGGTGAAAATCAACGCCTTCACAGGAACCGATGTTTATCCCTGGATTCCGGCTCACGACTCCGCCGTGTCCGGAATGACCCGTCTTCGCTTTCAGCTTCGCTGCGGCAAGCTGGCGATTGAAGAATTTACCTCGATACCTAGTTACGTAGATACCTGGATACAGTCCTTTCTCCATTGCCCCCGTTTCCACTAAATATGTTACCGTACGGTAACAATTGTCTTTCTTTTTCATTTTATCCGTGATATGTACCCGTACGGTAGTATTTGCAGAAAGGAGTAGGTATGATAGATCAAAAATTACCGTACGGGATCATCAAGTCATCGGAAGAATTGGGTTCTGTGATCAGGCATAAGCGGAAATCAGACAGATTGACCCAGTTTGAGGCTGCTTCGTTGTGTGGGGTGGGGAGACGCGTATTCAGTGAAGTAGAGCGCGGAAAGAAGTCGGCTGAAATTGGAAAGGTACTTCAGATTATTTATGGGCTTGGTCTGAACCTCAACGTGGTACCCCGTGGGAGTAGAATTAAATGAGGGTGTTGCTTGTATATATGGGCATGGAAAAGGTGGGATGCCTTGAGTGCGATGATAAAGGCCGATTTACCTTCCAATATGATTTGGGATGGATAAGTAAGGATAATACTCCACCCCTTTCGCTGTCTCTGCCGCTCCGTGAAGAAGTATACGATGACGAATCAGCAAGACCATTCTTTACAAATCTACTTCCCGAATCTGCACTGAGAGAGGCTGTAGCGCGAAAACTTGGAATCTCCCCAAGAAACGAATTTGCTTTGCTAACGGAATTGGGTGGTGAATGTGCCGGCGCGGTTTCTTTGCTTCCTCCCGATATCGCTCCTGTAGATGAGGGTGATTATCTGGAACTATCTGATGAGGAACTTCATGAGATCGTCAAGGAACTGCCCAATCGTCCTTTCCTGGCTGGTGAAGAAGGAATACGTCTTTCACTTGCCGGTGCTCAGGACAAATTGCCTGTTTATATGAAAAGTCATAGAATCTTTATCCCCCGCGGATCGTTCCCCAGTTCCCACATTCTGAAGCCAAACATTAAAGGCATCGATGGAAGTGTTCGTAACGAGGTTTACTGCATGGCTCTTGCTGCTGAATTGGGTCTTAAGATTCCACCGGTTACGATAAAAACGGGATTGGATGAGCTGTACCTCATTAACCGTTATGACCGCCACGAGGACGAAAGTGGACATGTTCACCGATTGCACCAGGAGGACTTTTGCCAAGCGCAAGGTCTTGTGGCTGAAACGAAGTACGAATCGGAGGGAGGTCCATCACTTGCTGATTGTTTCAAGGTTTTGGAACGATACTCGACCAGTCCAGCACTTGACCGAAAAAACTTACTGGAATGGGTGGTGTTTAATACACTTATCCATAATGCGGATGCCCATGCCAAAAATATCTCACTTCTGCTATTGCCGGATGAGATAAGATTGGCTCCCTTTTACGATTTGCTTTGTACAAAAGTGTATGAGGGCGTGAGTGATAAACTTGCTATGAAGATTGGCAGGGAAAATAGGCCACAATGGATTCAGTCCCGTCACTGGGAACGTTTTGCCGAGGCAGTGGAAATCGACTCGAAATTAGTGTTTAAAACAGTTCGCGATTTGGCCGGAGAGATCAACTTAGTAGCAAACAAAGTGGCAGATGTACAAAGTGAAACTTGGGGAGAAGCCCCTGTTGTACGTAAAATTGTCCAAGTTATTGAAATGCAAGTCAGGCACGTTGATCATACCTTGGGTTAAATTAAGATACCCCCGTTGGGTCAGGTTCCGCCGTCTGATGTTTTGCTAATTCCTGGGCCCTGCGGTTAGCCCAGCTTTTGTTCTCATTCCCTGTCCTGAGCCTGTCGAAGGATGCGTGCTGCGTTCTGCGTTCTGTTCAAGACACCTCGATACTTCGACACCTCGATACGCTCGGCGCTACCGCGTCTCAGGTTCCAGGTTTCAAGTTCCAAGTTCCAGGTTCCAGGTTTTCCCTGCGGCCCTCTGCGGATTGCGCGGCCTACCAGCGAGCCATTCTGCCTGCCCTGAGCATGTCGAAGGGCGGCCCTCTGCGTTAAAGCTTTAAGCGCCTTTGCAGGAGCCGCGATTCCCCCTAGATTTAAGATTTCCCCTGTGTACCCCTGTGGTGCGGTCTGGGAGGGGCCGTACTGTGGTAAATTAGCTCTTACCGCCTTCACCGGAACCGCGCTTTCCCCCTGATCCCAGGTTTTCTCAGCCTGCCCTGAGCAAGTGAAACGCGTCGAAGGGTGTCCTCATTTTCCTTCCGCCGTCGCTAACGCCTTTCGACCAGCTATGGCGGACAAGCAGTGGTAAAAACCATCGCTGTTATGGCAACTGTGCCTTAACCCGGATTTAGCCTTCCTCCTTTTCCTCCGCGTTTCTTCGCGCACTTCCGTCTTCGCTTTGGGTCGTCGTCTGCGGCTTCCGTCTTCGCTCTGCCGAGCTACGCCGTGACAAAATGCCCTCACAAGTCAGCTACGACGCGACACGCTGTGTTTCAAAACATCGCCTTCATGGTAAATAAAAAAGGGCGCCGGTTGGCGCCCATTATTGCTTGTCTTCTGGCTACTGGATTCTGGATTTTGCCTTCATTTCCCCCCATGCTCCTCCAGCAAAGTGCTCTGACACCGGGGATGCTGTCCGGCTATACCCTACAAGATTGGTTGACATTCAGTCAGGAGCTATTACACTTTTCTATACATGGCCGCTGGGGGGCGGTTTTCACTGATTTCCACATCTATCAAAAGTGTTACCCGACCTTCCCAATTGGACTTGAAGTGAGAAGTTCTCTTCCCGATCTAAACAACTTACAACTAAGCCATTTGATAAAAAGGTTTATTTTACAACAGGTTAAATGGCGACTGTTCATGTCTTCGTCCTGGCATCACCTTTGCTTTATTTAAGAGAAAAAATTAGGTGAAAATGGAGGAAGCCATGAAAAAGTCAGTTTACAGGTTGGTTCTATTGGTCACTGTATAGGATCCATCGCTTTCTGGACTCATGGGGTGAGTCAGAGCGTTGTTAATTTGAAGCCTGAAACAGGGGGGTGCGGGATGAAAAGATCCATGGTGGTTGTACTCGTTTCAATTGGTCTGTTTATGTTAGGAGGCTGTGGTGGCGGAGGAGGAGAATCAGAAAGTGTACCCGTTGACACTACCCCGCCAAGTATCGTCTCACTGAATCCAACAGATGGAACGGTTGACGTTGACATCGACACCATAATACAAGCCACCTTTGATGAGAATATCGATCCCTCAACCGTCAATGGGAACTCTTTCATTATCACCAACAACAACATTAGCATACCGTGCACATTAAACATCTCCGGAGTCACCGTTACCGCCATTCCTTCGATAAGTCTTCTTTACAACTCTACCTACAACTGCGAATTGAATACTGAGATCAAGGATCTTTCCGGAAACCATCTTGTATCAACCATTGCCTGGAATTTCACGACAGGAGCTCAGCCTGATACCACTCCCCCCACTGTTACCAGTACAAAACCACCATCAGGGACACTTAATGTGCTGCGCACTGATCCAATCCAAATAACCTTCAGTGAGGCAATCGATTGCGGAACAGCAGGGCCCAATGCTCTCTCAGTTGCTCCAAGTGTGGCGGGATCATTAGAGTGTACAGGTAATCAGCTCATCTTCAAGCCCACCGCTCCTCTACTCGCTGACACCCTTCATACTGCGATGATCTCAACCGTCATTACTGACTTTGCTGCCAACCCATTGCCGGCAATCTACAGTTGGTCCTTTAACACCGGAAAAGAATTTGCTTGGGCAAAGAACTTCTCCCTTGGCTACATAGTTCCAAGTGCTGTTCTGAAAACAGCCGACGGTGGATACATCCTAGCGGGATATGCCAGTGGAGCGACCTATTCCTATGCATTCTGGGCCGTCAAACTGGATGCCCTCGGCAACGTCCTGTGGCAGAAAGCCTATGATGGATTTGGTGATTTTGCGTTTACCGTAGAACAGACGAGTGATGGAGGCTACATCATAGGTGGTACAAGCTGGCAGTTCGGCACCAGCGGGAGTCAGGACGCCTGGATCGTAAAAACCGACGCCAATGGCAATCCAACCTGGCACAAAGCATATGGAACATCATTGGTTGGTCAGCGTATCTTATCAATTGAGCAGACATTGGATGGAGGTTACATAGCTGCTGGATACTGGTACATGTCCTCAGGAACTCGTGCATGGGTGATGAAACTCTCCTCAACCGGTTCGGTTACCTGGCAGAAATCCTACGGCGTCGGAGAAACAGAAGAAGCCTATTCCATAAAGCAAACGGCTGATGGCGGCTACATCTTTGCGGGGTACTCCGAGATCACCAATATCGATAGCGATGCCTGGGTCGTTAAACTTACCAGCACAGGTAACATCACCTGGCAGATCGTATACGGGGACCTCAATGTTGCCGACCAGGCCAATGATATTGTCCAGACGTCGGACGGGAAGTACACTTTTACTGGACACACAGCCTCCTCCGGAGCAGGAGGTAGTGATGTCTGGGTTGTGCACCTTGACACAGATGGATCCGTGCTCTGGCAGAATACTTATGGCGGAGCTTCTGACGAGGTTGCCAAATCAATTAGAGAGACTCCTGACGGTGGCTACATAGTAGCAGGCTACACAAATTCTTTTGGATCATCCGGTCAGGATGTCTTGGTTATGAAGCTGGATTCCAGTGGCGATATATCATGGCAGAGAAGGTACGGTGGGAGTTCTGATGACGAGGGCGTTTCCATCGACGTAGCCGACGATGGTGGCTATGTTCTTGCAGCAAATTCCGATTCCTTTGCGTACGGAGCAATGTGGGTGCTAAAACTCTCCTCTCAAGGACAGGTCTCCTTCGCTGATGGTAGTGGTGCGGTTCAAGTGGACACTTCAGTTGTTCGTCAAGCGAGCAATGTCAATGTTAGTGTCACAGGAGGTACGGCTCTTAACTCAGGTGCATTGACGCGCAACACAGCTTGTCCCGTGACTGACACCTCGGCCACAATTACATATCAGGCCCCATAGTCAATTTATTGAGGCTCACTGTTTGGGGCAAACCGTGGGGTCAGTACCCGCCTTTCACATTTTTGGGCAACAGGCCGTCAACCTACGACCCCGGGTGTCTAAGTGCTAGGCCCGATTTCGCTAAGGAAGAGAGCCAAATCGTTCCTTGGCTTGCACAATGTTCACAAAGTAATTTGGTAAAGTACTGTGGTGCCGCGTGGGGGTGGCCCATCCTGATTTTTCCCATTGTTCCCATCCCATACTGTTCTGATCGTCACTATGAACTCTACCTGCTCATTGGAGGTGTGTGATGAATCGTCATGCTATCTGGTTGATCGTTATCCTTTTTGCTCTCGGTCTCGTCATTAGCTGTGGAGGTGGTGGTGGAAAAAAAGAAAAAGAAGGAGACGGGAACGGAGGTCAGGAACCACAGAACAATGCACCGGTGGCGGATGCCGGAGTGGATCGAATTACATTACTGGATACAAAGATCATTTTGTCTGGAGAGGGGAGTCACGATCCAGATTGGGATCCAATCACCTGTACCTGGACTATCCTTGAAAGTCCCGTATCGAGTTCAGCCCTCTTAAGTGGCTCTGCAACGGTTTATCCATCTCTGATTGCGGATGTTGAGGGGGTCTATTTGCTGAGTCTGACCGTTAACGACGGGACGATTAGTAGTCAAGCGGATACAGTTAAAATTACGGCAGCGTCAGGAACTTCAAACCTGCCCGATACAGGGATGAAGAATTTTTATGGGGACACTGGAACCATCACCTTCCCCAGTCCAGGACAGGATTTCTACGGACAAGATGCCCAGTACTCCACTAATCCAATGACATTTGTGGATAATGGAACCACGGTCACCGACCAAGTAACAGGATTAACCTGGCAGAAAGGAGACGATGGCTCCTTATACAACTGGTACGAGGCTTCGGGGATTTATCATTCATCTTACAATGCCAGTTCGTCTAATTACTGCGGCTCACTAAACTTGGGGGGGCTTACTAATTGGAGACTGCCTAAAATTGAAGAGTATTTAAGTATTATAGTTTATGGCAGTAACGGAAACTGGTCGAGCCCCAGCAGGCTACATCCGGATTATTTCCAGATGAGTACAGGGTATGTGCATTTATGGACAGCCGAAAAGTGGAGTCAAGATGCTTCATATGCATGGGCCTTATTTGTTCCTATCCAAACGAATATGAATCCTAAGAGTACAACACATTCTGTTTTATGTGTGAATGGCCCTATCTGGGATACCAACAGTTTCACCAATAACGGGAACGGAACTATTTCCGATTCGGATACTGGGTTGATGTGGCAGCAAGCGGACGCTGGGGTTCGCCTCAAGTGGAAGGAGGCGCTGGCTTATTGCGATAGTCTCTCTCTGGGTGGCCACCAGGATTGGAGACTCCCAGATATAAAAGAGCTGGAGAGCCTTGCTAACGTCTCTTCTGAGCCAGCCATAAACTTAGCCTACTTTCCCTTCCCTTCAAAGACATATTACTCGTCCACCACTCATATTGATCCGTTTGCTAGTAGGGCCGCAACCAGAGATTTTAGTACTGGTTATATCAAGCTCGGGTACGACAAAATCACTGAATTGAATGTTCGGTGTGTGAGGTAGGAAAACAAAGTGACCCAATCACAACGAATAATTCATCTTAAATATATTGAGGAGGACCCCAGTAGTAATTTCTTGGGTCGGAGGTTGGATTGTGGCATTACCGGCAGATTTAATCAGGTATATCACAATTCATCCTACGCCCCGGGGGAATCCCAATCACCAATCGTAAAAGTGTTACCCAGCCTACCCGTTTGGCCTTGAAGTGGGAAGTTTACTTCCCGATCTGGCAAAGTCATAATTAATTTATCATTCAAATAGTTCAATTTATCAGCATGTTAGGGTGTTTACGCTCATGCCGCTGTCCTGGCATCACCTTTGCTTTATTTAAGAGAAAAAATTAGGTGAAAATGGAGGAAGCCATGAAAAAGTCAGTTTACAGGTCGGTTCTATTGGTCACTGTTTAGGATCCATTGCTTTCTGGACTCATGGGGTGAGTCAGACTGTTGTTTAATCTGAAGTCTACAATTGGGAGGTGCGGGATGAAAAGAACAATGCTGGTTGCGATGGTATTAATTGGCCTGCTTATGTTGGGAGCTTGTGGGGGCAGCAATGGAGTAGGGGAACCTTTAGGTCCTGCCGCTCCAACCAATCTCCAGGTTGACTCCACGACCCTGGATAGCGTGACATTATCGTGGACCGACAACGCTGCGAATGAGACCGGTTTCTATGTTGAAATGGGCGACTCAGCAGTTGGTCCATTTACAACGGTGGCCACCCTTGGCCAGGAAATGGAAACCTACACGCAATCCACACTCAACTCTGGGACGTATTACTACTATCGGGTCTGCTCCTACAACGCGGATGGTGATTCACCTTATTCGGATTCCGTTCTGGCAACTACCCAGTTAACTCCAGACGAAAGCTATCCTATCCCCGCTGTAGCCGACAGTTTAAGTTGGATTGAGTTGTACGCATATGATTCAAGCGGTTATTTGACCACGAACTTTGTGTACGACGGTCCTGGACTAGACGACGAATGGGCTACTTCCGATGACAGCGTAGATGAGTACTGCAGTCCCACCAGGAATCCCGACAATACCATCGATTATTCAGAATGTTATTGGAGCCCCGGCAGTGATGGGGACTGGTTCACCGGCGATGATGCTATTGGCTGTCATAGCACCTATGTGTATGACTCTGCGGGCAATCGCATTCAAAGGAATCGCTATGTTGACCCGGGCCCTGACGCGACTTGGGAAACAAGCGACGACCTGATGGATCGGTATGATCTGTATTCATACGATTCGAATAACCGTCGCATAGCGTCTCTCAGATATCGCGGTCCGGGTGCTGATGGAAACTGGTTCACGTCGGATGATTTCGCAGATCGAGCGCAAACATGGACTTACGGTCCGGATGGGAATCAAGATATGGCTATTCGATACAGCCATCAGGGAATTGACGGGACCTGGTTTACGTCGGATGATCTTGTCAGTAATTACGGAATCCCGGAATACGATTCCCATGGGATAAGGGCCAGATCTTCTGTCTATGACAAGGGCGGCGATGGAACCTGGTTTACCGGTGATGATGAGATGACCGATTCACGTATTTATGTACATGATTCAAACGGCTATAGACTAGGCGAGTACCAATACAATGGACCAGGTACGGACGGAGTGTGGTTTCAGTAGGTGAATTTTGGGGGTCTATTATTTTGCCTTATTTTTGGGAGGTGCGGGATGAAAAGATCCATGGTGATTGTACTCGTTTCAATTGGCCTGTTTTTGTTGGGAGCCTGTGGGGGCAGCAATGGAGGTAATACCGCTCCCATTGCAAACGATGATTCTTACGTCGTTATGCAAGACGACGCATTGAGTGTCAGTTCACCGGGAGTACTGGGGAACGACACCGATGCTGATTCAGATCCCCTGACATTTTCACTGGATGGGGATGTAGCCAATGGAACATTGTCTCCAAGTACTGATGGATCGTTCACCTACACTCCAGATCCTGGCTACAGCGGGACAGACAGTTTCATATACAGGGCTAACGACGGTACGGATGAGTCCAATGCTGCAACAGTGACCATAACAATAACTACAACTCCAATTCTAACTCCTGCCGCTCCGACGAATCTCCAGGTTGACTCCACGACCCTGGATAGCGTGACATTATCGTGGGACGACAACGCTGTGAATGAGACCGGTTTTTTTGTTGAAAGGGGCGCCTCATCAGGTGGTCCTTTCACAACGGTGGCAACCCTTGGTCTGGATGAAGTGACCTATACGGAAGATGAACTGAGTACCGGTATGGATTACTATTACCGGGTATGCTCCTTTAATGCTGGTGGTAATTCATCCTATTCGGGTGTCGTTCTGGCAACGACTCTGGGTGTTGCAGCACCGACAGGTCTTCAGGTAGATACGACAACCTTGGATAGCGTGACCCTCTCGTGGACTGATAACGCAACTGATGAAACCGGTTTCTATGTTGAAAGGAGCGCCTTATCAGCTGGACCTTTTACAACGGTGGCAACCCTTGGCCAGGACGTGGAAACTTACACACAGTCCTCACTCGGCTCCGGAACGTATTACTACTACCGGCTCTGCTCCTACAACACGGATGGTGATTCATCTTATTCGGATTTCGTTCTGGCAACGACCCAGTCCGGTCCAGGTGGAGGCCCTCCGATCCCGGCTGTTGATGACAGCTTGAACGAGGCAGAGATGTACGCATATGATTCAAGCGGTTATTGGACTACATATCTTAATTACGTTAATGGACCGGACAACATCTGGGGTACACCCGATGATGAATTATATTGGTACGTGGCAAATCCCACCAGAAACCCGGATGGAACTATTGATATTGTAGAATACTATGGTGATCCTGGTAGTGATGGGGATTGGTTTACCGGCGATGATCTTATTACCAGTTATTCCACCCATGCTTATAACTCTACAGGTCAAAGGACTGCGCGGTATCGATTCAATGACCCGGGCTCTGATGCGACGTGGGGAACCGGCGACGACCTGATGTATCGATACGAATATTATTACTATGATTCGAGCGGCCGTCGAACAGGGTATATACGTTATTCCGGTGCTGGTGGTGATGGAACATGGATTACATCGGATGACCTTGTAAACCGGATCTACAAATATTCCCGCGATCCCGATGGAAAAATAGATTACAGGATTCAATCCAGAGATCCTGGAATTGACGGGACCTGGTTCACCATGGATGATGTTGTCCACAACTACAAAACCTACGAGTACGATTCATTGGGAATGATCAGTAGTGGGTCTGTTTATGACGATGGTGTTGATGGAGACTGGTTTACAGGTGATGACGTGCAAATCGGCTCCTCTATATCTATTCATGATTCAAACGGCAATAACCTGGGTGATTACTACTACTGGGGTCCAGGATATGACGGAGTATGGCTTCAGGGGGTCGTCAGCCCAAGCATCACCAATGTGCCAGTAAGTACATCTATCAATTTGATGTCGCCAACAATCGTTGCCGATGGCACAGGGAGTGCCATTATCATCTGGCAGGACCGGCGCACAGGCAGCGGCCAGATATATGCGCAGAAGATGGACTCCAACATGGATCCTCAATGGGCCAGCGACGGTGTGCTGGTATCACTTGCTTCTGACGAATGTACTGCTCCCTGCGCTTATGTCATGTTGGATATCAAAGCGGTCCCGGACGGCTCGGGAGGTGCTATCATTTCATGGACCGATTTTCGTAACACCAACGATCCGAGCGATGGAGATATCTATGCCCAAAAAATAAACAGCAGCGGTGTGCCGCAGTGGACAAACAACGGGGTTGCAGTATGCTCTACCGCCGGTCCACAGTACGACTTTCATATGGCACCCGATGGAGCAGGGGGTGCCTTCCTTACCTGGTGGGATGACCGCAAAGGTGGTGACAGAGATATACACGCACAGCTGATAAGCAGCAGTGGAGAGGCCCAGTGGACAACCGATGGTCTGGCTATTGCTGTTAATCTGGGCGACCAGCGGTCACCGAGAATCATATCGGACAATTCGGGAGGTGCCATCATTACCTGGCAAGACGGGGCCATATATGCTCAGAGATTAAACAGCAGTGGAACAACACTCTGGGCAACCAGCGGGTCTGCCGAAGGAGTAACGGTGGATACAACAGGCGATTATTATTATGAAATTGCTGCTGACGGTTCCGGAGGGGCTATTGTCACCTATACGAAGGGAACCGTTATCGACTCAGACGTTTACGCCCAAAGGGTCGACAGCAGCGGGTCTGTTCTCTGGTCCGCGGGTGGAGTGGCCCTGACTTCGACATCAGGTTACAAGCGATTTCCAAAAATGGCATCTGATAGTTCAAGCGGTACTGTTGTAATATGGAATGATTGGCGTAAATATCCCGCCTGGTCAGGAACGAGTACCCACGTATACGCCCAGAAAGTAAGTCATTCTGGAACGGTCTTGTGGGGAACAGATGGTATCGCTGTCTGTAACACTATTCCAACCAGGCAGGATTCCCATCAACTGGTTGCAGATGGGTCAGGTGGGGCTTTTATTGCCTGGGATGATTACCGTGAAGGTGATTGGCCGACAGTAGACATTTACGCCCAATTGATAAGCAGTAATGGGCAGGCCCAATGGACCACGGACGGTATCGCAATAACCGATGCACTTTACGCACAACACGCTGCTCAACTTGTTTTGGATGATTCAACTGGTGCTATAATCACTTGGTACGATGGCAGACATTGGGATCAAGGTAAATCCAGCATATATGCTCAACATGTCAGTGTAGCCGGAACATTGGATTAATGCGTCCAAACCTTGGTTCTGAGGGGCGGCCTTCGGGCCGCCTTTTTTTTCGTGCGCCCAGCTGAGCGCACCCACGGCCCCCTGTGGAATGTGCGGCCCACCAGCGAGCCATTCTGCCTGCCCTGAGCTTGTCGAAGGGCGGTCCTCTGCGTTAAAGCTTTAATCGCTTTTAGGGCAAACCGTGCGGTCAGTTCCAACCTTCGCACGAGGCTACGGCTGACAAGCTCGCCTTTCACACTTTTGGGCAACAGGCCGGCACGTCCTGACCCGGTTGGTATCTGTTATTTAGCCTTTATAACCTTGACAGCCTCTTCCGTGGTCCAGACAGCGTTGGCTATGAACCGGAAGTTGACCACTG
>Ga0114923_10002336_pt1 | contig 12867 bp, 10 predicted proteins | sample SumtaG_FD_89578 | JGI IMG/M metagenome (GOLD analysis project Ga0114923, IMG submission 89578) | Deep subsurface microbial communities from Indian Ocean to uncover new lineages of life (NeLLi) - Sumatra_00157 metaG | ecosystem: Environmental > Aquatic > Marine > Oceanic > Sediment | place: near... | reverse complement strand
GACCAGCTTTCTGCACATACTCCCCCTCCTGCCAAAGGCAGATAATCGTAATTATCTCCATCTAAACTATAATTTAAATCACAAAAACCATCATCATCTGAATCTGTGCAATTTTCAGAAAAACCTGTTCCATTTGGATATGCCCAGAAGTTTCCCCCAATGTAATTTCCCCCAACAATGTTTGTTCCAGAAGTATTTGTTGTGTTAAAGTAATTTGTAAGATTTGTTGTATTGTAGTAATTTTGAGTATTATTAAAATAGTTATTGTAAATCACATTATATTCAGGGTACTCACCGATGGGCCAGAAATATATCCCATACTGAGTATTGTTCTCTATGTAGGAATCATTTATAATATTATAATCTGAGTTTGTATATAGATAAATTCCATATCCTAAGTTTGAGCTTGCTGTGATATCAGTAAAGGTATTATTGGAACTTGAAACAAACCAGATACCATGCTGCCTATTATTGTTGAATGTGTTGTTAACAAAAGTGTTGTTATTTGAGGAGTCAATGTATACTCCATAATCCCAATTAAAATCAGAAATAACATTAGTAAAATTATTATTACTAGAGTATCGTATGTACAAACCATAGTAATTTTTAGACGTGTTTATATCAATAAAGCTTGCATTTTCTGTTTTAAACATGAAAAGACCATTATTAAATTTTGTATCAGAACCTTTTATTGTTACATTATCAACAGTTGAATTGTCTGCATTACAAAGAATAAGTTCTGACAATTCCTTATCCTGAATTGTTATAGTATAATTATAGATTTCTATTGGTCTTCCACCAGAACCTGTTATGTTTGTGAAGTTGTTTCGGCAGTGGGAATCCTCAGTCGCAGTTAAGAAAAAATCAATGTCGGTGTTTTCTTGAACAGTTATATTAGTGAAAATGTTGCCAGAACTAGAAGTTAATTGAATACCATAGTCAATGTTATTATTTGCTTGGATATTGGTTAATGTATTGTTATCACTGGCTAGAATATAGATTCCGCGATAGTTATTTGAATTTGCTGTGACATTTGTTAAAGTATTATTGCTAGAAACAGAGAGATAGATACTATAGTCAATGCTATCACTGCTTGATGTGTTGGTAATAGTATTATTATTCGAATTAGTAAAAAAGATACCATGATAAAAACCACTCACATTACAATTTTTTATAGTATTATTATTGCTTCCCCCATTAGCATCACTCAAATAAATCCCATAATCTGTTCCAGAATCATCACCATCTATAAAGTTAGAATAACTTAAACAATCAAAGATTATATCATCTGTACCATTAAAATCAATGCAGGTTCCTCCTGCATAATTACTAATAGATGTATTTAACTGAATTATATCTCCAGAACTTGTAGCATTAATAGCTGCAGTACAATTACTGCAATTTACACAATTATAAGTTGTTGCATTTACAGTTCCAGTTGATATAACCACAATAAAAGAAAGAATAAATATTAATAAATATTTCAAATCCCAAACCCCTTGCAACCTCTTTTTCATCATAGTATATTTAAATAAATTGGGTATAAAAATATTTCTAAAAAAAAAGAAAAAACCGAGGCATTTTGCCTCGGCAAAAATAATCTATCTCAAAACTTCTATACCTAAATCAGACATTTCTTTAGACACAGGAAGGGTTTGTTCATCTGCAAACTTTCCTAATACATAAGGAGAATTAACTCCTGTCATAATTGTTATTACCCTAACTCTTCCGGTAAATTCTTTATTGATTCTTGCACCAATAATAACTTGTGCATCTGGACTTAAGTTTTCAGAAACAATTCTTCCTATAAGATCAAACTCTTCTAACTTTAAATCAGGACCACAAGTAATGTGTATTAAAGCTCCAGTAGCACCTTGGTAATCCACGTCAAGTAGAGGATGTGTAAGGGCTTGCTTTACAGCTTCATTAACACGGTCTTGTGTATCTGCTTCTCCTATACCTATAACTGCCACACCACCATTCTTCATAACTGCTGAAACATCTGCATAATCCAAATTAATTAAACTTGGAAGAGTAATAGTCTCAACAATTCCTTTAACCATTGTGCTCACTAATTCATTCGCAACTGCAAACGCTTGCTCAATAGGTAATTGTCCGGCAATATCAACAAGTCTGTTATTATCAAGAACAATACAAGTATCAGTTACTTCTCTCAATTCTTGTAAACCAAATTCAGCTTTGTCGATTCTTGCTTTTTCTGCTTCAAAAGGCATTGTAACAACACCAATAACAACTGCACCAGTCTCTTTAGCAAGCTGAGCAATTACCGGGGCTGCACCTGTCCCAGTTCCACCACCAAGACCTGCAAGAATAAATACCATATCTGCTCCTGAAATAATCTTCTTTATATCCACTAAAGCTTCTTTTGCAGCTTCTCTTCCTCTGCTAGGCATTCCACCACAACCCAAACCTCTAGTTAATTCTTTACCAATAAGAATTTTCTCATCAGCTTTTGTAACACTTAAATGAAGTGCATCAGTATTTGCAGCATAAATAGTAGCTCCATTAATCCCTTTATTAAAAAGCCAGGTCACCATATTGCCCCCACAACCCCCAGCACCAATAACTTTAATATTGGCTTTTCCAGCCCTTAATTCATCAAAGTTAATGCTATGGGAATCAGTATTTTCTATTGCCTCTTTTGTAAAATCTAACACCATCTTATTTTTTTACCTCCCTTTTCATTATATACTAACTTTTCTACGAAAAGTTTAAATAGTTGATAAATTTCCAACTATCAAATAGAAAAAAGGGGGAAATTACCTCTGTGCATAAATATTAATTAAACCGCCAAGTTAAAATTAATATTATAAAAAAAATAAATACCTTATTCTTTAAATATATTTTGGTGATTAAAAATATTAATTCGGCATGACTACTCCTTTTCCAAAATCTTGGCATCTATATTTTCTTCCTTGCAAAGCTGAATAAATTCTTGAGCATCTTCATTATTTCCTACAAAACTTCCATAATGCATGGGGATAGCTAAAAAAGGTTTGATTATTTTTGCAGCCTCTGCAGCTTCTTCTGAATTCATTGTAAATCTCCCCCCAACCGGGAGTAAAGCTATAAACTTTTTATCTCGCTGGTATCCAGTAAGTTTTTGCATTTCAGGAATAACATCAGTATCACCTGCATGATAAATAAGAAGCCCATTAATTTTTATCAAATATCCTATCCAAGATTCATCTTTAGAATGAAAAGGTTTGTCAATATTATAAGCAGGTAAAGTAGATATTTTAATATCTTCATAAATTAATTCCTGTCCTGGCTCTATAACTTGTATTTCTATAGGAATATTAAATCTTGTTATCTTGCTTTGACAGTCTGCAGGAACAACAATTTTTGTTCCCTCTTTAATAATTTTATTCATATCAGCAACACTACAATGATCATAATGACTATGTGTTATTAAAATCAAATCAGCCTTCTCAGAATCCCTCTTAATATTATAAGGATCAATATAAGTTACCTTGCGATCTTTAATCAAGAATCCTGCATGTCCCAGCCATCTAATCTCAACATCTCCAATTTTCATAAAGGCAAAAATTCTAATTAGTTTTTAAAGATTTGTGACACTGTAAATTTTCTATTATTTTCTCGAAATTATGGTTTCATCCTTGTCATAGTTCTCGGAAAACCAATAGCATCCTTAATTGTATCTAATCCACAAATCCATTTGATTAATCTCTCTGTACCAAGACCATAACCTCCGTGAGGAATAGCACCATATTGATGAATTTCAAAATAATAAGAATAATCTTCTAATTTCTCTACTTTTGCCTTAAGAGATTTTTTAAGTTCTTCGATATTAATATCTCTCTCACTTCCGCCAATCAACTCTCCATTTGCCTCAGGAGCCAGCATATCAAAACATCTTGCTGTCTTAGGATTTTTAGGATCTCTTGGCTTGTAAAATGCCATAACTTCTTTAGGATAATGAGTCACAAAAATAGGAGTATCATAAAATTCCATAAGTTTTTCTTCCTCTATTGTTCTCAAATCCTTTCCCCATCCAACCTTCATCTTTTTCTTCTCTTTCAAGATACTCAAAGCTTTATCATAAGTTATCCTCGGAAATTTCTTTTTCAAAGAAGGCTGAAGCTTTTTGATATCTCTTCCCAAAATTTTTAATTCATTCTTATTTTTTTCTAGAACTTTTTTGATAACATATTTTATCATAGTTTCAGCATAATCCATTAACTCATCTAAGTTAGCCCAAGCAACTTCCATCTCTGTATGCCAAAACTCTGTCAGATGACGAGAAGTTTTAGATTTCTCAGCTCTGAACGAAGGAGCAATACAATAAATTTTTTCAAGAGCATACATTGCAGCTTCTGCGTAAAGTTGCCATGTCTGGGCAAGATACATTTTTTTCCCAAAATAATTGAGTTCAAACATAGTCGGTCCTTCTTCAGCACCCCCTGGGATTATAATTGGAGATTGAAATTCATAGAATCCTTTACTTCTAAAATATTCATGTAAGGCCCCAACAACAGTACTCCTTAGCTTAAGAATCGCCGTCATCTTTCTGCTTCTCAACCATAAATGTCTTCTATCCCCGAGCAACTCTTCATTCAAATCCTTTTGAATAGGAAACTCATCACTCAAACCAATAATATTTATTTTATCAACCTGGATTTCATAACCTGTAGGAGCTCTCTTATCTTTTTTTATTACTCCTAAAATCTCCAAAGAAGTTTCAACCTGAATTTTATCTATTTCATCCCACTGTTTTTCAAATTTTTCTTTAAGCAAAACACATTGCACAACATTTGTAGAATCCCTAAGAATAATAAACTCAAACTTATTTGAACCCCTAGCTCTATAAACCCACCCTCTAATAGCTACATTACCTCTTCCTTTTTTAATTGCATCTTGAATTGATATGAATTTCATTTAAGGTGTCAACCTCGTTCTATCTCTCGGGAATAAAACAGCTTCCCTTATATTTGTTTGGCCAGTTACTAACTGTGTAAGTCTCTCTAATCCAATACTCCAACCTGCATGAGGTGGAGCACCAAATCTAAAACTATCAACATAACTCTTAAAATTTTTTGGGTTTAATTTTTTAGCCTTTAATCTTTGGATAAGCAATTCAGGAATATGGATTCTCTGTCCACCAGAACTTATTTCCATACCTTTGTAAATAGCATCAAAACCTTCGCTTAATTTTTCATCTGCTTTCCCATCTTTAGGAAGAATATAAAATGGTTTAAGTTTACTAGGCCATGAATGAACAAAAACAATTGTATCTGGAAACTTCTTATCTAACTTCTTTTCATCTTCTGGAGTAAAATCTTCGCCATATTTCATTCCCAACAATTTAACACATTCATCATAACTCAGATATTTTGCTTTTGGAACCTTTAATTTAACTTTTAATAATTCAAGTTCAGATTTAGATTTTTCCAAAACATTTTTAACAATATATTGAACAGCCAATTCCAATTCTTTCATAACTTCCATCTGCCCAGCAAAAGCCATCTCAATATCCATTTGCCTTGATTCATTTAAATGTCTAATCGTATTATGCTTCTCAGCTCTCCAAACAGGACTTAGAGTAAAAACTCTCTCAACTGAACAAGCTAGCATCTGTTTATACAATTGAGGGCTTTGAGCTAGATAAGCTTTTTTCCCAAAATAATCAACAGAAAACAACTCTGTTCCACCCTCACTTGAACTTAAAATAATAGAAGGCAATTGAACTTCTAAAAAACCTTTATTATAAAAAAATTCTCTAAAACTATTTGCAATCTCGCCTTGAATTTTAAAAATTGCTTTTATTTTTGGTTTTCTAATATCTAACGACCGATTATCCAAACGCGTCGGCAAACTAGACCTCTCAGTTTTCAAATTAACCTGAATAGGAAGCCTTTCTGCTTTGTTCAAGATTTTTAAATCATTAACCTCAACTTCTACATCTCTTCTAACAAACTCTGCCTTAATATCAGCTTTTTTAACCTTACCTTTAACCTCAATAACACTTTCTAAAGTTAATTTTGAAAACTTTTTCATAAGTTTCTTGTCTTTCACAACACACTGCACAATTCCAGAAGTATCTCTAAGTAAAATAAATTTTAATTTGGCTAAATCACGAAGCTCATAAATCCATCCTTTAATCAAAACAACCTCCCCTGTTTTAATATCTTTAACATAAGCTCTTTTCATATTTAAAATAAGGAAAATCAATATTTAAATTCTTTTATCTTAAAGATTATCCCTTCAAATAAATTTTAGGAGTTAATTCAGCATCAGTTGTCAAGTTCATTCCAAGATTTCTAATACCTTCTTCATCCCCTCTGCTTGGCAGATGAGTTGTATGTATTTCGCAATTTTTTAACAAAGGAATCTTCTCTATGCACTTCTTTGCACTTGGATTACTTTCTGCAGAAATTGATAATGCAATTAATATTTCACTGGCATCCAAACTTGGATTATCAGAACCCCCAATATTTTTTTTCATTTTTCTTATACTCTGGAATACATTTTCAGGAATTAAAAAAATATCATCAGGAATTAAAGCTAAATTCTTAAGAGCATTAATAATGGCAGCAGATTCAGAATGCAGTAAAGACGAGTTTTTTCCAGTAATTATATTATTATCCTCCAACTGTATTGCAGTTCCACAAAAAAGATTTTTATATCCTTTTCCCTCGTTATAACAATCTTCAGAACACCTCCTCGCAGCTAGAACAACTCTTCTATAATTTTCATTCAAATTTAATTTCAGCATTAATTTTTCAATCTTATCAATAACACTTTTTTCAACAATCCCTAAAAGTTTTTCTTTTTTATATCTAAAATATCTTCTTATAATTTCTTGCTTTGCTGCTTCCACTATTACAAAATCATCCAATATTCCCTCTTTAGTTTTGCTAACACTCATATCTGTGGGAGACTTATAAATATCCTCTCTGATTTTATTTAAAATATTTCTTAAAATAGGAAAATTTTCTATATCTCTGTTATAATTTACAGCAGAGATGCCATACTCTTTCAAATGAAAAGGATCTACCATATTTACATCTCCAATATCTGCGGTTGCGGCTTCATAAGCTAAATTAACCGGATGATCAATTGAAAGATTCCAAATAGGAAATGTTTCAAATTTTGCAAATCCTGAATTTATTCCTCTTTTATAATCATGATATAATTGTGAAAGACAAAAAGACATTTTTCCACTTCCTGGAGCTACTCCAGAAACAACCACAATTGATTTATCACATTCAACATAAGGATTCTGTCCATATCCTTCCTCGCTTACAATCTTTTCAACATCAGCCGGATATCCTTCTATTTCTTTTTGCAGATAGCCTTTAATTCCTATATTCTCCAAATAATTCTTAAATTGTAATGCCTTTTTTTCCCCAGAAAATCTATTTATTACAACAGCAGAAACATCTAATCCAAAAGATCTTAAATCATTTATACTTTTAAGGACCATTGTCTCATAATTCAAATCAAAATCCTCCCTTCTTTTTCCATTTTCAATATCTTTGGCAGAAATGCAAAAAATAATCTCAGACTTATCTTTTATCATTTGAAGCATTTTTATTTTTGTGTTAGGTTCATAACCTGGAAGAACCCTCGCTGCATGAAAATCATCACATATTTTTCCACCAAATTCAAGATAAAGCTTATTAAATCCTTCAACTCTTTTCAAAATTTCTTTTGATTGAATCTCTAAATATTTTTCAGTATCAAATCCTCTTTTCATAATATAAAAAAAAATTAAATGAGTTTAAAAGGGTTGTGTATGAAAAAGAAATCCAAGAACTAAAATTTTCATTTTACAAACTTCCCAATAATTTCCATTGCTTCTTTGCCACTAATTCTTCCTTTAAACTCTTTCATAATCAACCCCATATAAGCTTTTAATGAGAGCCCGGGTTTTTCCTTAATAATTTTCATAATCTTTTCTTCAATAATATTAGTATCTTCTTTTTCAAATTTAAAAGCTTCTTTGAGATTTTCACCTTTAACAACTCTTTCTAAAACTTGTTTAACCTGTGCTTCAGAAATCTTTTTCTTTTTTAAAGCTTCAATAATCTGTGCCAAAATATCTTTGTTCAAAATCTTATTTATTTTTGTAATCGGAATTTTCCCATGACTAGCAATCTCTTTTGGGAATATTAAAAGAATTTTTGAAATCAATTGAGGCTTATCTACAATTTTTAAAAGTTCTCTAAACTCCTCAAGTTTATTTTGTCTGAACAATAATCCAATCATTTCTTGATTTAATCCCTTGCTTTTCAACTCTTTTTCAATTTCGCTTCTTAACTTAGGCAAACTCTTTTTAACCTCGTTGATAAAATTTCGGGAAATTTTCAATAAAGGCAAATCAGTTTCAGGATACATTCTCGCTGCTCCTGGTAACGGTCTCAAAAATTCAGTTTTTCCATCTGGCAAAGAATTTCTAACTTCCGGCTCTAATTTTTTTTTAGCCTTAATTAAACCATATTGTCTCTCTATTTCCTTATTTATAGTTTTAATCATAATTTTAGGATCCTGAAAACCTTTAATCTCCACCCTACTTCCTTTCTTTATTGAAATATTGACATCCTGCCTTATAGTTCCCAAACCTCTTTTAACTTTGCAACTTCTTAAAATGTTTCCAATATGTAATGCAACTTTTTTTGCCTGAGAAGGAGATTTAATATCTGGAGCAGTTGCAATTTCAATTAAAGGTATTCCCAATCTATCAAGTCTGTAAATTATTACATTCCCTTTTTTCTCAATGATTCTTGCAGCATCTTCTTCAAGACAAATACTTTCAATCCCTACCTTTCCATGCTCTGTCTCAATATAACCATCTCTTGCAATCAGAACAGTCCTTTGAAAGCCACTGGTATTAGAACCATCAATAACAGTCTTCCTCATAATTTGGGTCAAAGGAAAAATCTTGGCATGAAGTAAAACAGCAACCTGTAAAACAATCTTTAAAGCCTCTTTATTTATCTCATGTGGAGGTTCTTCATCCAGTTCAACCAAACAAGTAGTATCATATCCCTGATAAATAAATTCCCTACCCTGCTCCATCTCATGTTTAGCTGCTATATCGATTTCTCCTGACTCCCCAGCAACAGCATGAAGTCTTCTTTTAACAATAAAATCAGGCTCGTCTTGTCTTAATACAGAAGGACAATTACAAAATAGCTTCTTAGTATCAAGTTGTTGATGAATTTCAAGCCCGCACTTTAATCCTAATTTTTGATAATCCAATTTTTCTTGCATAAAAGAAAGAAAAGAAAAGAGTTTATTAAATTAATTATCAGGGAAGTAGTTTATATTCTTATTAAACTATATTCATTCACTCTTGTTCCTTGTGGAATTTTATATTCATTTAATCCATTTGTTTGTGGAATCGGTCCAATTATCTCCCCATCCTTAGATATATCAAAAAATGCGACCATTTGAGGGGTTCTTACCCCAATCCTCCTAAAATAAGTTCTTAACTGATCTTTATTCATTTTTCTTAATCTGTCTTCAAGAGCCCTGGGACTATCAAAAACAGGGATTAAACCATCATCAGAATAATCTAATTTCCTTGTTTCAAGTTCTTTGCTTCTTGTTTTGACATACATCTACCATATCTTACCATATTACATATAAGGATAAAGGATATAAAAACTTTCCTATTTGTAACTCCTAATAAGTTATAACTAAAAAAAACCTTATCAATAAATTTATAATACCTTTTACATAATTAAAATTATGAAAAGTAAAAAAGGGGAGAAAGCTAAAATAAAAAAAGACATTCTTGAAAAATTAAATCATCCACATTTTAGACTTGCAAAAACATTTGGACAAAGAGCAGCAGACTTGGTAACAAAATGGGCTGGTAGTTGGACTTTTATTTTAAGTTTCTTTGTATTCATAATAATTTGGATGTGCCTAAATATTTACTTGCTTATAGAATATAAAATAGGAAAACCATGGGACCCTTATCCATTTATTTTATTAAATCTTGTACTTTCCTGCTTAGCCGCGATTCAAGCTCCAATAATTTTAATGAGCCAGAACAGAACAGCTCAAAGAGACAGATTAAAAGCAGAATTTGATTATAGAATAAATAAAAAAGCAGAAGAAGGGATTAGAGAAATAAAAAATCTTTTACTGAACAAAAAAAGAAAAAGAAAATAATTATTCTTCCAATCTCTCATTAAACTCTCTAGCCATATTCTCTAGCATTTTTTCTCTAACAATTTCTTTATTCTTGGCCCATTCTTCATGCCCTAAAACCCAGCCTAATTTTGTTAGAGCTGTTTCTGCAAGCATATCTTCTAAATAAATAATTCCTGTTTCCATTAACTCTCGACCATTAGAATAAACCAGAGGATCAAGTCTTCCATAAATTGCTTGAGCAACAGCACATATAATAATCCCTTTATCTTGGACTTCTTTTAACTTTTTTATCCAACTTTTTCTTGCTCTTTTTGCCGGTGCATGCCCAAGACCACTCATCTCTAAAACAATCCCCTTATATTTTTTCTTTTTATAATAATCTAAAATATCAGGATCTTGCCCGGGATAAACTTTAATCAAAGCGACTTTCTCTTCAAATCTTGTATCTACTTTAACTTTATTTTTATTTCTAATTTTATAATTAGAAATTCTATCTATCCTATCAGGAAAAATTTTAGCAAGAGGCTTAGCATTAACAATCTTAAAAGCATCTCTTTTTGATGTATGAAGTTTTCTAACTTTGGTGCCCGGCATTGCATAACAATAATCATCATTTGAAGAAGCATGCCCAACAAGCATAACTTCTGCAATATCTGAAATCGCTGCCAAAGCACTACATTGCAAATTCAAATTAGCGTCGCTGCTTGCTCTATCAATACTTCTCTGGCTATAAGTTAAAACAACCGGTTTGTTTAAATCTTTTAAAAAAAAAGATAAAGCTGCTGCAGTATAATGCAAAAAATCAGTCCCATGAGTTATTATTAAACCTTTAATATTAATATCATTCAAAAGCTTTTCAGAGACTCTTGCAATTCTTTGCCAGTCTTTAAAGTCCATATCTTCAGAGGCTTTCATAAATGGGATCTCAATTTTGACAATATTAACTTTCTTGAAAATATCTGGATAAAATTTGAACAAATCTTCAGGAGTGGCTAAGGAATCAACCCCACCTGTTTTAGAATCTAAACGCGAGGCAATTGTTCCTCCAGTAATAATCATGGCTATGTTTGGTTTTGTTTCATCTTTTTTTATTTCAATCTTTTCTTCTCTCTTTGAAGCTTTCTCCACAACCTTAACATCTAAAACATCTTTCTTATTAAATCCAATATTATAACCAGAATCTAACTTAAGTAAGAGAATTCCTTTCTCTAATTTAGGACTCTCTAAAAGAATTCCTTCATAAATCTGTTTTGTCAGATGAATTTCGACGTAATCGCCAGGATTAGCATTAGTTTTCATATAAAATAAAATTCTAGAAGATATAAAAACATTTCCAATAGAATAAATAAAAATTAAATCTTAAATATAATAAGGTATTATAGCTTATAAAAATGGGTCTAAAGGGAATCGAACCCCCATTACTCGGTCCGAAGCCAAGCGTCCTATCCGTTAGACTATAGACCCATAAAAAACTAAATAAAGTTAAGTTTTTATATGTTAGGAATTTCATAGATTTAGAAAAGAGATGACATTAAAAAGACACCACAAGATAATAATTGGAAGTTTTGGTTCAATAGTAATTATTTTCATAATAGTCAGTAGTTTTTTTATATATGGAATATTTGTAAAACAGAATATAAATTATAATTTACTAAATCAAAAAATAACAAATTTACAAACAGATACCCAAAGTAAATTAAATGAACTGACGGGCAACCTTCTTCAAACAGAGGTGGAGTTAAATTCTCTGGGTTCTCAAATGGGTTCACTAGACAAAGAAATTGATTTATTAAAAGCATCTGCTGGTGAAGACTTCTCTGGAATAATTGAAGATGTAATAAAATCTGTAGTGACAATAAGAACAGATATTAGCCAAGGAACAGGATTTATAATAAACAGTGAAGGATATATTGTAACAAATTATCATATAATGGAAAATGTAAGGTCTGCAGGGATTTATACTTACGATGGTGAAATGCACCAAGTAAACCTTATAGGATATAATCTAAATTTTGATGTAGCATTATTAAAAATATCTGGAGATTATGATTCATTAAATCTAGCAGATTCAGATAATATCCAAATCGGAGAAAAAGTAATTGCAATTGGAAATCCTCTAGGATTACAGTTCTCTGTCACACAGGGAATTGTTTCAAATATTCATCAAATTGGACCAACAGGGCTAGAATCTTATATTCAGACAGATGCGGCATTGAATCCAGGAAACTCTGGAGGTCCTCTAATCAACAAAAAAGGAAAAGTAATAGGAATCAATAATTTCAAAATCAAAGAAACTGAAGGAATGGGTTTTGCATTAGAATCCAATTATATAAAAGATACAGTAAATGAAATTTCTCAACAAACTCTAAATCAAAGTTTAATAAAATAAAAATGACTAAAAAATCTCAAGAAGGTTTAACAGTAAAAAAAGAAGAAAATTTTAGTAAATGGTATAATCAAGTTCTTGATAAAGCAGAAGTAACTGACTTAAGATATAATGTCAAAGGATTTGTTGTAATCAGACCTTGGGGGGCAATGGCTATAGAAAATATGTATAAATTATATGAAGAGATTCTCCAAAAAAAAGGGCATAAACCTTCTTTTTTCCCCACAGTAATCCCTCAAAAAAATTTCAAAAAAGAATCAAGTCATGTAAAAGGTTTTACTCCAGAAGTCTTTTGGTTAGAAAAAGTTAAAGGAGAGGATAAACTTGCATTG
>Ga0114923_10002332_pt1 | contig 12875 bp, 10 predicted proteins | sample SumtaG_FD_89578 | JGI IMG/M metagenome (GOLD analysis project Ga0114923, IMG submission 89578) | Deep subsurface microbial communities from Indian Ocean to uncover new lineages of life (NeLLi) - Sumatra_00157 metaG | ecosystem: Environmental > Aquatic > Marine > Oceanic > Sediment | place: near... | reverse complement strand
TAATCGGCGGAGCGATTACTATGGTACTCGGGTTCAAAGTAATAGGTGTAGGAAATTTCTTTGAACATAACGCCGACAAGCTGCATATGATACTTCCCAAAGGCCACTCAGTGCTGCCGTGGACCGCCCTGGTAATCGGTCTCTGGATTCCAAACTTTTATTACTGGGGTCTAAACCAATACATTACGCAAAGAACACTGGCGGCAAAAACCCTGCGGCAGGGTCAGATCGGTATTATCTTCGCTGCGGGACTTAAACTAATTATTCCGTTTATTATCATATTCCCCGGCATGATGGCACTTCAGCTCTATGGTGACCAGATGACTGCTGAAGGTGGAACTGACAGAGCATATCCGTTGCTGATAAGAAATCTTGTAGGGCCTGGTGTCAGGGCATTTATATTTGCCGCTATTAGTGGGGCGGTTATCAGCTCATTGGCCTCAATGCTTAACTCGGCATCGACGATATTTACGATGGATTTATTCAAGCGTCACTGGAAAAAGGACGCATCGCAGAAAGCCCTGATTTGGACGGGGCGTATTTCCACGGCTGTATTCGTGGTAATCGGGATGTTTATTGCCCCAAGGCTGGGAGACGCAAGATTCAAGGGCATCTTTACTTATATCCAGGAATTTCAGGGCTACATATCACCGGGTATCCTGGCAGTATTCGTATTTGGTATGATTTTCAAAAAGGCGCCACCAATGGCCGGCGTAACGGGCCTGATTCTGACCGTTCCCGTATACGGTTTCCTGCAGTGGCAGTTTGGCGGAGTCGCATTCCTCAACCGTATGGCAATTACCTTTGGCATAATTTTGATTGTGATGTTTGTCATGACAAAGGTCAAACCACTGCCGGAGCCAAAAATAATGCCGGTGCGGGAAGGATTCGATATGAAACCAGCACCTTCGGTCATATGGCTCGGCGCGGCGGTGATAATAGCTACTTTGGTTCTTTATGCGATTTTCTGGTAATAGCAACGGCTTAGTGAAAAAATGATTCTGTAAATGAATAATTGCTCGACGGCAAATAGGGGTATATTCCAAGCAACCGTATGTGAGAACAAGCAGATTTCGAGACGGTTCTACCAGCTAAGTCTTGAAACGAGTGCTGTTACCTTCCCCAATTCAAAACCAGGGCAGTTTTTGGAATTGGATTTGAGTTCTGCCGCCCTGCCGCTGACAAAGGCGATACCAGTGGAACTGGCAGATATCTCACAGCGGAAGATTTTACTTAGAAGGCCCTTTAGTTTTTTCAACGTTGCCACCGACGGCGAAAAAACCACCCTGGATATTCTTTATTGCGTTCTCGGGGCGGGCACACTGCGAATGACAACGCTTTCAAAGGGTGATTCGATAAGCGTAATTGGGCCGCTTGGTAATGGTTTTTGTGTGCCACAGGGCAAACAGACCGCCCTTCTGGTTGCTGGCGGGATGGGTGCTCCTCCCCTGCAGCATCTGGCAGAAACACTTTTAAGGGATTATCCCGGTATTAGAATCATCGCCTTTGTGGGGGCAAAGACAAAGGAAGAGCTGCTCTTTGAGACGGAGCTTGGCCGCCCTGCCACCGAGAAAATCGAGCGTATTATCGCGACAGACGACGGTTCGGCAGGCTATCGCGGCTTTATTACCGATTGTTTTACAAAATGGCTTAAAGAAAATCCAGTAACTACTGATGATACAATCATTTACAGTTGCGGGCCTGAAGAGATGCTTGCAAAGGTTGCACAGACAGCGAAAGAGAAAAACATCGACTGCCAAATCAGTATGGAACGGTTAATGGCCTGCGGGATAGGGCTTTGCCAGAGCTGTGCCGTCGAATGCAGGGTTGAAGGAGAGGACCAAACTGTTTATAAACTCTGTTGTAAGGACGGCCCTGTTTTTGATACGAAGGAAGTGGTGTTCAAGCTATGACAAAAGAGGTTGATATATCGGTTGATTTTGCGGGGATTAAGCTGGCCAATCCTGTGTTTACCGCTTCGGGGACATGCGGATATGCTGATGAACTGGCGGATTTTATGGACGTGAACGCTCTGGGCGGGTTCATCACCAAAAGCATCACATTAAAACCAAAAAAGGGCAATCCTATACCGAGAATGGTTGAGACAGATTCGGGGATGTTAAATGCCATTGGCCTGGCAAATATCGGGCTGGAAAAGTTCATCGAAGAGAAAATACCCCTGCTGGAGCAAATCTCGGCAGCGATATTTGTCAACGTAGCGGGCGAAAGTATCGAGGACTATATCGCTGTAGTGGAAAGGCTGGCGGCCGAAAAAACCATAGCAGGACTTGAGCTAAATATAAGCTGTCCAAACGTTGCAAAAGGCGGGATAAGTTTCGGCACCGACCCAGCACAGGTAGAAGAAATTACCACGTCGGTAAAAAAGGCTGCCGGCAAAAAGGTCCTGATGGTCAAGCTCTCGCCCTGCGTTACGGACATCAGCACAATCGCGCGGGCCGCAGTCGATGCCGGTGCCGACGCACTTAGCCTGATTAACACCCTTACGGCGATGGCGATTGATATCGAAAACCGAAAGCCGGTCCTGGCCAACAGAACAGGCGGGCTCTCAGGCCCTGCAATAAAACCGGTTGCTGTTTATCTGGTAAACAAGGTTTATAATGAAGTCGCAAAAAGCAGCGGAATCCCGATTATGGGTTTGGGGGGAATAAGAACAGGGGCAGACGCGGTTGAGTTTATCATCGCAGGAGCTTCGGCGGTTGGTGTGGGCACATGGAATTTTGTTGAGCCTGACGGCCCCGTCAAAATCGTCGAAGGAATTAAGAAATATTGCTCACATCACAAAATATCACATATCAAAGAGTTGATTGGCTCGGTTGAGTAGGTTAGTATAACAACAGAGCCTTGCTCAATTTGATGAAAGGAAAGCCGAATGCCGAAGAGGCGATTTTTAACCGTTATTATAGACTGTTTAGCTTAGAGTATAATTACAGATGGAGACACTTAAATTATTACGCGACTACTTTCCAACCGCCATTTTTACAGGCAAATGTCTGGTCTTCATAAGCGAGGACTGGCGCGTCGAGCTTACAGAGCACAAGGACGGCGACTTCAGCAAAGAGAAGACCGACCCTTCGATTATAAGGGTCAGAATTGAAAAAAAAGCATTGAACGGTGACTTTGTGCCCGGACATTACGAGGACTTTCAATTAGCCTCGCTGGGTGAACTTGCCGGGCAAATCGAAAAATACGTACAAATGGCCATCGGAACAAACCTGAGAGAAGATTTTTAGAAACCGAGCTTCAAATAATATTTATGACGGAACCGACGATTCGAGAGGATAACGACGGAGTGATTTTTTCGGCAAAGATTGTACCGGCAAGCAGCAGAACAGCTATAGTGGGGTTACTGGATGGGATGGTGAAAATCAAAGTCACCGCCCCACCGGAGAAGGGCAAGGCCAATCAGTTACTGCTGAGCTTTCTGGCCATACAATTCGGTGTAAAAGCAAAAGCTCTAAGTATAATCTCGGGACAGAGCAGCGCCGTCAAACAGATAAAGATTGCCGGTATTTCGACACAAACTTTACAGGAAAAACTAAGGTTAAATAAATAAGGCTGCAACAGTGACTGACGAATCAAATCTATCATCCCGCATTCAGGTAGATAAAGAAACTTCCCTTGCATACATGCTCAAACTTGCCGCCCCGATGATAGTCACAAACATATCCTTTACTATCATGCAGTTTGTCGACCGTTTTATGGTTTCCCGTCTCGGTACTGAGGCCCTGGCAGCAATACTGCCGGCCGGTATCATAAGTTTCGTCCCCGCCAGTTTCGCCATCGGCGTTATGATAAGTGTAAACACCCTCGTAAGCCAAAGTCTTGGAAGAGGAGAGAATAAAAACTGCTCAAATTACTGCTGGCAGGCCATATATATGGGGCTGGTATATTTTGTCTTTGTCCTTGCGGTCATGTGGCCCAGTGCTCCCTGGATATTCACCACTCTCGGACACGAACCTGCCGTCGTAGCCAAGGAAGTAATCTATCTGCGAATCATGCTTTACTCGCAATTTTTGGCGGTGCTCGTCTGGTCAAGCAGCCAGTTTTTCATGGGTATTCACCGCCCTGTTATCATAATGTACGCCGCCATTATTTCACAGATAGTCAACATCTCGGCTAATTATGTTCTGATTTTTGGTAAGTTTGGCTTTCCCCGTCTCGGCATAGCCGGCGCGGGATGGGGAACATTTGCCGGAATAGCGGTGGGCGCGTGGATAAGGATGTTTATGTTCCTTGGTACCGATATAAACGCAAACTTCCAAAGCCGACGAACAATAAGGGTTAGTTTCTCGAAGATGGCTGATTTGCTGAAAGTGGGTTTTCCCGCAGGCTTTGGTTTTATGGTCAATATGACTTTTTGGGGGATTGTGCTGTTTGGGCTTGTCGGCAGATTCGGCAAAGAGGCTTTGGCAGCTACAAGTGCGGTCTTTGCCTGCGTGAACGTCTCATTTATGCCTGTTGTCGGCCTCGGAGCAGCATTGATGGCGGCGGTCGGAAAATCCATCGGAAAGGGCAAAAAAGAACTCGTAATTAAACAAACAGCACTTTGTCTGAAAATCGCTTTGTCTTACATGGGGCTGGTAGGTCTATGTTTCTTCCTCTTTAGAGAAGATTTAATGGCTTTCTGGTCATCCGATAACAAGGTAATTGAGATAGGTGCCCAACTTTTTATCTGTGCCGCACTGTTTCAGATATTCGACGCTATCCTGCTCACATATGCCGACGCCCTGCGTGGAGCCGGAGATACGATTTGGCTGGCGATTATCGAGGCCTCCGGCGCCGTGCTTATCCTCGGATTAGGGGGAGTTTGCATGCTTAAATTCTTTCCCGAGCTCGGTGCATTGGGCCCGTGGATTGCCGCAACAGTCAAAATCATGCTCGTGGGACTGGCAAACCGACGGAGATTTAAGACCAATAAGTGGATGAATATAGATTTATTTAAACGTCGCCCCGCGGGAGTGCCGATAGAAATTCAGAAAGTCGGCCAGTGATATTTTTAAAGTTTGAACTTTTAAAAAAAGTCTATGAAAAAAATCCCGTTAATAATTCTCTGCGTTTTGGTTTTCAAAGCACCTTTTTCCCTGGCCCGAGAGCAACTGGCCAATGAAAATAAAGAAGGTATTTACGCCAAGTCGATTGAGCGGGTCCTGCGACTGGAGCCGGAAGAAATCGATTTGGGCACGGCAGTTCTTGTTGTCTCGGAAAAATGGAGCGACCTGGTCCACGGGCGCAGATTACGCCAGCGGCTCGACGATATGGCTTACGATGTTCTCGAAAGGCTCGAAAGAAAGAACCTGCGGATCAACAATTATAAGGCAATCGAAGTAATAAACGAATATCTCTTCGACGAACTTGACTTTACCGCAATATCGGAGGCTACCGAGCCGGGCGATTTATTTCTCCACACCGTACTTGAGAAAAAGCGAGGCTACTGCCTTAGCCTTTCGATTCTTTACCTTGCCCTCGGCGAACGCCTCGGCTTGCCCCTGTACGGCGTTGTTGTCCCAAAGCATTTTTTTGTCAGATACGACAACGGCAGAGTCCGCTTTAATATCGAAACAACAAGTAAAGGAGGATACGCCGACGACGAGCACTACATCGAAAAATTTAACGTGCCCGTCGGCAATAATGACAGCATTTACATGATAAATCTCGATAAAAGGCAAACGCTTGGTTGTTTCTTCAATAATCTTGGAAACAGCTACAGCCTGGTCGGCAACATCGAGCAGGCGCAAGTGGCCCTCGAAAGAGCGGTACAGATAAATCCATCGCTGGCCGAATCCAGAATCAATCTCGGCAATATTTACATGAGAAAAAACCTGTTGACCGACGCCATACAACAATACCAGAGTGCTATTTACATAAATCCCAATGATGCAATCGCGCATAACAATCTCGGAAACGCATACTCCAGAAAAGGCCGGCTAAACGACGCTATCGGAGAATACACTCAGTCACTTAGATTGGACCCCGACGCCGCCGATACATACAAAAATCTCGCCACCGTATATATAAAACAGGGCCTGGCCCCCAGGGCAATAACCGAATTAAAGCAGGCACTGTTTCTAAAACCCAACGACCCCGAAGCTTACTGCCAATTAGGTGACGCCTACGGCAAAATGGAAGACTACGACAAAGCGATTTATCATTACGAAAAAGCATTGGAAATCAAACCTAATTTGGCAGACGCACATTACGGCCTGGCAATTTGTTACAACAGCCTGGGACAAACAAAAGACGAAATCAGAGCCTACAAAAAAGCCCTGGCCATAAAACCCGATATGGCAGCGGCATTGACAAACCTCGGAAATGCATACTTCACCCAGGAGAAATATGACGACGCTGTCGAACAGTACAGCAAGGCGATTGTATTTTCCCCCGACGATGCTGCAATTTACTACAACCTCGGAGCTGCACATTCAAACAATTCCGACTACAAGAAAGCTGTTGCGGCATATAAAAAAGGCATCGAGCTTGACCCGAATATGGCCGACGCGCATAACGGCCTGGCATTTACATACTATAAGCTCAAAGACTACAAACCGGCATGGCAGCACATCAAAACAGCTCAACAGTTAGGGGCCGAAATTTCCAAAGACCTGCTAAAGGCTATCGAAAAGAAAGTCAGGTAAAAGCACTCCGTATACCCCCCCTGCCGCCCTGCCGGCAGTAAAATCACTACCACAAACAAAATCGTTGATACACTTACAATAAGCGTGTATATTGGGGCTGTTTGATAGATTAATGTGGAGGACTTTATAGTGCTGTTGATTAAAGTCATAACCGTGGCGGCAGTCCTGGCAGGTGCAGCTTTTAATTCCACTGCCGCTGAACAGGACCCAAACGACGACCTCTCCCAGTACTACGGCTTCAAAGAGATGGAAATAATCAAGCTGGACTGGGGCATAAAGGGCCTGAGGTACGCTGATTTCAACCGTGACGGGAGAAAAGACATCGCGGTTGTTAACAATAGAAAAAGCAATATCGAGCTGCTGATTCAAAAGGAAGAAATCGGTCCCGGTGAAAAAACCGTTGTGGTAGACCCTCAGGATGTTGATATAAACATCATCGAACCCCCTACCCGTTTTGAAAAGCAAAGCGTCGCCGTTTCGCAGAATATCTTCAGCTTTGTGACCGGCGATTTGAATTCGGATAAAATGACCGACCTGGCCTTTTATGGTGAACCCAGAGGGCTTTATGTGATATTGCAGAAAAAAGACGAGGCAAAAGAAAAAAAATCCAAAACTCTAAGCTGGCGAACGCGAAAGAAAATAAAAATTGATGACGGGCTGACAAGCAAGGATGCCCTGGTCTGCGCCGACCTCAATAACGACGGGGCTGACGACCTCGCTCTTGCGGCACGAAATGCCGTTTATATCATCATACAAACAAAAGACGGCTCCTTAGCCGAACCTGTCAAATATCCCACAACAGCACAAATACTCGCGATAAAAGCTGGCGACCTCAACGGCGATAAAATAAATGACCTTATTATAAAAACAAGCGACAACGAAAAACCGATTAACGTGCGATTCGGACTAAAAGACGGTCAACTGGGACCTCAGGTTCAGTTCTTTATTGAAATGCCGTATGTCTGGCAACTGCACAACGTCGACGATTCGCCTTCAGATGAAATCCTCGCCGTAGACAGCAGGTCGGGCCGATTGGTCTGCTATCAGTTCACCTCGGAAAAACAACAGGACGCCGACTGGCCGATGCTGTTTTACCCCCTGGCCTCCGGACAGGGCAGCAACATGCGGGATTTGGCTGTCGGCGATTTTGACGGCGATGGCTTGAATGATGTCGTAGTAAGCGACCCTGGTGCCGCTGAGCTTATCTTTTATAAACAGGATGCCAAACAAGGACTGACTGAGCCTGTAAAATTTCCCGCGTTCGCCGATATTACGAACCTGTCGGCTGCTGATATAGACCTCGATGGGAAAACCGAAATCGGCATCCTGAGTGTAAAGGAAAAAATTATCGGGGTAAGTAAATTCGACGATGACAGGCTGTCTTTCCCCCTTCCGGTCGAAACTGTAGGCGAACCGGTCGCGATGCAACTGGCCGACATTGACGACGATGATACCATAGACTGTGCCTACATCTCAAAGGACGCAAATGATGTCCGAAGCTTTCGGGTAATCTACACCTTCGCCGCCACGGGGCAACAAGGTGAAAAACTGACAAAAAAACAACGCAAGCGTCTTGATATCAAAGGTGAGGTTGGCGAGACCGAACCGGCCGTGGAGCTCAAGAAACTCGCGGCAAACCCCGACGGCTTAAGAGTCCTTGACGTTGACCAGGACGGCCTGCAGGACGTTGTGATTTTCGTCAAATACGAATCACCTATACTCATCCGGCAAAAGCAAAAAAGGCAGTTTGAGGTAGTTGACTCGCCCAAGGCGCAGGCAAGTTTGATTAAAGAGGCTGGCCTAAATTCCATAGCCGTCGCAAACGTCGACGGCAAACCAGGCGAAGAACTGCTGATAGCACAAAAGAACTTCGCACGCAGTCTTGTCTTTGCCGACGGCCAGAAGTGGGAAATTATCGACCAGTACAACGCAAAGGGGACCGAAAACCAAATATCAGCGGTCGCCGCTTTTGCGATTGATAAAAAGAACTCATCCGACCAGCCTGCAATACTCCTGCTCGACGGCCAAAAAGGACAATTGCAGATATTAAAAGCGGGTGACGACCGGACATATCGCTTCGAAAAACAACTGGACGTCAGCAAGTGGAATACCGTAACGCACCTTAAAATGGCCTATGCTCGGCTTACAGGCCAGAAGGTCAGCAGCATTTTGCTCTTTGACAGCGAAAAATTCGCCCTTATAACACCACCGACCAAAACCAACATACCGGAAACCATAGAACAAAAATTCACCTACGAAACAAAAATCAAGGACGGTGTATATGGAAATCTGACCGCCGGCGACATAAACTCCGACGACCTAATGGACATCATCATGGTCGAATATAAGCGCAATCATATTGAGATACTCGCACTCGACAGCGATGCGAAACCGGTTCCCGCAATGCGATTCAAATTATTTGAGGAAAAAAGTTACCGCGACAAAAAAACCAGTAAATCCGCTGTTGAACCGCGGGAGTTGAAAATCGCAGATGTTACAGGGGACGGAAAAGAGGATTTGATAACCATTATACACGACCGGATAATTATTTATCCGCAGGACTAAGCCGTTGGAAAATTACCGGAGGACCGGATCCGGCAGTCTGTTTTGGGCAAAACCGATAGAGCGGCTTTTGAATATCTTTGAAACTTAGCATTAAGAATGGCTGAAAAAGATAATATTCTCAAACTAATCGAAGAAAAGGAAACAACAGCAACTAAACTTGCGCAGCGGGGTTTGATTTTACAGCCCGGTGCCATCGGAGATTGTATCCTCACTCTGCCTTTGGCGCGGTTTATGAAAGAACATGTAGTTTTAGGCAGCGTCAATATTCTCGGCTCCACTGAATACATCGGGATCCTGCCCGGAAGGACCTGTGTGGACGGGGTCCGCTCCAAAGACTCCGTGAATCTGCACCGGTTGTTTGTTGAAACAAAAAACTTTGACATCGCCGATAAAGACCCTCTGCTGAATCTCTTTGTTGACTATACATGGATTGTAACGTTCATGGGCGAACCGAACAGCGATTTTGAGCAAAACCTGATTTTCGCCGTAAATTGCGTAAGAAGCGCAGAAGTAGTAACACTATCAGCAAAACCTCCTGAAGAGTTCTCCGGCCATATAACAGATTTCTATATCCAGCAGTTAGCCGAACAAAGCGGGCGGTTTCAGCAGGTACCTAAAACCAGCTACGACCGGCCTTTTATAAAAGCGACGAAAACCGACATCCTCAGAGGTAAGGAACTGCTCCGGGAAACGAATATCGACACCAACAAAAAGCTTATTCTAATCCATCCGGGAAGTGGCGGGGCCGAAAAATGCTGCTATCTTGAAAACTTCTTAACAGTGGCAAACGAACTTCGGTTAAGGGATATGGAAGTAATATTTCTGCTGGGCCCGGCCGAGATGGAAAGGTTCAGCAAAGAAGATATCATAGAAATAAACACAATTGCCAACTGCAGCACAGACCTTTCTCTTGCTGATGCACTTGCGATGCTAAGTTGTGCCGACGGATTTATCGGAAACGACAGCGGTGTTACACACCTGGCAGCATCGCTGGGTGTTAAAACCGTCGCCCTTTTTGGCCCTACTAACCCCGATATATATCGGCCAATAGGGCCAAATGTCACAATAATCGCAACCAACAATAAGAGTTTCGCCAAAAAACCGTCCTCAAAATTACAGCAGAACATACTCAAGAATTTCAAATTCTGATAATCAGAAACAATTTTATGACCGGCAAAACACAAACCAAAGCTCCGATGCAGGTTTGATGACAGGCTCGATTATTCGTCAGATGGCAAATACGTCGCTTTTGTCGGTTATAGCCTTGTTAGCCCTTAAAATGCCGTTAAGTCCTGATAATTTTACATTGCAATACCTCTTTTGTTGACAAATAACGAAATAAAAAATATCATTTACCCAGCAACAAATTAACCGGAAAAACAAGGCATCGATTATGCAGACAAAGACTTTGGGACAATTAGCCGAATACGTCGGCGGCAAAGTATGTGGCGACCCTTCCGTAGAAATCAGTTCTGCGGACACTTTGGGAAGGGCCGGCAAAAATGATATCAGCTTCCTGGCTAATCGAAAATACGAAAAGCAACTTAGAACAACCAAAGCAGGGGCTGTGATTGTCGGAAAAGAAATGACAAATATCAAGGCCCCCCTATTGGTAGCCGAGGACCCATACTATGCTTTCATGCAGATTATGGTGCTTCTGCACGGATACCGAAAACACAAAAAAACCGGCATCAGTACCCATGCCTCAATCGCAGACAGCGCAAAAATCGGCTCCGAATGTCACATTCATGATTTCGCTACAATAGCCGATGATGCAAAGGTCGGTGACGGCTGTATCATTTACCCCGGTGTCTATATCGGCCAGGGTGCTCAGCTTGGAAACGACTGCATAATCTACCCGAACGTTACCATTTACGAAGGCTCCAAAATCGGAAACCGCGTTATTATAAACGCAAACTCAAGCATCGGCGAAGATGGATTCGGTTTTGCGACCCACAAAGGAATCCACCATAAAATACCGCAGATTGGCATCGTGATTATAGAGGACGACGTCGAAATCGGGGTCTGCTGCGGTATCGAGCGAGGAACGCTAAGTGACACCATCATCGCCCAGGGCTGCAAGCTCGGAGACCTTGTTGTAATAGGCCACGGAACAAAAATTGGGCCACATTGTTTACTCGTGCCACAGGTCGGAATCGCAGGCTCAACCACTCTCGGACACCACTGCATCGCTGGAGGCCAGGTCGGAATCGTGGGACACCTGACCATCGGCAACAATGTTACAATTGCCGCACAGGCAGGCGTCATCAATAACGTACCCGACGGGAAAACTTTACTGGGAGCACCGGCTGTCGACGCCCACCTTGGCAAACGCGCTTACAGTCTGATACAGTACCTGCCCGAAATACGACAAAACATCCGGGAATTGCAAAATAAGCTTGACAAAATTGTGCCTTCCCAGGGAGCTTGTGAATCCGATTCTGAAGAATCGACCAAGTAAAAGTATCTTTTAAACGGCGAGCGAAGCTGTTATGAATAATCCAAATGTGCTTGGTTTAATCGCAGGACAGGGCAGATTGCCCTTTTTAGTTGCAGACGGAGCAAGAAAGGCCGGCCTGAAGGTTGTTTGTGTCGGCCTGGCTGAAAATGCCCGAGAAGAACTCGCCGACAATGTCGATGTGTTCTATATGGTGCCAATTGCCCGGCCTGGAAACTGGATACGAAAATTAAAACGCCACAACGTCGCAAAAACCATCCTGGCTGGAACAGTGGCAAAGAAACAAATCTTTACGCCCCGGAGAATCATAAAATATATGCCCGACTGGCGGGCTGTGAGAATCTGGTACTGGAGACTGAGAAAAAAAGACAAGCAAAACGACACTCTTTTAGGTGCGTTGGCCGACGAACTGGCCAGCGGCGGAATTGTCTTGGAGAATTCGACAATGTACTGCAAAGAACACATGGCAACGGCTGGCGTAATGACAAAACATCAGCCGGCACGCTCGGTCCAGGACGATATTGAATTCGGCTGGAACATCGTAAGAAAACTCGGCGAGCTCGACGTAGGACAGGCCATCGCCGTAAAGGAAAGAGAAGTAATCGCCGTAGAAGCGATAGAAGGCACCGCTAAGATGATTGAACGAGCAGGACAGTTTTGCAAAGCGGGCGGCTGGACGCTAATCAAAACCGCAAAACCAAACCAGGACATGAGGTTTGATGTTCCCTGTGTAGGGCCGGACACCATAAAAAGTCTGGCGCAAAACGGGGCAAAATGTCTCGTCGTCGAAGCGGAAAAAACTATTATCATTGACAAACCGGATACAATAGAACTGGCCGACCGGATGGGCATCGCTGTTCTCGGACACTGATTTTTCACAAACAAACAAAAATACTTAAACTAAAACCATCTATGGCTGACTTTCCACTCCAACTTTCAATAAAAAAAACCTGGCCCGGCAGGAGTACGGAATCGGTCACCTGTAACAGGCTTCTTCGGACCGTTCCCGGCAATCGCCAGGTTTATGATGCGTTTTGGAACAGCCGCGAAGTAATTGTAAAGGTATTTTCCAACCGAATCCGCGCAAAACGTCACCTCAACAGGGAATGGAAGGGACTGCTAATGCTCCAGGAACGAGGTGTAAACGCCCCCACCCCCTTGTTTTACGGGCAAACAGAAAATGGACAATGGGCGGTTGT
>Ga0114923_10002331_pt1 | contig 12877 bp, 12 predicted proteins | sample SumtaG_FD_89578 | JGI IMG/M metagenome (GOLD analysis project Ga0114923, IMG submission 89578) | Deep subsurface microbial communities from Indian Ocean to uncover new lineages of life (NeLLi) - Sumatra_00157 metaG | ecosystem: Environmental > Aquatic > Marine > Oceanic > Sediment | place: near... | reverse complement strand
TACGACAACTTCTTGGTGATCGGTCTTGGCACGGTCTCCAACTGGGACATGTCCGACACTGACATCGATGAACTGAAATGGACTAACGGGCAGTTCGTAAATCTAGGCACGTTTTTGTTCCAGGCGCAGGATGCTGGCAGCAAGTTCCTGACAAATATGATCTGGGTCAACTGCGGACAAGTCACGTTCGTCGGCATCGATGCTGACACTTGCGTGTTCAATGGCTCGACGAATGCTAACGGTGCCATCCTCTGGGATGCCAGTAGCGTCGAAGAAAATCAGGACGACATCAGATTCAACTCGGATGGCACCGGTCATGCAATTGAAATCGCCCTGAACACCGCATCTCTGACGGTCTTCAACATCGATGGCTATACGTTCGACGGCTTTGCTGGATCAACTGGCACCGCAGGCGACAGAGTTTTCCTGATCGACAACCTGCTCGACGGTGATGTCACGATCAATATCACCAACGGTGCGGCACTGAATATCGTTGGCGGCGGCGACGGCTTCAGTTTCGAAGCAGCTGCCGGTTATACGGGCACCGTTATCATCAATTCGACGGTGACCCTGAACGTGCAAGTGAACGAAGAACTCGGTGCCACCGGTCTTGAAGATGTTTTCGTTAGCATTCGGAATGCCACTACCAATGCACTGATCTCTGAAGGGCGAACTGATGCCACGGGTTTGTACACAGACGGCAGTTTTAACTACAGCGGTGATGTCAACGTCAAGATCGAAGTGCGCAAGTCGAGTCCCGGAGACGTGAGATACCTGCCGAAATCAGATCCGAATACGATCATCAGTACGGGTATGAACGCGACTGTTGCCATGACAGTCGACAGTGCTGCTGGAATCATCGATGCAACGCGCTTCGACATTAGCAAGCACGGTCAGGTCACCAACGATGTCAGTGGCACAACGATAACAGCAAGAATTCTGTTGCCGGGTGGCGCACGTCGCAAGCTAGTCGTCGCAGGTTTCTACTGGGATTCGACAGTCAATCGCACAGTGTCATCGTTCACATTCGATGGCGATGCAATGACCGATACCTTGGGCGGAAACTTTATCCAGGAAGGCGCGAACTTCCACGAGGTATTCCTGTACAGACACGACATCCCTGACACTGATGTCGGAATCAAAGATGTCGTCCTGACACTGTCGGGCGCAGCGAACTTCCGTGCGATCGCATTCGCTGTGATCAACTTGGCAGCGACCGGCGCGGAAGAAGACGATGGCAACAGCGTTGCGCAAGCCAGCACGGGTAACCCCACGATTTCACTGAACAATACGACACAGCCTGCGATCGATGTCATGTTCTCGCTCACAGATGATCTGGACACATTCCCACCTGCGGCTAGTGGGGTTGGCTCGATACGCAGAGCCGACCGTGCGGTCGATACCGAGAAGCAGATCACCATCATCAGGGCCGACCGGGTTGTAACCGGAGCGCACAGCATCGGCTGTGATTACGACGCCAGTTCAAAGAGTTATGTCAGCGCAGGCGCGACGTTCGCGGATTGATCATGCATTCATAGGTAGAGATAAAACTCAAATTCTGTTACAAATCGGCAAGCGGTCGCAAGAGTGACTCTAGCCCTCCCACATAGGAGAGTCACTTCATGGGCACATTCTTAGGAAACCGCTGGGACATCGACTACACACGCAAGGCAGTATTTCGTGACGTGGCAGTCTCACCCACAGTTACCGACACCTCTCTGGCGCTTTATTCCGCGCTACAGGACTTATTCGACGAGCCGGATCAGATGGACGATCCGGTTCCAATGTCTGCTCAGACTCCTACCGCATTCACATGGATCAACCAATGGTTCCTCGACGACGAGTCTAGCCAGTTCCTGACTGGTGGTGCCATGTCGACAGTTGGCTGGGCTACTGGCGAGATCCGTGCGATCAGCTATGACGCCACTGCTGCCGGTACGATGTTCGCCGCAGCGGATATTGGCAAAATTATTCTCGGTGGCACAACAGGTGATGAAGGCACGATCCTGGCATTCGATGAACGCTACGCGTTTGAAACCGGTGTGGTCTGGATCAGACCGAACGATCCCGCTACCGATTTGTTCGATGATGCGGCTACTGAGGCATACACCGTCACGTCTGGCGTTGGCGTGGGTGATTTCACTGATACATACGCAGCTGCATCCGGTGGAGGTGTCGCGTCCGAAACAGGCGAGAGCCTGTGGACGAACGTCTTCACACTGGGCACGATCTTCGTCAATACGCAGCTGTACATCTATCAGGACGGTGTAGAACTCATTGGTCGCGAAGTCGGTGCTACGAATCGATGGTGGGGTTCGGGACAGATCGACATTCTCGTCAAGGTCAAGTCCACTGATGTCGAAGTCGACGACGCCGAGATCACGGTGTTCGCGAGACAGTACGGTGCGCTCTACGATCAGTTCATCATCGACTTGACGACCGGTGGCAGACAGCCGGTGCCGTTGGCGACCGGTGGTGACCTGAACAACGCTACTGGTAACAGGCAGATGACAGCTGCGGGTACGAGTTCCGGCACGTTCGTTGTCGGTGAGTTGATTACCGATGACAGTGACGCAGATATTATCGGCATTGTCACTGCGGTTGGTGGCACGAACCCGAACATCGTCTTGGGCTACTACCTTGTCGGTCCCGCACTTGCCGACTTCACTGGCGCGACAGGCGCGTTGTCCGGTGCCGGTGGTGGTGCCATGACAGCGGTAGCGCCTATCAACATCGGTCCTGCAGCACTTGCCACAAATCCTACCATCGTGTTCGCCGCGACGGACGTGAGTCTCGGTGGTGGTCAGGCCGCATTCCCGTACAGCATTGCGGCTGATGTGAACGCCAACTTGGTTGCTGATCTGTACGAGTTCCACAAGTTTGAGTGCAGACGCGGCGAGACCGGTGCTGGCGGATACATCTTTGATGCTGAAGGCGTCAACGGTGAGGCGTACATCGGCGAGGACTTGCAGGCCGAGTACAACACGCAGACAGGTGCCTTCGTCGAAGGTGAGACTCTGTTCTTCCACGACACTGGCGACGTGCTAGTGGCGCAGGGCACTGTAGTTGCCGATCATGATGACGGTCCAACCGGCGACCTGATCATGCGCAACACGCGTTTCTTCAGTACGAATCCGATCACGCAGGTCGGCGATAACGTCGTGCAGGCGTCGTACACCGACTTTGCAACGGTGGCATCAACACGAACGATCACCACGCCTAAGTCCGCGCCTCTCGGAACCTTCGCGGGTGGCACGTACTTTGGCGCACCGGGCGTTGTCCTGACGGACGTAGCACCTGGAGACGTGCAGGCGTTCCAGCTGGTCGACGACGATGGCAACGTACGCAATCCGCCGCTGTTCATTAACGCGCAGGTTTCCGGTGTGAACGGAACCGATGCGGATCGTGTCGGAATCTTTGTGCTGCTTGGTGCGGGTCTGGCGATCGACAAGGCACAGCACGGTGTTGCCGCGCCGACAGGTGCGTTTAACGGTACTGATGACGTGCAGATTCGATTGGATGCGACTGTGCCGAATGACACTCCAGAATCTGGGGCCGTCCGTGTTGTTGACACAATCAACATCCGCGAACTCCGTTTCCGGTACTCGTCATTCACTGGCACGGATCTGACGCTGACCGCTGTTGCTGAAGGCACTGGTGTCACGACACCGAACGCAGCCGGTACTAACCTGATCGATACCAGCGCGAACTTCACAAACGCGACGGACGATCCTGAAATTGGTGACATCATCAGGAACATCACGGACAACAGTTGGGGAGTAATTACGGCAATCAACAGCGCGACATCGCTCCAGCACACGCCGCTTATTGGCGGCACCGACGACGATTGGGACGCAGCTGACACGTACATCATCAACGGTATTCCGTACGATCTGAACGCGGCAGACACTGCCTACATTCCGATTCTCGATACCGTGTCTTCAGGTGGCGATCCGATCACTGTTGCCAGCGCGAATCTCGTGTACCTGACGGACATTCCGGTTCTGATTAGAGTCCGTAACGGTGGGTCAGTTGATCCGATCCAGCCGTTCGAGATTGAGAACACGATCACCACGAACGGGTTGGAACAGGCAGCAATTCGTACGCCTGATACTATCGCGACATAAGTTTGGGAGATCCTGATGTACCAAGAGAGAGAGCTACAACCGTCGAGACAGGAAGCCGAAAGTTCTGGCAGTGGCCCTGATGTCCAGACGATCCGCGATCCGAGGTTTCCGGTTGAACATCCAGATGCCAGGGTTTATCTGGATGTAACTGCGGAGACCGGTGTTGCCACACTGGACGTTGATGTCATTGGCGTCATCAACGGCAAGCGTCACGTACTCGACAGCTTCCCGCAGCAGAGCGCGATTGGTCTGGCTATGCTGACCATCCCGAATTGTCCTGATATTGTTTCGACCGATTTCACCGTTGGTGGCACTACGGTGACTATGGACTGGAACGTCCAGATCACACGTCAGTGAGTGCAGGCAACGGACAAACTGCTGCGTTTCAACCGCTGTCTGTCGAGGATGCGGTACGTCACGCTATTCGTGACCCGGCGCAACGCAAGGCGTTCCGGGACAAATACCCGGCGTATGACACGGCAAAACTCAGGGAAGAGATCACTAAATGTGACGCTGATGTCCTGGCGTTCGAGGAAGCGATCGTCAAGGCGCAGCGTTACAAGCGTGAGTGCGAAGATCTGATCAAGCAGTGCGAGAAGCGTGATGTCGCACTCAAAGAATTGAGCCAGTCCAGTGCCTGAGTTTCAGGATCTCCGTTTCAGTTTCGATCACACGCTTGCGCTAGTCGAGATTGCAGATCCGATTCTGGATATTACTATTCAGGAAGTCTTCGACGCCATCGCTTTTCACAGAGCCAGACCGTTGTTCATCGATGACTCGGAGATCTGCAAGGCAGAGGGCAAGGTGCCTATTCCTGGTGTTGGCAACTCGTTGATCATCTTGACGATGCTAGATGGCTGGCGCATCAAGTTCGCAGACCGTCCCGGACCTTTGCATGTGCAGGCTTCTGTTCTTGCTGGCGTCCTGGTGGTGGACGGTGGTGGCAACCCCATCGCTCCAGCGGCTTTCGTGAACGTGTCCATATCACAGGCAGTGTCTGGTGTCAGTATCCAGCAACCCAAGATCGATGAGATCCATCAGATGATGGGATTGCTTGAAGGCTCTGAACTGATCGAGAGTTCGACCGGAAGACGTTCGCCACCGGGTATCAGTGGCGACGACATACGCATGACGTTCCAGCCAAACTTCCCGAACCCTGGAGAAATTCAACTTGAACGTGATCCGTAATGGCTACAGTATTTCCGGGAACCGTAAACACCCGGATTCATCGTGGCAACTTGAACCTTGCGCCAGCTGGAACGAACAGCTTGTTCGAAAGGATTCACTGGGGCAGGCTGCGTCTTGGCACTGAGGAGAAAGGCGCGGGTGGTGTGTGGCTCGCAGAAGGTACGCTGTCCAAATGGCTGGCGGACGATTACTGCAAAGTTTTGACGAGGAGTAGGTAATGCCTATTGTTGCAGCAGATATAGTCGCGTATGGATCGGCATCCATGCCCGACGACGACGTACCGCTAGACATCGGCGGCGCGATTTCGCTGGTCAAGCGCGTTGTCTTTGTTGACATCGTCGCGACTGACGAGATCGAGATCCTGTCCAGCAGTTCCAGTGATACGGTGGAGACGATTACCGTTCACGGCAGGAACGCGGCTGGCGAGTTGGTCAACGATGTCGCGACACTAGCTGGTGTATCCGTAGTGCTTATTACAGGCACGGCGTTCGAACGCGTGCTGAAGATCATCAAGTCGGCAGCAACAGTGGGTACGGTCACAGTCAGGGACCAGGACACCGACACGACGATCGCTACGCTGGAGCCAGCAGTCACTGAGATTCGCAGACCGTTTTACGACGCTGCTGCGGACGCGTCTGGTGGTGCGACCAGAACGTATTACGACAAGATCTTTTTCAAGAACAACCACGGCTCGCTGACACTCACCAGTGCCCAGGTTCTTGAACAAGCCGACCCTCAGACCGTCGTTGCCTTCCTGTTGGAAAGCACGCTCGATGGTACGGACACGAACGGTGGTGGCAACAACCGTCAAGTGTCTCCGGGTGGCACGTTCAACTCGACTGCAAAGAACGTCGCCAACAGCCAGAACCTGACAGCTGGTGCTGCGCAGGGGTGTTGGCTCGAACTGACATTGACTGCTGGTCTCGGCGCACAGAACACGACTGTCACCATGCGCGTAAGTGGTAACACCGTATAGGGGTAAACCATGCCAGACCTTCTGGAGAAACAACCGGCAGAGTCCCGTCTCTATGACATGGACTTCAGCCCCAAGATGGTGCAGTCGCCAGCGGAGGTGATCACGTCCGTTGACAGTGTCGCGCAGCTGGAGCAGCTGGCGGATGGCACGCGAGTCTCGACTACCGATCTTGTGTTCCCCAGTGCTGCCACATTTTCACTTCAGGTCGCGCAGCAACGCATCGAGGTCGGTGTCGATGGCAAGACATACGTGGTGACGTACATCGTGACTACCGATCTCGGTAACACCCTCGAAGCCGAGGGTCTTCTTCTCGTTATCGATCGCTGACGATGCCTGATTTCGCAAAATACGATGGATGGCCGGACGGAGAGAACAACATTCTCGATGCCGTTGAGTTGCCGCAGACATCCCTACGACGTGTTGTCAATTACGACATCCTGGACGGTGGCGATATGCATCGTCGTCGCGGCAGAACGATTGCGTACACGGGCACCATAGTTTCCGGCACGCTTTACTCGAATGGCAAGCGTGTGCTGTTCGTGGAAGGTGGGAACATGTGGGAACTGATCAAGATCAGTGGTGTGTGGACCCGCGTGCTGTTCCGTATAGGCGTCACGAATAGACCGGTGTCGTACCTCGATGTTAATGGAGAAATTTACTGGTCGAATGGTTTATTCACTGGCGTCATCGATGGCGATGGTCAGGATCTGCCTTGGGGCATCCGTGGTCCGCATGAACAGCCGAACGTGTCCGGGGCAGATGCTGGTGGATCTCTTGAAGTAGGCACGTATCAGGTCGCCGTGACGTTCCTCGATGACAACGGTCAGGAGAGTGGAACGTCATCATCGAAGGTAGTTGAAATTACAACCGAAGGCGGATCGATACAGCTGACTGATATTCCTGTTCCTGTCGATGGCAGCACCATCCAGGTGTACTGCTCCAGTGCCAACGGCGAGGGCTTGTATCGTGTCGGGACGCTGATTCCTGGCACGCCTGATTACCGAATCACTGCAGTCAGCAACCAGCAAACGATAAGGCTGCAGACACAGTTCGGCATCGTGCCGCCAGCAGGCGATGTGCTGGAGTATTTCAACGGCAGAATCTACATAGCGGAAGACAACATCGTGTGGTTCACGGAAGCCTTGCGCTATGGACTTGTCAAGCCGCACCGAAACTTCCTGCAATTTTCGAAGCCCGTTACTGTGATGAAGGCAGTTGCAGACGGCATCTATATATGCGCTGATCAGACGTATTGGGTCAGCGGAGTCGATACAAGTGAGTTCCAGCAGATCCCTGTGCTGCCGTACGGCGCAGTGAAAGGGACTGGCATCAACTTGCCAGAGAGTGATAACGTCGCATGGTTCTCGGAAGAGGGTGTCATCCTTGGCGGACTGGAAGCGCAGGTAACGAACGTGCAGGAAGATAAATCTGCGGTAGGTACATTTGAAAACGGAGCGATGGTTTTTCGCAAGCAAAGAGGTTTGCGTCAGATCGTTGCAACTTTAGGTACGGGTGTGCAATCCGCATTTCTCGCACCGGACTACGTCACGTTGGAGACAGCGCGGCGAGGCAATGCAATCTAGGAGTGTAAAATGGCTGCATCATTAGCTGATCTGAAAATCGTCCACTCTGGGGGTGCCGCCAACACCGATCCGAACCTGGATCTCGGTGGCGCTATCTCCACTGCTGGTGCGAAAGACATCCTGTCGCAAACCGCGACAGCCCTGACAACGATTACAGGCGTCACGATCGACGACGCTGCCGGTAATCCCGAAGGTGATGGCACGCTGTTCTTTGACAGCACCAACACCACGCTGCGTTGGACACCGTTTGGCGGCACTGCAGGTGTTGCTGTGGACGTGTCCTCGAATGGTAAGTACGCCATTCAGGGTGGCAGCAACGGTGGCTTGCTGAAGGTCGATGTCGTAACCGGTTCACTGCCCTCCAGTGACCAGACCAACACCAGCACGATCGCCAACATCGCGAACAACATGTTCGATGACGTTGCCAAGGCTGACGCCAAGGCAGGTGATGTCGAGTTTCGTGGTGTGTACTGGGAGAACGATCACGCATCGGAGTCGATGGTTGATGTCCGCATGTGGATCGAGACCAACACGCCGGGGCAGGACGTGGTTCAGATCGCGCTTGGAAACGAGGCAAAGAATGTCGCGCTCGCCGTGATCGGCACCGAGGATACCGATCCGGCAGTGACGCCAGACTTCGATGACAACAACCCGATCGATTACGCGTCAGGTATCGTAATCCCGGATCTGTTGTTCGGTGATTTCCAGGGTTGGTGGCTGAAGCGAACTGTACCGGCTGGCACGAACCAGTCCCAGCTGAACAATAGCTTCCGAATCGGTGTGCGGATCTTTGTATAGTGGCAATCGAATGGATGGAAAACTGGGGTCACCACCGTGACTTCTCGGATCTGGCGGCACGCTATACGCTGACGCAATTGGGTGCGACATCTGGTAGCAACTTAGAGATCCTGGGTGCAGGTGGACCGACATCAACTCCTGCCGGATCTCAGGCTCCACGCGCCCCTGCGCCCGGTTGCATTCGCTTTGGTAAGTTCGGCGGCATCGGGTCGCAGGCTGCGGCGCGAGTCAAGTTCGACATCGGTGGCACAGCCACTGAAATAATCATCGGCTGGGCATTCTTGTGGGAGGGTGTGCAAACCCAGCAGACCAGAAACGATGACACGATCCTGTTCATAAACGCGGACCCGGATCTCTACGTCGAGCTTAACTTTGGCTTCTCGACCAACATCCTTGCCAGTCGTGGATACATTCGTCTCAAGCAAACCACCAGCATTGTTTTATTCGACAGTGAAGACGATGCGGACAATGCTGGCGATGTTGATTTCCATGCGCTGCAGTACGGTCGTTGGTACAACATGGAGATCCGGTTCGTATTGAGCAATACGGTTGGCGAGGTTGAGTTCCGTGTCGACGGAGGGACGTGGTACTCGGAAACCGGACTCGACACGATAAGGATCTCATCGACCGTCGTCGATAACTTCTCGATTGGAACCGCGATGACCGAGCCTCTGACGCAGACTGGTCACGGCGCGATCTTCCGCATGACTGATCTCTACGTGCTGACAACGTCCGGCGGCAACGAAACCAGCTTCCTATTTCCGTGGATGGTCAGCACCTTGTACCCGAATGCCGATACTGTGGAAGCGGACTGGGTGCCGCAGGCTGCAGGCACGAACGTCGCGGAGGTCGATGACAACCCGAAGCATGACTTCGATAGCACACACAACGAGAGCAACACCAACACTGACAAGGACCGGTTCACGACAAGTCAGGTCGTGCCAGAAAGTACGTTCGGCAGAGTGTATGCGTGTCAGGTTATTGCGATGGCGAAGGACACTCTCGACACTGCTGCAAAAACTGCACGCGTTGTTATCTTCGAGAACCTGACCGAAGCTCAAGGCACAACCAGAACATTAACTGAGTCCGAGTGGCAGGCACTCTGGCACGTCTTCGAAGACAATCCCGATACGTCAGCAGCATGGTTGATGGCCGATGTCGAAGCGGCTCAAATCGGATACGAGTTGGTTAGCTGATGGCTGTCAGAATCACACAAGTCATATTGCAGGTCTTGCACAAGGGCAAGTCCGCGCAAGAAAACAGTCTCGTAACCGGTGAGTACACTCACAACTATAACGCGTTCGATGGCTACGGTGATGCCGGGTACGAAATTGAAACCGGCTTGACGGCAGAAGCCAATGTCTTGGATAGCACGTATTTCCTGGCTGGGTTTACGCAGCACGACAATGCCGTTGGCTCTGCGGCATACGATCTAAATGCGTACGATCAATTAGAGGGCACTCCTGGCTCTATGACGTACACGTTGAATGCGTACACTCAACTGGATGGTCTTGGCACGGTCGGTTACCAACTGCTTGCGTACGTCCAGCTTGAAGACCAGAAGTACGGGCACTACGATCTCAATGCATTCGAAGCAGCGCAGACTGTTGTCAATACCGAATACGAATTGCAGGTCTACCTGCTGGCGCAGGGATTTCTCGGTGGTCTGTACAGCGTCGATGTCTACCTAGATCTGCTCATGCAGGCTGTCGGCTCGTACGACCTGAACGTATTCGAGCTAACCGAAAACTCAATCTTCAACGGCAACTACGATCTCAATGCTGCGGAAGCGAGAGAGGCGGCGATAGGAGCGCACTACGCACTGCTGACGTTGCTGCAGGTCGAGGGGTTCCTGGATTCAGCACACAAGATCGAAGCGTATGCCGCGTTAGAAGAGAAGTTCAGCATCACGTACGATCTCAATGCGCTGCTGCAGCTGGACGGGTTCGGCGACAGTCGTTACACAATCAAGACGCTGGCTCTGGCTGAGTTGCAGTTTGGCGCTCACTACGACCTCGATATATTTGCGGCATTCAACGGGTTCGCAGACTCCACCGCTATCCTGAACGCGTACCAGCAGGAGAACGGATTCACTGACGGTCAATACGGCATCAGCGTGTACCTAGCTAGAGATGGCTTTGCTGATGCCGCGTACATTATCAATGCCCTGAAGCAATTGACCGGCTTCGGCGACGGCACGTACCTGCTAGACACGACGCAGGAACTTTTCACTTGGGTGGTGAACCACAACACTGGCGCACCGTCACGCTACGAGAACTTTGACTTCGACGCGTTCGCAGTCATTGGTCAGGATTACCTTGCAGCGCGAGGCGACGGCATCTATCTGCTCGACGGTGACGACGACAACGGCACCGACATCGATGCGATCGCAACCATAGGACGCACCGATTTTGACGAGCCTGTCCTGAAGCGGGTCACAGCAGCCTTCCTGGGTCTTAACTCAGCTGGTCAGGCACACCTCACCCTGCGTACCGATCAAGGCATCACGTCTGGACCGTACAAACTCAGGCAGCAACCACGGGCATCAACAACAGAGCGTGCGAAGTTTGCTCGCGGACTCAAGAGCCGGTACTGGGAAATTGACATCGCCAATGTTGATGGCGACGATCTTCAGGTCAAGAGTGCGGAGTTCGAGACGATCGTACTCGGTGAGAAACGCAGGCTGAAAAAATAATGGGGATCTACGACGAATATCGTGACGGGATCTCCACCATCACGTTAGGCGGCGATCGCGCCCAGGCCGCGCAATACATTCCGCAAGCCCGAAAGATGGCAGAGGTCATCAAGGGCAAGCTGGATCTCGGCACCAACCTTGGTCAAGACTACAAGGACAGCGTGCAACTCGATAAAGACACCATCATGAAGATCGAGATGTCTCCAGGAGTCACGAACGAGACGTTGAAGATGGAGATCATTTCGACACCTCCCGTTCCGGGTGCTGGCACCAGATCTGTAAAAACACAGCCAGAGAATAGATGCGCTGTGTTGCCATTGAGTCGCCCCGGCGCACGCATGTTCACGCACATGTTCAATCACGACGTGAGAAATGTCTTCTTCCCAGATGACACATTTTTCCAGGGTGAAGCGCGGGTAGAGCAGACACCGTACATCACGCCAACACTAGAACAGGGCGCTTATTGTTCCGCCGACATACAATTTCCGGGAGATGGCTTGTTGTTGATTCATAGGGAAGTTTTTTTGATGCGTGATTTCATGATCCTGGGTGCGTTTGCTAAAAAGCTATTCCTTCATGAAGCCTGGATAGGCTTTCTCGAACCCAATGTCTTTCTCAGCTTTTCTGAAAGCGTCATGGCACTGGACGCGCCCTGCAGCATGAATTTTCCGGGCTTCCCGTTATTCACTCCAAACCCGGAATCACTTGGTCCCGGAAATAATTTTGCTTTATGTATGGAGAAGAATCCGGGGGGAGGTTGTGACAAGGTCGGCGAAGCCTGGAAGATTCATGTAGTTGAGGGAGATGTTTTCATTTTCTTTGAGGAGCAGCAGGCAGAACGCGAATTCAAGGAAGACGAGTCGCTTGAAACCACGAAGGAAGAAGACGCTCCTGCTAGTGCAACCGCTGCCGAAGGGGAGTTCAGGCATTTCGCGGCTGTCAGCTGGACTACAGATGGGGGATCAAAGTCTGACCGTGAGATTGTGTTGTTGTATGAATCTGGGTTGTGCCCTGCTGCGGTTGGTTTTTTCTATGGCGGACTCGATGGTCTCTATCCGTGGGAGTACAGTGCGAACACTTTTCTCGCCCCTTTAATGTGTAAATTCCCAAAGCCTGGACTGGGGCCACCGCCAGCGATCGAGAACACTGTGCCGCCAGCAGCAAGTCCGTACATTATTGGCGCAGCGCGTAAGGGGCTGGCTTGGGCTTCAGGCGCGCTAACTAGGATCAATGAAAACACCGACAAAGCGAACATTCATTTGAACAGCAGATGCTTTTGGTTTGAGCTTAATGCAAACGGATTTCCCACGGGGGTGGGGGTTCATAATGGACCGATTGGGCCGGAAGGGTCGCAGGATGGTGCCGCAGATTATGATATTGGGTTCCCGACTTTCTGATTTGGGGTTCCCGACGAACGCATGACTGAGTTACACTCCAATCGCCTGGGGTGAGGAAGTTTTATGGGCACAAATATATTAGACAGGTTTGGTCGGGTCATTGGGTTCACACC
>Ga0114923_10002329_pt1 | contig 12879 bp, 8 predicted proteins | sample SumtaG_FD_89578 | JGI IMG/M metagenome (GOLD analysis project Ga0114923, IMG submission 89578) | Deep subsurface microbial communities from Indian Ocean to uncover new lineages of life (NeLLi) - Sumatra_00157 metaG | ecosystem: Environmental > Aquatic > Marine > Oceanic > Sediment | place: near... | reverse complement strand
GGTGATTGATGGCTCTGGAATACCGACTGTCCAACTCGATGGCTTTATTATAATAGGTTATTGCCTTTTCCGGGTTAGCATGGTGAAAATAAGCCTCTCCCAATTCAAAAAATGCCTCTTTTGAAAATTGAAACTTATTTGTTAACTGCTCTAAGTTTTCTATCTCAGCCCTGAGCTGGAAATTCAACCGGGCTTCAATGGCCCTTACTTTTAACCGCAGCGAATCCGTCAGTTTATCCAATCCCGGGATTTCTTCGATCAGTTCCATGGCCTTTTTTCGTTCCCCGTCAAAATAAAATAGACTGGCCAGGTGATATTTTGAAATTGGCAATTCCCGGCATTTTGAAAAATAATATTTTGCTTTAGCGTTTTCGATTTTTTTAAAATAACGAAGTCCGCCATAAAAATAGGAGAATTTAATCCAGCGGGTTCCAAAAATTTCCGAAACATTTCTAAATTCCAGTTTTTTTCCCTTTCCAGGGAAGAACTTTTGGTATACGAACCGGGTTAATGAGTCAACCTGGCCCCGGCTTGCCAGCAGTGAATCTTTGCCTTCACCGGTGGTTGTTTTGAGAAACGGTTTGTCGGTTTTCTCAATGGGATTTAATTGGGTATCGATGGTATAAAAATTCGCTCTCTTTGACAGCTTCCCCACCAATTCGAACTTAACATTAAATTTCTTCTTCAGCAATTGTAAATCTACTTTTTTACTTCCAGTTCCCGCGATTGGCAGTGCTGTATCTTCATCGATGGTTTTAAATTCATCGAATTGATTCAGGGATTCCATCAGCAAGTGATCGATCATTTCCGGTAATGATTTTTCCCCGGTGGTATCTTCAAAAGGATGGAGATAGATATAGAAGGTTTCCCCTTCTTTTATCAACGGGACATTTCTATTGACCAGGGAAACAACGGCAATTAGTGCTAAAACCAGGATGGGAAGAATCCAGAGGTATTTTAGCCTTCTTTTTTTAGTGGAAACCACCCGTTCGGTAGAGGCGTTAAACTTCTTTATCCGGTAAACCAGGTCGCCCAAATCCTCTTTATCCGATGATTTCTGCACTTCTTTCAATAAGTTTTCCTGCTCCCGGACATTAATGATTTCCGTTGCACCGCCATCGGCTTTTTTCTCCTTTAATTGGGCATAAAAGGCTTGAAATGCTTCCAGTTCCTCTTTTAACCGGGAGAAATCAGGATACCTGTTTTTGCTTTCTTTCTCCAATGATTTGCGGACAATGGTCTTCAATTCTTCGGGGATTTCCCGGGTGAATTCCACCTCTTTATTCAGGACATTGTAAAGGGTTTCGATTTGTTCCTCTCTACTGAAGGGGTTTTTGCCTTCGATCATTTCATAAAGCACCGCACCGAAAGAGAAAACATCGGTTCCCTGGTCCAGGGGTTTCCCCTTTGCCTGTTCCGGCGATATATAGGCAACGGTTCCCAGGACAAATCCTTTTTCGGTTAAATTGGAATCGACACGGCCGTTATCTTTGACGGCAGATTTATCGCTGAATTTTGCCAGTCCGAAATCCAGTATTTTCACCACCCCTTTTTTATCTACCATAATATTACCGGGTTTAATGTCCCGGTGGATGATCTCTTTGCCGTGGGCTTCGATCATTCCGCCGCATACCTGGATGCTGATGTCTAAAATTTTATCGATACCGAGTCGTTCTATCCCGATAATATGATCGAGGGTAACACCGTCTACATACTGCATAACGATGTAGTCTTTGTCACTTTCCTCATATATTTCATAAATGGTGCATATGTTGGGATGGTCCAGTTGTGAAGCGGTCTGGGCTTCTCTTAAAAACCGGATTTTGGAGTTGGTATCCGCCATATTGCTTTTTAAGATACTTTTTACGGCGACTTTTCGTTTGAGTTTAACGTCTTCTGCCAGTAAGACTTCGCCCATACCCCCTTTGCCCAGTTTTTTCAATATCTTAAACCGTTCCTTTACAAGAAAACGGTTCAGGATATTTTTGTCTGTGATAAGGGTTATTTCATTGGAAGGTGTTATTGGCGCGGACAGGTTTTCTGCGCAGGCCTGGCAAAACTTCGCATCCGCGGCGTTTTCAACCCCACATTTTGGACATTTCATAGTAGTCTTATCTTATCAAACAAATGCGATTTTATCAATCCGCTTTTTAAAAAAAAATCCCGCGCTCCCCACGCAGTGGAGTGGATTTCAATGGGAACAAATGGTTGAAGCGTATTCCAGCAGTGCCTCCGCATATAGGTCCCCCCCGCCGAGGGGCCGCGGCGCGACCTATTGAAATTCTTTTTTATTTCGTATAAAATACATAAGGATATACGATTAAGAATTAAATGAAACATGTCAACGGATTCCTGTGGCACCACAGCAAAACGGAGGGCAACCATGACAGATAAGCGGAACACCATTTTAGTTGTTGACGACGACCTGCGTATACTTAAGCTCTTATCTAAATACCTGGGTAAGAAAGGCTTTGAAGTGCGGCTTGCACCCCATGCCGGGGGTGTATTTGAAAAAAGTGACCGTCACCTGCCCGACATCATTCTCCTGGATATTTCGCTGCCCGGGATTGACGGTTTTGATATTGCCGCCCGTTTGAAGGCGAATGAGGAGAGCAAAGATATCCCGATTATTTTCATGAGCGCCCGGACCGACTCAGTTGATAAGGTCAGGGGCTTCGAGCTTGGGGCAGTCGATTATATTACCAAACCTATCGATCTGGAAGAGGTGGTGGCTCGGGTCAACGCACATTTAACCATTCGTAATTTGCAAAAGAAGCTTGAGGAGCAAAATATACGACTTGAAAGAGAAATCGACGAGCGCAAGCAAGCAGAAGCAGCCCTGCGGGAGAGCGAAAAAAGATTCCGTAATTTGTTTGAAAATTCACCGGATCCTATCTTCGTGGAAGACCTGGATGGCAATGTGCTGGATGTCAACCCCGCTGCATGTCGCCTGCACGGTATAGAGCGCAAAAATTTAATCGGCATGAATGTTTTAGACCTGGTTCCCGGAGACCAGAAAGAACAAGTGACCAGGGATTTCCCGGTAAAAGTTGGGCAAAAGCTTGAAAGAAAAGATGGTTTTAGCCGGACCGCAAACGGCCGCTCTATCCCGGTGGAAATTAGTGCCAGCCACATCGAGTACTCAGGAAAACCGGCTCTCCTCTTCCACGTGCGGGACATGACCGAACGTAAACGGGTGGAAGAAAAAATTAAAACAGCTCTTAAAGAAAAGGAAGTCCTGTTGAAAGAAATCCACCATCGGGTCAAAAACAATCTTCAAACCATTTCCAGTCTCCTTAACCTCCAATCCGGGTATATCAAGGATAAACAGTCTCTCGAAGTGTTTAAAAACAGCAAGGAACGTGTTCATGCCATGGCACTCATTCATGAAAAATTGTATGAATCCAGGGATTTATCAAAGATCGATTTTCGAGAATATATTTGCAGCCTGGTTAACGATTTGTTCGATTCTTATTCAACAAATAAGGAGCAGGTCCTGTTGAAAATGAAAATCGAAGATGCAGCCCTGGGAATCGAAACAGCCATCCCCCTTGGATTGATTATTAACGAACTTGTCTCCAATTCATTGAAGTATGCTTTCCCGGGCAGTAGGGAAGCAGAGATCCAGGTTAAACTGGAAGAGTGCAAAGATGAGGAATATGATTACACATTGATTGTCGGGGATAACGGTATCGGTTTACCGGGGGAGCTGGACTTCCGGGACAGCAAGAGCCTCGGCATGGTGCTGGTCTGTTCACTGGCAAAACAACTGCATGGTGCCATCGACCTGGATAGAAAGGATGGAACAACATTTACTATAAAATTCAAGCAATTAAAGTACAATAAACGGATATGATCACAAGCCGGACAAGCCGGGACCAGAAAGGTCATTATTTATCGCAGAGTACGCAGAGTACGCAGAGAAAACCCCTGGGGTCGGTGCGTGGGAATGTTGGAATGTCGGATTTCGCAAAGCTGCTGAACGGTCAATATGGCGCGTATTACCGGAAAATGGTTGGCGGCAAGGGATATGTGTTCCAAAGCCGGTTCAAATCTACTATTATTAAAAATGATGGCTATCTAATCAAATCCATAGAATACTGTCTGCAAAACCCTGTAAGGGCTGGTATCGTTTCTCATGCAGAACACTATATATGGTCCAGCGCAGGGAAAAGAATGAGGGACTGTTGATTGTTAAAAGAACATTCAAACATTCCCACGCACCCCGTGGGGTTGATTTTTTTTTTATTGCATGATATGTTTTACCTTAAGACGAGGTACAAAATGAAAAAAATAAAAATATCCATTTGCCTGTGTTTGATTTTTATGGTTATAACCTTTACGGTAAACGTTTCAGCGCAAGAAAAAGGTATGCACCGGCCTTTCGGTATTGTTCTCCACGGCGGTGCCGGACTGCTATCAAAAAAGATAATGCCGGAGGAAAAAGAAAAGGCGTACCGCGAAAAATTAAAAGAGGCTCTGGCTGCCGGGTATCGAATTCTTAAAAAGGGCGGCAAAAGCCTGGATGCGGTGGAAGCAGCTATCCGCATCCTGGAGGATTCCCCCCTGTTCAATGCCGGTAAAGGTGCGGTTTTTACCGGGGAAGGCACCAATGAACTGGATGCCTCCATCATGGATGGTAAAACCCTCAATGCCGGTGCAGTGGCGGGAGTTCAGCATATCAAGAATCCCATCTCCCTGGCCCGGATGGTAATGGAACGCTCCCCCCATGTTTTGCTGAGCCGGGAAGGGGCTGAAGCGTTTGCAAAAAAGATGGGGCTGGGCCTGGTTCCAAAGGAGTATTTTTTCACAAAGCGCCGCTGGGAGTCACTGCAAAAAATAAAAGAAAAAGAAAAAAAAAGTCAAAAAAATAAAAAATTCGGAACCGTTGGCGCTGCAGCCCTGGATAAAGCCGGGAACCTGGCAGCCGGGACATCTACCGGTGGAATGACCAATAAAAAATTCGGCAGGGTAGGGGATTCCCCGCTTATCGGCGCGGGCACTTATGCCAACAACCGGACCTGTGCCATTTCAGCCACCGGCCACGGTGAATATTTTATCCGATCTGTGGCAGCTTACGATATTTCCGCTTTAATGGAGTACGGGGGGCTTTCATTGAATGAGGCCGCCCAACTGGTGGTGATGAAAAAGCTCAAAGAGATGGGCGGGTATGGAGGCATTATTGCCATCGACTATAAAGGGAATATTTCAATGCCCTTTAATACTTCCGGCATGTTCCGGGGTTATGTAGGACAGGACGGTAAAGTGTATATAAAAATATTTAAAAATTTGTAGTTTGAAATTTGGATTTATGAATTTGAGATTTAAACTTGCAGGATGGTTAAATCTACAGGGCTCTACTGTTTCCTCTTTGATTCGATATCATTGAACTTGTCCCTTATTTTCCTGATCCTTCTACTATCCGGTTGGTACCCGTGTTGATCAAGTAAATCCATTGACCGCTCGATAGTGGCCATTTCGCCGCCGAGTCCCTCACGGAGTTTGGGGATCCTGTATTTTTTCATAAATGCAAATTTTGCCCGTTTGTATTTTTTTCCCAATTCTTTCAGTTCATTTCTTACCCGTTGATTATAATCTTCCTTTAACCTGTTGAGGCGGGTGGTGTCATTGTCCAGCCAGAGGTCCAGTAACCGGGGAATATCCTCGGTATAGAGGGATTCATGGAATTCCAATAAATCCAGTACGGCATGATTATACGCGGTATCCCCCTGGTATCCACCCATTTTACCGGCTTTATCGGCACTTTCAGTAATACTTGTCTGCAATTCCGCCAATCTCTTTTCAATGGTTTCCGGCTCCCATTTACTTATGCCGCGATGAAACCGGTCTGACTTGTCCATGACTGCGGCAACCGTCCCTTCTAACTTGTTGTAGTATTTTAACGCACCTTTTATATCGGTATACCCTATATCCTTTTGGGATGAACAAAAGCACCCCATGAAGAGCAAAGAGATGATCAGGTTAAACATAAGAATGCAGCGCCACCTTTTTTTCATTTTTTATATCTCCTTATTTACTAATTTTCCTTGCCTTTAAAAATGATTTTAAAAAATGTTCCGCCTTCCCTATCCAGCTCGATAGTTCCATGGATTTTCTTAGTGAGAAGCCTTACCAGTTGTAAACCCAGGGATTCGGATTTACGAAAATCCAAATATTTTGGGAAACCAACACCGTTATCTCCAATAATTAAATGGTACATATTGATTTTATTTTCCAATTTAAAATCAATGGTGATTTCACCGCTTTGCCCCGCGGGGAAGGCATATTTAAGGGAGTTGGACAACAGTTCATTGATGATCAATCCGCAGGGAATGGCAGTAATAATATCCAGGTACACGTTTTCAACATTCATTCGCAATTTGACGGCATCCGCGGTTACACTGTATGTGGAAAACAACTCGGCGGTAAGGCTTTGGATATATTCGGAAAAATCAATCCTTGCCAGGTCTTCGGATTGGTACAACTTTTCATGGATCAGGGCCATGGACCGGACACGGTTCCGGCTTTCCCTGAAAACCTGTAAAGCGACTTTGTCTTTTATCTGCACTTCTTGAATGCTGAGCATACTGGAAATAATTTGCATATTGTTTTTGACCCGGTGGTGGATTTCTTTGAGCAGGAGTTCTTTTTCTTTTAGTGAGGCGCTTATTTTTTCTTCTGCCCGTTTGCGCTCAGCGATTTCCCGCTGCAGTTCTTGGTTGGTTTCCGCCAATTTAGCGGTTCGTTCTTTTACCATTTCCTCCAGTTGGTTGCGGTGTTGTTTTAATTCTTCTTCAGCCCGTTTACGTTCGGCCAATTCCCGCTGCACCTCCCGGAGCAGTTGCCGGTTCTCTATTACCAGGCGCTGCTTTTCCAGGACTTCCCTGATGGTAGATAACACCTCATCCATATTCAACGGCTTAGTGATGTAGTGGGAAGCGCCCTTGTTCAAGGCAGACACGGCTGTTTCCAGGGAGGCATGTGCAGTGACCATGATCATGGCCATATCGGGATGTTTTTCCTTCAAAGGGGCCAGCAGTTCTACGCCTTCCATATCCGGGAGTTTGATGTCCAGCAGCGCCACATTGAAAAATCTTTTATTTGTTTTTTCTATGGCTTCTTGTCCGGTGCCGGCTGTCTCTATATGATAGCCCTTTCGTTCAAATATCATCGATAGGGTTTTACGAGTACTCTCGTCGTCATCGACGATCAAAATGCTTTGTTTTTCATTCATCTTTTCTTTCCTTTTCTTTTCGTTTCCCTGCGAGGATATCAGCGGTCAAACCCAGGATTTCCGACATATCCAGGGGTTTGTAGAGGCAGGAGTAGGCGTTATTGTGCAGGGCCTCTTCCACCAGGTCGGCCACCTCCTGGCGGTAGCCAGTCATCAAAACGGCCACTGTTTCCGGGCTGATCTTCTTGATGGCCAGGTAGGTTTCCAGCCCATTCAACGTTGGCAGTTTCATATCGATGAAAATGATATCGAAGGCGCTCTTTTGCACCATGGCGATGGCGTTCTCGCCGTTATGTGCAATTCCAACATGGTAACCCTTTTCAGCCAGTATACCCTTGAAGGTGGTACAGGTAACGGGGTCGTCGTCCACCACCAGGATCAGCGCCCCTTGTTTTGTTTCATTTGCCGTCTTTACCAGCTCCAACACCTTTTGGATGTCCAGGGGTTTGTAAATGATGGCATAGGCTCCTTCTTGCAGTGCTTCCCGGACCAGGTCCTCAACCGCATAAGCGGTCATCATGATTACTTTGGTCCCGGGCCTGATTTTTTTAATTTTTTTATAGGCTTCCACCCCGTTCATGATGGGCATTTTAATATCCATGAAAATGATGTCGAAGGTTTTTTTTTCGACGACAGCTATTGCTTCCGGGCCGTTCCCGGCAGTGGTGACAGTATAGCCGCTGCGCTCCAGGATGAAAGACATGGTCTTACACTGACCGGTATTGTCATCTACGATCAGGATGCGGACTTCCGCTTTCTTTTTGATATTCATACCGGTTTCCCTCCTTCTTCCTTTTTTAGGATAGGCAGCTTTGTTGTAAAGGTGCTGCCCTTGCCGGGTTTGCTGTTAACTTCGATGGTGCCGCCGTGACCGTCAACAAAGGTTTTGGTGATGGCCATACCCAGGCCGATTCCTTTGGCTTTGGCGGTAAAGAGCGGTTCAAAGACTTTTTCTAAATTCTCTTCAGCAATGCCCACGCCTGTGTCGGCAATAGAAATGGTCAGCCAACCCGGGTCCCGGGTATCGGTGGTAATGGTCAATCGACCGCCTTCAGGCATGGCCTGGATGGCATTGAGAATGATATTCCCGAAAGCCTGGTCCAGTTGGGCTTTGTCGGCCATGAATTCGGGTAACGAATCGACAGGTGTGTATAGGGTCTCGATGTTTTTGGGCACGTTTATACGGAAGAGTATCTCCCGGAAGATTTGATTAATATCCACCCTCTTGCGCAGGGGAGGCCGGGCACGGACATAGTCCAGCATACTGCTGATGATCCGCTCAGACGTTGCCACTTCATTTTCCAACAATTCCAGGGTTTCCTTCACTTGCGGATCGGGGTTTTGCAGGGCCATGTTGAGGAAGTAAGCAGCGTTTTTAATGACCCCCAGGGGATTGCGCAGCTCGTGGCTCACCCCACCAGCCAACTGCCCCAGCACAGCCAGTCTCTCCTGCTGCACCAATTGCTTTTCCAACCTTTCCCGTTCAGTGATTTGAATATTTAAGGCGGTGTTGATTTTTTCCAGCTCTTTACTCCTTTTTCTAAGCGCATGCGTCCTGATCTGATAAACAGTTAAAATAAAGACTAAAATAGCCATTAGGACTAAGGCTCGAAACCACCAGGTTTGCCACCAGGACGGTGTAATGGTGATTTTTATTGCCTTTCCCTCCTCGTTCCAGAGGCCGTCATTGTTTGATGCTTTTACTCGAAACAAATAGTCAGCCGGGGGCAAATTGGTATAGGTGGCAAAACGGCGGGTATAATCTACATAATTCCAATCGGTTTCAAAGTTTTCCATTTTATAAGCATATCGGTTCTTCTTAGGGGACCGGTAATTCAACGCGGCAAACTCGAAGGAAAACGCCGACTGCCGGTGAGACAAGATAATATGTTCGGTTTCATTGATATGCTGCTTTAAGGGAGAGTCTTCTCCTCCAATGGGTACCGGCTTATTAAATAGTTTAAAATCGGTCAGTACCACCGGCGGGATAAAGGTACTATCGGTCACTTCTTCCGGATAGAAAGAATTAAGCCCTTTGATCCCTCCAAAAAACAATTCGCCGCTGCTGCTTTTACAGACCCAATTATGGGGAAATTCATTGCTTTGCAGGCCATCATCGTAATCATAGTTTTTGAAGGTTCCTGTTTTTGGATCGAACCTGGAAAGACCGCCCCCTCTTGTCCCTATCCATAGATGACCCTGATCGTCCTCTAAAATACTCCCGATGGCATCACTGGCTAAGCCATCCTTTTTTCGATAATGAATAAAGTCCCCTGTGTTGGGAGCGAATTTGTTCAAACCAGCGCTGGTACCCAGCCAAAGGAATCCGGTGGGGTCTTCATGAATGGCCCAGACATCATTATCGCTTAAACTGTTGGGATTGTCCGGGTCGTGGCGATAATGGGTGAAAATCCCGGTTTGAGGATCAAACCGGTTCAGGCCGCCGCCCCGATTGCCTATCCAGATTACCCCGGACTTACCGGGATGAATAACCAGACAAAAACCACTCCCAAGACTCCGGGGATTTGAAGGATCATGTAGATAACGGGTAAATGTTTCGCTCTCAATCTTAAATTTATTAAGACCTTTGCTGGTTCCAATCCAGAGCACACCTTTTGGATGTTCGGTTATGGCGCGGATTTCATTATTACTCAAACTGTTGGAGTTATTGGCATCGTGTTTGTAAATCGTGAAGGTGCCTGTTTTGGGATTAAATTTATTGAGACCGTCAGGTAATATACCAATCCACAACACGCCTGTTTGGTCCGCGTAGATAGGCCCGAGGGCATCACCGCTGAGGCTATTTTGATTTTTGGGATCGTGTTTAAAATGGGTCCAGGTGTTTTCAGCTCTGTCAAATCGATTCAAACCACCCTGCATGGTTCCGATCCAGAACACCCTCCCGGGTGCATTGGGATCTTCACAAATCGACCGGACATACCCGCCGCTCATACTGTTGGGATTATTGGGATCAGGTTGGTAAAGCCTGAATTTTGATGCCTTGCGATCAAATCGACTCACCCCGTTGTCCCATGTGCCAATCCACAGCGCGCCTATATTATCTTCATAGATTGCCTCCACCATGTTTCCGCACAGGCTGTGAGGATTGGTGGGATCGTGCAAATAGCGCACAAACCGGTTATTTTCCCGGTCAAACCGGTTCAGGCCGCCGCCGTAAACCCCAATCCATAAGGTCTTTTGCCTGTCTTCATGGATCGTCCAAACCGGACCTTTACCAATGCTGTGCGGGTCTTTATGGTTGTATCGATACCGGGTAAAGCGTCCTGTCTCACGGTCAAATTTGTTCAGGCCGCTGTACCTGGTGCCAATCCACAGCGCCCCGGTATGATCTTCATATATTGAGCGAACATGGTTACCACTCAATGAAAAAGGATCAGACGGATTGTGTCTGTAACAGGCAAATTTCCCCTTCTTACCGTCCAAAAGTACACCTTTGTTCAGCCCTTCCGCGGTACCAATCCAGAGGACACCCAGGTGATCTGCAAAAATCGTTTCCACTAAATTATTGCTTAAGCTATTCGACTCATTGGGGTCGTTTTGAAAACGAATAAATTGATTTATTTCCCTATCGAATTTATTCAGGCCGCCGTCGTGGGTCCCAACCCACAGTGTCCCCGAGTGATCCTCGAAGACAGCCCAAACAATATTACCGCCTATACTTTTTGGGTCATCGGGGTTATGCATATATACGGTAAACGTGTCTGTCTTATGGTCAAATTTATTCAGGCCATTGGCCGTCCCAATCCATAAAAAGCCCAGATGATCTTCACAAAGGGTATAAACACTGTTGCTGCTTAAGGAGTACGGATTCTTCGGGTCGCTTTTATAAAGGCTAAATTTGTATCCATCGAAGCGATTAAGGCCCCCCCGGGTTCCGAACCACATAAATCCCCGGCTGTCTTGAAGAATAGTTCCAACAATGACCTGGGCAAGGCCATCTTGGGGTGTGAGGTGTTCAAATTTTATGTCGTTGGACCGGGCATGAAAATGGACTGATGGGATGAGACTGACCACTATAAACAGGATAATTGTTTTAATTAACATCGCTTCTTTTATTTACTCCTCTAAGACAGGCAGCTTTACTGTAAAGGTGCTGCCCTTGCCGGGTTTGCTGTTAACTTCGATGGTACCGCCGTGACCGTCGACAAAGGTTTTGGTGATGGCCATGCCCAGGCCGATTCCTTTGGCTTTGCCGGTAAAGAGCGGTTCAAAGATTTTTCCTATATTCTTTTTAGGAATGCCTACCCCGGTATCCGCAATAGAGACAGCGACCCATCCTGGTTCCCGGGTTTCCGACTTAATCATCAATTGACCGCCCTGGGGCATGGCCTGGACAGCATTGAGTATGATATTACCGAAAACCTGCCCCAGTTGAATCGAGTCGGCCATGATGAGAGGCAATGATTCCGCGGCCTGGTCTACCACCCCGATGTTCCCCGGTACGTTTATACCGGACAGCACGTCCCGGAGGATTTTGTTGATATCGATTTTCTGACGTCGGGGGGGCCTGGACCGGGCAAAGTCTAATAGAGTGGAGATAATTCTCTCAGAATTTACCACTTCCTTCTCCAGGATTTCCAGGGACTCCTTCACTTTAGGATCAGGTTTTTCCAGGGCCATGTTAAGGAAGTAGACGGCGTTTTTAATCGCCCCCAGGGGGTTGCGCAACTCGTGGCTCACACCGCCGGCCAACTGCCCCAATACGGCCAACTTCTCCCGGTGCGCCAGCCGTTCCTCGCTTTCCCGCAGTGATTCCTCTGCCTTCTTACGCTCCAGCGTATTGCCGATAATCTCCCCGGTCAGGCTAAAGGCATTAACCACCTCTTCGGACCACTCTGTTTGTTCCTTCGTGGCGTCAAAACCGATATAACCGATAAATTTCTTGGAAATAATTATCGGCAGGTTTATAAAAGATTTGATTTCCAACAAATCCAAAACATCGTTCATGGATTTGTTTTCCGGGGTGCGCGGTATATCTGCCGCATGTACCCTGGCACTCTCACCCCCTTTAAGTGAGTTGACAAAGTCCTCAAAATCACTTACGTTGATTGATTCCAGGATGCCTTTATGGGGCAAAACGTTTTCCATACACCACTCATGGGTCAACTCGATTTTTTTTTCATCTTCGGTTAGCAAAAAAACATAACCACGTTCGACGCTGGTAAAACGGGTTACCAATTCCAGCGCCCTGTTTACGGCGCCGTCGATTTCCGCACTGTCGATGTAAATAAAATCGGAGGAAATCGTACTGATGAGTTTAATAAATTCCAGGTGGTGACTCAACAATATCTCCGTCTCTTTGCGCTCGTTGATTTCCCGCTGAAGTTCATTTGTCTTTTTGTTTAATTGATCAATTTCATTTATTGCTTTTGTTAATTCAGATGAAATGCTCATTTTATACCTCTTATTTCAAATGTTGTGTTTCTTAGTAAATCATTTTAGACCGAGTTTTTACCATTATTGCATTTTAAAGAAAAAAAGTTTTTTTTTCAACATGTGGGCCAGCAATTCTCATTTTAAAAAATTTATTTTCTTGCTTTTGTTGTTTGTGTTATTTTTTTTAATTTTTTAATAAGATTTCCTTGACATCCTCCTTTTTTTTTACGATAATAGTTGTATGAAAT
>Ga0114923_10002328_pt1 | contig 12880 bp, 16 predicted proteins | sample SumtaG_FD_89578 | JGI IMG/M metagenome (GOLD analysis project Ga0114923, IMG submission 89578) | Deep subsurface microbial communities from Indian Ocean to uncover new lineages of life (NeLLi) - Sumatra_00157 metaG | ecosystem: Environmental > Aquatic > Marine > Oceanic > Sediment | place: near... | reverse complement strand
GAGATGGCAACAACGCTATAAGGCTCCCCTCCCATGACAAGGCTGGTCCCTTCCTCCATCTGATAATGAGCACCATCGCGGGAAAATACGACGATGGGCTTACGACGCCTGTCGGATGGTTTAAACACCCCGACGATCCTCAGCGGTCCGCGCACTATGGCTGGCACCACATAGCCTTGATCAACCTCCTCAGGGTCAGACATCTTAAGAATTTTGAGCAAGACGCTGTCGGGGTCGGTCGCCTCAAGGATGGGGATTAACACGTCCCGGTCTTTCCTGAGGTTTTTAAGCGTGCCGCTCAAGCGTTGCAGTTCTTTAGCTTCCTGCTGGTATTCACGGACTGCAACATCGGCAGCCTCTTGATTAGATTGGGCTGCTACATTCAGGGTCAGCGCCGCCAGTAGTATTCCCGCTAACATTTTCTGCATGATCAATCTCCAGTCAGTGTGAAGGTGAGGTCTGCGCGTGAGGGCAATTTATCCTCATAATGGATCACCGCTAAACTCAACTCAGCAGGCCGTGTGCTGAAATACTTAGCAATCCGGCGCAATAGATCTTCGGTCGGCTGTTCAATCGACATTGTGGTCGTCACGCTGGTGAGTGGTTCTTGAAAAAGCTGCTGCTCAAGGTTGACCTTAATTCCGTAACGAGACATCTCATCTTGCAGAGAGCGAATGGCCTCAAAGATGACCGGCAGCTCCTGGGCCTCCCCCAAACCGTCCAATAGCCAAGGGGCTTCGACTGACCAGCTTGTGACAGCTATCACTATCTCGTCACCACGCTCGGTAGCTATATCCTCAAGACGCTGGTGGTTAGAGGGGTAAAGGATATCGCCAGTGAGAACGATTGTGTGGCCCTTAACCATTACCGTGGTCAATCCATTGGCCCGATAGGCTGTCAGGTCATCCATAACCCGCGCAAGGTGCTGAAGAGCCTCATGGGCCTGCGCTCGATTGGGTACCGGCGCCCGAGTAACCTCCACGCGCTCCTCAATGACTGCCGCCCCCCGTTGTGCCGCAGCCCTGAGGTGCGAGTAGTAATAATTGCCAGCGAATAGACACCCGGCAGTTACGGCAATCAAAAGACACGGGAGAATTGATGCCGGTATAAGAAACAGGCCGTGGGCATAGAATTCACGGCGTATTGTTTTCAGGGTGGTGGCCGGGGAGTTTTCCCACTCAATAACCAGATCAATCGGCTTTACACCGGCTTCAGTATATTCATCCGTTATCAATGCCTCTGGGCAAACCCACTTTTTCGTTGGGTCTATCGACTTCAGCATTTCAGCCTTGGAGCTAATCGTCTCTCCAAATTCCAGGCCGTCCTCCATCTCTATGGTATAAACCTGGTTATCCATAGGAATAATGACAAACCCGGTAAAAGGGGCGTCCTTGTAATAAGCCTCCACCTGAATTGCCAGTGAGATACCCGCATCATCTGATAGATAAATCGTGTCGCCCACAATCAGGGCATGCGTTGATTTAGACTGCTTAACGGCCGCATAGAATGCATTGCCTTTCGCTATACGGCCTAACCCGGCAGGCGTCTCAGAGTCGAGACCGCTAATGATTGTAACGGGGTTGTTGCCGATACTATCCAGAGTGCGCATGGTTAGTCCAACAACCGGGCAGTGACAACCAGCACGGTCTCGGTGGTGCGTTGATTATCAATCTTAGCGTCTCCGATCCACGGTAAGACGGGAGTGGTTGTGTTCTTATCCGACCGGGTACTTCGGGCCATGTTTGTGATAATCCGCGTCTCACCGTTGCGGATAACGAAAGGGATTAGCTCATTCACATCCTCAGAAATGGGGAGAGTTCCAGCGATAGCCCCGTTATCAAAGCTGTAGTCTTCAGTCCTGACAAGCTCTGCCTGGGAATAACTCAGGCGAAGATGGATCTTGTCGGCATACGTGGTGGCCACGAAATTCAGTGCAATACCTGTGGTGAGCTCCTCAGTCTCAACTGTCGGAAGGCTTGTAGTCGTTCCACCCACCTCTGCATTTTCTCGGGATATCTTGCTGACATAAGGCTGAATGCGGCGATTTTCCAGTGTCACCAGGTGATTGAGCAGCGGCTCGACAATCCGATGCAGTTTTATTGAGGTTGAGCCCTGTTCGTTCAGCCATTTCATAGCCGCCGTGGTGCCGGTCCAGCGTGAATTGTCAGTAACAGCAAACGAAAGGACACCAGAATTAATACCAGTACCCAAGATGGCAGCGTTGGGCTGCATGGCCGCACTGATCGCAGCATCACGCAATAGCGATACATCGACAGCACGTTCCTTGGTGTTGGACACATCAATCGAATAGATAGCGAATTCCAGTGACACTCGGCGCTGGGCACGGTAATTGTGCTCCTTCACCATCAGGGCGATATCGCGCATGGTATCCGGTGGCGCACTAGCTCTAAGCTGGCCTCGTTCGACAGAAAGCGTGAGGCTCACCTTATCTTGATCCCTGAAGGGCTCTAGCTGCGTCAGGAGGTCTTGGTGGGGCTTGCTGGTGATAGTGGCCTTATTCTTGATACCGCCCTCCTGCGTCCCTGAGAGGCCCCTGAGGACCATTTCCCCATCGAGGCACATATTCAGGGTGGGGATATCGAAATAACGTGTTTCAACGTCTGAAACTGTCAGCCCGTATTCGCTGGCGGTGTAAGCCCAGTTGGCATGATGGGTGATGATGTCCAGGTAAGACTTGAGCGTGCCGTTCCCGCCTGGGAGCTGAACCAGGGGATTCGGAGTGGGGTTGAAGGTATAGCGGACGGCTTTAGGAGACTGTGCCCGGATTAACGTCGCAGCCGGGACGGGATCGGCTGTCGAATAGACGGTATCCATCAACCAGGCCGCACCAGGCTCAATATGAATCGGCGTCGGGCGTGTCGCGGTATGTTTGCGCACCACCGCTAACTGAGGCGCTGAATGAGGCTCAGGGAGGGTTTCAGCAACGGGCGTACATCCCATAAGGAAAAGGCTCACCAATAACCACTTACTCAAAATCATTTCCTCCAGTGGCAGGAGAGGCCTCGAAATCGACAGTTTTATCAAGCTCATTGAGCGTGCCTAAAATGCCATAAGTTCTGTTGAGAGTTTCAAGTACAGCAATAATGTCTCCCTCGACGTTGTAGTTATAGCCCTTCTCCACCTCCCAGTCTGTCGTGTAGCCGAACTCCCAAATACCCAAGGTGTAACCATGGTCTTCAAGGATTGTGATTACGGAGGCTTTGAGTGAGCCCGATTCAATGTTTACCTCATAGGTGGTTTTTTCAGGAATGATCAGCTCTTCTTCAACCGTTTCCTGCGGAGATTCCTGATCAGTAGATGGTTGCCCGACACTCTCAACATCTGAAAGCGCCGGGGCTTGATTAGGTTGCCCACCAGTCGCCGCCACATCACCCGATGCGACTTCCCCTATAGTTTGAACGACTGGCAGGACATTCTGTGTTGAGCCAGGAGCGCTGACCCAGTGTAATTTAGCGCCACTGAAAGGAGATTCTTCTGGCACATGGTTGGCGTAGATCCCGACCTGGCGAATAGTGCGTGAATCAATTCCTTGTGCCACCAGGGCATCGACAACAACTTGTGACCGCTTCAGTGCCAGCCTTTCAGTAGCACTGCTACCGTTGCTATAGGAATGGCCCTCAACTGTGAGAGTGCGAGGACCGGGATTTTGATTGAGATAAGCAACAGCCCGCAGGAGGTCATTATTATCAAAGCTGGAATAGTTACCGGGAGCGAATAGAAACTCGGCCGTGTGGTGATGCAGGATTATTTCGGGCTGAGAAGGAGCCTCATAAACGATAGCAGGGCGGTCTATTTTCTTCAGAGTATTGAGGGATTGAGTCGCGGGAGATCCAGCACAACCGGAGATAAGCGCCAAAGCAAGGGCTATTCCGGGGAAGATTATTTGCGACAAGCGGGCGGTCGCGGGTATTCTGTTCATGGCCATCTCAACTACTTATATTAGTTTTGTGGTTAGGGGATGGGGGGCTGTAATGGCCCTCTTTTTCCCCGAGTTCTATATTTATAGACTCTCAATCGAAGAGTGTCAAATCAAGAATCAAACAAACAACAACCCTCAGACACAAAAAACCCTCAGTGAAGAGGGTTAATTGCGACTCGCATTTGACAATGGCCTCAGTGTAATTCCCACTGGCATCCGGTAGAGGAACGTTACTCGAAAGGGTAGGGCTCCTCCTTCCTCAAACCTAGCGCTCAAACCCTTGGCATCTATCCTTAGCCAAAACCCAAGATATATATTTATAGCAATATGTATAAAGCAATATATATTTATAGCTATCTATAGTTATAGATTGCTGTATACATCTATATATATTTATATTTCGATATACTTATAGTTTGCTGTATACAGCAATCTACATTTACAGTAAGCTGTCTTCAGTTCCGTCATTGGCTGAGCTTTCAAATCTAACTGAGGATTTATGCATGATTATTTCTTTTCTAGGTCAAAAAGGTGGGGCTGGTAAATCAACGCTGGCCAGAGGCTTAGCTGTAATGGGTGCGACTGAGGGTAATAACATCATCATCGCGGACATGGACCCCGAGCAACAGACGACTTACAAGTGGGCGCAGCGCCGTGTTGAGGGGGGCATTCTTCCCACGATTACAGTGGCCACGCTCGACACGGTTAAAGAGGCGTTTGCCCTGGAAGAATCTGCTGATGCTGTTGTGATTGACGGCACACCTTTTGCCTCATCGCTTACATCGGAGATTGCTGCTGGCAGCGACTGGGTTGTCATCCCTGTGGGTATTACACGAGACGACCTGGAACCTGCACTATTACTAGCGGAAGGCCTCGTTGAATCAAGCGTTATCAGTAGAGACAGAATTATCATGGTGGTAGTAAAGGTGCCCGATAATGGCGACAAGGAAGCGATGGCGACCAAAAGGGCGATCACCGAATGGGGGTTTACGCCCGTAGATACGTGGCTTCCTTATCGGACCTCATACGGGCAAGCAATGGATGATGGGCTTGCAATAACCGAAACACGCTTTCCCCGGCTCAATGAGCTGGCACAACGTATTTTTTTCCAAACAGGGGCGCTCATTGCCCAGGGAGATGCATAACATGGCTGGTTTTGATAAAGGACAAAGCACTGGAATCGTGAAAAAGAAAGGGGTATCGCAGGAAAAACAATACTCCGAACCTCAAGAGCCCCCTAATTATCTCGACAGGGACGCGCCTAAACCCCTTGATAAGCAGCTGGTATTTAGGGTTCCCGCAAAAAAGCACCGGGAGATAAAGCTGCTGGCCACGAAGATGGAGATACCCATGAAAGAACTGATGCTGCTGGGATATGAAGAAATCCGCAAGCAGCGCGACAAATAGGAGAAACCCATGTTCGTATTCGCATTCTTGATCCTGAAAGATGTCCTCAAATACGTCTTTGTCACCGCTGCCATGCTGACCTATATCGATCTGGGGCCTGGTGGCGAGGCACTGGGCTCCCTGGTCGGTACGTTTGAGGATCTGCTGCGGGGTATCGACTGGACCTCTCTAGCCAATACTGTGGGCATTGAGTTCGACAATTTTATGCGGGGAATTACCGGGACCACAACAGGAGGGACACCGTGAAGAAATCGTTATTTATACAAGAACTGAAGCTAGAGGCAAAGTCCATGGTTCAGGCCATATTTTACATCGTGTCTCTGGTTCTTTTGCTCGGCACTGCCTATGGGGGGGCGGCCTATTGCGGTATTGAGGAACCCTGGAGGGGCATCACCACAGCCTCTGTATACGTAATAGTGCTTCTCCTATGTTCCACGTGGCACAGCGCCAAGCACAAAGCTGCCCTAGTACAAAAATATGGGAAGGAGGTGCAGTGACCCACAAGCCCAGACAAGGTCACCCATGGTCGTATGGGCAGCAGCGCCCACAGCAGGTGAAACCCAAACCCTGTCCACAGTGCAGCTGCCTCAACCTGACCTATATTAGAAATTCCCTTGAAGTCCGAGTTTGTTGTGTTGAATGCGATTACCGTGGGCCGCTCGCCAGAACCGTGAGAAGGGCTTGCAGTGCCCATAACGACGCCGGGGGCTCTTAATTTGTAGTGGCTGGCTCAATTATTTCGAGAGGCCGCTTCCCAAAGAGCTTTAACCGATCAAAGCTGATCTTGTCTCCCCTGTACCAATCTTCGCGAATCTTGCAGTGTGAGAAGTATTTGTGCAGCTGTCTTTCTAGCGTTACGACATCGTGGTGCGTGTTGCATGGGATACAGGCTAAGTAATTTAATTCAAGGTGATTACCTGCCTGGATCGTTTCCAGTCGTTTTGCGAGGTCAACAGTAACCCCTATTTTCACTGGACCATCCTTTGATTTCCCTGCTTTCAAGAAATACACGTACTCTGTTTTGTTTTTCAAGGCGCTTTCCTTAGAGAGGGGAGCAGTCAAACTGCGTGGACGCTGCTACAGTAGACAATGCAACAAGCAAAGTGAGCGTGCCCCGGCGCGGACAGGATACCTTAATACAGGTTTTAGAGTTTAATCACCCCAGCGGGCGGTGGGGCTAATAACACCCGCAGTGATGGCGTCATTTTCCTCTCCTTGGGGGCTCCGGTGGCGGCCGTCAATGACAGCCTGGAAAGACAGGCATTAAATTTAATCGCGGGAAGAGGTCTAGCAAGCAAAACTTCCCTCGCAGCGCCTATACTGCCTACTAATTCTGGCGTAATTAGTGATTTAATTACCCAGTCAAGAAAGGATCGCCAGTATTTGCGGGGCTTTCGGGGCATATTAAGGTTAGGAGAAAAGCATGCACACAGCCATAAAGCACGCGCCAAGGAAGAAGCCCGGTGATTTTGCCCTGGGTAGCTATTGGATTTCCCTTCATACCTCATTCAGGGCTATACGGGCTCAGCGTCGCGCGATGGCTCAAAACAAGCGTGCCCGGAAAAAGGAAGTATCACTGTCTTCCTCGGCCGAAAACTAGCGATGCTACCCGAGAAGCCCAAACGGAAAACATTGTCGCTGACCAAAAAGCGGACGAAGCCGATCACGATCAAGTACAAGCTGCCTCCGGTGGTCAAGGTGCCCAAAGATGGCGACCAGGTGATCTGGAAGCTACTACAAGCCTCTCCCTGTATCACTGGGGGCCTTCCCATGGCTGTGGGCTTCTTTGAGCAGGTATGGGCGCAATTACCCAAGGAGGCCAGCCGGAAGCAGCTCAGGCGTTACCTGAGGACCTATGCGAGGGCACCTGACTACCAGTTACAGCTTATTGCCGGAGGTACCCGCTATAACTTTGACGGGTCGGAGGCTGGTGAGATCGATTCAGGGGCCAAGCGCCCCGCAATGGAGCGCCTGCGAAAAGAAGAAGCTTGCGTTAATGGAGGATAGCGCCAGGTACAAATCACCTCGACATCCGAATGTCTGCCTCCTTTGCTCGTTCCATGATCTCCTCACAATGGGCTCGGCTCCACCAGGATATCTGTTCCATGTCCTCTCCGCCCTTGGACGCCTTCAAACATTCCCAAACCGCCTCTTTGCCACTGTCCCGTTCAGCGCAGCCCGTGATTACTACAGCCACGATGGCACCAATAATAACTACCGCTCGAATTCTGCTCATTTTTGTCTCTCTTTTTGTATTGCATTAATTTTGGCACAGGGCTCCTCTTACGAAGCCCAGCTCCTGTCGTACAGGTCTTCATTCAGGCTTCTGTCTCTGGTTTTCTGCCGTGCAGGGTTGTCTGGGTCAGTATTCTCAATCGGCGCATCATGGCTGGCCTGTTTCTGCTTGCGAGTATCTGGTGTGAATTCAAATACGAAGTGAGTGATCGTGCGGCCCCGTTTTATCTGCTGGAAGCTAATATCAAATCGGCTTTGTTTGTTGATTTCTTTCAGGGCGACAAGAGCCACCTTCTTGCGTAAATCACGAACATCAGGGTATTTGCACCCCATACTGAATCGGAAGTCTTCGAGGCTTATCTTTAAATAACCCGTATATTTATACTGATTCATCAGTTCGTATAACCGGATCGCATGCGTAGATCTAAACCGACCCAGCTCGAGCAGTGGAATGCTGGTGAATTGCTCTAAGTTGCCCGTCAGGAACTCGCTGATATCTAGCCCGAACTTAACGCGGACCAACCCTTCTCCATCCCAATATCTGACCCCAGATAGCCAAGTGAAGCGTGCTCTACTCCACGTATCTTTGGGATTGATAGACTCCCTAAACAATACAAACCGACGCGCCAAGCCTTCCGATCCTCGGTCTAGCGACCGCCATGGGGTCGGGTCGTCAGGGTAGGCGTCTCGCCATTGGTCCACTGTAATATAGAACTCCAGTGGTGCGCCCTCTTTCCTCATGGGGTTTATGCGGGATATTCCGAGCAGCAAAAAACGCTTTTCAACGAGGGTCATCTTGGACCCTGCTTCGATTAGTGGATTGGCTTGTGTCACGGTATCACCTTTTTTTGGCTTCAAAAATATACTTCCTGAAACTGGTAAACAGGGAAGATATTACAAGCACCTATAAGGGTCAACCCTTAAAGAGGCCACATAAGCTGCAAATTTAGCCACATAAGCTGCAAATTTAGCCACATAAGCTGCAAATTTAGCCACATATCCCTCTTGAGAGCCCCTATTTACGTGGCCTCTGAGCGCTGAAAACAAGATAAAAACAAGATAAAAACATGTATAAAGGGAAATTAAAGGATTAGTGTATTCTCATTGGCCGGCCGCCCAGGCTGTCGAGAATATTTCTTCAGTCGTCATATCCCTGGTTTTCTTGGTTTTGCGGGTTGTTGGGAGGGTCGGGTTGTCCGGGTCAGTATTCTCAATCGGTGCATCATGGCTGGCCTGTTTCTGCTTGCGAGTATCTGGTGTGAATTCAAATACAAGGTGAGTAATTTTGCGGCCCCTCTTTACTTGGCGGAATGTCACCTCCAAGCCGGTTTCCCTCCGTATTTCTTTCAGAGCAGGTTCAATGACGCGAATTCTAAGATCTTGGACCCGTGGATACTTACAATTCATAGAATATCGAAAATCGTCGGCTGTTACTTTGAGCTGGCCCGTATGCTTGTACTGCTTCAGTAATTCATAGAGACGAATAGAATGCAGGGTATGCAGGGACGTCAGCTCTCTTATAGATATGTTAGTGAAGAATTTTATCTGACCCAAGAGATAGGTGTTTATTTCAGCGGCGAATTTTATTTCAATGGCCGCATTGCCCTCGCAATACTTGGCAACATCGAACCATGACATGTCCTCTCCTTTGTCCGGTCCCGTTCTAAATGTTACATAGCGTGTCATCAGCTTTTTTTGAGCCACCCGCAATGATCGCCATGGATTGGGATCGTCAGGGAAGTATTTTAGCCAGTCGTCGGTGGTAATTATAAATCTGCGTACCTCAGTGCCACCCTGCATTGGGTTGAGCAGGGAGATCCCCAGTAGGAGAAATCGTTTCTCATTAAGGCTCAGCCGCTGGCACGCTTCAACCAAGGCATTTGCTTGAGTCACATTATAATCATCGCGCTTCGTTTTCATTGAGGCCTCTTTTATTTCAACAAACATACTAAATCTCTCGTGGGATAGGCAAGTATTATTTCGCCTACCTTTAGCTACGCTCATGCCTACCTTTAGCTACGCTCGTGCCTACCTTTAGCTACGCTCGTGCCTACCATAAAAACCCACAGGCCCCTATCCATGCGGGTTTCAAAGCCCGAAAACAAGATAAAAACAAGTAATAAACATGTATAAAGGGAAATTAAAGGATTTTAGCTGTTTTAAAACCCCAAACCGGGCCTGGTTGCCAGGCTACTAAAAGCCCCTAACTTCCTCAGCCACAACACTTACCGCTAACCCCCTCCCGGCAACGCTATCTCCGCGTGGCTATGGCTGCTGTGCGCGTATTGGCGAGGAATGATATGATTGTTTACTATTATTTGGAGTATAAGATGGCCGCTTCGGTCGAAAATCAATTCTGGCGACAAAGAAGCTCCCATGGGCGAAATCCTACCTTTGAGTCCGGAGACGAGCTATTTGGCGCGTGCACCGAGTATTTCAACTGGGTCGATGAAAATCCGCTAATAGAGCATCAGGCTTCCTCCTTCAAAGGAGAGGTACAAAACAAGGTCACGCGCCGCATGCGGGCGATGACGATCAACGGCATGTGCATCTTCCTAAATATTACTGATCGCACTTGGCAGAACTATCGTAAGCGCGACGGATTTGCCGAGGCGACGATGGAGGCCGAGTGCATCATCTGGCAACAAAAGTTCGAAGGTGCGGCAGCAGGTATGCTCAATGGCAATATTATTTCTCGCGAAATAGGCCTGAAAGACAGCCACGTTCTCACCGTCGGCGGCGGTGTTGGTGGTATTCAGATTCCGCTCATCGCGCCCGATATGACACCCAAACAGGCATCGCTCATTTATCGCCAGGAAGTTGAAAATGGCAGCACTGGCTGAAAAATGGGAGCCGGACTACGCCGCTGAGTTTGGGCGTCGCCAGAAACGGCTACGGATAATAAGGGACAAGGATTTAGGGGAGGTGACACGCCTCCATTACGCCAACAATCCGATTGAGTTCATCGAGCATTTTTGCATCACCTATGATCCGCGCAATGCGAGCAAAGATGTTCCTGCGCTGATGCCGTTTATCTTATTTGATCGGCAAAAAGAATTGGTACGCTTTTTGCTGGGCCTCATGGACGACCAGGAATGTGGGCTCGTTGAAAAAAGCCGGGACATGGGTGCCACCTGGATATGCTGCGCGGTGAGTGTATGGCTCTGGCTATTTGTCGACGGATCAGCCGTGGGATGGGGGTCGCGCAAGGAAACGCTGGTCGACCGCATCGGCGATAGTGATTCGATATTCGAGAAAATACGGATGATTATCCGCCAACTGCCTGATTTTTTGCTGCCGCCCGAGCTGAATGCTAAAGATCACTTGAGCCACATGAAGTGCATTAATCCCGCCACTGGATCGACTATTACCGGTGAGACCGGCGATAACATTGGGCGCGGCGGCCGGAAATCAATCTATTTTAAAGACGAAAGCGCATATTATGAGCGGGCTGAGCTGATCGAGGCTGCTCTGGGCGACAATACCTGCGTCCAGGTAGATATCTCCTCCGTCAATGGTGATGGCAACGTATTTCACCGGCGACGCCACGCTGGCTCTGTCCGAGTTTTTGAGCTCGACTGGCGGAGTCACCCAGCGAAAGATCAGGCCTGGTACGACAAACGGCGTGCGAAGGCGGAGGCAGAGGGATTGCTGCACCTTTTCGCCCAGGAGGTCGACCGCGACTATTCGGCGGCCGTAGAAGACATATTTATTCCCTCCGAATATGTCAAAGCCTGCATCGACGCTCACGAGAAGCTTGGATTTGGCGGTTTTGGCACCAAAGTGTCAGGCCTCGATGTGGCCGACGAGGGCGGCGATAAAAACGCTCAAATATGCGCCTACGGCCCACTGATAATCGACATCCAGGAGTGGGGGAGGGGCGATATCGTAAAAACGACCAAGCGCGCCTGCAATTATGCGATTGAAGCTGGGATGGACGAGCTGGTATATGACAATATCGGGATCGGTGCAGGGGTTAAGGGCAAAATAAATGAGCTGCAGGAGATTGCCGAGAGCATGGGATCATCGCTCCCGCTCGAGGTCACCGGGTTTAATGCTGGCGCCGCCGTGGCGAATCCGAAGAAGTTTTATACGGACGGGAAAAAGAACAAGGATATGTTCGAAAACGCCAAAGCGCAGGGATGGTGGCTCCTGCGCGACCGGTGCCATAAAACGTACAGAGCCGTCGTGGAGGGGGAAGAATATCCATTTGAGGAGCTCCTCTCCATTCCTTCTGAACTCGAATACAGCTCTCAGCTAGTATCTGAGTTATCGTGGCCGAAGCGCGAAACCGACCAGGTTGGGCGTGTGCGGGTAGAGTCAAAAAAGAAAATGAAACGCAGAGGCGTTACCTCGCCCAACCTCGCAGAGGCACTGGTGATGTGCTATGCACCTAAAAAAGTCGCCCGACTAATCAGGGTGGAGATTGCTTCCTAGTGGAAATAAACATGCAGAAAAAAATGGCGCGTATTCGCAAGAAGGTGGACGGAGGTGGGGATGTTTTTGGGCTGTGCAAATCTAGCGGCGTCACCGCTGCGGAGTATTATCGCTGGGAGGCAGCACACAGCAGAAAGACTCCAAGTTCAGACAGGCTCGTCGACTCGAATGCGCCCCGTGGCTACCAGGAGGCGCCTCAAAACATGCATGACTTTTATGCCAGTAATATTTCCCAATTCCCCCAGATCAGTGTTGACTATGATTGAGGTTAGCCCAGTTTGAAATTCTTCAAAAGTTGGAAATTTAGTAATCTGAAAAAGTGCCTACCTGAGGCCTATGAGGTGGTATTCACATCCGGCCTTGCTGCCGTGGTGGTTGGTATCTCATACATATGGGCATGGCCGATAGCCTGTTTAACGGCTGGTATCATCGTCATGTGCGCGGGTGCGGGCGCCGGTGTTATGTTTAATCTGCGGAAGAGGGACAAAATGTAATGGCTTTACTCGATTTTAGTCACGAAAAAACGGTCCAAGTGGCGCCCCAAAACAAGCTGGGCCCGGCCGTGGTCACCAAATCGTTCGTTGAGTTCCTGGGCAATGGCCACAACAGCGATCTGGCTGATTTCACGGCCATCCAAATGTACATGGACGCGATGCCGTTTTTCAATGCTGTTGATATCCGCGCGCGTAATTTTGCCTCCATCCCGATTAGAGTATGGGATAGAAGCACCGGCGAGTTCCTCGACAATCATCCGGTTCTCGAATTATTACGGCAACCCAACGCTGACGTCACGGGCGTTGAGTTCATGTACGAATATGCCAGTTTTTTTGATATCACGGGCGACTCATTTCTGTTTGCGGG
>Ga0114923_10002327_pt1 | contig 12881 bp, 11 predicted proteins | sample SumtaG_FD_89578 | JGI IMG/M metagenome (GOLD analysis project Ga0114923, IMG submission 89578) | Deep subsurface microbial communities from Indian Ocean to uncover new lineages of life (NeLLi) - Sumatra_00157 metaG | ecosystem: Environmental > Aquatic > Marine > Oceanic > Sediment | place: near... | reverse complement strand
TTGGTCATAACCGGTCAAACTTCTGCCTTTGAGGTTATAGTTAATAACAGAGGTCCCCAAGGCGGTAAGATTAGCAACAGAATAAAGCAGCAAACTTCTTGGGCAATAGGCATGTCGCCAACTCCAGGCACAACCTGTTTTATAGTAGATGAGGAGGATGATGAAAAAATCCTAGAGAAATTGATGGCGATTTTTCCAGATTTGGAATGATCTTAAGGACCAGTAATTTCCTCAAACGAACCATTCTTGGTGATGAGATTGTATTGGAGGAGGTGGAATAAATTGGCAGTTAGAGTGACAACTGTCAGCGATGATACAGGGGCTCTTCGAGAGGCACTTGCGTCTCATGAGATTGTCATTCGGGTATTAGGCAGTGGTCAGTTCCAAGTGGTGACTACAAATAGAGACCGGAACTTGCAGAGCGAAATCAGTAAACGGCTTGGATGGGGCAAGGTAACCTTGCCACTATCTGGTTTAAATGCTACCTGCTTTGATGTGCAAGCAGATAACCGAAGGGAAATCCTTGAAAGCTTAGAAGGAGTTTTTCCAGATTTAACAGAAGCTTCAGGAACAAGTGATTCTTGAATGAATTACATGTTCCTTTTTTATTACCTGGGGTCCCGGAAAATTGAAAATTTTGCGGGGTGTTTATTTCCCATCAATCTATTTTATGGTAGAATAGAGTTAAGTTTAATTATTTTATCTATGCTCAAAACAGATTACTGCGGGGAATTAACAAAAGAACAAGCAGGCAAAGAAGTAACCTTGGCTGGCTGGGTAGATACAAGACGTGATCATGGTAAGTTAATCTTTTTGGATTTTCGTGATTCAACAGGCTTGGTTCAGATTATAGTCAATCCTGAAGTTTCCAAAGAGGCACACAAAATAGTCCAGGCTGTGCGGCCGGAATTTGTTTTGCAAATCCAAGGTACAGTAAACAAGCGGCCAGAGAAACTTGTTAATCCCAATCTTAAAACAGGAGAGATAGAAGTAGAGGCTAAGGAGGTAAAGGTTTTAGCTAAAAGCAAAACTCCGCCTTTTGATTTGAATTCAGATGGTTACAAGATCAAGGAGGATTTGCGTTTCAAATACCGTTATTTGGATTTACGCCGCAACCGGGCTTTAAAGATTTTGAAAAAACGGGCAGAGTGCATGCAATATATTCGCAAGTTTTTGACAAAGAAGGGGTTCCTGGAAATTGAAACCCCGATCTTGACTAAGTCTACACCTGAAGGCGCGCGTGATTTTATTGTCCCGTCGAGAATGCACCCGAGGAAGTTTTATGCTTTGCCGCAGTCACCTCAGCAATATAAGCAGCTTCTAATGGTTGCTGGTTTAGAGCGCTATTTTCAGTTCCCGCGCTGTCTGCGTGATGAGGATTTGCGCGCGGATCGACTTTTGGAATTTACCCAGCTTGATCTTGAGATGTCTTTTGTCGAGCAAGAGGATATTTTAAATCTCACTGAAGAGCTAATGATTGGTTTAACTCAGGATGTGTTGAAAAAAAAGATTTTAGAGATTCCTTTCCCCAGATTAACCTATGATCAAGCGATGAAAGAGTATGGTCGAGACAATCCAGATTTACGGAAAAACAAAAAAGGCAAAAAGGAAATGGCTTATGCTTGGGTTTTAGATTTTCCGATGTTTGAGCATCATAAAGAAGAAAAACGGTGGGGAGCAAAGCACCATCCTTTTACAGCAGTAAATCCTGCGGATTTGCCACTACTTAAAGATGGTAAGGATTTAGAAAAGATCAGGGCGCAGCAATATGATCTGGTTTTAAACGGTGCTGAGGTTTTTGGCGGCAGCATTCGGACGACAGACCCTGTAGTTTTATCGCGTGTTTTTGAACTTTTGGGCCATGAGAAAAAAGAGATCCAAGAACGTTTTGGCCATCTTCTAGAGGCTTTTGAATATGGCGTGCCCCCGCATGGCGGGATTGCTTCTGGATTTGATCGGCTTTTAATGGTGCTGCTTTCTGAAAAAAATATCCGAGAAGTGATTCCGTTCCCGACAACAGGGAAGGGGACAACCTCAGTGATGGAAGCGCCTTCCGAGGTGGATCCAAAGCAGCTGCGGGATTTGCATATTAAGACAGTTAAATAACAATTAAGCATTAAAGATCAATCATGCCTATTTTAAAAAGACTTGAGAATTTTTTAAAGAAGGAAAAAGCCTTTTATACAGTAGTCCCGCACAAAACAGTCTATACTACCTTTGATCTATCTCAAACTTTGCATGAGGATTTGGGGGTGATCGCAAAAGCCCTGCTTTTAAAAGTGGATCGTGATTTTGTTTTTGCGGTTATTCCTGGAAACAAACGGCTTGATTTGGATAAATTAAAAAAACTTATTAATACAGAAAAAAAGAAACAGGGAGAGCAGCCGACCAAGAGATTAAAAATCGCGACTGAAACTCAAATCAAAAGGAGCATTACTAAGAAGGTGGGGGCATTGGTGCCCTTTGGTTCGATTTATCGTAAAAAAACTTATGCAGATCAGTTGCTTTTAAAGAATAAAAAAATCATTTTGAATGCAGGGAATTTTAAAGAGTCCATACGCATGACCACTTCGGTTTACCAAAAAGTAGAACAGCCTATCTTAGGATCATTCTCTAAAGCAAAATAAAAAGACGAGAGAAATATGTCCGAATATCATTTTGCATTACCAAAATTTCGAGGGCCTTTGGATTTGCTTTTACAATTAATTCAAGAAGAGAAATTAAGCATTACAGATATCTCCTTGGCCAAGGTATCACGACAGTATTTAGATTATATTGAAGCAAACCAAGTTGATCCGGAAAGCATTTCGGATTTTTTAGTCGTGGCCGCAAAGCTACTGTTGCTTAAATCTCGGGAGATTCTACCTGATCTTGAATTAACGCCCGAGGAAGAAGAGGACATTCTGGATTTAAAAGAGAGACTTTTAGAATATCAGAAGTATAAATCATTAAGCCTGGAACTTAGGAGACTTGAGAGACGAGGGGAGTATAGTCTATTGCGGCAAGTCTGGTTTTGCGAGCGGAAGGGTTTTTTGCCGCCTGCTGAAATATCCGGAAAAGATTTAGAGAAGATTTATCAAGATATCCAGGCTGAATTTCCAGATGAAAAGGAACTAGAGAGAAAGGCAGTGGCTTTGAGATTAGCACTTCCAGAGAAGATTGCTTTAATCCGGGAAGTTTTAGATAAGAGGATCAAGACAGGATTTCTAAAGCTGAATCGGAAAGGGGATAGGGAAGGGACGGTAGTTACTTTCTTAGCGCTTTTAGAGCTTTTAAAGAGAGGGGAAGTTTTAGTTCGGCAAGAGGGAGCATTTCAAGAGATTACAATTCGGAAAAAGGGGATTTGAACCTGGTCCCCTCTCCTGCTGCTAAATTTTTTTGTTTTAATTTTACTATATTTTAAATTGCAATTTAAAGTTAAAATTGCAAATTTTTTGTATTTATTGTAGATTAATCTCTAGTTTGAAATTTTGTTTAATTCGTTTAAATTCGTTAAATTCACGAAATTTTGCCTTGATTTTGCTTGATTTGAGGGACGAATTTACTAAAAGATTAGTATCAGGTTTATGCAAAAAACACTGTTTATTACCACAATTTATCCGCCAGATACAGGGGGGATTGAGCTCTGTCTTCATAATATTATTAAAAGACTGCCTCATAACAAGGCAGTAGTTTTGACGAGGAAAGCGGCCAGCCTTTCAGATTTTGATAAAACAGAGAATTATCCAATTTACCGGAGAAGCCTAGAAGCCAGGTTTTTGCGGCCGCGGTGGCTATTCTCCCCTATTTTAGCATTTAAAGTTGCCTTGAAGGAAAAGGTTGGATCTGTGCAGGCAGCACACGGCTTTGCCTCTTATTTTTCTGCTTTCTGGCTCCATAAACTTTTGGGTCTTCCCTATTTTGTTTGGGCTTATGGCTTGGATATTCTATCAATGCAGAAATCACCTTTGATATCCTGGTGGGTTAGGAGAATTTACGCGCAAGCCCAAGGAGGCATTGCCAATAGCAATTTTACTAAAGAGTTAATGATTCAGATGGGTTTGGAAGCTTCCGGGGTCCGCGTGGTTTATCCTGGCGTGCAAAGCGATAATTTTAAGCCCGATCTTCCAGATAATGGTGTATTGCAAAAATACAATATTCCAAAAGGGAAAAATATCCTGCTTTCAGTTTCGCGCCTTGTCTCGCGCAAGGGTTTTGATTTGGTAATCCGCGCTTTGCCAGAAATTTTAAAGAAGTTTCCGAACACGCTTTATCTAATTGGCGGTCGGGGACCAGACGCACGAAGGCTGCGCGCTTTAACAGTAAAAAACCCTCGCGTCGGAAAAGCGGTTCGTTTCTTGGACTTTATTCCTGAATGCGATTTAGCTTCCCTCTATAATCTCGCTTCAATTTTTTTAATGCCTTCGCGATTTATAGAGGGAGATGGTGATGTAGAAGGGTTTGGTATGGTTTTTTTAGAAGCTGGCGCCTGCGAGTGTCCGGTGATCGGAGGCCGGTCTGGCGGCATTCCCGAGGCAATTATAGACGGGAAGACTGGATTCCTGGTTGATCCAAAAGACCCCCGGGATTTGAGAGATAAAGTGATTATGCTTTTAGGGGATTCTCAGTTGCGAAAAAGAGTTGGTCAAGCAGCACGAAAAAGAGTGGTTTTAGAATTTAATTGGGATAAGATTGTCGGAGATTTTGTGAGAGCAGTTGATGAATTAATTAGGTAATTATTTTTATGAAATCTATTTTATTCTTAGCCTATTATTATCCACCAGTGAATAATGCCGGCACCCAGCGTATTGAAAAGTTTGCGAAATATCTGCCTGGATTTGATTTCAAGCCTATTATTTTAACTACATTTCATTCTTTTAATCCTTATCTTCAGGTCAAGAATTTTCGTTTGAGCCGCAAACATCCGAAGGAAGAGAAGGGAGAAGGATTGGTTTATCGTGCAGCAGAGCTGCGTGATCTTGTAAGGAGCAGGGGAGAAGGAATTGAAGATTTTTCTGGCTATTCGGAAGACAACAGTAATTCTTTAAAAAGAAAGATCAAAAATTTTTTGAAAGCCTGGTTTTTCATTCCGGATTCTAAGATTACTTGGCTGCCCTTTGCTTTTTTAAAGGCCCTGTGGATAACTAAAAAACACAAGGTAGAGTATGTTGTCTCCTCTTTTCCACCAGCCAGCTCTCACCTCTTGGGTTTGCTTTTGTCAAAATGTACTTACGTGAAGTGGATTGCTGATTTTCGGGATGGCTGGTGTTTTGATCCTTTAGATCCTGCACTCACCCACTCCCCTGCTCGTTTATTCTTAGATCGGATTTTAGAGAAAATAGTTATTAAAAATTGTGATCAGATTTTAGTTACCTCACCCTTAGTAGAGGATTATTTTAAAGAAAGTAATAAAGTAAAGCTTCTAACTAATGGTTTTGATCAGGATGATTTCGATGATGCCAAAAAAGGCCTGGATCGGTTTAAGAATTTTCAGCAATTTTTTGTGATTTCCCACGCAGGCGCTTTTCATTTATCTCATCCCGGCAATACGCCTGCATATTTTTTGAAAGCATTAAAGCGGGCTTTCAGCAAACATCCAGAGATGGAAGCGCAGACCAAGGTATTTTTTCTGGGGAATTTAACAAAAGAAGAGAGAAGGCTCCCGTATAAGCTAGGACTGAAAAAAACAGTTAAGATTTTGGGTTTACGCCCGCACAAAGAAGCAATCCAATATCGTTTGATATCAGATGTATTATTACTTGTCGACAGAAAGACAAAGACGCACTCTTCCTATATTCATGGCAAGTTGTTTGAACACTTGGCTTCGCGTAAAACTATTCTTGCTTTATTACCAGAAAAAAGTGCCGCGCGTTCATTTCTTGAAAAGCTTGGGGTTGGCGAAATAATAAGGCCGGAAGATGTTGACAGAATTGCAGAAAAGATTTGGCAACTGTTTTCAGAATGGCAAAAAGGAGGGATCTTAAGATATGAATTAACAGACGAAGAGTTAGCTTCTTTTGAAAGAAAAACATTAACAAAGGAATTAGCAGGAGTTTTAAATAGCATTTAATTTTTTATGTTTCACCATCTTAACAAATTTTTAGTAATCATTTTAGCCGTAGGATTTATTGCAGCAATCTTGGCTAATATTTTTGCCTGGCAGTTTTTGTTTTTGCCTTTGGGCTTGGTTTTAATTTTGTGTTTTTTAATTTTATCTTGGCTGCGCTTAGATTATGCTCTTTACTTTTTTGTTTTTGAGCTTGTTTTAGGCGGTGCTGGCGGGAGATGGATTGCTTTTTCCAGCTTTTTGTCTATTCGCATTATCTTTTTTGCAATTTTAATCCTTGTTTGGGCTTACAGGATTTATCGCAAGGAATTGAGCTTGAAACCTGTTTTGGCCAGCAGGTTTGCTAAGCCTTTAATTGTCCTTACCTTGTTTTTCCCTGTCTTCTGGGGGATTTTGGGCTGGATTTATAGATGGCCTATAAGATATATTATTGGGGACGCAAACGGATTCCTATTCTATATTCTATTTTTTATTCTGATTACGGTTTTGTCGAGTGTCAAAAAGCGCGAGAAGTTTATTAAGGTTTACCTTGCCTCGATTATTTTAGTGAGCATCATTGTAACCATTCTCTATTTTTTAGCGGCAAGCGGTGTAATTAATATTTGGTTTCTAAAACAGCTTTTTTTGGGTCGGATGTTCTATGGCGGCAAGATTGGAATTATGCCTGATGGCGCTTATCGCCTTTTCTTGGGTAATGGCGTATTTATTCAAAGCGGTCTTTTGATTTTAGCCGCTATACTTTTAGGGGGATATCGCCTAACCAAGAAATGGCGGAATATTCTTCTGGTTATACTCCTCTTTGTGTATTTAGCGATTGTTGCAAGCTATACCCGGGGTTTTTGGGTTTCTGTAATTGGTGCGCTTCTATTTTTTGTCTTGTGGCTTTCTTGGAAACAGAGGCTAAAGCTTTTAGCCGGAATTCTTGTTTTGTTTTTGATCTCGGAGATTGTTTTCCAGGGGCTTTTTGGCCTTTCATTCTCTAATTTCTTTTTTAATAGACTTGCAACAAGCATCAGCGTGGAGAAAGATCCAGTTTCTTTGGGCCAGCGCGTGTCCCAGGTTCGGGTTTTAGGCGGTTCGATCCTGCGTTATCCTTTTTGGGGCACGGGTTTCGGCACCTATTTTCCTCTCTATCGCACTGAAGGTTTGGTGGATGATCCTTATTCCTTTGAACTGGGTTATCTGGATATGCTGGTTAAATTTGGAATTATTGGTTTTGTTTTTTGGGGCTTGGTGATTTTGGGGATATTCTTTAAGGGACTCAAACTGCTTTTATTTAAATTTGATTTAGGACGGCAAGGCAGGGCGACGATTCTTGGTTTTCTATCTGGTCTGGCTGCGCTTTTGATTGTCGGCGGTACTTCGCCTTTTTTAATGTCATCTTTCGGCATTGCCCATATCGTATTCACTATTTACTTAATCGAGCATTATGCTTCCAAAGGTAACAATAAACTGCCTGGGCTGGAACAGTAAGAGCTATTTAAGGGCCGCTTTCGAATCCATTTTAAATCAAACCTATCCCAAGATAGAGGTGGTTTTTATTGACAATGGGTCAGAAGACGGTTCAATTGATTTTGTAAAAGATAATTTTCCAGAGGTAAGGATTATTGATAACAAAAAAAACTTAGGTTATGCCCATGCCCACAATATTGGCATCCGTGAGGCACAGGGCAAATACGTGATTTGTGCTAATCCTGATATTATCCTAGAAGATGATTTTGTTTCAAGAGCCGTTGAGGTTTTAGAAAAAGATGCAAGCATTGGCGCGCTTTCAGGCAAGCTTCTGCAGATGAAAGAAGACGGCACAAGAACCAAGCTGATTGATTCTACTGGCTTTAAGATTTTCAAGTCACGCCGCGTCATTGATCGGGGATCAGGCGAAGAGGATCAAGGGCAATATGAGAAGCAAGAAAGAGTATTTGGTGTTTCCGGGGCTCTTTCTGTGTTTTCCAAAAAAGCTCTAGATGATGTTAAGATTTTTGATCAGTATTTTGATCTTGATTTTGAGAATTACAAAGAAGATATTGATCTTTCCTGGCGATTAAATCTCTATGGCTGGAAATGCGTTTACGCACCAGAAGCAATTGCCTATCATGAGCGGGGAACAGCTTTAGGGGCCCAGGCGAAAGCTTCTGACTTTTTAGCCGAGAAAAAGAAACATTCTTTCCGGGCTAAATACTTTTCTTTTAAAAATCATAGCCTTGTGCTTGTCAAGAATGATTTTTTGAGATATTATCTTAAAGATCTGCCTTTTATTTTATTCTATGAATTAAAGCGTTGGGCTTATGTGCTTTTTCGCGAGCCCAAGCTTTTCAGTTCTTTTTACAAAATGCTGGTTCAATTTCCGCAGGCTCTCAAAAAAAGAAGGGTGATTATGCAGGGAAAAAGAATTAAGCCGAAAGTGATTCGGGGATTTTTCAGTTAAGTAAAGGAGGAGGTTGTTATGCAAGTCATAGCAAAGGTGCTGGTAGTATTTTTTCATAGCTGGCTTGACTGTTCTTGCTTGGTGTTGGGCCTGCCGATTTCTACCAAGATTAACTTTTGAACTTGTAAATGCATTGTAGTTGGTAAGAGAGGGGGTGTGTTTTGTGAATATCAAGTGGAAGCAATTAAGAAAAGCGCTGCGATGGGGTTTTATTACTTGTGTTCTAACACTAGCCGTTTCCTTAGGTACAATACATATAACAAAATGGTATGGGGGGCTGGGAGATCTGCTCGATTACTGTTTTGACGAGTATGGTGATGTATTAACATGGATTATGATGATAGCTACGCCTTTGTTCCTCTTAATTTTTCCTACAGTGATGTTTTATAACCGGTTTGAGGAAAAGGCTACTTCGGAAGAAGGTAAAGGCGCTGATCAGCCTGTTTAGCATAGATCTATCTTATATAGGTCTATTTTTTATACTATAATTTACCTTGACGAATGTTTAGGATAATGGTAGTTTTGAATTTGATCTTTGATAATCATTTTAGTGTAAAACAAGAGCCAAAAGCAGTGGTTGACTAATCTTTTATAGGGGGTGGTTTTTTTGCTTGTGAGTGGTTAATAAGAGGCGTATTTTAATTTGTTTGGTCGATTTTGAGCAGAAGGAAGGAGAAAGATTATGGCTGAATCAGTGCAATTACAACTACGACATTACTTATGCTTGCAGAGCGAGGATAGTGGTGACTTTACTTTACTCGTTGGGCCAAATCCGCTTGATGATACCGGTGTCAAAACGAATGAACGCTACGTGATTCCAGATCCAAAAAACCCTGGGGAAGTTATCGTTCTTCCGCCAGGCGCTGGTGCGGAGGATGCAATTCAACCTTTTGTTACCTTGAAACATGATGAGTACGCCGTAATTTCCAATCCGGTTCATAGAAATATGACTCCTGAGAATAGAGATGATGTCTTAGAAGCTATGCGGACGAATCCCAATGGGAGTGCTAAGTCGGGCCGGAACGATATGGAGAAGCTTGAATATGGCAATACACAGGTAATCACAAGCGGTTCTTTTCCACTCTGGCCAGGCCAGACAGTAGTGGTCCATAAGGTGCATGCTTTGCAACCTGATGAGTATTTACTCGTGAGGGTTGATACTCCACAGATTGATCCTGAAGCTCCGTATTATGCCTTAACTATGGCCTGTGCAGAGATTGCAGAAGAGCCAATTGCCAGCGGAACAGACGAAGAGGATGACGCTGAAGACACTGGAGAAAAGACTTCTGAAGCTGAAAATGAAGCTCCGACAGTAGAAGAGGAAGTCCAGCCAGTCCTGAAACGCAACCAGATAATTGTGATTCCAGGATCAAAGACCCGAGTCTATATTCCGCCAACCGGGACCTCGCTTATGCCGATTGAGGAAGAGGCAGGGGATTCCGAGGAATCTGAAGACACTGCCGAATTTGTGTCTATAAATTCTGTTGAGATTGTTCAGGAGGCGGTCAGTTCCGATGATTTAACTACAAAGAATCTTCGCGAAAAGATGAGCCAGGCTGGCATTATCAGTGAATATCAGTATATTGCTAGCAACTTACCGGCTGGTGAAGATTCTACGGTTAAGCCTGATGCTTTCCTTAGGTTAATTACAGATTCGCTGCAACCAGATGAGCTGGAGAGTCTTGCTAGAGTATTCCTTGTGACAGAAGAAAAGAAAGTAGCGCCAATTAGGGTCGATGCACGAGGAGTAGTCCGTCAAGCACCGGTTCTGGGGCATACTGAATTCTGCATTTTGATCAAGGAAGATGGTACTGCGCATCCGGTTCCTGGGCCTCGTCGGGTTTTTCCGAAAGCGAGTGAACGGATTCTTATAGAAGGATCAGACGGTACTGGTGTTTACGAGGCTTATCGTTTGACCAAGGATCGCGGCATACTGATTCGCGTTATCGTTGACTCAATCAGTAAGACTCTGTTGGCCGAGCAACTTCCTGATAGGTGTGCTTCCTTCTTGGAAGAAGACACGTATTATAAAGGTGATGAGATTTTCTTCCGTGGTGTTGAAGCCTATCTCATTCCAGGCGAAGCCTTTATTATCATCCATCCGGAAACAGGGAAGCAGCATATTGGTAATGACCATGAAGGCGTTTTCGTCAAAGAGATCGGAGTGGATCAGGAGAGTGGTATCTATGTAGAGACGCTTTCCACTGGAGCCATCGATACTGTAGAAGGAGAGGATACCGTCATTCTCGATCCGCGTAAGCAGAGACGAGTTATGAGAAGGATTCCGGCAAAACTCTGGAATTACACAGTTGGTGAGACCGAACCGCACAGGCAGGTAGCTGAAGGTACAGAGGTAGAAACGCCATGGGCTTGGTCAATCAGGGTGCCTAGTAATACAGCCATGCTTGTGACTTCTCGGTCAGGCAGTCGCGTTGTAATGGGAGGGACAACTGTACGTCTCAAATATGATGAAGCGCCTGAACTTTTGGATCTCTCTAAGGGAACACCTAAGACTGAGAGTAGTACAATTCAGACCTGCTTCCTGAATGTGCAGGAAAACAAAGTGTCCGATGAGGTGACTGTCACAACAGCAAATGGTGTTGATGTCACGTTTACAGTCTCTTATGGTGTCAGTTTTGTGGGCAGGACTCAAGAAGAGCTAGGGCGAGTAGTCCGGGCTCCATCTGACAGTATTCCCGGAGATTTTTCTGAAGCCGAAGGAGGAGAGGAAACTCCAGGAGAAGAGGCAGTAGAAAGTGATTCTTCTGAGTCAGAAGCACAGAATGTGGACTTGGAGGCAGAGAGACTTAAGTGGTTTGTAGTCAGGAACTATGTCTGGAAACTGGTTACCCATGCTCGTAGTCGCCTACGTTCTGCTGCCGAAGGCATGACCCTGTCTGAGATGTCTTCCAATCGTTTTACGGATTTTGTTCGTGATACGATTCTTGGTGCGCAGGGATCAGGAGAAGGCAACCATCGTCGTGGTCTTCATTTTGGAATGAACAGGATGTATGTCTTTGACGTCGATGTCTTAGAATATGAAATTCCGGACGATGAGGTTGCTAGCGCTTTTGAAGAGGCGCAACGTATCGCTGTCACACTAGAGATTTCTGACAGGACAGCACGGAGTAAACTTGCTTCTGCACAAGAACAGAGTGATATCGCAGAAGCGGAGTCGGCCTTGACAATTGCCAAAGCGGAAAGAGAAAAGGAAGCAAAGATTGCTGAGGCAAAGGCGCAACACGAGGCTGATCTAGAGAAAGCAAAGCTTGTTCAAGAGCTTAATGCGATGAGAGCCGAGAACGAACATGCGTTGGCCCTGGTTGCACAGGGAAATAAAGATGCAATCTTTGGTCTTCAGGACGCGCTGGCAAAGAAAGAATCTGCGGCCAAAATAGAGCTTCGTCAAAACGAGGCCAGTGCAGCTCTAACCATCCTAGAAGATCGAGGAGAGAAAGAGATTGCTCTCGCTGCATCTCAAGCAGCAGAGGAGATTAAGGTGCTGCAGGCAAATTCAGCAGCACTGGTTGAACAGATTAAGGCAATTTCTCCGACTCTCGCTGCTAGTATTCAGTCCTTGGCTGATGCTCAAGTGTTGAAGGCTCTAATAGAAGAGCTTCCGGCCGCAACTGGTTATGCTTTGCTTGCTTTGTTGTTGCATGATAATGGTTTGCCAGGGTTTGTTGCGGGCACGCCCTTCGCACCTATACTAGCCGATATCAATGCAAGATTTGCAGGGCGCTTCACTCCTAATGGTGAAGTTATAGACGTGGAGGAAAAAGAGTTAAATACAGAGTCATCAGAAGAATAGGCTGTTTTTAACCTTGAACTTTAGTTTTTTACTCGGGATTCTTTTTGATCTTAATCTTTGATCTTAAAGAACCCCGTTTTTTTATCTTTAGAATTCCCCTTTTTGACTTTTTTTCATTTTTTTGTTATGATTTTGATGTTAAATAAAAATCAATTTAAGAAGTGAAAATGCCTTATTTTCGCTTATATTTGAGTTCATTGAACTAAATTTTAATTTAAAACAAAAACATGCTTTTTAAAACAAAGATCCTTACTGCTTTCAGTTTAACTTTTATTTTAATTGTTCCGAAATTAAGTTTTGCTTTTGATAAGAATTATTTGCTTTCAGATTCAGAACTTTATTCCTGTAATTTAAGTACTGCGTCTTCAGTCCAGCGTTTCCTAGAATCAGAGAGTAGCTGCCTTGCTTCCTACAGTAATGACGGGGATAAAGCTTCAGAAATTATTGCTAATGCTTCCAAAGAATACAATATTAGTACTTGTTGGATCTTAACTACATTGCAGAAAGAACAATCTTTAATTACAAGCAAGGAAGCGAGAAGCCAGCGGGCTTTAGATTTTGCAATGGGCTTTGCTTGTCCTTCTGGCGGGAATTGCGAT
>Ga0114923_10002326_pt1 | contig 12883 bp, 7 predicted proteins | sample SumtaG_FD_89578 | JGI IMG/M metagenome (GOLD analysis project Ga0114923, IMG submission 89578) | Deep subsurface microbial communities from Indian Ocean to uncover new lineages of life (NeLLi) - Sumatra_00157 metaG | ecosystem: Environmental > Aquatic > Marine > Oceanic > Sediment | place: near... | reverse complement strand
TAATTCATGGCCTGATAGTATTCAATATGGAAGTATTCATAAGGGTGAGTTATTAAAAGCAGCTAAGATTAGCTGGTTTGCAGAAGAGGAAGAACAACAATTCTTGAGAAGAGACGAACCTAGATTAAGATAATATTTTATTAAAAAGAAAAAAGGATATTATATTTAAAGACAGTATATAGTAAAAAGGTAAAGATTTATTAAATAAAAAGGTTTATGGGAGAAATAAAATGGCTCAAATAACAGAGGCTCTTTATAAAACGATAGCAGATGCTTATGCTTCTATTGATGATAGTTTGGTTAGTGTTTCTACTGATGCTAGAAATGCATTAGATGCTATTGTTGATGTTAATTTAAATTACGGAGATCCTTCTCAAGATGCAGATGCTGCTCTTGCTATAGAGTTGGCACTCTTAACCCCATTTAATACTGCTTTTGTGACTGCTACGAATATATCTGTTAGTGTTGCAGGTTTACTTGATGCTGTTAGAGCTATTAATAATTATGTTGTTAATAATACTGACGGAACAGATACTGCTAAAGTAAAATTAGATACATGGATTAATAGTGTTAGCTGGGATGGTGGCACTGTTCCAGGAGGTTGGAGCAATTTAAGTACAGATGCTGGATATAATACTACAGATTGGGACTAGCGGATTTTAATATAAATAAATAGTAAATTAATTAGATAAAAGGGAGATAAAAAAATGGCAGATCCTCATGGTTTTTGGAATGCTCCTCCAGCTTATATGGGTTTTGTAGGTTTTGTAAGGGTTAGTGCTGGTGCTATTGTTGGTAATTCAGATGGGGTTGATTCTGTAGCTCACGATCCTTATCTTATTAGAGCAACTTCAGCAGATATTAATTTATCACAAGAAGTTACAAAACCTGATGTTGTTGATAGCCGTTATGACAGATCGGTATATCAGTTAGGTCCAAAATTGGTGGATGGAAGTGTATCGTTTCCAGTAGTTTATGAGGTCCCTACAGGACAAACGACAAATCTTTTTGAAATTCTTTATAGATATGCAGTTACTCGTCAAAATAATGGCAGATTGAGTGATTTTGATTTAGATGTTAAATATGCTACTTCTAATACTTTGCCTCATAATGATGCAGAGTTTAGATATATAGGATGTATTGTAAATTCATGGCAGTTTGCAGTTTCTCAATCTGATGTTGTTACATGTACATTTGATATTATAGGTGTTAATCGTGAACCGGCAGGTACTTTAGAACCTCCTACACATACTAACACAACTTTATGTAGTGGTTCTTCTACGACTAGTTCAGATAATATTGGAACCACAAGGATTGTTACATGGAATGATGCAAGAGTTGAACTTTCTGGAGGTAGATTTGTAAGTCCTATAGGTGGTCAATATATTAGATCTTTTGAAGCAAATATAGCTAATGATGCTGAGAGGTTTTATGCATTAAATACAAAATTATTTGCACAGGCAATAGCTCCACGTAAAAGAGATGTTACTGGTAGTTTAACTTTAATAGGTAGGCATCCAGATCTTGGTGCTGTTGCTGTTAGTAATCAGGATAATTGTACTGAATCAGGAAATGTTAAATTTGGTTATAATACTGTAGGAACAGGAGAAGGATGTGCTGCATCTAGCTTCGGAGTAACTTTACCTAACTGTGTATTTGAGATTGAAACAATGAGTTTAACAAATGATCTTTTTGAATCTACAGTTAATTGGCATTCATTGCCAAGTGCAGGAAGCGGAGTCTGTGATCCTTTACTTTCATCACTTAATTCCACTACTTTTGACTATGAATCACAGGCATAAAACAAATTAATAACTACAGAAGGTGGGTTAAATCCACCTTCTGTATCACTACTTTACATCATCACTAATTATTTAACTATATTGTTCCGATATATATACAAATAGAATTAAAAATTGTTATTTTTTTTAAATAGGAGAAAGATATGTCATTATTGGATGGTTCTACTGAATTAATTAGTATTAAATTATATTATAAATATGCTAATACTAAAGTTGGTAAAAGATTAGTTATTTTAGAAGAAGATAAAGCTATAGAGTTGTTAAAAGATGAGAAAAAAGCAAAAGAGGTAGAAATATTAGAAACAGGATGGAGCATGATCACATGGAAGGAACAAAATGAGATTATGGAGTTGTCGTATAAAAAAACTAATCCTCAAACCATGGAGAAGCAATTTGATTTTATATCGTATAGGGACGCTATTGTAAAGAGATGTTTAAAAACATGGGATATTAGCGTGAATAATCAAATTGTTCCAGTTACTTCAGAGGCTATTGACCAGTTGCCTGGTATTGTTGTTATTAATATATATCAGAAATTCGAGGAATTTTTAGATTATAGTGAGGAAGAACTAAAAAACTAATTGAGGCTGCGGCGTTATTTGCTCGTGGCCAAATAATAAAAAGAAAACCAGTTCCAAAAGAAATAATGTATTTTTCTTTGGCTCAAGAGTTTGGGTGGCTTCCGAGTCAGATAGAAAAAGAATCGCCAAAGAATATAAAGGGAATAATGCAAGTTCTATCAACTCATAACAGAATTAAGAATCAAGAGATAGAGCAAATAAATAAAAAGTCAAAAAATAGGAGATAAAAATGCGAAGTTTATTTGTAAGTGAAAGTGATGAAATAACAATTAAATTTACTGTGGCAGAGGATAAAGATGGAGATATTTTTTGTGGGATAAATAAAGAAGAGTTTGTTAAGTCATTAGAAGAAGGTTGTGAATTCAGAGACTACGAGATGGTATTTAAGAAACCATCTTTTGGTGATTCCGTAAAATTGTATAGTTCAATTTTTAATATCAATGCTAATGATGGGGTTAATTTTAATCCTGTTATGGCAAGATATAATAAAATTATAGCACTTATTAAGAGATGGACATTGACAGATGATAGTGGAAAACCTACAGAAGAACAAATAATGAAATTACATCCTTTTATTGCTAATACTGTAGGTATCCAATTAGAGAATCTGATTGGAGATTCAATATAATATCTTTTTATAAAGGTATATTTGTTAAAAATTAGTATAATAATTAAGTAAATATATATTTTTTTAGGTTTAATTATGGCAGATGAAAATGTTATAGATTTTCTTTCTAGATTAGAATTAATGTTGCAGGTATCTGGTGTTGAGGATACTGCTGCTGCTTTTGATACAATTCTTAAAAAACATTCAAAACTTATTAAAAACGCAAAAGAGTTAAAGAAAACATATGGAAGTTTAGATAAAGCATCTAAGGCTTTTATTAAAGAATATAAATCTGGCATGAAAGGAGCATCTAAGGCTACCGATGAACAAAGGAAAAGTGTAGGAAAGCTTTCAAAAAGTTATAGAAATTTGAGTTATTCTATTAATAGATTAAGATATTCTTCATTTGTAAATCTTATGACTCAAGGTGTCAAGGTTACTCTTCAGTATCAACAATCACTTCTTAAAACAGCGGCCAGTGTAAGAAGATTAGGAATAGGAATAGGTGAATTAAGAGGGTCTTTAGAGAAAATTTCGGATATAACATCTCTTACTAGGATGGAAACGTCTAAATTATTTGGGCAGTACGAAGCTAAAGCAAGATTTATATCTCTTGAACAATTTGAAAATATGATGAAAAGGATAGAAAAAGTTGTTGGTCCTAATGTGGAATCTATGGGAGAAATGCTATCAGTGATAGTTGGCCTTTCTGATGAATATCCTAAATTTGCTAAGGCTTTGGCTGGCATGACAGATGCTGATATGCCATCATTGGGTAGTTTTACGAGGCAATTTATGATGGCTCAGGGGGTTGGTCAAGAACAATATAAGGTAATTCAAGCTTATATTAGTGGGGTGTCTCAAGTATCAGAAGCTAATAGAAAGATTCAAGAGCAGTACATAGATCAAAATAGGTCTCTTAAAGAATTTAAAAAGGCATGGGAGGATATTTCAGTAATTATTGGGGAAAAAACTTTGCGACCTTTACAGGGAGTATCTTTAGTTCTGAAAGATATTAAGAAATGGAAAAAAGAGCAATCGAAACCATCTCCTCCACCTCAATCTACTGGTCAGAAAGTATTTGGAGGCATATCCAATGTCATCGATAAGGCAACTTATGTTTTGCCAATTAAATTACTTTGGAAAGCTTTAGAACTGAGAACGAAGCTTGAAAAAATTGAAGAAATGAGAGCTAAAAAAGCTAACGTTGAAGCCACTAAAGGAGCGGCAAATGCTAATAAAAATCTTAATAACGAAATTGATAAAAAAGAATTTACATCATTGTTGGATGCAAAAAAAATAGACGTAGCAAAAGCATATGATGTTATAGTGAAAAGTCAATTAAGTAGTATTGAAGCTATGGCAGAGAAAATGTCTATTATGGGAGAAACTGATTTTCTTCCAATTATGAAAATGGCAGGTCCAGGCATGGAAGCAATTAAATTATCAATTCAATATTTTAAAGAATATAAAAAACTTTTAAAAACAGATTTAAGTGAAGTTCCTATAGATAGTCTCGCTGCTTTAAAAATTAGAAAACAAATTGTTGATGTAGAGGCTCAAATTAATAGCGAATTAAGATTACAACAGAAATTTCTTGAGACGATGATAAAACCTATGAAGCATATGCTTGGACTCACATCGGCTACGGCACAAAAAATGGGTCTTTTGGTTCAATTGGCAGATAATTTTGCTATAGGAGTTGGGGCCAGTGCTCAGATGAGAATTGAGGCTTATGAGGCAGAGGGAGAACATATAAAAATGTTGGAGAAGAAATTATCTGCTGAAAGAGCTGCTTATAACATATCTCTTAGTATGGGGGTCGATAATATTGCTCAGAAAGAAAAAGTTCTTGGTATAGAAAATGAAATTCTTCAGTCTCAGATAAAACAAGCAGGTATGGTTAAAGCATTAAGAGATGGTTGGATTTCTGCGATGACAGCTATGAACACTGGTTTTGGTAGTTTCACTGAAATTATTATGAATGCGGAACAAGGTCTTGCTCAAATGCAAAGACAATCTGGGTCAGTAAGAGCAAGTCTTACTGGAGCCATGGCTAGACCAGGAGAAATCGTGGGATATAATAGGTCAGAGAGATTTGGTCAACGTCCAGGTCAGATTGTCGGTAGAGATCCATCAAACAGGTTTAGGCCAGCATATGGAGGCAGAGTTGGAGCAGGTAGGTTTGATATAAGAAAATTTGAATTAAGAAGTAGAGGTGCTGCTTCTATCTCTTTAGCAGGAAGATCTGTTGCTAGTGGTGGAGGTCCAGAAGCTTTAGCAAGTCCTTATAATAGAAGTGCTTACGCTGCAAATGCGGGAAGTGTTTATAATATATATATGAATGGAAAAAGAAGCATTACAGTTGGTAGTCCCGGAGAAGCTGTTGACCAATATGGGAGGGAGCTTGCTTCATTACTTAATCGATACGGTTCTGGTTCTAGGCATGGTCCTTAATAATGGCATTTGATAGTAGAAGAACATATCTTTGTTACAATAATAGAGATTTAATAAGGGATGGTTTTATACCTTCATTTATTGAAAAAGAATATCTTCCAGTTTCTTCTTTTAATGTTAGACGATTAAATAATCCACCAAAAGGGGTTAATTATATTGTAGGAAAAGATCAAGAAACAGGAGAAATAACAAGTATTAGAGATAGAAAAAAATTATTACCTGCTAGCAAAATAAAAATTGAAATAGATTTTAGTAAGGTAATGAAAAATGCAGTTTCAAATCCATTCTCCCCCGCCGCCCTATCTTTTAGTCCTATTTCTTCTATGGTCGCGACTCCACTTCTTGCTCCTATTGGATTTGGGGGTATAACTTCAGGTTTCACTGAAATAACTTTTCAGATATTAGAAACAAGAAAAAAGATTAATTTGTCAGTAGCTATAACACAAGACATAATTGATAATGGAGTTTTAGAATTTGAAGAATATCCTTTATCTATTTTTGGTATAGTAAAAGAACATTTAGAAGAGTTAAGTTTAGATGAAGTTGTTGCATATAAAGAAGAACATCCTCAAGCAAGGATAGGGAAAGATGTTGATGATAACATTGTGGCAAGGATAGGATTAGATTTTAGCAATGAACAATTAGATGTTTTGGGAAAATTTAGTAGTGGAAGCTGGAAAGGAACACGTAGGAAAAGAATAGATGGAGCAACTGATAGTGACGGTTTGTTTGGAGGCAGAGCTGATTCTGAACTAAAAATAGTTAGCACATCTGGACAGTCTGGGTTAGAAGAAGAAAGAGAGGTAGTCTTGTTGGGAGAACAAGAACAACTTTTTGTAAAAATAATAGAAGATGATAGAAAATTGAAATTTAGAGGAGATAATTTTGATGCAAAAGGAGCTGGAGAGTATCCTTTTAGAATAAGAGGAACTTCAGGAATAGATGCAACTGATAAACAAATAAGAATAGATACTACAAGTCTTATCGTTGGAGATACTATTTATATAACTTATTTATCAGCAATCGGTGATAGATATTTAAGGCAAAATATAGAACATAAAGGGACTATTGGTCAAGGAAATACATTTGGAATATCAGGATTTGTTGGGGCTATAGGCAGTGATGTCGATGCATTTGATTATCAAATACGCAAATGGAAAGTTCCTAGATTTCCAGTCGGTATAAGTATGAGTAATATAGATGAGATAACAGAGAATTATAGTGAAGATGATGATTATAAATTAAAATTAGATTCTTTTATCGCTATAGATGAACTTCAAAGAAATGATCCTAATTTTGATTTATCTTTATCTGCAAGTGAAATAGAAGGATGGAGATTGTCAGAAGCTATATTATGGAGAAGAATGAGAGGAGGGTTTTTTGCAGCTGATTATAGAGGTATTTTATATTACAAAAATGGTGGGGTTACTATTTTATATCCTAGTTCTGAGATAAGAGATCAAGAATGGTTTGTAGAGTATTTAAAAAGTTTGGAGTTTACTTTTCCTAGTGGGCCTGTAGATCCTAATGATCCAGTTGATGAAGATGGCAACGCTAAATTTTCTTATTTATTAACTGATTTGCAAAAAAACATAGAAGATCATATAGATTTAAGAAATCTACCTGGTTTTTTATTTGACACTAGTGAAATAGTAAATAGTTCTTTATTTGATAGAGAAAAGATTCATTATTATAGACCATTTGCAAATGCTTTAAAAAAGGTTACTAAATACATAAATGATGATGAAACAACTGGCATAGGTATTATTAATCTTGATTTATTACCTATAATTTGTTCTTCTATAGAAACTACAAAAACAACAGAAATTGTAAAAGGGAAAAGTGTAACTCATAAAAATTATAATTTTAGTAATTTTGATGTAAGTTCTTGTGGAGGGTCATTTAATTTAGAGTATTATGATTTGTCTTATGGAGTCTTTGATAATACCAATGCACAACCGACAAAAAACTTTAATTGTGAAGAACCTTTTGATATTGTAAATCATCATTATTTTGGGACAAATTATGACGCTATGAATAATGGGCCAGGAGCATGGTATGATAGTGGTTTTATAGAGAATGACGTATTTGAATGGAGGCCAAGTGGTAGCAGTATAGAAAGTTATTGGAAGCTTGAAACTCCATACTATTGTGACACTTTTACTAAGAATAGTCATGTATATATAGAAAAAATGGGAGGTAATTCTTTAGATAATTACAGTTGGATTTATATTGATACAGATCCATTTATTTCCAAAAACATATCTTCAGATGCTAGTTATAATTTACGCTCTTTAATGATTTCCTTTAAAGATGAGCAAATGCATAATAGTTTATGTTATCATAAGATAGAGAATGATTTTTTTGAAAGTCAATTGTCTATGATAAAAATAGATAAGACAAAAACTCATGTTAGAGATACTTATAGCAATACAGTTGACGGAGAAAATGTAGTAGAAGCATACAATCACGATAAAAACATAATAACTGGTCAGAATAGAATATTAGGAGACACTCCAAGTTATTCTTATGGAATTCCTATTACTGATGAGATATTTAAATTAAACAATACAGAAGAAGATATAATAAGTAATTTTTGGTGGACAAGTAATTTATTTACAGATACATGGGAAGATGGCACTTCTTTTAATTTAAATTTTTCAGACTCTCCTCCTAGAGCAAATATTCCTTCTAATTGGTATTTATATATTTTAGAAGTAAAGTATTCTTATGTTGGAGCAGATATAAAAGATATAGAGAAATATATATCTTTTTATTTTGAAGAGACAGAAAGTTCAGTAAGTAATTTTAAAATATCTGATCTTATTACTATAGGTAGTGATAATGTTATCAGAATAAAATTTAATTATTATTATGGTGGGCCTATTCAGTTTTTAGGGGAATTTTGGAAGAAAGTGAATATTATAGATGTTAATGCAATTTTTGCTGCCGGTAATGATGAAACTCTTAATGATAATTTAAATGTAGATAAGTACAAAATACCTTCTGGGCAAAGTGCAGTAGTTTATGATACTATGGGAAGGATATTAGTATTTTATTCTAATGAACAAACTAGCAATATAGATGTTGCTATTTCTTATGATGATGGAGATAGTTGGATATACAATAAAAATTTAATAAGATTAATATCAGGAGAAACGGCATCACTGCCTTTTGTTATTAAGGACGATAATAATAAAAAAGTTCATTTATTCTACGTATTAAATGATGCATTTTTAATGTATAAGAAAATCAATACTGATTGGGTTGTTGGTGATGGTATTGATGCTTTGGTAGAATATGATGTTCCAATAACTTATAATGCTGGAGATTATCCTGATACACATGACCCAGAAAGAGATTATTGGGGGAATTATTCAGAAAAAGGAGTAATGCTTAGGAGACAACCAAGTTATTTTGTGGCAGGATTAGCAACAGATCAATATTTTATAGATCAAATGCAAATAATAAATGATATTTCTGTGTTTAATAATTCTCTTACTGATGATGATAATCTTGCTAGAAAGCAAACAAATAGATTTTTATTTGAAGGTGATGTAAATAATATGATAGATATATTTAAGGGAGACCCTTATGCTGTGTATCTATCAGATGATGGATTTTTCCGTTTATTTTTAATTAGTAGTGGTAAATTATCTATAAAAAAAAGCAGTGATTCTTTTTCTTGGCAATATGATATATTTGAACAGGTGATTCATAAAAATTACGTAAGTGATGAGTTAAATAAAGGATTTTCAGAGGAAATATCTAATATACAAATAGTTAGAAATGATTTTGATAAATCTATTGTGTCAGTTTTGTATTTTAACAATAGTATGTTGTTTATAAGACATTTTCAAACCAATTTACTATTTCCGCTATATGATATAGATGGTAATTTGCAAAATAAACAAATGATAAATCATCTTGAATTAACAGATGAAGATTTTACTATAAATCCTACTAAAAATAGAACAAGTCATGTTCCAATATTCTTAGTAGGTATAATTCCAGATCAAATAAAAAAAGATATTATTAGCGATATAGAAAATGAAGTTCCCCTTGGAGATTCAAGTTTGTTTATTCATTTTCCATATAAAGATCCTGATGAACCAGAGAATAAAGAAAAAAATAAAGATATGGTTAATATATTTAATGAAAATTTTAGAACAGATACAGATACTCAGGTATATGCCGAGACAACAGCAAAAGGTTTGATAAGAGTGTTTTATAAAGATGGTTTTGATAATATGAATGGTATAATAATAGATTCTCTTACGAGTCCTAATCTAGAAGTTATGAATATATTTAAGGAAGGTTAATTTGACTGTATTCAGAGAAAACATATTAGATATTTTTGATTTATGGGGTGGTTATCCGGTTAAAGATCCTTGTTCGGAAGACCCAGCTTTTAATTCTGGACACGTTCAATTGAAATGTTATATTAATAATGTTTGTCCTTTTTATGAAACTCCTAAAAAAGAAGATGGTTTGGTTTTTAATCATCTAACTTTTAGAGAGATACAAGATGTTTTGCCAGATGAAATAAAAAATATTTTAACAGTTACTCCAGGTGTTGAAGGGATACATTTTAAACCAGTACAGGTTTTTAGACATAATTATATATATGAATTCGATAGGCCATTTGGAGGGGAGCCGGAAGATAGTAGCCCTAATACATCTTCTCAACTAGAGGATTTTGAGTTATGGTATAAAGATATATCTTTTAATAAAAATACATCTCCATCAATAGGTTCTGATAAAACTAGATACATAGCAGAACAATCGTGGTTCTCATGGAGAAGTGTTTTTGAAGATTTAGCAGACAATGAAACTGAAAAACAGGCCAAATGGACATATGCTTCTCAATCAGTTGGGGATAGTGCTGTCCTCCCTAAAGATATTATGTATGATTATATGAACGATGTAGGCACTGGCACTGCAACTACTGGGTATTGGCAAGATTATGTAAACAGTTATAATTATAATGATGTAACTAAAGAAGTTACATTAAAGGATGGAGAAACGGAAAGAATAACTCCTAAAAAAGTTCAAATGCCTGTTCAAGTTAGGGTTCATGATAATAAAGGAAATGGAGTACATTGGAGAGTTATTAAAAGGACGCCACTTTTTAAAGGAGAGGATTTTTTTATAAGATTTTATAAACAATCTAAGGAATCAGTTGTCTCTTCTAGTATCGCTCCGTTGGAAGGGTATATAAGAGGTTTTATGGATAGGTATTATGCTCCTTTAGACATAGCTCCTCCTCCTTCTGGAGAACCAGATTCTGTTGCTATATCTAGCTTTGTTGATTTTGAAAGAAAGGTAAATAATGCAGTTAGATCTCCTGTAGAAGGAGACACTAAAGATATGTCGAATATTTATGAATTTTTTACTCAGGCATATTACATAATAGAGTTAAATATTATGGATAAAGAAACTAATTATTTTATTGTTATTCCTGAGAGAGGCAATCCAACATTTATTCATTTTTTTCACGGAGAAGATGGAGCAGGTAAGGTTTCAAAGAGATTTGGTGAACCTTTTGAGGGGATAAGCGGAAGCGCATTAATAAATGCAGAATGGTTTGATGTTGTAGTAAGAAATCATTTAGGGAGATTAGTTATACAATTTAAAGGGCCATTTGGAGAGGTAGAGCCATGGATAGTTGAAAGAAATGATTGGGTTGTAGAGAAAGATAGTGAAGCGGCAGATGAAGGAAATGCTTATATGTCAGAAAAATTTAGAAAGTTAATTGTTCCGAGAGGAAGAATGAGTATATGGGGTGGTAATATTAAGTGTGGATTTTTATTTGGTCCTCTTCAATATGCTTCAGATTATGTCTCTTTTATATATCCTCCAAGAGAACTAGATGTTAGTCCTGGTTCCCTTGAAAGAATTTCTTCTGCCTTTGATGCTTTATCTGCTATAGAGTCAAGTTTTTCAGCAGATTATCTTAATTCTAATCCTTTATGGTTGCCTTTTTATTCTGGAATAGGTAATGACATAGATGGAAATCCTTTTGAACATACTTCTCATCATTTTTTATTCCATTCACATGATAAAGAAGAAACAGCTTTAACGGATGCTTTTGTGGGTGATGATATCCCTAATAATCTTTCGGAGAAAAATTTATTTACTCAGGACGCTCAATTTTATAAGAATTATGATGAAGATCCTGGGGACCTTAGTGCTCTTAATGATTATAATTTAGGATATTTTTATTATGAAGAACCTATTAGGGATTTTCCAGATCCAAGTTTTATATCTAATATTAAAACGTCCAATATAGTAGCAAGAAAATATAAGTATGTTAATTATGAAAATAAAAAAATGCAAGCTTTTAATATGTGGGTTGGCATGATGGTAGGAGACCATGTTTTTACTAACGCTTATTGGGTTGAGGGAAGCCCTCCTATATTATCTGGAGCATTAGGTTCTCCTCCCCTCAACAGTGTGTCTTTATCTGCTTCGAATGATGAAGAATGGTTTCTTCCATCTTGTAAAACTCCTATTATAACTCAATTAAGAATGGTTTCTGATGCAGGCCCATTTGTTAGGTGGGATGATGGGACTACTCTTGCTTCTGGAGTTAATAGAGACCCAGGAGATGAAGGTTCTATAAATGAGAGTTCTTATTTCGTTGATGCTACAGATCATGTTTTATCATTTAATCATGAATGGACATCTTCTGATTTAACAACTATGAATCATACAGGAAATATTCAATTCTATCTTAATTCAGATATGGTTGTTGATAATAACATTACAGAAAATCTAATAGGTCTTCAAGATAAAACTTTTTATATAGAGATTTGGGCTGGATATGATATATGCAATTACGCTCTAAAAGAACCAGGTTTTTATAAAATATTTACAGGAGTATGTGAGGGTGGGAGTATAAGTTATGAATACGGTAAAAAAATAATGACTTGTAAAGTAGAAGATTATTCAGTTGTGTTAAAGGGTATGAAAATTTTTAATTCTCCTTGGTTTGATGGATTAAAAGACATTATAGCTATTAATGAAATAATGAAAATGGCTGGGTTTAGAGATCAAGGAGTATATGATCCAGGTATAGTTATTAAGGAGTTGGCAGAAGATGCTGTTTCTATTAATCCTTTTTCATTTCATCAACATTTTGATGGTAGAATATATAAATTTGAAGCTTTTGGATTGCCAGCAGGATACAATAGGTTGTCTCAACCTCTTTTAAAATTTAATGATGGGGACCCATTTATTAATATTATTTCAAAAATAGCAAAAATGTCTAATAAGTTATTTTATTTTGATGAATTCGGCATAGCTCATTATGAGGATTATCAAGATATTATTGAAAAAGATTTTTTAGGAGAAATTCAATTAGTTCCTTTATTTTATTTTACAACTAATCCTGAAAAACATGGAGGACAATTAGTATTTAATAAGGTAGAAAG
>Ga0114923_10002325_pt1 | contig 12888 bp, 13 predicted proteins | sample SumtaG_FD_89578 | JGI IMG/M metagenome (GOLD analysis project Ga0114923, IMG submission 89578) | Deep subsurface microbial communities from Indian Ocean to uncover new lineages of life (NeLLi) - Sumatra_00157 metaG | ecosystem: Environmental > Aquatic > Marine > Oceanic > Sediment | place: near... | reverse complement strand
TTGTTACCATCCCTGCCTTGTTTATCTGGGGATATGTGCCCTCCCTGCTGCAGATGACAATGCTGGCCATATGCGGCGGCATCCTGGGAGTACTCTTCATGATTCCTTTGCGCAGTTTTCTTATCGTCAAAGAACATCAAACCCTCCCGTACCCCGAAGGCACTGCCAGCGCGGAAGTTTTAATCGCCGCTTCCGAAGGAGGGTCTACGGCAAAATATGTTTTTGCCGGGTTAGGAATAGGGGCGTTGTACAAAGGCTTGTTATCACTCCTCTATTTGTGGCCCGCTAAAATCAAATTGGTTCTTCCTTTTATAAAAAAAGGGGTTATCGGTGTTTCCACTACCCCCGCCTTAATGGGGGTGGGGTACATCCTGGGCAGACGTATCGGCACCATCCTGGTGGCCGGGGGTCTTTTGTCCTGGGTTTTGCTTATCCCCATTATTGCCTGGAAATTCGGCGACGCTGAAATCTGGCCCAAAACCCTGGAATACCTGCAATCCAAAGGACTCGATCCCTCTATTACCAATATCGGCGGCTTGACAGCCACACAAATCTGGGAAGGGTATATCCGGATCATCGGTGCCGGTGCAGTGGCTGCTGCCGGGATCATTACGGTCATCAAATCCATCCCCACCATGCTTAAATCGCTGAAAATCGGGGTGAGTGAATTACGAAAGAGTGCCGGTTCCCTGGATAAAGGAAAATTAAGAACCGAACGGGACCTTTCCATCAAGTATGTAATTATAGGCGTTTCCCTGATAATAATGGCTATAACCTTTATCCCCGGTATCATCGGGAATAATACCTACATGCTCATGCGATTTTTCAGCGCTTTGGCCATTGCCTTTTTTGCTTTTTGCTTTGTTACGGTTTCTTCCCGGATTGTCGGTTTGATCGGTGTCTCCTCCAATCCCACTTCCGGTATGGCCATCGTAACCCTTATGGGCACAGGAGTTATCTTTCATATTATAGGCTGGACCGATTTAACCGGTAAGATAACTGCTTTAACCATTGGAACCATAGTCTGTATTGCCGCTTCCATTGCCGGTGATATTTCCCAGGACTTGAAGGCCGGGTTTATTGTTGGGGCTACCCCCAGGAAACAGCAGATGGGAGAAATATTGGGTGCAATAGGCTCTGCTTTTTTTGTTTGCGTGGCTGTTTTTTACCTGGGTAAAGCGTACGGCTTTGGCACCGAGGAGATGCCGGCCCCACAAGCCACCCTGATGAAAACAGTCCTTGACGGTGTTTTGGACGCCGATCTTAGGTGGGACCTGGTGGCAGTGGGGGCTGTATTTGCCATATTGGTAATGTTTTTTAAAGTCCAGCCATTACCCTTCGCCGTCGGTATGTACCTCCCCCTCTATTCCATGACCCCGGTGTTTATCGGCGGTATGCTGCGTCACTTTATCGAGAAAAAGTATGGGCAGAACAAAAAGCAAACCGAAAGAGGAAAAGACCAGGGAATCCTCATGGGTTCGGGGTTAATTGCGGGAGAAGGCCTGATGGGGGTGGTCATCGCCGTGATTGCCGTGGTTACCTCTAAAGTACCCAAATACTTTGAAGTTCTTTACCCGGCGGATTGGATGGGCATGACGGTTTCCGGCCTGGTTTTCGCAGCCCTGGGCTGGTACATCTACAGCGTCGCCGCCAGGTCTAGAAAAGCTTAGCCACAGACAGACACAGACATCTCTTTGTCTGTGAAAGTCTGTGGCCAAAAAAGGATAATGTGATGATCGTTTATCTTATAACCATTCTCGGTTACCTGGTGATTCTCCTGACCATGGGAGTTCTTTTAGCAAAGCATATCAAAAGCAAGGAAGATTTTCTCGTTGCCGGTCGCAAGCTGACCGCACCGGTACTGGTAGGAACGCTTCTAGCCACCTGGATCGGTTCAGGGGATATCTTTAGTGTGGCGGACCTGTCGTATCATCACGGCTATTCTTCCCTCATCGGCAGTGCCGGTGGTTGGTTGGGGATCATCATCGCCTTTTTCATTGCGGGAAGAGTGCGGCGGTTCGGTCAATTTACCGTGCCCGATATCCTGGAAGCACGGTACAATCGATGGGCACGCTTACTGGCTACGATAACCACCGTTATCGCTTACATCGTCATTGTCAGTTACCAGTTTCGCGGCGGCGGCTGGGTGATCAACATTATCACCGAAGGGAAAATCTCCTACCAGGTTGCCATGATCATCATGGCGGCATTTGTTATCTTATATACCATGACGGCCGGTATGCTCTCGGTGGCCTACCTGGATTTTATCAACGGCATTATCATCATCGTCGGTGTATTCCTGGCTATTCCTTTTTTAATCAAAGCCGGGGGTGGCATCGAGACCATAACCGCCAATTTACCGGCGCGCGCCCATCCTATCCTGGGAAACATGTCGCTCACCACCGCCATGGGTTATTTTATCCCCACATTGCTGCTGGCCCTTGGTAACGCCAACATGTACCAGCGGTTCTTTTCAGCAAAAAATGAAAAGGAAGCGAAAAAATCCGTTGTCGGCTGGGTCATCGGGGTGATCATTCTTGGAATTGCTATTCAAACCTTAGCCGTGATCGGCAGCAGCATGTTTAAAGGGCTTTCTAAAATTGAATCGGGAAAAATTCTTTTAAAGGTGGCTCATGAAGGCGTCCCGTTAATCGTCGGATGCATTCTTATAGCAGCCATCATTGCTATTGTTGTTTCTACCGCCAACAGTTTTCTCCTGGTTCCGGCCACCAATGTGATGCGGGACATTGTCCAGAGGTTTATCAAACCGGGTATATCGGACAAGGCAATGGTTTTGGGTACCCGGCTTACGCTCATCATTTTAGGTATATTCAGTTATCTGCTCATTGGTTTTTTCCCCAGGGTTTTACATGCCGCTTATGCGGCTTACACCATTTACGGGGCAGGTCTGACTCCCGCCATCATGGCCACTTTTTTCTGGAAACGGGCCACACCCAAAGCCGGCGTACTGTCTATATCCGCGGGCATGTTGGTGACCATCGGTTGGGAAATCGCCAATAAAGTAGGCGGTCAGTTGCCGTTGGGAGTACCCGCGGTTTACCCGGCCTTAATCAGTTCGCTGGTGTTGTTGATCCTGGGGAGTTTACTGGACACCCCCCCGGATAAAGAGAAATGGCAGCCTTTTTTTGAAGAAAAATTAACCACGAAGGACACGAAGAGTACGAAGGATAGAAAAGGGAAGGGGCAATAAGTAAGGAGTCATGTTGTGACGAAAAAGACTGAAATTAAAAAGGAAAAGAAAAAATTAATGGAACGTTTCCTGGATGGTGTGGAAAAAGTAGGAAATATCCTGCCCCATCCAGCCACATTGTTTGCCCTTTTTGCCTTATCAATAATCGTGATTTCCGAAGTCGTTGCGCAACTGGACCTGTCGGTGATTCATCCCGGCACAAAAGAAACCATTAAAGCGTTTAGCCTGCTTTCCGTTGAAGGGCTTCATATGATTTTGACCAAAATGGTAAGGAATTTTACCGATTTTGCCCCTCTGGGAACAGTTCTAGTGGCCATGTTGGGAATCGGGTTGGCGGAAACAACCGGGTTGATTGGGGCAGCGCTTAAGAAGTTAGTATTATCTGCCCCTGCCCGTTTGTTAACTTTTGTGATTGTGTTTGCCGGGGTAATGTCTAATATTGCCAGTGGTGTGGGTTATGTGTTACTGGTTCCCCTGGCTGCGATTATTTATAGGTCTGTGGGCCGTAATCCCCTGGTGGGGATGGCTGCTGCCTTTGCCGGGGTATCCGGCGGTTACAGCGCCAATCTTTTACTGGCACGATCGATCCTCTCCTGGCCGGGATATCCCAGGAAGCTGCCCGGATTATTAGTCCGGGTTATTCGGTCAACCCTGCCTGCAACTATTTTTTTATGGCGGCCTCCACTTTTTTGATTTCCTTTGCAGGTACCTGGGTAACGGAAAAAATCGTCGAACCCCGCCTGGGAAAATATAACCCTGAAGATGGCAGCGAAGATTTAAAAGATTCAGCATCCGGAGAATCCATGAACTCCCTGACCGCGCAAGAAAAACGGGGACTGCGATTTGCACTGGTTGCCCTGATCATAATTGTGGCTGTATTGCTGTGGGGAATTATACCCGCCGGCGGATTCCTGCGGGAAGCAGGGACCGGCGGTATATTAAAATCACCCCTGTTGAAAGGCATTGTGGCATTAATATTCTTGATTGCTTTTGTATTAAGTATTGCTTATGGCCTGGGAGCAGGGACACTTAAAAGCGATAAAGATATTATGAAGGGAATGGCAAAATCCATGAGCACCATGGGCACATACATCGTCCTGGTCTTCTTTGCCGCCCAATTTGTGGCATTTTTTAATTGGAGCAAGGTCGGTTTAATTGTTGCGGTGAAAGGAGCGGAAGGATTAAAAGCATTGGGGCTGGTAGGCATTCCTATGATGATCATGTTTATGTTTGTAGCTTCCCTGATCAACCTGGTAATGGGCAGTGCGTCCGCCAAATGGGCCCTAATGGCGCCGGTTTTTATCCCCATGTTCATGCTGCTGGGCTATTCCCCGGAATTTGTCCAGGTGGTTTACCGGATCGGAGACAGTGTGACCAATATCATCTCACCCATGATGTCTTATTTTGCCTTAATCGTGGCATTCGTGGAGCGGTACGATAAAAAGGCGGGTATCGGAACCGTGATTGCATTAATGCTTCCCTATACGTTTGTGTTTTCCCTTCTCTGGTCGATACTGCTGGTAATCTGGATGCTGATCGGCATCCCCGTAGGCCCCGGCGCACCCATTCATCTTCCCCTCTAAAGAATGCCAAAAACTTCTATCTCGCACGGCAGCTTTGTTCTGCGAGGTTTGAATCATTTGTTCACATCCATACCATTTGGTTTCCTTATATTTACTGACCACTGACCTACTGACTCACTGTCTACTGTTTACTTGATTAGAATTAGGCCCGAAGACTTCCCTAACAGTTAAAGTGCCATTCTTGCCTGACCCCTTTTCTCCCTTTTAATGGGTGTCCCCATATTTTTGTAACGCACCGGTCCACGGTTCACCATGAAAAACAAAAAAAAATTTGAAATTCTCCCGATCTAGTTATATAATTTATATATGGAAGAAATAAAATATTTGCTTGAGGATTTTATCGACCGGTTTAACGCTGCGGAACCTCCGACCAAAAAACAAATGATTAAAGAGGGGAAATAAATGGAAAAGCGTATGAATAGAATGGATGTCTCTTTTTCAACATTCAAGGAACATGAGAAGGAAGAAAGAGAATTCTGGTCTAACGCATCAGTAGAAGAAAAATTAAAAACAATTACATATTTGCGGGAGTGTTTTTATGGACCAAAGGCAACTACCGGAAGACTTCAAAGATTTTATAAATTTATTAAACAGCAATGACGTCTGCTATCTTTTGGTGGGCGGTTGGGCAGTGGGTATATATGGATATCCAAGAGCAACGAAAGATATTGATTTTTTAATTGCAAATGACGAAAGAAACTTAAAAAAATTACAAAAAGCTCTTCGCGAATTCGGAACACCGGAGATTGACATGGAGTATTTTAAGAAAAAAGGCAATGTGTTTCGAATGGGCAGGTCCCCACTTCAAATAGACATTATTAATGACGCAACTGGGATAGATATTACAGAATGTTATATAAGAAGAAATGTAATAACCGTAGAAGGTATTGATATATCCTTAATTTCAAAGAATGATCTGATCAAAAACAAAAAAGCCTCCGGTAGAAACCGGGATCTTGCAGATGTGGATAACCTTCTTGGAGGAGAAAATGAATGAAAAAGGGGCTGGAAAACGCAAGAAGAAAAGAGATCAGGAGTAAACATGATCGACCGGTATGAAGTGGATGAAATTTCAAAGATATGGAGCAGCGAAAATAAGTTCAGGAAATGGCTGGACGTGGAATTAGCCATCACCGAAGTATGGTACGAATGGGGCGAAGTCCCGGAAGAAAGCTTTAAAAAAATAAAGGAAAAAGCTGATTTTAGCGTGGACCGCATCGATGAAATTGAAAAAATAGTCAAACACGATGTGATCGCTTTTTTAACTTCTGTCGAGGAATTCATAGGCAAAGACTCCGCTTATATCCATAAGGGCATCACCTCCTACGATATCGTAGATACAGCTCTCTCTTTGTTGATCCGGGAATCCCTTGAAACGATCATCGATAAAGCAGGAGTATTAAAGGACGTTTTAATTAAAAAAGCCTTCCGGTATAAAGATCTAGTGGCCATCGGTAGAACCCACGGCATCCATGCCGAACCGATTACCTTCGGCGTCAAATACCTGGTTTGGTACGAGGAAATCAAACGAAACATCCAACGGTTACTCAACGCCAAAGAAATTATCTCCGTCGGAAAGATTTCAGGTTCCGTGGGAACTTATATCCACTTTCCCCCCGAAGGCGAAGAAAAAGCCCTCAAAAAATTAGACTTAACGCCTTGCAAGGTTTCGTCGCAAATTATCCAGAGGGACCGCCATATGGAAGTGATGTATGCGCTGGCCAGCCTGGGTTCCGCTGTCGAAAAAATAGCGGTTGAAATACGGCATTTGCAGCGGACCGAAGTTTTAGAAGTAGAGGAACCCTTTACCAAAGGCCAGAAAGGTTCGTCTTCCATGCCCCATAAGCGAAACCCTGTAAAATGCGAACGGGTATCCGGCCTGGCGCGGTTGCTGAGAGCAAATTTGTCCGTTGCTTTTGAGAACAATGTTTTATGGCATGAACGGGATATTTCCCACTCCTCTGCCGAGCGGGTTGTTTTCCCGGACTCTTTTCACGCCGCCGCTTTTATGCTAAAGGACATCACCGATGTCATTGAGAATTTGAATGTGTATCCCGAGAACATTAAGAGAAACCTCGATATTACCAACGAGGTTTATTTCTCCCAGAAAGTGCTGACGTTATTGTTAGATAAAGGCATACCCCGGCAGAAGGTTTATGAGCTGGTACAGGAGAACGCCCTGGAGTCCTGGACAAAGAAGAAAAGTTTCAGGCAATTGATTTTTGCAGACAAAGAGATCGATGCGTTGTGTACAATGGAGGAACTGGAAAAGGCATTCTCTCAAAAAGAGTTAATGTCAGGCATCGCCAAAATATTTGCGCGATTTAAAGAGGAATATAAATAGCCCTCTGTGACCTCTGTGTCCTCTGTGGCTAAAAAAGGAGAATATAATGATATTAATGGAAAGAGAAATCAATAACAAGAAATTTATGGTGGTTAAGAATTCGATTATTGAAGAGAAGGTGGAAGCTATTGTTAACCCCGCCAATGAGCACCTGGCGCACGGTGGTGGTGTGGCCGGTTTGATATCCAGGGCCGGGGGACCTGCAATCCAGGAGGAAAGTAATCAAAAAGCCCCCATAAACACCGGTGAAGCTACCTATACTACAGCCGGCACCTTACCTTACAAATACGTTATTCATACCGTAGGCCCTATTTATAGGGGCGGGAACCAGGGCGAAGAAAAGTTGCTGGCATCCGCTGTATCCTCAGCTTTAAAACAGGCGGACCAATTAAAACTCAAATCGATTTCTTTACCTTCTATTTCTACCGGGATATTCGGCTATCCCCTGGAACCGGCCGTTAAAACCATTGCTAAAACCATCTTTGATTTTTTAGCCACCGAATCCACTCTTGAGGAGGTGCATTTGTGTGAATTCTCCCTGGACAAATCCGAAGAGATAAAAGGTATAATTGAGAAGAGCCTGTAGGGCAGTGGGCAGTGGGCAGTGCTTACTGCTCACTTATCTTGAGATACAGACCGTAAAACCAGGTCTTTGGACTTAAACCGGGATCATCATCTCCATAATAACCCCATCCCACAATAGTGTATTTATCTTTCTCGACCGTTTCCTTAAAGTATTCGATCTTTAACGGGTCTTTAATATGCCGCTGCCAGATGATTGTATTCTTCCCTCCTGTTTTGCCCGTGTGTATCACTTGTTCATCCGGTTTATTGACAATGCATAATAATTTGCCATTCTCAACTTTGTTGACCCCATTACTGATAACGACTCTCTTCGTGCCGTCTTTATTTGTATACGTGTCTTTGATAAGGACTTCCTGGAAATAGGGATTTTCAGACGTATAGTTTTGTTCCACATCGATTATCAGTATTTCTTTTAGCGGTAAGTTTTTAATGGTTGTCACATCGATATTTACGGGCTGCGGATTTGTTTTTTGTTGTCCCCTGGTATCTTCGTAGACATGGAATTTACCTTTCCATTGACCATCCAGCGGTTTGAAAACATCGCTATATTCTATATTTTTTGATCGAGTATAAGTAAGAGAAGTAAAACATAGGTAGGTTAAAATAAAAATGAAAACACCTGTCGATTTCATCCACTTACTTTTCTTGCGGTTATTTTTCTGTCTCAGCATTATTTTGTTCCTCCATCTATAAAAACGGTTTTAAAATAGCAGATACTGCAATAAAAAGTAACAATAATTTCATATAAATACGCAAATGTTCCCTGGAAATTTTGCCACCGATTTTCAACCCTATCCACGTGCCCAGCAAAACCGTGGGGGTCAAAAGGATGACTTTGACCAACGGCTGCACCAACGCAGAACCGAACACAGCCATCATCAGGATAACCTGGAAGGGCACAAACACCAAAGAGAAAGCAATAGGCGTCACCCGCATTTTTTCATTGGACCAGCGGTGGGCAAGAATCCACAACACCAGCGGTGGTCCGCCGATATTGGCAAGACCGTTCAATAGACCGGAAAAAAAACCGGCAATATATCCCCATATCGCCGGAACTTTTTCACTGCTTTTTATCACACCTTTCCATTGCAGCAGTAGTAATAGAAGTATAACGGAGCCGATGATTTGTTTGACGGAAGCCTGGCCCAGGAATGATGCCTGGTACATGCAGTAAATTCCCAGCGGTAATGAGGCAAGTCCAACGGCCATATAAGGCGCCTGTCCTTTCCAGTCTACTGATTTCCACAGTTGGGTGACGGCGGTGATTTTCTGGATTGCCGAACCGATTACAACAATAATTACGGTTTCCGGCAGGTTGAATCCCATGAACAGTAGTAAAGGAACGGCAAAGAGTCCAAAACCGAAACCCGATGAACTCTGGATAAGACTTCCCAGGATCATAATGCTTCCAATCTTGATTATTTCAACAGCATCCATTCAGAATCAGTTATTCATACTTTTTTACAAATGCCTTGATACCAAAGGCATCCAGGCGGAGTTTCAATTCTTCTGCCGCATCCCGCAAATCCATTTTGACTGAAACAATTTTATAAAAACCTTTATCGTAGTCCATTTTGAACAAACCGGAAATCTCCGGCACAACTTGTTTAATACGCCTCAGCAGTCGTTTCGCATTTTTCTTGGAGCGAAATGCCCCGGCTTGTAAATAGTATTCGCCGGGGTCAGGGTCAGGGGTTGGCACAGTCCGGGGTGGTTCTATATATGTATAGGTATCGGTATTTGTTTCTGCTTCTGTTTCTATTTCGGTTTCTTTATGCGGTGTATTTCTCCCGATCTCTGTAGGTTTGATGATTCGCAGGCGGACTTGGGCTGTGCCGGTATTTTCTATCCCGATCCGTTGACCGGCTTTTTTTGAAAGGTCGATAATGCGGCCTTTTATAAAAGGTCCCCTGTCGTTAATTCGCACGATTACTTTTTTTTGGTTTTCCAGGTTTGTCACTTCTACCAGGGTATGGAATGGTAGTTTTTTATGGGCGGCTGTTAGTTTATACATGTCGTAGATTTCGCCGTCGGCGGTTCGTTTGCCGTGAAAGTCACTTCCGTACCAGGAGGCAATACCGTACCGGACAAGACCTTCTTCGGTTGGTGTCGGTTGTGTGGGTTTGGTTTTGATTTCTTTTTTGGTTGAGCAAAAATTTAGAAGCAGAAGCGGTAGTAGAAGAAGGAAAAGTGGTCTTGATTTCATATAAGAATTATAGCAGATGCGGATGGCATCCGCAACCTATGGATGGCTTTAGACAAAAGTTTTTGGAAGTCCAGAAACCTTTTTTCAAAAAGGTTTTTGGCCGCCGGAGGCATAGACCCAAAACAGGATGGGCGTAGACGTTCGTTTGTTCGTTAAGTAGCTCATTAGCCCATCCTGCCGGTGATCGTCTTGTGCTGACCGGACGGAATGGCTTTATGCCCGTCCGGTCTGGTGTTCTTTGAATAAGGCAGCAGTAAAGGAATAGGGAGTTAGGGCACGCTTTCACGTGCCCTTAGCTCTTTTACAATTTTCAACCTAAGCAAAAGGATCAGGTCTACACCTACAAGCAATAGGGGCCTCTGATACGCCGGGGGGATTGTACGAGGGGCAGCATTGAAGAGTAACCGTATACTCAATTAATTCCCCACCATGGACCTCTTTCATCTCATTGCCGTTTAAATCAGCAATGGTTTTTTTGTTTAAATTGAGCTTTTTGTTAAATACTTTAGGTTTCATTTTTCCTCCAGATTCCTATTGTATAACTTTAAAAAAAAAATTTCAATTACAATTTTTCTTCATGGTTTTTTTTCTGCCGGTTGGCGATGGAGATAGGGAGGTAAAGTGGTTAAACGGGGGTCTTCAATGGCAGTACCGACAGTAAAATGATATAGACTTTGATACCGGTTGTTTTGAATTCCGGCGATCCTGTGCATTTCATCATCGAAGAAACAGCCGATGCCGGTACCGCTGAGCCCATTGGCTTCCGCTTCAAGGTACAATACCTGGCCTACCATCCCGGCTTCCCAGAAGAGGTGACGGTAACGAAAGGGCTGCCGACGGAGAACGGAGCGGAATTTTGCTGCCATGCCTAAGGAAAAAGCACTGTGACCGGCAATCTCTTGTTCACAACTGATGACAGCGGCAATATCACGGTAATTCCCCCCGGCCAGCAAAAAAAGCGGGAAATCCCCTGTCACCGGCTCCCAGGCAAAACCCGGGGCAAACGCCTCCTTTAACCAGGGTAGATCATGCTTATCCCGGACAAAAGCATACAATCCCTGGTCCATCCCCGTCACATGATGGACAAAAATAAGTAAATGAATGCAGGGCGAATGCAGGGCCATGTCAAAGGGGGCACAATGCTGCCGCGGTAAGGTTTTATCCAGGAGAGAAATAAACCGGGATTTATCCATTTGCGATTTCCCGATATCAAAGTCCATCCCGCTTCTGCGTTTGCGAATAATGTGGGCGGCACTAAACCGGCTGCTTACTTCCCGCTTAAAATCTCCCCTATCAAGTTGAAATTTCCCCGGTAATGTCTTGCTTTTCCGGGCCATTTCGGCGGTATGGTAGATGATGTCCCATCTCACCGGCATATTGCTCAGTTTATTGGGTATCCCGCGGAATTCGACGCTGTCAAACGACCGGACGATATCTCCCGGTAAATCAACAGGAATTTCTTCCCCGGAGTCTGCAGGAAAGACAAAACACATTAAATCCGGGTGCTCTTCTTCTGAGGGATGCCAGGGTGTTTTCTTGAGCCCCAGGATGGTTTCGATGTCTTCGTCTGCCAGGCTGTTCAGATAAAGCATTTTCCATCCCAGCAAATTGGCGGAAATGCTTAAGGCAGCGAGTGCATGGCCCACATCGTGATTGCAATACCGGTAGGCCCGCTCCCCGTATTTCCATGATTCCCGCCAAAAAATAGAGGTCAATGCCACCCAGAATCCTTCCGAAACAAAATGGCTGCGGATGGTGTCCCACATCTCTTTTTTAAGGGTGGCCCGTCTCTCCAGGGCGTGGAGCAGGGGGCTGTAATGGAACACCCCCGGGTGAAGCCCCCCCAGTTGAGGCAGAACCAGGTAAGCTTCCGTAGGATGCAAATTTCCGCTGGAGGGATTCATTCGCAGCGGCCAGTGCTCCCCGGCATGGAACTTCCACGCTGAAAGGCCGATTGAGAGTTCCAAAAAATGGCCGATGTTTTCCAGGTTGAAGGGTTTTGCCCGAAGGTTTTCGCGGTTGTACAAATTTTCATAAGAGGCATCGACATCCTTGCCGATTAACGGCAGCCGGATTCGTTCCGTACCCTCGAACAAGCGAAAAGGGTCCGGTTGGTTCTCCCAGTCCATGTACCCCGGGGATGCCGCAAAACGGGAGCTGGAATGTTTGCTGGCTTCATGGTAAGCCACAATGGCCTGGAATTTGTCTTCTAAAGTATCCTTCATGGGGTCGTACCCTTATACAACCTCTTGCCGGCCCCTGTTTTCATGTGAACAGGTCACGGGTCTCTTCCAGGAGTGTGCCCTCTTTCACTTCCCGGTCGGTAAAAAAATTTGCAACGGTTTTATCATCGATACTTTGCAGGGCCTTTGCCGCATTTCCCAACGCCTCTTTCTTACTGCCGGGCACCTTGCGGATGTAATCCTGGCGATTTGATCTTTATAGGGCCGGGGCCGGATACCGTTAACCGTAGGCAAATCACTGCCGTTATAGAGGTCCGCGTAGATTTGGGCATCGTGTTCGGTTGAATCGCCCACCAGGATAAATTTACGATTGGGATAACGTGACATAAGCGGAACCAGGTTGTATTTTTTCGGGTTTTCTTGCCGGCTGATCTCGGCGTCACCGGCCACCAGTTCGCGGATTTGCCGTTTTGCCGCTTTCCAGTTCAGCTTACGCATGTAATAGGCGCCTTTGGGGAAGTCTGCCTCGCCCTGGAGGAATTGGGCCAGGGGTTCGTAAAGTTGGTAAGGACTGTTGGTCAGGTACACAAAACCGGCCCCCATTTTTTCCCAGGATTGGTAAAGGTCTTTCATACCCGTCACTTCCTTGAAGGGACGGAACAGCGTATTCATTACCAGTTGAAGCAATTGGGAGACGCTGCTGTCTTTGATGGTGTCGTCCACGTCCGAGACCACTGTCACCCCGGCGGGTGAAAGCAACTGGGTCTGCCCGGTAA
>Ga0114923_10002324_pt1 | contig 12890 bp, 23 predicted proteins | sample SumtaG_FD_89578 | JGI IMG/M metagenome (GOLD analysis project Ga0114923, IMG submission 89578) | Deep subsurface microbial communities from Indian Ocean to uncover new lineages of life (NeLLi) - Sumatra_00157 metaG | ecosystem: Environmental > Aquatic > Marine > Oceanic > Sediment | place: near... | reverse complement strand
TTGTTTGTTGATTATCCATACCAATGGGTCACCGTATTGTTAATATTGTCTCTTTGGGTGTATTTTGCTTGTTGAAATCTATGTCCACGCAATCTATATCGAATGTGTTGAACAAACTCAAATCTGGATCGGTGCCGCTGAAGAGATACGCGCCGGAGCGCTTATTGGCGGCCTCTAATTTAGAAAGCAAAACTGCTTCCCACAACTTTGGCTTAACTGTCTTGTCCTTCCTCATCTCTGGAAAATGACTCTTCAAGCTCAACCCTATCGGCTTACAACTTGATCTTGAAAATATAAAAAGCTCTTCTGAAGCATTTCGATTCCACCAACCAGTTCCATAAAACTCATTGCCCAAGTTGGTCATCTTTCTCCAACACCACTTATTCTTATTGCGCCAGTGTAAAGACTTGTCCGGCTGAGTCCAATTGTAAATGAACAAAGCCTCGAACATCTCTTGGATAATAGCGTTGATGACCCAGACAAATAATAAGTCTGTCCGGACATTCTCGAAAATTGAAATCATTCCAGCAATATCACTCTTCCAAAGCTCGTAATCAAGTTGCCTCGCTACCTTGGGCGGCTTGTCGTTAAGATTCCACGGAGCATCAGTGATTACATAATCCTTCCGCTTCATCCACTCCATATACTCTTTGTAATCGGCTTTAATCCTTCTCACGCGCTCTCCTTTACTATTTGGAATCCAGTCCCGCAACATCTCGGGCACCATTCCGGTTGAATACTCTGAATAGGATCGGTCACATATCCAGTCTGAACGCTCTCAAAAGTAGGAATGACCAACCCGCAAGTTGGATCCATACACCTATATGAAACTTTCGCTTTCTCATAGTCCAAGGCCATTAACTCTTCTCCCAAAATTTCTTTTTCCTCATCAGTGACGCTAATTCAATTGATGGCCTGACTTGCTCAATTGTAGCCCCTGTTCCGGTCAATATTGACCGATATGCTGCGGTGTGAAGGTCTTGGTGTATGTGAGCACCTAAATCAAACCGGAGCTCATTACCAAGATTGTGTCCGCCGTTGTCTGTAATCCTAACCACTCTCTGCGGCGCTATATCCTTACAAATATCAAGTTCAACACGAGCGCTGTTACTGTTAGCGAATACAAGATCAAATGAGTTGTGTGTGCTTGTTGGAGAATAATTATCAAACCTCAAAACTTCTCCGAACGTATCAACCAACAGATGTAACACGTGGATGCCGATGTTTGTAATTAATCCGCCTGAATTAAGATCATTGCCTTTCCAACTTCTGAAATACCAATCTCCCCTTGGTGAAAAATATTGAATATTCACCCGAACACCTTCACGGAGTGATTGAGCCCTATCTTGAAAATTCAACACTAAAGGGTGATACATCAATTGAAGTATCGTATTCACCGTGCCCTTTGACTTGCTTTCGGCATCTTGTATCGCATCTAACTCGTTAGGGTATAAACACAACGGCTTTTCACATATTACATTTTTATTCTGAGCCAACATGGATATAACGCCAAGCACGTGAAGATAACTGGGCGTACATATGGAAACATAGTCCACTTCCAACTCGTCAATAAGATCTGAAAACTCAGCCGCTTGATTGGTGAATCTACAATCCATGAAATGTGAATCTAAATATCCAACATTGTCCACAACATCATAAGCCGCCACCAAATCCCCGCCCACTTCCTTAATTGCGTTGACGTGCTTTGCTGCTACATAACCTGCCGCGCCGATAATTGCGAATTTTTTCACGCTTGTTCTCCTATTGTTATTGGTTCAATTTCTGTAACGTCCAACGGTGAATTTAAATTATATCCTGGTGATTGTATATCATACCGCTTGCCACAACCACAAGTCCTCGTTATTGAATGGGCTAAACTTCTATCGCTGATTTGATTGCCACACTCGCACACCACGCCTTGAATCTGCGCCGGAGATCCAAACACCAGATTATAAGGCCGTACTGGTTTGGTCACAAGCGATCCCGCTCCTACAAAAGCGTGCTTGCCTATACTATTGCCGCACACTATCACTGAACCCGCTCCGATTGTCGCCCCTTTACCAACACAAGTTTCAAGATACTGAAACTCATCCACTGGATATTGAGAGCGTGGCCTCTTAACGTTTGTAAACGTTACATTGGGCGCTATGAATACGCCATTACAAAGTTCCACCCCGAGAAAGATGTTACAACCGTTTTGAATCTTCACTCTATTCCCTATGATGACGCTTTTATCTATGTAACAATTATTTCCAATGGTACAATCTTCTCCTATCTCTGCGCCCTCTCTAATGTGGGTAAAATTCCATATCTTTGTACCGCGACCGATGTTTCCAGTTTCAACAATAGCTGTTGCCGCGAACATACCTATATTCACCTGACCTTGGTTCATCCGGTCGCTCCTTTCTTTTCTTTTTTGCGATACACTATGTAGCTCTCCAAAACATCTCGCTCTGAGAGTTTGGAAGTCGGCAAGTCCATATGGTGTACCCAATTCGGCCTCGTTATGAAGTGTTGTTTGTGGGTAGCCCATTTGTGTACCTTGCCGCAAAACGTTCCGGCAAAAAATCCCATCTTTTTGCCTTCTTTAATTTTGAATTGACCTGCCTCTTCCCAAGACTTTGTCCGGACAAATGCCGCCCCGAGTCCGGTGCCTGTAACTTGGTCATACTCTTTTTTCACCTGTATGATGCCGCTGTGATTGGTATAATCATAGATTGTGAGCGTTGCGGCGTCAACCTCAGTATTCAATACATAAAGACCTGCGAAGTCCCACCAGCGATGAAAATACATATCGTCATTAGCGATAATTGTCCATTGGGAATTGGCGGCGATAATGCCCATGTTGAAGCATTGGGCTGTCCCGAAACGATTATTCAATATCAGAGCTGTGACCTTGCGACGCTTTCTCTGCTGTAACAACCATTCAATCGTGCCATCAGTTGAACCGTCATCCATAACGATGATTTCATATGGAATAGTTGTAGAGCCGTGAATACTTGCTATACACTTCTGTAGATAGGCCAACCGATTATAAGTCACAATGACTATCTTAAGCGGCACCGCTCCGTATCGACCTTTGAATTGGTGAATAAGTCTCTGTCTTGTCTTTGTTATAGTGAAATCAATCATCGTCAGCATTCCTTCGCCTCTCTCCAATATCGCGCTCACCCCTATCTACAACAGGATTTTGATAATACAGTTTCTCTTGTCCAGTAAGCGGCTCATCTCTGCGCTCAATCCTTATCTCTCCGCCAACTTCTCCGCTCATACTCTTGATATTTTTACTTTGGACTCCGGCTTCATACTCCAACCTGTCTTGGTTGATACAATCAAGAATAGCGAAGTATGTGATAACATCTCTCAACTTTTCCTTGAGCGAGTCCGGCGTATTTTCTTTGTTGTAAGCTAAAATTTCAAAAGCTCCGTCAATCTGTTTTGTAACCAACACCAAAGCATACGCCATTTGGAGCTTGTAGGGATCGTTTCTGATATCCTCTCGGAACACAGCCTTGCACATATTCCCGCCGCGTACAAAATTGCCTAATGGTTCCTCAGCAGAAGCATATTGTCTATTCTTGATGTCGTGAAGCTCAGCAATCTCGTCAAGCAGAGGCCGGAATTTCGGGTGGCCATACACTCGCTTCTTTTGATGTTGCTCTTCATTGATGAGATATTTGACCACTTCATCATCTCGTGCATCTTCTTCAGGAAAGAATTGAGCTTTCAAATTTTCTTGAGCTTTCAACGCTTCAACTGTGTAATTGCCCAAGTCTGTTAACTCTCCCGCTTGCTTAATCTTCTTGCCTAAAACTTGTTCACACCATTTAAGTTGATCATTTGTTAGCCCCTTCATTCACTTTCTCCTTTCTTTATTATAGCACACATATGGTGCTTATCTATTTGAAATACATTAACTCTTGCCCTTGAAAACATATCACGAAAATCTTGCTCTACAAACGTGATATGGTGAAGATTCAACTTGCCCGTATCCAAAGGCGTTCCGGCGACAGGTACGGTGATGAGGATTATTCCGCCCAACCTCAACATCTTCCACATATGCCGACAAACCAACGGCGGATCGCTTATGTGCTCCAGCGTCTCGCTACACAAGATGAAATCGTATTGTGGAACCGGATCGCTCTCCCTTGCTTGTACCACTATGTCTTGACAGGTGAACTTCGCATACTTCCCATATTTGTGAATCGCCTTATCAATTGCTGTGGCGCTGAAGTCTAACCCTGTCCAATTGACGTCTTTTTTCAGCTTCCACAATTCAATAATCGTCCGGCCAGCTCCACAGCCAATTTCAAGCGCATCTGGCTTTGAAAATGTCTTAAGATAATACAACACCGTATCGAACAACCATAGGCTTTTGCGCTCCACCTTCCGTTTGAAATAATAATAATCCCAGAATTTTACAGTGTTCGGGTTTTCATCATAATTGAATTTCATATAATCCTCTTTGTCGTTGATCCGTTAATCCAAGGTTGGTATCTCACCCCTCTTGCTTTAATTGTCTTCAATATAGATTCTTGTAAACCTTTCTCCGGCTTTGGTTCTATGTTTGGGTGGAATTGGCAATACAAATCATCAACTAATTCAATTGTATCGTCCGCAATCATCTTCGACAATATTGGAAATTCCGCTCCCTCAATATTCATCTTGACAACTATGTAGTCATCACCGGAGAAATGCGCTCTCAGCCAACTTGAAAAATCAAATGTATCAACCACTATGTGGCTATCACCTATATGATTATAAAAACTTGAAGATAAATCATTACCTGATAGGTTAAGTCTTTTGCGACCAACTTCTGTCCAAGCTGCTGATTTATAGCAAAGCACTCTGCTCTTATATTTTCTTTTCAAATTATGAAATAGCGCTGGAACTGGCTCGAAAGCATACACCATATAATTCAATCCATTTATGGAATAATAATTCCTACACCATTTTATCCCATCGCCCTTATTCGCCCCGAGATCAATAAAATATCTATTCATTTGCCGCCCATCCATTTGTAATAAATTTCCTTTAACTCTTCCGCCCTCTGATAATATGTATGTGTAGTCTTAATTAGCGCCAACCCTCTTGAATAAATTCTCTGCCGCTCTGACTCGTGCTTGGTGTAATAATCTATCAAGTCAAGCATCTCAACGATGTCGTGGAACCACACAAGATGCTGGTGGTTCACAAATATCTCCTCAATGCCTTTGAAGTAGTGAAGCAAATGAAATCCCGCCGCCATTGAGTTCCAAACTCTGTTGCTCGCAAATTTATTCATCTTCGCTGTTGTACTAATGCCCAATATAATCTTCGACCGTGATGCCGCTTTTGAATAATCCTCACCCCATCTCAACCCTTTACACTGCCCCCACCAAGTCGATGCGCCGTACAACTCCAACTTAAAATCGCTTTTCATTATGGCCTTGATCATATCCTCGCGCATCTGTGAAAGTTCAAATGTTGAATAGTTATTGCCGAAAAATGCTACATCTGAAACTTCGGGAATATCCGAGTGCTTCTGAAACGTCGATAAGTCCGTTGCTGAATGGTGATAGAAAACATCTTTGGCTCCGGCATCATACAACTTACCGCAATACTCATCATCATCAGTCTCCACCAGAACCGCGTCATACATCTTCACATTTTCTTTCAAAAAGTCCGGTATGGTGATGAGGTGATCGCCGTAAAAAAGCAACCATTTGGGATCTGGGTATCTCTGTTTCAAAAGTTTGATATTAATCGCCTTGAACTTCTCACCCTTATTAACAAATACAATGTCCGGCTTAAAGTCCTTGAGATAACCTTCCACCTTTCTCCAAAGTCCTTTCTTCCCGCCCTCTTTGAATTGGCTTCTGTAATCTATTGACGCGCTGATAATGTTCGCTTGGCCAAATCCTCGAACACGGTATTTGTCGCTACAGTGTTGCTGGAATACTCCGAGATATAAGACCTTCAACTTTCTCATCCTGCTCTCCTTGTTTTACGTGCTACTCTTTTACAACTCTTACTATCAATACACTTCAGCTTACAACGATGGTGTATAGCGCCCTCTATGTTCAACAAAGTGTTTGGATATTTACGACCACACAACGTGCAAACTTTATCGATCCAAGCATCACTTTTATTGAGTTCAATATTGATCGCATTAATCTTCAATCCCATAGTGATCCCTTAATCGTTTGAGCGATGATAACCTGCTCACCGCTAAATTCGGATACATATTCATTCCAAGGTTAGCATCACCCTCGCGATGTTTGAATATACTCCACCTCAACCGTCCGGCTGCTATATCATCAGCGCTTGCTCCAATCCCCATACCTAACGAGGCGTGGTGCATTACCATCTTAGCAAAGGCCACGTCATCGAAGTTGGTATTTGCTTTCATCACTTTGTCCAACTTCTTTTGGTTCGCTGTAATTACCGGCAACCCTTTATGAGCATTAAAGCTCTTGGCCAATTGGGCCAGTCCCCAAGAAATTTCCCCCATTGCTTCCCAACCCTTATCGCTCTGGTGCCGTCCCGCTGGAGTCATATCGTTGAGATAATCTATTACACAAATGTCCCACTCTAATCCAAACCTTGCTTGAGTCTCGTTCATTTTGGCTTCTATGTCTTGTACTGTCGCTCCCCTGTCGAAAGATACAACATAGAGCTTTCCACACTTCTCTTCCCACGCATCCAATCGTTTCTGTACTTTCTGCTCTTGCTCGGGAGTGATTCTGGCCATTCTAAGTAATTTATATTGAATTCCGGACAATCGGCTGTATATCCGCCGCTGCGCTTTCATCTTATCCATCTCAATAGTGAAATAAATCGCATTGTGACCTTTATAACTCGCCCAGAAAGCACACTCCATCAAAAAGAATGATTTACCAATACCTGTCTGTCCAACCAAGATAGCAAGATCGCTTTGATACCATCCGCCGTATAACAAGTCATCGATGTACACTACATTTCCGTTGCCGGCTTCATCCTCTATTGCTCCAAACATACCTGAGGGGACAGGCTTGATTACTCCCGAGCGCTGAAGTTCCATATATTGTAAATGTTGCTTCCAATCTTGGGTGATGTCTCCTTCCAAAATCCTATTCTCATCAATTCTGGACTCAAGCAGACTCTTGGACATCACACCGAAAGCATCATCAAATTTGTTTTGTTCAAATAAAGTGTATGATTTCGTAATGGACTGCTGTACCAATCTCCCTTTCCGATACTCCTCAATTGTAGCCATATCGGATTTGGTTGACTTCTTTTCGTCCTCTGATAGCGCCCTAAATAATTTTTCAGATGAAGCCTTCCAGATACCAACTTGCTGGGCCAAATCTTTGAAGGTCGCTACTGGAGTGATATTTTTCTCTAAGAATGAAGCGAACTTTTTGTAATCTGGAAGTACACCATACTTCTTGTAATAGCCGATGAGCGCTTCAAACGCATCTCGGTGAAATAGGTCTGAAAAGTGTTCAACAACTATCAGTTGGTTGAGAGCCACCCGCTGGGCGAATGACTCATCAGTACACAACCGTCTGATAACGTTTCGTTCTGAATCTATATCGTGAAGCGATACCCTGTTGGTGTTTTCCATTAAACCGCTTCGGCCTCTGCTTTATCTTTTCTGGCCTGTTTTTGTTCTGATTTCGGCAGGGCATTTAAAGAGATGTTTTCACCTATACTCTTCAATACAGAACGTATCAATGACCTAATTGAAACGATAAAAATTTGATGATCTTTTACGATACCGTCTGAAATAGCATATTTAGGCCTGACCATTGTGGGCGTTTTTCTCACCAACATCTTAATTCCGAACGCTCCACTTTGCCACTTTTCAATTTCCTCAAGCGCTATTGATGAAAAATTTTGTTCTGTTGGACGAGCAGCAGCAGCGATGACACGCCCGCAAACTTCTCTGAGTATCTGCTCAACCGATACATCAGGCCGCTTTGGTATGATATTTATACCAGTTTTAATTCTCCAATCACCTACGCACTTTGTAATTATTTCATCCGTTCTCATGTTTCATCTCCTTTGTGTTAGTGTATTCAATTGCTATATGTTCAGCCTTAATCATTTGTACTTCAAGGCCAGCCAATTCGTCAACTTGTTCATTTTCTTCAACTCCGGCGTGTCCTCTGACCCACATAAAATTAACCGGAAATCCACAATGGTCAACCCAATGGTCAAAGTTTTCTAACAACTCAAGATTCTTATTTCGACGCCAATTTTTCTCTCCTTGATTGATAACATATTTAGAATCTGATATAACCAGCACGCTGCTGAACTCATCTTGAAAATCCTCTGATGTAGCAATTTCATAAATCCTTTTCAAACCATTAATGGCGGCTGTAATTTCGGCGTGGTTGTTGGTAACGCCTACAAGCTCATACCCGCCCGAGTTTCTTATTTCATTTCCATCAGGCAACTTGATGAGATAACTCCACCCGCCGATCCCGCCTGGGTTTCTGTCTATGCTGCCGTCTGTCCAAATTCTTGCTATTGGAAGCTCCATATATTTCATACTCCAAAGTGAATCCGTTTAATTTAGTTTGCCCCTCTCCCTTAAGTACAATCTCATTCCTGACTTTTTTCTTATATAGCCGGACATAGTCACGTTCCTCAAACCAAATACCCTCTAATTGGTCTGGTGGAAGCATCTCCCATAATTGCTTATGTGTAAGTACAATTAAACTCCTTACATTATCGGCTAAATATTGAAACAACTTATCTTCTGTCCTGAAAGTGGTCATCTTCAAATCCTTTGGCTTCAGATATTCCCAAAGGTAGTATTTCATCTCATAACCATTCTCATCAAACATGTGATAATCTTTCAATTGCTTAGAGCCAAATGTAAAATCGCTCCTCAATATCGTAGTGGCTTTTGATTCATAAATCACTTTGTCTTTGATTAAATCCGCCGCTCCGAACCGCGCTGTCTCTCCGTTGTCGTTTGCTATAATCTTTGCTCCGGTCAACTCTCTTGTTACAGTCTCGAAAAAGTCACCAACCAACGGCGACACCATATGTCTGGATATCCAGTAATGGTGCTCGTGTTCTGGATTATCCATGATGTGAGGAAACATCAACTGCTGGTTGGCGTGACTGAACCATTTAGGCTTCACCGTTCAACTCCTTATCCGCTTCAACACAATCTCCGCAAACATCATCATATACACCCTCGAATGAACAATCAGGACACACAACTTCACCACAATGAGAACACGTGATTTCAGCTTTACGCTCTCCACAGAGCGGACAAGGGTCATCCATCAGTAATTGATGACGATTAAATTTGGTTCCACAAATTCGACTTGGCTGCCATCTACATAGCCCTTAATTTCAACTGACTCAAGGCTGTCGATGGCCTTTAAAGCTCTGCGCTCTATGTAACGAGCTGGGTGCTTTAAATCAGATTTCGCATTGAAGTTTAATGTCCACCTTTCCAGACTTGGTTCTTCATCGGATAATTCGAGAAAGATTTTTCTTTTCTCGACATCAGCCCCAACTCTTGCCGTTTTCATCTTCTTGCCCATGCCAACCCTTTCCATCAACCCTGATCCTAAAGCAAGGGTTGTTTTATTAAAAGTCGCACCAGTCATTCCCTTTCCACACGCTCTTTTCTTAATTCCCCAATCAATTGTGTATTTTGCGTTTTGTTGCTGCTCCATGGCCTGTGTCTCCTTCAATTAGTTAGTGTTTAAAAAAAGTTACTTTTTTCACTTCATCTTTCCCATCATAACAATAATTACACTCACGGCAAGTCCCGCCCTTATTCAACTCATAACGCCAGCAAAATTTTGAATCCAAGTCCGCAAAGAGTTGACCCAATACCATCTCCGCTGTGTTGTCCACCCCGAGCGGCGGTGGATGAATTGTAGTGTGGTCTGTGCTATAAAATACGGTGAAATTCTCCGGCCTCTCTCTGAAATCAAGCTGAGATCGTGTATATGTAAAAAATCTGATGGATGGATTTTGAAAGGCTATTAACTTCCACTTGTCCAAATATTGTTGGTTGTAAAAATCTCCGGCCTCGTGAATTCTGATAGCTCTCAACTTTCGGCGTTTCGTGATGCGCTTGATCTCCGAGTTCATCAATAAAGCAAAATTAACATTCTGACTTATCTTAAAGTTTTTTTCTCTTGAATCACTGATGTGGACTCCGTATTGTTTGACTGGCTTTAAAGCGTAACAAATCAACTTACAGTAATCAGTCGCCCCTGGACAAGTCTTAACTTCCGGCAATACCCATATTGCTATATCGTCAGGCAGCTTGTGGTTGCCGAATTTAAGGAGATTCTTATTCATCATCAAGGTCAAAAATCTTATACCCGAGCGCGATCCGCTTAACCCACTTCCTGAGCTTGTTGCGATTCTCTTCAGTTAATTCATTCAACTCACGCCTTTCAGAAATTTGTACAGATATCAGATTTGCTGTGGCTGTGGTCATAATATCTCCTATGTTATCTTGGTAAAATTAAATGATGGCGTACTCAGAAATTGAGCCATATCACCGCCGAATGTATCTGTAAACCCTTGCTCAATATCTTTCACTACAAACCCGAGTATCAACCTTGAATTATTCGCCAAAGCGTGCTCCAAATACAGTAAGAGGTCTCCAACACACTCATCATATGTCTTAGATCGTCTTATCCCCCAAACCGCCGCTAATCTCCCTGTGTCCTCTTTCATAGCCTCGAATCTGGTGTATTGAGATTGAAGCCTGATAGCAAGTGTAGCATAGTCAATCATCTTTGGCCTCAATTGAGGCACCTGTTTCACCAATTCCACCGTGAATTTGAGCAGCTTCTCCGGCTGAGTCGAAAATAAAATCTGCCTCTTTTTCTTAACAACTAAACTCTCCGCGCAAACCAATAACTTACTTTCATTGACTTTGAAATCGGCGAACCAATAATCCTCTGGAATGTTCGCCTTTTGATATTGAAGCGCAAGCCTCGTTTTCGTCTCTCCATATTTATCAATAAGTCTGTCCGTCAATTTTCCTCACTTTCAGCAAGTTGCGCCGCTATGTATGCATCTGCTTCTTTGGCTTCTTTGGTACTTCCATCAAAGCCATTGTTGGAACGCCTATTCACCGACCACTCGGAAATTAAACTATCAGAGCACAAAAGGCCGAAAGTTACCACTGTACCATTCTTCTTTTTCAAATCCGCACATTTGCCTGTTGTGTTAGTTGATATGTCTCCAAATACCCAAAGGATATATTCCCTGATATCAGCGTTGCCCATATCAAGCTCTCGGGTAAACTTCTCCATCAACTGCTTCTTTATTCTCCCGATGATAACCCCATCGGCTTGCTGTTTGTGTTTGTACTCGGGTGAATCGGTTTTGTAGGCTTGTTGGAACTTGTTTATGAGGTATTCACGAAAATCGTGGCTGTTCCACTTATTAACATCGGCCAAGCGCTCCATCTTCTTTTTCTCGGCTGGACTGGTGAGCCTCTTGAAGCCGTCCTCATCTTCATCGCTGGAAGAAGAAATTTCTTTTGGAGAGGGATTTTTTGCGCTCTCTCTCTCTTCCTCTTCCTTTTTACTCTTTCTTTTTACTTCTTTCTTTATATAGGGTGGATCACCAGTCAATGGTTTCCAGTCACTGGTTTCCAGTCCCTGGTTTCCAGTCAATGGTATATCGGCCTCTTGGCTTGGGTGTTCTTTTATTAAGTATTTATTTCCAACAAATTTGCCGTCTTTATCTCTTTTGGTGATGATTGTTATATATCCCGCCTCTTGTAGTTCTTTCACCAACCTATCCATCTTGTCTCGTCCACAACCAGATGAACGTTTCACCAATTCCTCTTTGTGAACTCTCCAACCGTCCGGTCTGGTAATAAGATAAGTGTGAAGTCCTTTTGCTTCCCAAGTTAATCCCTTGTCCCAAACGGCTTCATTCGAGATGATAGTGAAGTTGTTTCTTTTTTTGGCCTTAATAATGGTGAGAATATGGCCTTGCGACTCGCTCATGCTGTAGCTCCTTTATAAATATTTGAGAAATAAAAAAAGCCTCGTTTTGCCGAACTCGGGGCAGCCACAGGAAATTTTATTCCGTGAACCCCAAGCTCGACAAGACAAGGCCTCAATGGTGGGAAAATGAATTGTATTAGCTTTCCTGTGGCTAATAAACACTTTAACTCCTTATGTTTAAAACAGGGAACAAGCCGATGGAACTTGTCCCCTGAGGAAGATATAATGAAACGATGTTGAATAAAGTACAAACCTAATATCCATTTTTTACGAAAAGAATTCATTTCATTGCCAACCAACAATATTCACATTCACCATCGGCTTTGAAAAATATATCCCCGCGCCTAACCCATTTGCGGTTACACCGATGGCACCTTTTCAAAGTCAATATGTACCACAATCGTCTCCAAGTCCACTCATTAGTCAACCACTTTATAAGTTTTATTTTCATTTCAAATCTCCGTTTTTCTCCAATATGGCTATGAAGTCATTTTCAAATAAATTCGCTGCGGATTCAATAAGAGTCGCATCTTGTGGAGATGCTAATATCAATCTACCAACATACGCTTGAACCAACTTGATTGATTCACCAGTATTATTGGTTTCACCTAAATAGTCTCTGAGCTTGTCCGCAATTTTACAAGCTATTGTCCGCCTTTTTCGATCTGCCAACGCTTTTCTTTCTTTTCTGCCCATTATTTCAACTCCAATAGTGATTTGATAGATTTCATAGTCAATCTGTTTTCAATTTTCCCATCATCAATAACTTCAGTTGATATTTTCTTCTTGCCGCTGTAAATCGCATACACTTCCTCTTCAACAGTATCAACTCCAATAAAATTTATGATGTTGATCGTAGCGTTTTCATTTCCCATCCGGTCGATACGCCCAACCCTCTGCTCCATCTTGGCCGGA
>Ga0114923_10002323_pt1 | contig 12898 bp, 10 predicted proteins | sample SumtaG_FD_89578 | JGI IMG/M metagenome (GOLD analysis project Ga0114923, IMG submission 89578) | Deep subsurface microbial communities from Indian Ocean to uncover new lineages of life (NeLLi) - Sumatra_00157 metaG | ecosystem: Environmental > Aquatic > Marine > Oceanic > Sediment | place: near... | reverse complement strand
TATAATTAGTGGTCTCATTTTGTCGAAATGAGCATCGCCGTAGGAACCGAGCATCGAAAGGAACTCGTAGAACGGAACCTCGGTGGCGCCGGCCCCGCTATTTCCCCAAACAATACAGTTGGAGCTTATGTCCATGGCATCATGGGCGAACTTTTCTAGGTGCGCGGCGGGCGAGTCACGCCAGCACTCGAAAACTGACTGGAAGCGAGGAGAGGTTAGGAACGCTCCACTCAGCCCGCCGAGCACCAAACGATTTCGATGGTTGCAGAGAGTCTGGACCGTGAGTCCGGTATCTGCTATCACCGCCCCGCCTGGATTCGCGGGGGCATCAAAGACGAACGTAGCGCCATTGGTCAGGAAGTAGATGTCTTGGAAGCTGGCGTGGTGCCAGACCCCGCCGCAGGTGATGGCGGCTGTCTCCATATTCCAGACCTGTACTCGGTCGTTGCCGTTGTCCGCAATAAATAGCTCGTCGCTCAAGATGAGCATCTGCTGGGGCATGGAGAAGTTGGTGTCTCCCGTGCCGCCGCTGCCGAGCGTGCGCAACCAAACCCCTGTGGTTGCCTCGAAAACCTTGATTGCGTGATTGGCGCCGCACACGAATATCTCTGCGCTGCCGCTGCACGCTATCCCCTCGGGTAGATTAAGGTCGGTGGTGGCGAGCCCTGCTGTACCAAACTCCCGCTGGAAGACTCCAGAGGAATTGAAGACCTGAACCCGGTCATTGAACTTATCTGTTACATAAATTTCCGAAGCGCGCGAACAGATAGCAGACGGGTCCCTGAACTCGCCGTCACCTATACCCCTGGTCCCCCATTTACGCACAAAGGCACCCGCAAGACTTATCACATGAACCCGGTCATTGCCCTCCTCGGTGATGTAGAGGTTTGAGCTAAAGACCATGATGCCCTGGGGGTTATTGAACTGGACGTTTCCCGTACCGAACGCGCCCCACGTGTTTTGTAGCACGCCGGACGCATTGTATTCCTTGATGACGTGGTTCGTTTGGTCGGTCACAAAGAGCGCGGTATTGGCCTCGTCCCAGACCAGCCCGCCCGGCTTAAACCCGGTGATAAAGACATCCACAAAGGCTCCGGCCAGCGTGAATCGCTGAACGTCCTCACGCAGGCTGTCACCCACGAAGATGTACGTGTCGTCGGCTGCTACACAGGTCGGGTTCAAGAACTGACCGTCACCAGAGCCGGTAGCGCCGACAGTCCTGTTGAAGCTGTTCGCGTTGTCGCTGCTGAACGTCAGCGCAGCCTTGCTCCAGTCGCTCTCATCAATGACAGACACACTCGTAGCGTCGCATTCCAGGGTAATCTTCTCACCTCTGAATAACTGAGGAAAAGGGTGGCTCATCGTCGGCGTGCCGGGGGGGTATGTCACCACCTCCGGGGAGACAGCGCCATACTCGGTGGGCCTGAGATTCTGAAGAGTGGTCATGAACGGGGCGTTCTTCGGCACCTTCGCGTCCGGTAGCAGCCCGTTCTTGAGCGACTCTTCGATCTGGAAGTTTGACTCTATCATAGTTCGCCTTACTCTGGATGCGCCACGTTAAACGCATCCAGAGAGGTTTGGGCTGTATTAACATCAGATTGCGCGGAATCGCGCACGGTGGTCTGGGTATCAATATCGGCCTGGTCCGCCTCACCAAAGACCAGGCCGTCCAGCTTAGCCTGAGCCCTGTCTGCGATAGCCTGAGACACCGCAACGGCATTGCCAAGGGTCTCCCTGCGAACCGTCACACCAGAGACCTCGGTAGCATTCACTTGCCGGAGGTATTCCGTGAGTAGAGTGATTAAATCAGAGCGCATCTGGGTAATTCGCGATTCAAGAACTGTCCGCTGAGACTCATTGACTCGGCCCTCGTCGACCATGCCCTGAATCACGATAGGAGCGTTCTGGTCAATCCACCCAACCCAGTTTTCGCCCAAGCGCTGCGTAGCAACCAACACAGAACCCTTGCTCTTCTGTTGCGCGTTGAGCTGGCCCACCTCCGCTGCCGTAAGCGTCAACCCGTCCACGTCCAGGTTCTCGAAGATGCCCTGGCCTTCAGAATTTCCGCACAACACGACCAAGGCCGCAACCAGCACCACAAAACCCAAACAAATTACATCAGTCTTTCTCATCTTACTTCTCCTTGCCCGTAGGCGTTTAGTTGAATACTATCTCTCTGAAATCTGCGCCGTCATACATACAGATGAGCATCTTAGCTAAACTCAAAACCCTACTTCCCGCTGTGAGAGTGAGAATATCGCCCCCTCCACCGCCCCCACTATGCAATACAGTAATCGTGTCGCCGGTCGCTGCACGCAAAATAAGTATCTCACCTTCGTTCCATCCAGTTTGAGTGATGGACTCTAACGTGTCCGCAGTACCTGTCTGAGCCTCAACATCAATATGCGTAGCGGTCGCAGTGAGTACATCGCCGGATAAGGTCACAGAATCTGCTGTGCCGAAACCGAACTGTCCTTGAACTTGAAAATCTCCACTAAAGCCGCCGCTGCCAGAAGTTAGTGTCGCCGAGGTAATATCTGAAGTGACCGTAATATTGTCTGCAAACAAATCCGCCCATCGCACAGCGCTAGCGCCAAGGTCCGAGACGCCATCGAGCGCAGGAAGGACGTCGCCGCCTACGTCAAGACCGTCAACAATATCTAATCCTCCAGCGGCCAGAAACGTAGCACGAAGATTGGTGTGCCCCCCAGTATAAATTCTGATATCCGCAGCACCGCCCGTGTTCCGTGTCATGAGGCTCATGCCGCCTGTCATGTTTACGCCAGCATCAATAGACGTACCATCTTGGACAAACCCGCCTGCGGTACTAGCAGTCGAACCAATGGCCCGAATATTAAAAGCATCCGCTGGCTGTGCTCCTCCATCAGCTACCGCAGAAATGGAGCCGAATCCCGCTGAACTCGTGTTGTTTGCGATTATCGTTCCGTTCGTTGTATCTATATTGCTACCTACAGTAAGACCGTCGGTTAGGGTAACTTGTCCGCTCGATTCAACTTGAATATGGTCTGCTTGCGCACCCAGGAAAAGGGTTGAGCCTGCCTCTTGCGCCCAGATGTGATACTCGTTGTCTTGGTTGTCGTACCAATTACCTGCGGTGGCTGTAGTGCCGTCCATGAAGCGAAGGTTTGTGAATCCACCTGTGTGGGTGTCGTTATTAATGATAAGCCTCGTCGAGGCGGCTTGGTCTTTACGGATTTCAAACAGGTTGCCGCTCACTCCAGGGCCGACAATCGCATTACCGGTCACCGCAAAGTCCGCACCCACGCCGAGGTCGCCACCGAAACTACCGTTGCCATTGTTGTCAAAAATAATTTGCTCTGATACGGTTCCAGCAGATTCACGAGACGAAAATATAAGCGAATCACCAGCGACATTTTGGCCATAAACTATACGCCCCTCTACTTCAGCAAACTTTATTACCGCATCACCGCTAGCATTGGCATTAGTGATTAAAATTTGCGCCTCACCGTCCGTCCACCACGAGGATGAATGGTCTTCGTTAGATGAAATCCTTAAGCCATCTGTCCCTGTTATGCCCCCGCTCGCGTCCAGCGTCGTAAACGAACCCGCAGCCGGAGTGCTGCCGCCGACGACCGTTCCGTCTATACTTCCTCCTGTGATTACCATGGAGGCCGCGTCCGTGGTGTTCACCAATACTTTATCTGTCACCCAGGACTGTAGTTCGCTGAACGTATCTATGTCCGTGTCTTGCATGTAGCCGGTAACGGTAAGTGAATCGGAAACTTCGTTATCGGCCCAAGGATTCGTGGTGTTCACCCAGTTGCCGGTCAGTGTCTCAGCCTCGTCGAGCATACCAATACTCGCGGTATCGCTCAGGTCATCCGAGGAAATCTGTGTGCCGCTGGTTTTGTAGAGGAGGGTGGTGTTGATGTCCTTGGTGCTGTTCAGCGTGATATCGTCTGCGACTTCTGCATCGAGCCATGGATTAGCCGTGTTGACCCAATTGGCCGCGATGGTCTCTGCTGCGTTCAGGTGTGCGACATTCGAGGACATAGCGGCATCGAGCAGCTCGCCCGCAGCAGAGGTTAATGTGGTGTTCCCGGAGCCAGCCTCTATTGTGCCGCCTACGTCCAGGTTGCCAGTAAGCCCAAGGCTCGCAGCGGTGAAAGCGCCAGAGGCGATGAAGCTGCCGTCCTCGCCGAACTGAAATAGGTTTCCTGTGTCCTCGGTGCCGAGGAGCAGTAAGGTGTCTGCCGCTTCCCAAATCCACTGGTTCGTCGTAGTGTCTTCGCCTCGCGCATTGAATATGGTGAGCTTGCCGCCCTGTGTCGTCAGGTCGCCATAGATTTTAGAGTGTCCCGCCACCACGTCGTCGCGCCCTACGCGAAGGTCGCCGCCAACAATCCAGCCAGGGGTTATCGTGTTGCCGGTTGTCCCGGAAAACTGTGCGATAGCAGAGGTCGCCACAAATAGCAGCGCCATCAGAATGCAATTAGCCTTGTTCACGCCAAATAACCTCCATTGTCCAGTTGTTTGCGTCAGCGTTCGCCCATACGAATGTTAGCGTAGTCCCGGCCTTGAATGGAAATTCTGGTTTCCAGAACTGGAAGAAGTCGGTTTCATCGAACATTTCCCAGTTGATGAGCATCAGCGTTATGTCGTCTGAGACGCACGTAAACGCGCCGGGGGTAGTCGCACCCGCGTCCACATGCAGCTTCACGCCAAGGACCACTGAGTTCTTCGCAAACAGTATTGTCTCACTCATAGCGCCAGCACCGGAAGACTCTACGAAATTTTGCAGGCCTGGGCCTACGTAATTCCCGTTCTCGTCTACCGGGATGTTTCGGATTATAGCATCTGTTGCAAGTGCCATGGGTTGTTACCTCATACCGTGTTATGTAGGTCGCGAAGACTGAGTTTTCCTTGTCCTTCGAGGACAAAGATTCGCTCCAGGTCAACTTTGGTTCTGTCGGCTGCTGTCAGTAGCAGGGCGTGGTCGATGCCAGGGGTCTTCGTTCGCACCCTGCCGCGCTGGTCAAATGTTTCTGCGGCCTTAGTCACCAGTGCGTCGGCTTTATTGAGCCGGTAGCGCGGGGCCAACTGCCAGCCGGTAGCGTCCGTGTCCGTGGTCGAGATATCCACATACGCAATTTCCCATGCGGAACGTTTTTCGCCGTCGAAGATTTCCGTTTCGATGGTAGCGCCGCCCGGAGACCCAGCCACGGTTCCTGTACCGATAAGAGCCGAGGGGTACTTCGGGTTTCGGAGTACGGAGATGGGCATAATGTCATCACACCCCCCAAGGCCCGTGCGCGTAAGGCAGAAGCCGTTCACGCCGTTTGTAATCCAGTAGAAGCGTTCTGACGGGTCAAAGGCGATAAGTGTTTTGGCGGCCTCCGCAGACGTGTCCACGAGAGGGAAGATGAATTCGCTGTAACCAAGGCGCTCAAGCCCTTCACCCGCACGAAGCCTGTACAGCTCGCCGTGATTCGTCACGAAGACGTGTGTTGAGTCGTCGCCGCCAACGCAGCCCCGGCCCGCGATGCCCTGGTCGAGTAGCACTTGCTCGCGGTAGCCTGCGGCCACACGGCCATTGATAATCACCTCACCCATTGAAAGACGCGATACGCTTTTGTCGCCATAGACGATGAGGTCGCCGTTATGCTCTTTCATTGCGTGAATGGTCTCGCTGGTACGAATCGGGTACAACCCCATCTTGCCCTGCTCGATATAGCCAAGGATGATGGGCAGAAGTTTGTCGTAGGTTGCGGAGTCTGGCTGCCCGAGCGCGGCCATGATGGTTGCAAACGGAATGTCCGCATCGCCACCGGACTGCTCGGAGTACAGGATGTAGTTCAGGCCAATGGTTTCGTCGTCACTGACCACGATGTTTTCAGGGGCGTTCTCTCGCCACGCTTCCCAAAGGTTGTCCCAGTCGGAGCCAGGGGTTGTCGAGAAATGGGTTCCCGAGAGTCCGCCGAGTACGAGCCGGTCTTGGTGGTTGGCTATAGCCCGGCACAGTACCGTGGTCTCGGCGTTGTAGGCCTTCCGCGTGGTGCCGGAAAGAATGTCATTGGACGGCATCTCATAGATGAGGCTCTGGCCGTTGGTGGCGAAATACGTGCCCTGCTGAAACCCGGCGAACTGCCAAAGCTCACCACCAGCAGAGATAGCCAGCGTAGAGCCTGGGGTGCCGGGGTTATAGGTCGCGGTAGCAACGTTCGTGTCGGTCCAGTCGTCCTCGTTGATTTTGTAGAGCGCCGTTTGGAACCACAGCATCAGTTGACCCGCCACCTGCACCATTTGCGGGAACGGGTGCGCCACGGATTGTGTCGGCGTGCCGGTAATCGGGTACACAAATTCTGGTAGCGCCTTAGCGCCCCACTCCGTTGGAATGAGTCCCTGCATCTGAACCAATAGCTGCGAGTTCCTGTTCGTTCTATTATCAGGGCGCAGGCCAGACTGAAGTGCTTGAATAAATTCTAGGTCGGGCATTGTCTCGCTCCTATACTGTAGCCGCGCCTGGGGCAGCAGCGTCGTGCCAGTGCCTTGAGCCAGCTTTACCATTAAGTTCTATGTCCACATGAAGTGTGTCAATCCCGTTGGTGTCTGTCACGTCCGGGTGGGTAATCTTCAGTCGTGCTTCGACGGCAGGCAAATTGAACCGCGCTACGCCGCGAGGGTCTAAGCTCACAGCATCGGAGTCGGTCCAGTCCTCGCCGATATTCATGCGATACTGTACAACGATAGACCAGCCAGAAGCATCCACATCAGTAGTTCCCACCATAACCCCATGAATGACAAGGAAGTCTCGGCGCGTACCACCCACGGCGGTAGCATCAAATGGAATCGAGATAAGTTCGATAGCATCGTTTGTCGCTCCATCAAGCATACCGATAAGCCCGCCCTGCGCGATGAACACGCTCGTCGGGTTTTGGCCTGCCTTGCAAAGGCCGTTGCGGTTGAGAATATATGTCTCTGGCGTGGTGCCGCTGGTGAGCCAAAACTCATTGTATTGCGGGTCGTAGCTTATCGTTGGGTCTTCGCCAATCCAGTTCTCAAAAATCTCTTGGTACCCGAGGCGCTCACAGGCCAAGTCGGGGGTCATCATCCAAAGCTCCCCTGTCTCGTCTATGAAGAGGTGGTGTGCCTCATCGCCGCCAACAGCGCCACGCGAAAGTACCCCGACACCCCACCCCAAATTCACAGGGGGGCTTTGCCCAAAGAATTTATCATGAGCACGCAGCGCCGCGATGCCGCCATTCTTTCCGCTACTGCTTTCCATCCCATAGGAGATGACCGCGTTGCCAAGGGGCTTCAGGCACGCTACGTCGCCCTGGTACGGCATGGGCGTAAAACCAAACTCGTTCCGTTGCATGAGGTCGAAGAAATAGTCTGTTCCGAACGGGTCGTCTGGCTGTGTTTGAACTGAGACGGCAGAGATGGCGCCGTCAAACGTTGATGATGGAATTATCTGGAAGTCCATGGTTCCGGTGCCGCTCGTAACCTCGATGTCGAAGGTGCCATTTGTGGAGGCGATGAATACGGCCAACGTCCCGATGTCAAGCAGCAGGTCGCCTGTGGTTGCCCCGGAGACCGTGTACTTGATGCGATATTTTGTACTGACCACAAGAGGGAAGTCTTGATTGGCAACCGTCTGCAAGAGCGGCGATGTATTTCCGGTGTTGTGCGTAAATTTACTGGAGCCATCGTATGTCCAGCCCGTAAAGGTCCAGCCGCTATCGGTGCCCATGTATCCGTTGGCGAGCCTGTCTTTGTTGAGAACACCGCGCTGCATAAGGTCTACGCTCATAAACCACAGCAGGTCGCCGCCACCGATGCTGCCGTACTGCACCCAGTTGTTTCCCGGCCCATTTGCTCCAAGCGCGTCTATCGTCGCCTTCACGCCTGTAGGGGCGTTCGCGTAGTGCGTTATCCAATAAGCGTTCCAGTCTGCGTTTGTGTAGATGTCGCTCGACTCAAACCCGCCGAGGAGCATACGAGATTCGCGGAAGTCACAGCCGGTTCTTATGGTCACGTCGTTTGTGTGATATGCCTGCCCTGAGATTTGTCCGGTGTTTAAAATGGTGCAGTTAGACCGAACCAGCATCCACGAGGAGTACATATCAATAAAATGCCATGGCTCCGTGCTTGACGGGATAGTCGATGCTACGCGATACCCATGGTCGAAGTTACCGTCATCTCCATCGTAAATTGTGATGACTGTTGCTGTCCAGGTTCCTGAAGATTCCGTGACTCTATAAATTACGTTGTCGTCACATAGCAGCGTGACCGCCCTCCCTCGAATGAGTTGGGGAAACGGGTGATTCGGTGAGCCAGCGTAGCCGCTCCATGTGGGCGTGCCTATAATTTCGGGTGGCTTCGCCCCAAACGGCATCGGGCGCAAGCCAGTAAATGTACTGAACGCTTGCGCTCCAACAGGCATCTTGTCGTCGGGCCTAAAGCCCTTCCGAATGGCCTCGTCCAGGCTGAGAATAGGCACGCTCTATCTCCGTGTCGATTGTAATAAGAAACTCTTCAATAGTCATATTCACCACCGCCGCTACTGCTTCTTGTACCTCTGGCTTGAATCTAGAAAAGTCTTCTGTGTCGAGAGGCTCTTGGCGTTGCCGCGCAATAGCTTCGGCTATATTCAGCTCGCGCTTCTCTTCTTTTTGGTCGCGCAATCGCTGCCGCTGCTCAGAAGACACTCTCCGAACTCTTCGCTTTATGCTGCCGCGTCTACCGCTCATTTCATGTACCAAAATTCGGGCGGCCCAGCGGCTTCTTCGTCCACAAGGTCGAAGTAGATTTGCTGAAGGTCCGCCAACAGAGGTGCAGTAAAGTCGTTGACTCCTTGAGTGTTCCTGTGCAAGCGCCGTTCGATACTCAGGCGCGTAGCATCAGTCAGTAGCTCGGGCGCGGCCACAGACCAGAAAGAAACGTCGTCATCAAGAGTAAGCTCTTTATCGAGCCATGTCGCCTGGACGTTGAGTGTATACGCAGCGTCCGGCGGCGGCATAATTATGATTCCATTGGTCAGGTAGGCGTTACCGTAGACATAAAAGTCCAGGTCAGTATTACCTGCTGCTGCCAGGGTCTCCGCCGTTTCTGTAAATTGCTCTGGTGCGAGCTGAATCGGTGCGGGGCACCAGTATTTCGGCGTGCCATTATCAATTTCGGACAGCGGTACGGAACCATGCAGCTCCCGCATTCTTCTCCATGTGATTCGTTCGAGCTGGGTTCTGGCAGTGCCTGTAGCGTCCGCGAGCCACACGTCCTTCACGTAGCGTGCGCGGTTAAGTGTCACGAGTGCCGTGCCTGCGGTGAGCAGTTTACTGAGTGTGGCCTCAGCTTTCTTGTACTCGAAGTTTCGTGAGAGCCACCGCTGCGCCGCGTTGATATGAAAATGAATACCGTTGTCCACATAGGCGGTAGTGTTCACGACAAGCTCATAGTGCCCGCTATCCTCAATCACCTGCGTTTTTATTTGCAGCATTGTCATCGTGCTACCAATCCCTGCGGCGGTTAACTGAACGAATATCGGAATAATGGGCATCAGACAATTTCCTTCCGAATCGGTTGGTGGACATTAGATTATTTCCTTCCAGGTAAGCGCGCCCTGGATATCTGCGTTTGAGCCTAAAGGGCGAATCGCTAACACGAGTTCGCTTCGCGTACCGTTAATCGATGCACCCAGCGTAATTAAATTATTTAAGTCCAGCGTTAGCGCTGTCTGAGAGGCGCCAAATCCACGCGCAATACAAATTCCACCTGTTACTGTATTCGATGACGGATTGTCTGTGTTCCCCGTTGCGCTTTGGGCTACACTAGAGTCAAAGTCAGAATAAGTGAATGTTCCTGCAACTGTGGGGTTAAGCAGTAACAGCCACTCGAAATTATCGTTGGTTTCCGAAAGTATGGAAATCTCACGGACTTCTACTGTCGCCCCAAGATGAGTAGTGCGCAATCTTATTCCTAAGAGCGCATAAATTGTGTCCGCTATATTTGCGTTCACATGGCTTACCGTGGCAATGGCATGAGTGTGTCCTACTGGGTCTACGCCACCTTCAGAAATAATAGTAGAGCATATTTGGCGCATTGACGAAACCGGGGAGGCCGACGTGGTAATCATCTGAAAACGAAGCGGAAGATTCGGTGTGCTGCACCAAGGAATTTCTAAAATATTTGCCGTGACCACTTGATGGACGTAACAAATCGTACCCTCAAGGTCAAGCCCAAAACGAACCCTGCCTGTTGATAGCCACTGAAAATCAACTATAAAAATTTGAGCCTTTGTCCAGTCTACCGTGAACCCTGAGGGATTAGTGCTGCCGCCCGCGCCGTCCATTTTATCAAGATTCCAATCAGCCTGAACAACTGTCGTATCAACGGGAGTTCCTGAATTATTGCTTCTTACCGTAACCCCCATCACGCTCTCGTTGTCCTCGAAAAATAACCCGTTATTGTCGTCAAAATAGCCGACACGGCGTTCTACGCCAGCACCTCCACCAGAAAGGTTAATCACGCCCGTAAACCAGAGCAACTGAGATTTTCCGGGTTCATAGTTAAAGCGCCTAAATGTTTGACGAGTGAGTTTTCCTGCCGTGCTGACAGTACTGACAAAATCCAAGTAAGGCTTTTCGGCCGATGGGGTTGTGGCTGTTATTCCGCCCCCGGACTCCAATAACTCGTCCCAAAACAGCGGCCCCTTGTCTGACCCTATAAACTTAGAGTCAAACAACGTAGTTGGATTACTCACACGAAACCGGCCAAATGCATCTAATGAAGGGCTGTCGCCCGCCTCAGTAAGAACTTTTTGGTGTTTCACTCCGCCACGGTCTTTAGCAGCGTATGTTTCGCCGGTTCCCGGAAGCACTGTGTTGTCTGCCATAATTAAAGCCTTTCCGTTTTTTCGACGCGCTGTTCAAGGTGTTGAATGTCTCTCTCACACAGACTCACGCGCTCGCGCAGCGTAAAGAACGCAGCGGATAGCATGACGATGTAGACGATAAACTGAAGAATGGTCTTCCAGTCCAGCGCCTTCTTCGTGCCTTCGACCAATTTCTGAAACTGGCTATCGCTGAGTTGCTTGTTCATTACGCGCCTGTCTTGAGCCAATAGAGGAATATCATTCCAACAATACAAATAATAAATAGCTTTGCCCAGTCCATCGCATTTGAATTCTCACCCTCACGAAGATTTGCGAGATTATCAATTCGGATTATGAGTTCTCCAAACTGTCTTTCAACTCGGGTCGATGCTGCTTTTATTGTATTTTCTAGCGCCTCAAACGCTTGTTGTTGTGTAGCGGCCTTCACTTCGAGTTCATGCACAGGAGCGGCTAATTTTTCAATTTCTTGCCTCAGCTCCTTCTGTTCCTTCTCCACCCTCCGTAAATTATCGGCGCTTTGCTCTTTGAGGTTTCGCACGTCTGCTTCTAATGCTTCATTCCCGTTTGGCATATTCGATTTTCCCCCAAAGGGTGTTTCGCCAAGCTCTGTGGCTGCAACGTCATTCATAACGCGCACTCCTGAGAAGCTTGGGGGGCTTTCGCCCCCCAAGCTCAGGTTAAGGGTTAGCTCGCCGTGTTAGTCACACCAAGGTTGGTAATCCAGGCCATCGCTTCAAGGTTCTCATAAATGAGCCCCGTGTCGCATTCCCAGCCTTCCTTGATGCCGGAGACATACGTGAAACCGTTCTGGTCCTTGTCTGCGCCACTGATGTGCTTCAGCGGCTGCAAGACTTTCTCGCCTACGAGATGTTTCTCGAAGATGAGCATCGAATCGCGCAGCTCGGGGTTGTCCGAGAAGAGCGGGTGTTCGATGATGTGCCAGTCCTGGTTCGGCGTAACGAACTGGTGAATCTTCAGGCCGTAGCTGGTTTGCCCGGTCGTGAAGAAGTGAGATGAAGCGTTGCGCACCAACTGACTAATGAGCGTAAGCCCGAGTCCGCCAGTGAACACCGTCTTGTGTGATGCTTCGCCTTTTCTGGAGATTTTCTCCGCAACACCGTCGAAGAAGTCCAGACCGCCCGCGAGCCACGTTCTACCCGTGGCGCCGTAGTCGGTCGTGGTTGAGAAATCCCAGACATTACCGGACTCATTGTCCTCAATAGCAGTGACGAGGCCTTCTGTGAAGGTGATGGGCTTGCCGTTCGGGCCGTTCTGCGTATCAAACTTCCCGAAGAGGTACGTGTACTCCTTCTTCTGCATGAGGCGCTTAAAGGCCTGCAGGCGAGCGCGCTTGCGGATGTGGGGGTCAACGCGCTCCCGCTCCTTGAGTTCACGGTTCGACAGTTCAATCGACTCCATGAAATTCTGGCACTGGTTCACGAACCAAGTCGGCTCGCTATACAGCGCGGTAGGAAGCGGCGAGAATTCGGGCTGGGCGTTACCGGTGATGGTGAACGTCAAGCTCGCTCCCGCGAGTGCGTTGTCTGTGTCCGTTTCGCGCAGGATAACCTGCAAGTACGAATTGGCTCCTGCTACCACTACGCTCTGAACGTAGCAGCGGCGCATCGCCTTCGTGGTGGAATTGAACACAGTCACAACGTCTGATGCGATGACTTGCGCCACATCAGCGGCGGACAACTTGAGGTACAAGATTGTCCCAGACACACCACCGGAGCTGTACGCATCGCCAGCGGCGAGCGAAGCGGAGGTGTAAACGTCAACGACTGTGCCGCGTCCTGCCGAATGCGGCTGAACGGGCCAGTGATAGCGGAAGCTATCTGTGGATTCGGTCCTGAGGCCCTTCATCAGGGCCGTCAGGGGGCTTACACGGAGTTCAATCTGCTTGATTCTCCGTCGCCAGGAGTCCGGGTGGAAATCAGCATCGCGTTCACCGATACCAATTGCTCCACGCTTTACAATTTCCGAAACAGGCATGTGATTTACCTTTCTTTCAGCGTTAGC
>Ga0114923_10002322_pt1 | contig 12902 bp, 8 predicted proteins | sample SumtaG_FD_89578 | JGI IMG/M metagenome (GOLD analysis project Ga0114923, IMG submission 89578) | Deep subsurface microbial communities from Indian Ocean to uncover new lineages of life (NeLLi) - Sumatra_00157 metaG | ecosystem: Environmental > Aquatic > Marine > Oceanic > Sediment | place: near... | reverse complement strand
TGCGGGTTGGGTCAAACCGCCCCCAACCCGGTTCTCTCCATGATTCGACAGTTCAGGAAAGAGTTTGAAGAGCATATTCTACATAAACGCTGCTCGGCAAGTGTCTGCCAGGAACTTTTCTTATCTCCCTGCCAGAATACCTGCCCGGTGGGGATGGACATTCCCGGGTATGTTTCTATGATTGCTGCCGGGCATTATGAGGAAGCCATCCGGATTGCCCGGGAAACCAACCCGTTCCTGTCGGTCTGCGGACGAATTTGCGATCATCCCTGCATGTATAAATGCAGGCGGAATCAACTGGACGACCCTGTTGCCATCAAACCGTTAAAGCGTTTCATCGGGGACTATGCCCTGGAAAATAACATTGCGTCGCCAGTCTGGGTTTCTTCTGAAAAATACGATGAAAAAGTTGCCGTGATAGGCGCGGGTCCGGGAGGGTTGAGTTGTGCCTACTTTTTGGCCCGATTGGGATATCCCGTCACTGTGTTCGAACGGTTACCGGTTCCCGGCGGTATGCTGGCGGTGGGTATTCCCGAATACCGTTTGCCCAAAGATATCCTGGAAAAAGAAATCCAATTCATATGTAATTTAGGCGTAGAGATTCGGACCCGGACGACAGTTGGCCGGGATATTCGGATTAAAGACCTCCTGACCCAGGGATATAAAGCTATTTTTGCCGCCGTAGGAATGTACGGGGACAGGGAATTAAGGATTCCCGGGGAAGATGCGCCCCAGGTCATGCAAGGTGTTGATTTTCTCACCGATGTAAACCTGGGGAAAAGGGTACAGATAGGTCGAAAAATAATCGTCATCGGGGGTGGAAATACTGCTGTCGATGCAGCCAGGACCGCCCTGCGCTTAGGAGCGGAGAAAGTAACCGTCGCCTACCGCCGCACCCGGACCGAGATGCCGGCTTTTGAAGATGAAATCCGGGAAGCCGAGGAAGAAGGTATAGAACTTGTTTTACTTACCGCCCCTACTCGCATAATCGTGGGAGACAAGGGTCGGGTGACCGGGGTCGAATTCATGAATATGAGACTGGGAGAGTTCGACAATAAAGGACGCCGTATACCGGTACCTATCGAAAACAGTAATTTTACAATTGAAGTCGATACGGTAATCCCTGCTATCGGCGAGTTTGCGGATGTCCGTGATTTATTTAAAGACATAGGCATCGGGACAAATAAAGATGGCACGATCTGTATTAGCGATGAGGGCCAAACCAATATTGCCGGGATTTTTGCCGGTGGAGATGTGGCTTCCGGTGCGGCGACAGTGATTAAAGCCGTTGCCTCCGGGGAACGGGCCGCAATTGCTATCGATCGTTTCCTAAGAGATGACCCCAATCGCAGGTACCCGTGGCGGGTACGGTCCCGTTCACCGGTGTCTTTCGACCCCAGTGCCGAACCTGTGGACTATCCGGCTGTCGAGTTAAAACGTTTTCCCATAGAGGAGCGGGCAGCGAGTTTTATCGAAGTCCAACGGGGCATATCCCCTGAAGTCGCGGTGCGAGAAGCCGAACGCTGCCTCAGATGCGATTACCGCGATGAAGACTATCCCGGTGATTGATTCTCGACAGTTGAAATGGAGAATATTATGGATAATAAGAATAATAAAGTAACCATAAATATTGATAACAAAGCCGTCAGTACAGAAAAAGGGGAAACGATTCTCCAGGTCGCGGAACAAAACGATATTTTTATTCCTTCGCTCTGTGCCCATCCTGAGCTCGATTTGTATGGGGGATGCCGGATATGTATTGTCGAGGTGGAAAAGATGCGGGGTTATCCCACAGCCTGTACCACCCGGGTGGAAGAGGGAATGGTGATTCGCACCAATACCAATAACCTCCAGGAAATGCGCAAAGAAGTTCTTCAGCTCATCCTCAGCGAACACCCCTCAGGCTGCCTGGTGTGTAAAGAGGATTGTACGGAGTTTACGGGAACCATGCACAAAGTCGGGATCACCACCGGCTGCAGATGGTGTCCCCAGGACAGGGACTGCGATCTGCAAAAAGTGGTGGACTACCTGGCCATCGAAGAAGTGGAATTCCCCGTATCCTACAGGGAATTCCCCGTGGAGACCTACGACCCCTTTTTCGACAGGGATTACAATCTCTGTATCTACTGCGGACGCTGCGTACGGATTTGCGGGGAACATCGAAAAAGTTCCGTTATTTCTTTAAAACAGAGGGGAGGACTCAGCACTATCGGACCCCCCTTTGATAAGACCCATATCGAATCCGACTGCGAATTCTGCGGCGCCTGTGTCTCTGTCTGCCCCACCGGTACCATGTCGGAAAAAAACAGGAAATGGACGGGCGTTCCCGATAGCTACCATAAATCCTTATGTCCTTTATGCAGCATCAACTGTGAGATTCAAGTGTCCAGCAAAAAAGGTCAAATTGTGGGTACGCTTCCGCCGGGCAACCCCGGTAAAACCGGTGGAGAGCTTTGCGTAAAAGGGCGTTTCTGTTTGGCTGAGCTGGTCAATCATCCGGACAGGGCCACCGAACCCCGGTACAAGTTTCCCCAGGGCGAAGGCATCGTATCCTGGGACGAAGCCATATCCAAAGCCCATGAACAATTAAAATCCGTCGAAGGAGATAGAACGGCTGTTTATCTTTCCCCGGGTCTCACCTTAGAGGAAATGGCAGCAGCCCGACAATTTGCCGAAAAGGTAATCGGTACTCCCCATATTACCTCTTCCGCTCTTACCGGCAATATGATTTCCTTTCTCTCGCTGGCTGAAAAGTCCGTACCGCTGCAAGAAGTGGAAAAAGCCGATGTCATCGTTTCTATCTTCCTGGATGGGAACTATAATTACGCACCGGTGACCTTAGCCGTCAAGCGGGCGGCGGATAAGGGAATTCCTTACTACCAGGTGGGGTGGAAGAGGGACACCACTTCGCGATTTGCAGCAGGCCGTATCATTCCTTCGCCAGGCAAGGAAGCGCCGTTTTTTAAAGAAATCGAGCAAATCCTTCAGAACCGGGAAGAAGGAAGTAAACCCCCGCTTTTCATAGTCGGTCCCGGGATGCTGGACCTGACCGCTGGAGACGATATCCTGCAAAGCATTAAAACCATGATCGCTGTAACCGGGGCCAATGTTTTGGCGACCAATCCTTATGGGAATCTTATTGGTTTGCTTTCACTGGTAAACGCCCAATCCCACGAAACCGTCCATGAACTGATCGAGGCAGGGAAGATCGATCTCCTTTATTTAGTGGGAGATATGCCTTTCAGGGAGCGGCCGCCGGTAAAATTTATCCTTCACCAGGCCGCTTTCCTGCCGCCGGAAGAAATTTCCGCCGACCTGGTGCTGCCGGCCGCGGTCTGGGGTGAAGTTTCCGGCACCTATGTCGATATGAACAATACCAGGATAAAAATCGAAGCTGTGACCGACCCTTCGGAAACAGTTTTTCGGCACCCGGAGATTTTTGAAAAGATAGTAAAAGCCGGTAAAAAGGAACTCGACATATCGTTTGCTCAAAAGGATTTATCCAAACTGATCCCGGGTAAATTGGCATTATCGGCAAATCCGTCGACCGGCAAAGGTACATCATCCAAAACCAAAACTGCCAAAATAACTGCCCCCGACAGTATGTTCCCCTACCTGTTGATCCAGGAAAAGAATCCCCACACCTTCCAGGGCGTCAGTTTAAGCAAGGTATCCGAAGGGATGAAGGCCATCGTTCCCGAAGACACCATCATTATAAATCCCAGGGATGCCTCCGGGATGGAGCTTTCCGATGGGGATGCCGTTATAGTGAAATCCAAAGCCAACGGCAGCGGCAGTGAAAAAACCTTTCCCATCCGTTGTCGGGGAACCGTTTCGCCCGGTTATTTATATCTTATTACATCTTCGGATACCTTTCCCTTTAAAACCAATCCGATCCCGGTCCAGGTAAGGGAAGTTGCTAAAGAAGCGTCAAATGAAAAGTGAAAGGAGGAATCATGTTTGAAGTAATCGAAAGAGAAATGATTGTTCCCAACCTTCATCTTCTGACTGTTCATGCGCCGGAAATAGTCGAAGTTGTCCGGCCCGGTCAATTCGTTATTGTTCGATTTGGAGAAGGGGGTGAGAGGATACCTTTGTCTGTTGCCGATTGGGACGGTGAAGCCGGGACCCTGACCATCATATTTATGGAAGTTGGAGCTTCGACGGGAAAACTGGCAAAATTGAAACCCGGAGATACGATCCCCACAGTGGTGGGCCCCCTGGGCAGACCCTCGGAAATCGAAAAATTCGGTACGGTTGTATGTGTCGGAGGCTGTTACGGCATCGGGTCTATTTTTCCTACAATCAAAGCACTCCATGAAAAAGGAAATAATATCGTCACCTTACTGGAAGCCAGGAGCCGTAACTTGCTTTACTGGGAAGAAAAAATAAAACCTTACAGCAGTCGTCTGATTCTTATTACCCGGGACGGCAGTTACGGCGCTAGGGGTCATGTGAAGCGCGGTGTAGAAATATTAAGAGAAAACGCTGTTGTCCCGGACCGTGTGATTGCCAATGGTTGTACATTCCTGGTGTACAAAGCCTCGAAAGATTTTGCCCATTTCGATGTACCCATCATCGTCGGTTTAAATACCATTATGATCGATGGCACCGGGATGTGCGGGGTATGCCGTGTGACCGTGGATGGGAAGATGAAGTTTGCCTGTGTGGACGGCCCGGATTTTGACGGACGCCTGGTGGACTGGGAGGAGCTGAGTAAGAGAAGAAAGCAGTATGTGAATGAGGAAGCATTCCTGGTTCACAATACAGGTTGTGGAGGGCTGTAATCATGAACCAAAATCAACAAACACAAACCCAAAAGCCAAAGAAAAAAGTCGATTTGGATAGAACGGATATCCCCAAGCAGCCGCCCCATATCCGGCGGAGGAATTTTAACGAAGTTGCCCTGGGTTATACTGCTGATTTAGCCGTAAAGGAAGCCAAACGGTGCCTCGAGTGCAAAAGGCCTTTTTGTGTATCCGGGTGCCCGGTAGAGATTAATATTCCCGGGTTTGTCAGCCGCATAGCCGGCGAGGATTTTCCCGGGGCTATAAGGGTATTGAAGGAGAAAAATTGTCTGCCTGCCGTATGCGGACGGGTGTGTCCCCAGGAAGAGCAGTGTGAAGTTAAATGTATTCTTAATAAAAAAGGGGCACCGGTTGCCATTGGCCGGTTGGAGCGGTTTGCCGCGGATTGGGAAGCCGCCCAGGATCATATCGAAATGCCGGAGATTCCACCTTCTACGGGAAAGAAAGTGGTCGTTGTCGGTTCGGGCCCCGCCGGTATAACCGTGGCCGGGGATCTAATTTTGCTGGGCCATGAAGTTACCATGTATGAAGCGCTGCATGCACCCGGGGGGGTTTTGGTTTATGGCATTCCCGAATTTCGCTTGCCCAAGCGGATCGTTTCCAGGGAATTGAATTATCTCCAGGACCTGGGTGTAAATCTTGTTCCTAACTATGTGGTCGGAAAAATCAAGAAGCTGGACCAAATATTGGCAGACAACGATGCTGTATTTATAGGAACCGGCGCCGGGCTTCCGTGGTTTATGAACGTATCCGGGGAAAACTTAAACGGGGTTTATTCAGCCAATGAATATTTAACCCGGATGAACCTGATGGGGGGGTTTAAGTATCCCAGGGCTTCTACTCCTATCAAGAGGCACAAAAATGTTGCCACCGTAGGGGGCGGGAATGTCGCCATGGATTGTGCCAGGACCGCCGCCCGTCTGGGTGCGAAAAACTCTTACATTGTTTACCGCAGGTCTCAGAAGGAATTGCCGGCGCGGTTGGAGGAGTTTGAGAATGCGGAAGAAGAGGGGGTCATCTTTCATTTTCTTACCTTGCCGGTGAAGCTTATCGGGGATGAAAATGGTTGGTTAAAGGAGCTTGAATGTTTGCGTATGGAATTGGGAGAGCCTGATAAATCCGGGAGGCGGAGGCCGATCCCTATAGAGGGTTCTGAGTTCAGGTTACCCATGGATGCTTGTATAGTTGCTATCGGGAACAGTCCCAATCCTATCATTCCCGAGACCACGCCGGACTTAGAGACCGGTAAATGGGGGAATATAGAAGCGGATGAAGCCACCGGCAAGACGTCGAAGGAGCGGGTTTGGGCAGGTGGAGACATTGTGACGGGAGCTGCCACGGTGATATTGGCCATGGGAGCCGGTCGGATAGCTGCGCGGTCTATGCACAAGTATTTAATAGGCGAGGAGTCATGGACGTGTAGTGAAGAATAAATTTTAGCCACAGAGGACACAGAGTTCACAGAGTCTTTTTTTAATAAAAAGTTTTGTGGGGGTTCAGGGGGCGGTTTTTCAAAAGAGCCCCCTGGCCGCCGGAGGCAGGGGATTTCGCAGGATGGGCTCAAAGGTTCGTTTAGTTGCTCATTAGCCCATCCTGCAGGAGATCGTTTGGGGATTGACCGGACGTAGTGGCTTTATGCCCGTCCGGTCAGGAAATAAGAATACGGGACAGGCGAAGTCTCCCCGCTTTTTCTTGAGCGCGGGATCGATAATAAAAAAAAATTATAACTAATTATATTGACTTGCAAGTTCCCATGCTGTATAATAAAATTGTCATCAAAAAAATCTCAAGCTTTCCGTAACAAAAAAATATAAATAACTGCCCTGGCGAAATTGCCCGCCGGGCCAATCAGGAGGTTTTTATGAAACGATTTTCTATTTCCCTAATCCTCATCTTAATCCTGGTATTTGCATTTACCGGGAAAGCTGAGGTAACCCAAAACACCCCGGAAAAAGTTGTAAAAGTGCGACAAGCTTTTATGGAAAAATTACCGGGAACCTTTGATGCCGCTGAATATTTAAGAGTTCAGCGTGAGAAATTTGACTGGCTGATTTCTGAAGCACCTGCTTTGACATCCGGTTCTGTTATTACAGTTGATGTTACGGCGGCTGACCTGGAAGCCCTGGAGAACGACACTTGCGAAACCTGTGGTGACAGGAATTCTTCAACTTACAAATTACGTGTCGGTTTGGTGAAAGGAGTCGGCGCTGGCGTTAACTTTGCCGGTTTAAATCAACGTGCTTTGCGTAAAGGGCACTGGGGACCCGGTTCGGTACAATCTGCCCGGGACGGCGGATTTACCTGGACCGCCGCGGTTGAGTCCCCAACCGCTTCGGCCCTGCGTATTCATTTTACCAATTTCTTACTACCCCAAAATGCCGCTTTGTACATTTACAATACCGACGGCGAAGTTTTCGGACCTTATACCGGCGCCGGCCCCGGCAATGCCGGTGACTTCTGGAGCAACACCGTCAGCGGTTCCCTGGCGTATATCCAGCTCCGTCATTTCGGTGAGCCTGAGGGCGAAGCCGCCCGGTTCGATATTGGGGATGTGGTTTACCTCGGTTCCAGGTTCCTGCTGCCCCTTATGCAGCAGCAGAAGGTGGTGGAAGACATCGCAAGAACCAAAACCCTCTGTTCTTATAACGAACCCTGTATCGAAGATGCATCCTGCTACAATGACAGTGCTGTCAACGACGCCAAAAAAGCGGCTGCTCACATGCAGTTTGTTTCCGGTCCGTGGGTTTACATCTGTTCCGGTGGACTAATAGCGGACAAAGACACCAGCAGCCAGATTCCTTATTTTATGACTGCCAACCACTGCATCAGTACGCGTAAAATGGCCAACTCTCTCGAATGCTTTTGGCAGTATGCTACAAGCAGCTGCGGCGGAGCGTGTTACGATCCCATAGGCGCTGTACCCAGGACACTAGGTGCCGATATTGTCAGCCATTCCGGCACCGGTGACTACTCCTTGATGCAATTGTGGGAAGATCCGCCGGCCGGTAGTGTTTTCCTTGGCTGGAACAGTGGGGATGTGGCCAATGTCAACAACACCGAACTCTTCAGGATCAGCCATCCTTCCGGCGCTCCCCAGGCTTACTCCACACACCGGGTGGATACCGGTGCCGGTACTTGTGGTGGCTGGCCCAGGGGAAGTTGGATTTACAGCCGAGATGTTATCGGCGCCGTCGAACAGGGCAGCAGCGGTTCTCCGGTGGTGAATGCCGGCGGGCAGTTGGTGGGGCAGCTCACCGGTTGGTGCGGTTCCAACCTGGACGACGTCTGCGACTCTGTCAACAATGCCACAGTGGATGGGGCTTTTGCCTCCTACTACGACGACGTAGCCCAGTACCTGGATAACGGCGGCGGTACACCCGGCGGAACCATGCACATAGCTTCCATCGTTCTTAGCACCAAGAAAAAAGGCCCAAGAACCGATGCCATTGCAACAGTAACTATCGTGGATGAGAACGACAATCCCGTATCCGGTGCCGATGTTACCGGTACCTTTACCGGCGACGCCACCGGTACTAAAACAGCCGTCACCAACACCAGCGGTGTGGCAACATTGAAGGTCACCGTAAACGGCACCGTTACCAACTTTGGTTTCTGTGTGGATAATGTAACGCATGCTTCCTATACGTACGATTCCGATGCCAACGTCGTGACCTGCGCTAATTATTAAGATTGAGAAACAACAAAGAATTAGGACACACTATTTGACCTGGCGTCGTGTCAGGCTTTGTTTGACGCAAAAAGATGTTGGAGAGGGGCAGGCAATGCCAGCCCCCTACAGCGTGCACTTAGTAGGGAACCGGCATCGCCTGTTCCCTACCGCCAGGTGAGGTCTGACACGACACCAGTGATACACAGCCTTTTTTTCCCTCCTATTGACTTTTTACAAATTTTCCCATAGTATATTTTCTTATAAAAAAAATCGATTTCTTCACTACCGGTGAATGAGGTGCGTAATGAAACGGATAATCATAGGTTTGTCGGTTTTTGTCTTTCTCCTTATTTTGGTATTTATTTTGTCTATGCGGCAATCTACGGAAACATCTACTGTTATCAAGAGATATGGCGATGGGTTCCTGGAAGAAAAGGAAAGCGGTCTCAGGGTCCTGCATCTGAAAGGAACAGCCTATGAAAGAGGGTACCAACGGGGTATGCTGCAAGACGATCTCGGGACTGTTACGATCAATAATATAACCCAGTTAGCGGCATTGTTTGGTGGGGATAGTCTTGAAGCGGGTCTTGCTGCGCTGCATGAGGCAAAAAAGATAATGGAACCATTCATCCCGTATCAATTCAGGCAGGAAATGAAAGGAATGGCTGATGCCCTGGCAGCGCGGGGATCATCGGTAACCTACGATGATATTGTGTTACACATGGTGGGCGCCGATTTTGGCATGATGGACCCCGGTCACGATCTAAAACAACCCCGGAAAAGGAACCCCTGTCCCCCAATTTCACGGTGTTCCAGCTTTTCGGCCTGGGGGGGTGCTGTAAAGGACGGAAAGCTGGTCTTTGCCGGGAACTCCGACTATTATGATTCCCGGGAGGAGCTAAAGAATCGTCCGATAGCAGTCGTTGATCCGACCGATGGAGGATATGGCTACGTCGGGGCTTTGTGGGATGTTTTTTTTGCGGCGTCAGGTATAAACGAAGCAGGGATAGCTGTAAACGGACAACTTGTTAATGCCGACTCCGAATCCCTGCGCGGAGTAAGTTCGGAACTGCTGCTCAGGATGGTTTTACAGTACGCAGACAGCATAGAAGATGCAGTTGAAATTCTAACCGTACATCCCAGGACCTGCGGCATTATTGTCCATGTAGCCGACGCAAAAACCAACCGGGCGGCGGTAATTGAATTTACGGCAGACGATATAGCAGTGCATTTCGCTGAACCGGGTAAAAAGGTGTTGTGGACCACGAATCATTTCAATTGCTTCCCGGGGTGGCAGGGTTATTCCGGTTTCAACATGGCGCCGACTTACGACGAGAGAGCGAAGCTGGTGGATATCGGCACAGTTGAAAAATGGCAAGATAGCCTGGAAAAAACCGGCAAAGGTAGAGCCGGCCGTTATGGCAGATATCAGCAGCTTTTGTACGAAAACTATGGAAAAATAACAGTTGAAAAAGCAAAAGAGATTATCAGTGACCGTTACAGCTTGAAGCAAGGTAAGGTGTTGGGACCGACAGAAGCAACGAACTGGACCGATTATCCGATTATGGTATGCCAACAGGACTGGGTGATGTCTAAGAACATTAAATACTACAAGAGTAAGAAGCACGGCGAACTCAGGGTGAAAAGTGGGAACGTATCAAGCTTTGCAACAGTTCCTGCCACCGGTGAAATTTGGTGGGCGGTTGGAATACCGCCCGCTGCTTACACAACCGGGTACAGCCATATGAATTTACACAAAGAATTAGCAAGAAACCGGGAGTGAAGGGGCGCACAATTTTGTTTTTATGCTTTCTGCGGCAAAAAAAGAATTGCCGGGATATTGATTGACGCTTAGATTTCCAATATAATATTCCTTTGGCAAATGAATTTGCATCATGGATAAAAATATAAAAAAAGGTATTCAGTTGCTCGAGGAGCATATAGGACAGGGTAGGGCAGCCCAAAAAGGTGACAGCGTCGTCTACAACATAAGAGCATATTTAAATAAAGGCGATGAAGTGCTGATTAATGACGCCCGGGACCGTGAACGGTGGCCTGATAATGCATTTACAAAAGAAAATGATTATGAATACATAAATTTCCAATGCATTTTGGGCAGGCGCCAGGCTGTCGCCGCGGTTGAATATGCCCTGTACGGGATGAAAAAAGGAGGATATCGGAAAATTAAAGCAAGTCCACACCTGGCATATGGAAAAGAAGGCATACCCGGTAAGATACCGGAAAATGCTGTAATTATTTTCGAAATATGGATCAGGGACTTATTTGAATACAAGAAATATTGACAGTTCTCCAAATCTTATTTCACCATTGTGTCCCAAACCATGATTCCGGTCGAAATTTCTTAAAAGAGATGATACCTTCTTTGTGTAACTTCATATTTCAATGTAATTTTGTGGTTAAAAAAGGAGGCCATATGAAGACAAAAATTTTTTCCCCGGTATTAATGATTTTGTGTGTGTTAACTTTTGGACAACAAGGTCCCTCTTCGCCCGATGGTAGTAAAGCCGAAAAGAGAATGACCTATTATGAAGATGGCAGCAAAAAAAGTGAAGGTACTTACAAAAACGGTCAATTAGAAGGCCCTTTTATCGAATGGTATCCCAATGGCAGCAAAAGCATGGAAGGACAATTCAAAGATGGGAAGTATCACGGTTTATGGTTTTATTGGTATGAAGATGGCAAACCGCGTGGCAAAGGCGAATTTAAAAATGGATTAAGGGTCGGTACCCATTTATTCCGGCATAAAACCGGGGCGAAATTCGCAGAAGTGCCCCATAAAAACGGAAGATTTCATGGGAAATACAAAGAGTATAACCCGGAAGGGAAACTATTGGAAGAAGTTGAATTTAACGAAGGTATACGAGACGGAGCCTTCACCTGGTGGCACGAAAACGGGAAAATAGCTTTACAAGGACAATACAAAAACAATAGGCGAACCGGTAAATGGGTTTCCCTGGATAAACAAGGCAAACGATTCACGGAACGGGTATACAAAGATGGAAAGGTGACAGCAGAAGACAACGAACTCAATGCACGAAGCCGGGCCAATACCAGGGCTGCTTATGAAATCATGATTCCCCGGGACTATTCCCCAGCTAAAAAATATCCCCTGGTACTGGTTCTGCATGGTGGGCAGGGCAGTATTCTACATGAAAAAATGTTTTGGAAAGCCGATCAATTAAAAGAATTAAAAAATTATATTTTTGTTTTTCTCCAATCTTCCCAGGTATTTGAAATGAACTGTTTCAATTGGAATAACATCGAGACAGCCAGGAAAGACATCAAACACCTTTACAAAAAAATCATAATAAAATATCCTATCGATACCTCCCGCGTCATTATTATTGGCATGTCCCAGGGTGGTCAGACGGCAATCGATGCAGCGATTAACAATATTATTCCTGTTAAAGGTTTTTTAGCATGCTGCCCATCGAAACCCGGGGGATTAGACAAAGAAGCGGTAAAGCAGGCTGTGCAGCGGGGGGTTCGTGGTACCATCCTGGCCGGGGAAAGAGACCGTGCTCTTCTACCGGACGCTAAAGAGATCAACGCTTTTTTCAAGGAAATGAACCTGGATCATCGCTTTATTGTTATTCCTGGAATGGGGCACCGGGTTCCGGCGAATTCTACAGAACATTTCCAGGCTGCCGCCGCCCATATATTAAGCCCCCTCGGCGAGGGCGCAGGGGGCAGTTTTTACAAAAAGAGTCCCCTGCCCGCCGGAGGCATAGATTAATGAGGGATTTGGGGAAAGAATTCTTTTGACTGTAACCTTTGTGCCTTGGTGTCTTGGTGGCAAAAATCGGGCGGCGCGCAATTTGCCTGTCCCCAAATCCGATAGCTTAAATTCAAAGTTAAATCCACGGATAAAAGTATAAAAAGGTGTCAAACCGTTAAAAAATTTTAAACCAAACGTTGATTGTTTCTCACAAAACTGGTATAACATAAAATCAATTGTTACATCATTTTATTTCTACGACAAAAAAATTAGCAAAGGTATAAAAAATTGAGCAGAGGCGCCAATGATAAGTAAAATCTATTCCACAGTAATGAACGGCCTGGACGTAATATTAACCGAAGTAGAAGTAGGATTCTCCCGCAGCATTCCTGGTATCACCATCGTAGGTTTGCCGGATAGTGCGGTTAATGAAAGTAAAGAGAGAATTCGCTTTGCCATCAAAAATTCCGGGTTCGATTACCCGCGCGAGTCAAAGATAGTGGTGAACCTCTCCCCGGCGGATGTGCGCAAAGAAGGCTCAGCCCTGGACCTTCCCATTGCTGTAGGCATTTTGAAAAACAAAAGCGAACTGCAAAGCGATATCTTCGATGATTATTTATTCTTCGGCGAACTCAATCTTAACGGTGAATTAAAACCGGTAAAAGGCGTCCTGAATGCAGCACTG
>Ga0114923_10002321_pt1 | contig 12904 bp, 18 predicted proteins | sample SumtaG_FD_89578 | JGI IMG/M metagenome (GOLD analysis project Ga0114923, IMG submission 89578) | Deep subsurface microbial communities from Indian Ocean to uncover new lineages of life (NeLLi) - Sumatra_00157 metaG | ecosystem: Environmental > Aquatic > Marine > Oceanic > Sediment | place: near... | reverse complement strand
ACTTTCCGATTTCACAGTCTACACAATTCTTCCATCGTCGAACGTGCCGTTGAAAAGAAATTTGATACGGTGCTCCAATGTAAACGTGCACTAGAATTCTCCTAGGTAGTGCAAACCAATTCCGACGGCATCCCACATGTCCGCTTTCAATTGTTTGCAGAACGGTTTCCCCAAGCGTTGTTCAATTCTTTTGTTTACTACCTCCTTCGGAAGTTGCCCTTTCCATTCTCGAACAGGAATCCGTTGGAAGGGAATTCCTCTCGCATCAACGGTTCGCGCAAACATTCCGATCAAGCAGTGAAGTTTGCCCACACCGCCCTTGCTGGTAACCCCGACAAAGTCCGGCCATTCGCAGACAACCCGATCAAGCGTGTCTTCGTCGAGCCAGGAATCAATAAGAAGATTGTGAAGTTTGTTCGCGGCCATTAATGAACGCTCTTCCCAATTGTCGCCTTTCCCTTTGGTCCGTTCAAGCCCGACACGGCTAGGCACCAGCATATCCTCTCCCCAATACGCCCAACCAAAGTTCAATCCCGGATCTATCGCGAGGAACGGTTTGAATTCTTTTTCCATCTTGATTTCATCCTTTCAACCAAAGTCGAATTGAACGACTTCGCAGTTGCGCCTTTGTGTTGCAGCGCAAAGAGAATATCTTCATCGATCGAATTCCGCACAAGCAGATCAATGTACAAATTTGCTTCTTTCTTCGCAGGGTGCAAAACGCGATCTTCGCTTTGGCCTCGAATCTCGTAATCTTCCCAATTTGAGAAATAGATAACTGTCGAAGATCTCGAGAAATCAAGGCCATAGCGAACACAGCGAGTTTGACAAAGTGCAATTTGAAATTGGTCTTTCTGAAAAGCCAACCGCCGTTGACTATTTTCCTTGCGCCCATTCGCTCCCAGAATCGTGATAACGCTGCGTTTCTTTTTACGGAGCAACTTCTCGCAAGCCAAGAGCTCGGCGTTGAACCGGAAAAAAACCAGAAGCTTTTCACGTCGAAGCTCGCCATCAACCAACGAAGCAATTTCCGCAAGTTTGTGCGGCGACGAAAATTCAGGATCCTCCGGCAATTGCCCACCGCACATTCGTTGCAGCCAAACCCGCACCGCCAATATCGATTTAGTTTCTTTCCCTGCAAGGACGAAGTTCTGTTCTGCCTCGTCGTACGCAGCCCTCTGTTTCTGGGGAAGGGAAACGTATCGCTTCTCTCGCACTTTCTCTTGAAACATCCCAACCTGTTTCCGGGTCAAAATATTGCAGCGCTTGTGAACCTCTGTTTTGATTTTTGCGAAAGCGTGCGGGCGAGGAAACCAATCGTACCCGATCTGTTTGAAGTGCTTATCGCGGAACCGCCAAAAATTATCGCAGCCAAGAAATTCTCCGTAAAGGAAAAGCAACTGCTCGCAATAATCCTCTGGGCCTTCAGGATTCGGAAGCCCAGAAAGCAAAGCGCGAATTGGCGCGGTCGCCAAATGTTTGTTCGCAACCTTGGTTATGTTGGCCTGCGATTTGCGGATACGAGTGCTCTCGTCGAGCACAACCGCGTCCCAAGGAAGAAGGGCGATCGGGGTTGGTCGAGCACCGAACTCTTTGCCAGGATTCTTCTTTGTACGAACGGCCACCAGCCCTTCGTAATTAACGAGGCACCACTCGTGCGCTGGGCAATCGCCCGCAAGGTCTAATCGCTGCTCTTGGCTGCCTAAAAGCAATCGGAAGGGGACGCCTTCGAGCTCCAACTCGGCTTCCCAAGTTTCAAGTACGGAGAGCGGAGCAACGATCAAAGTGCGTTCGGGGTTGAAGCGGGAGAGCCAGCGAATTGCGGCGAGGGTTTTACCCAATCGCATTTGCCAGAAAAGCGCGACAGCTTTCGCCCTCGCTTCGGCAACAATAAAATCCGCTTGATGCGGAAGAGCTTGGCGCACGGGAATCCCTCGTCCTCTTCTCCTTTTATCGTTTGACGTTTGACTTTGACGAGGGAACCGGAGCAGGGTTTGCTCGGGAAGGAGAAGAGAAGACCTTTACAGCCTTACCCCGGTCCCCAAACAACAGCTAAACTGTTGCGGTGGCCTTGCGAGTGCGGCCAGCGATGACCGCACCGGAAGCATCGAAGCGCTGCGAGATAATTTCAGGCACAACGCTCTTGGTTAGCTTTCCTTTGTTGTACGAATTGCGCACGGAGTTGACGCGGTTGAAGACCGCAGACTTCCGACCGGGAAATTCGTCTTCCATCCATTTCGCGATCGCGGTGTCTTCGAGCTTTTTCGCCTTCGGGACTTTTTCGTTCTTTTCGAAAATGTGGCACCAGGCTTTCGTAACGGACAAGCCGCTGGTCTCGCCGACCGGACGCGTCCCCGTAACGCCACGGGACGGTGCGTCGCCGTTCGTCTTGGCCTTGGCCTTGCGCTTGGATTCCACTTTCCCGATGCTGTACTTGCTGCCGGCTTTTCCGATTCCGCCCCGCTCGTGCATAGCCTTGGCCGACGCGATAACGAGCTTGCGGTCAATCCCTGTCGCTTCCACCAGCTGGGAAATTGTGGCCGGTCCGATTTCCGTAAGCGCGGTGGTAACCGCCGTATTCGTCGCGAGGTCGTTCTTCCGAGTCGGAGCCTTTCCGGCTCGCTTAGGCGTTTTCGCCTTCGTTGCTTTCGCTGTTTTCTCAGCCATGATTTTCTTCCTCTCGTTGTATTCCGTTTCACTGATTTTTTCGCCCTCGGCCCAGATTCCTAAATCCAAGCTTCGAAGGTCGACAATTTTTTTCGAGCGCAGCGAACATCGGAGGCTTTCCTTTTCTGCCTCTGCCGCTTCAACCTCTTGCCCCATTTCCCTGCAAGCCGAAGCCAAGTTCGCTTGGAGCTTAGCAGCGTGCCGCCATTCCTTCGGGCGAGCGGAACAGGGAAGGTTGGAAGCGAAACGCGCTCGCTTTTTCAATTCTCCCAGGGTTTCCGTGTCCATCAACGTTCTCCATTATAAACTAATTCTTGTAGAATTGCAAAATTTTACAACGCCTGAGAGCGGTGCTCCATCGAAGCAACAAGGAGCACCGCTCCGAACCCTAATTGAAGATCGCGCCAGCGAAATCCCGCATCGCGGTCAACTGCTTGAACGGCGCAGACTGCTTGGCAATATGGGTGAAAGCGTTGTACAACGACCAACCGTTCCGAGGCTCGAAAGCTTCGAAGGTTGGAGCGGCGTACTCGTCGGCAACCCGTCCAATATGGGACCAAGAGAGAAGCCGCTCGCGCCCTGCGTTCATCAAAGCGTTGTCCGCCTGGGCCTGGCTAAGCTCTTTGTGTTCGAGCCGTTCTCTGAAGGAGACGATGGCCTTGGCTTCAACGAGATATTTGTCGATCGCACCGGAAACCGTATCCTCGAGATTCATCTGGTTCGTGTGCTTCCGGCGACCAACGAAAGAACCAACGATCATTCCGTTGGTGCAAACGAAAACGTGTCCGCCGACGAAGAACTTCAACGAATGGCGCCCCATGTTGTCGTGAATGAAACCGAGCGAGTAGCCCATATCCTCGTACTGCGGAAGTTCGAATTCCTTGCTCTGCTTTTTGCCGAGCGCCAGATCCAAAGAACCGGCCATCGTCTGCTCGTCTTTCGAAAGCGAGAATTGAACGTTCTGAACCCCGAGCCCTCGGAAATCGATGAGCTCCAAAATTGTGGTCGCAAGATCGTGGTGCTGAACCGGTTTCCATCGGGGACAATTTTCCCGGACCGGAACCGGAACTTTCCGCAACGCGGACAGATCTGCTTGGGCGAACTTTTCCAGCGTCAACATTTTCCTTCTCCTTTGGTTGGCTTTTCAATGACCGGATCCCATCCGGCCAGACGCGGGTCGCTGCCCGCGTTTCGCCTTAGCTTGCCGAACTGTCGCGGGAAATGCAATTCGCCAAAAGCTTGTCCGTTTCGAAAAGTTGGCCGATTTCGCCGCAGAGCCGGTCCAAATCCGAACCGGAACCTTGAACCACACCCAGCGTATTGGAAACGCCGAAGGTGCTCGCGCCATACTGATCGTGGAAGGTATCCATTCCACCGACGGGTCCTTCCAATATTTCCTTGCCTTCTTGAACTTCGTCCCGGAGCCGACCAAGCTCGCGAATCAAATAGCTTGCCTTGGCCACGATTTGCTCTGCCCGGTTCGAAACGTTCCAGGCAATCTGCGTCCGATGAACCAAGGTGTCCGACCGGAGGATGTGCCCCGCTTTGCGCTCTTCTTGCGCCTGCTCGTAAAGTTCGTTCGTCGTCATTTCTCTTCTCCTTTGAAATTGGTGGGTTAGCGTACGGTTTGCTGCGACCAACTGAAAGATTGGATCGTCGGGAACGGATTGTTCGCTTTAACGAAAGCGCAAAGCTTGTCGCCTACGCTCCGGTCGGTGCCCGTCCAAATTTCCGTTTGCGTTGAACCGCTCTCGGGGTAATTGTCCCGATTAAGGTAGATCCGGTAAACCAACATTTTCTCTTCTCCTTGTTGCCCTTCGGACCCTCAACTGACCTTGCAACCTTTATTATGCTCCCTTTTCGCAAGGATTGCAAAAGATTTTTAAGAAGAGTCGTAAAGCAAGTACTTGCAAAGGCTTAAAAACTTGCGATTTTTGGGCGTTCTTGCTCGAAATCCGTTTTGCTTTGTCCGTTTCTTGCGCAAACGCGCACTGGGCCATTGTTTATAGGGGTTTCAACGTTTCCTTTTCTTGTCGTCGTGCTAGGGTCCTAAAGAACGAAAAATTTCGTTTTACGAAAGCTTGCTCAATAGGCGAGCATGCTCGTTTTTTGCCCGGATTCCCGGAAATCGGCCGGAAAACCGAGCATGCCAAGCATGTTCGAAACCAAAAGTCCTCATTCGCTAAGGAATTTGCAAATTCCAGATCGGGTGACCCGGCATCTTCCCGAGTCACGAACGCAAAAACGAGAATTCCTTAGCGAAAACGCAATACGGGACTTGGCCTTCCCGAGCATGCTCGAAATTCTGGGAAAGAGCGGCGTTTGGAGGTGAAAAACGCGAGCACCCCTGCAAACACTGACCGAAAAGCGCTCCAAGACAAAAGTTCCAAGCGCTGGCTCCCAAAAAGGGCGTTTTTACTAAGGAATTCTCAGATTTCTTGTTTTATTTCGTCCGCTCTACAAAACGGACAAAGCCCGACGGGTTTAAGGCAAGAATTGTCGTTTTTAACGCAACTTTAAGTTGCTTAATAGCAGTGCTTTGCAACTTTCTCGAAAAAACTTTTGCAACTATTGGCCTTTTCCTTTATAATAAAGGTTGTAAGGCAGTTGAGGAAGGCAAGCAAACCAAGGAAACAAAGGAGAAGAGAAAATGTCAAAGAAAAGCAACGAAAGCAAAGTTCGGGAATTCCAGGATATGGATTGGCGCAGCTGGGGCGGTTGCACCTCGTGGCCCGTAAAGGAAACCGGCCACCGCGACAGCCCGCTGATCGTTGAAATCCCGGACAAAGGCGGAAACTCGGATTGGGACTGGGTTGTAATCGCCGACAGCGAAGGCGTAGCGGCGTATTGGGAAGAAAAAGACGGGATGGCCTGGCAGGCCAATTTAAAGGTAACTTTCCCCACCCAGGCAATGGCCCGCATTTTCCTTGAAGGCCTTGAAGGTGGAATGATTGACAAGGCTGGGCTGGAAATTCTTGGCGCAGAACTTGACCGGATGTAATTCAATCGGGAGGCCTTCGGGCCTCCCAATTTTAAAGGAGAAGAAAATTGTCAAATTCGAATTGGAGCGTTTGCGAGCGGGAAGTTTTGATCGACGAGGTCGATTTTTTCAGCGATTTGTCCGCGCCATTAATTATGGAATATCGGCCTGGCAAATTTGACACCTCGGCCGATTTCTTCCTTTTAGCGGCGAGCGGAAAAGGCGTTTGCATCGTGAAGTTTGCGCGGGGTGGAAGGAGAACCTTCATGGCCTCCGCGCCTGCGTTGGTTTTCCCTTCGAGCGATTGCGCTTCGTATTGGGTTGCGGGCGTGGCCGAGGCCAATTGGAACACGGATTCCTTCGAGCGGCTGCTTAACGCGCCTTTCGAACCGATGAACCACTAAACCGCTCTCAACCGGCGGAGGCGCTCCGGCGTCTCCGCTTTTTCCGCTTATCCGGCGCTGTCAGACCGCCCGAGCCGGGTTTCGAACCGGGAAGCGGACCACCGGACGGGGCGAGGGAGGGATTCCAGCACAAAGCAGCACACAGCGCTCAAAAGAGTTGGCTTTCGTAAGACGAAATTTTTCGTGGTTAAGTCCGGGAAGCCCGACGAATAAAAACCGCGATCACGGGGGGTAAGGGTGCGTTTAAGCCTTAACTTCAGAAATCTGGATTGTTGTTTTAAGTATTAATTATTACACCCCCACCCCCGTAAAGGTCGGTTTTTATTCAACGGCGGGAACCAACCCCGAAAGGCCGATCCCCGCCATCCGTCCCCTGGGAGGAGAGGAGGAAGTTCAATCCGGAAAAGCCAAAAGGGTAATTCGATCCTTTGGCTTTTCCGGTTCTTCCGGAAGCTGGCATTCAAGCACGGTACCGAAACCGGCTTCATTCAGAAGACGAAAAAGCGAAGAACGCGTAGGCCAAAAACTGAAAGCGTTGTCGATCGAATTCGAAAGTCGTGCACGCTTTTCATCTGCGGAATCGTTTCGTCCGTGTTCTTGATAATTCTTGCCTTCGTAGGTTTTGCCCTCGAGCCAAATTTGGGTTTCAGTAGAAAGCGAAATATGCGTATCGACGATAATCGCCCGACGACAGAATCCGCGAACGTTCCGCAATACTGAAAGTAAATCTGGCGCTTCTAAATGGTACAAAATTCCCAAGAGCAGAACGATATCGGCGCGTCCGTATTTCTCTTCGTCTATTTCGCGAATGTCGTCTTGGTAAAAACTTATTCCGGGAATTCCCAATTCTTTAGCGCGAAGACAGCCGACGCTCATTCGTTCAGATCGAACGTCGATCGCAAAAACTTTTGCACCGCGTTCGGCTGCGGCAATTCCGTAAGAACCTTCGCCGCAGGCTAAATCGAAAATCATCAATTGATCAAACGAACCGCCACCGACATTTTCGATCAACTTCAAGATTCGATTGAGTTTGAAAGCGTTGGTCATTACGGCGTTCCCGCTGGTCCGAAGGGACCGCTGCTCAAATTATTAAGGAGGCGTTCTTCAATTCCAGGTTGCTCCGCCACGGGATTCTGAAGCTCGTACATTTTCAAAGCTTCTTGCATTTTGATAAACTGCATCAAAGATTGCTGCACCATTTGCATTCCGGCCATCATAGCAGACGCCGTATCCATTCCTTGAATTCCGGCGGTCATGTCAATTCCGGAACCGTCGGCGTTCACCACTTTAAGCGCCTTCTGCGCTTCGGCAACTTTTGATCCGGAGCCGGACGCTTTCGACAAGAAAATTAAATTCCCAGTTACCGGATCGTACTGCGCTGTTTTGCTGGTAACGCAGCCAGCAAGCGCAATCGCGAGAACAAAAATAATCAACCGTTTCATTTCATCGCCTCCTGTCGTAAAACAACTTCCTCCCGGACCGTTTCATAATCCGGTTTAGGAATCTCCCGCGCAGCCGGAACGGCCATGCGCATCATGTCAATCATGTAATCTTGTTTAACGTTAATCTCAACAACCTCGAGTTCGACTTCGTGAATCGAAGTTTGGTTATCTTCGATCGCCGAATCAAGCGCAGCTTTGTCCGCTTTGTACCAACCGTACCCTGCGATAAAAATTGGAATCGCCGCAACCACGAGTGCGACGAACCAACCTGGAAGTCCGCTTTTCATTGAGTTTCTCCTTCTAGTTTTCCGAGGCGCAGCCCCAGTTGGAACAATTCGTTTTCCAAATATTCAATACGCCGCTCGTGGTTCTTTCGTGTCCAATTCATTTCCTGAAGACGATCCATGCTCAACAAAACGCCTTCGACATATTCACCACCATCGTAAACTTCTGTCGTGCTTGCCCAAGGCACCTGCAGTCTATCGTCGTGCGCAAAAATAATTTCACCAAAACCGAAGCCAACCAGCACGCACACTGGAACGAACAGCGAAAAGGCAAGCGCTCGAATTAGGATCATAATTCCACTCCTTTTCTTTTTCCTCAAAGTTCTGGCGAATGCCGTGCGAGAACTTCCATACGTTTCGGATTTTCCTGGCACCAGCGATTCAAATCAGCCGGCGACGGATTGAACAAATTGCATTCCGGTTCTGCGAGTTTGAGAATTTCCACAGCGTTCTGGGAACAGAATCGCCGGGTCGGGCTGGAGATCCAGGGAGCACGAAAGCGCTGCCCTATGATCCCCAGGAAGTTGTAGAATCGTTTACGCCTAGGCAGGGCGAGCCGTTGATGAATTGCTTTCAGCAGGGCGAGACGATCTTCGTTTGTCCAAGCGGGATTGTACCAGAATTTCAAACGATGATTTCCCTGCAGATATTCTTTGATAGCCTTTTCTTTGTAGAACAAATCCTGCGAAGCAACTCGGCCGTCCGCGATTAACCACATCGCGTGATTGTAGAAGCCGTGCGTGTGCGCTTTGATTCGCCAAGAGAGATAAGAAAACATATTGTCCGAAAGAACCAAAATCGGCAGAGGTTCTTTAAGATCGTAAACTTGAAGTCGAGAAAGCATTCGGGTCATAACGTAGCCTCCTTTAATCTGCGGCGAACTTCTTCCATGTCAACCAGTTTTCCAGGGCACGATTTGCGCGGATCTTTTTCGCGATGTCCGAGAATCTTGGTGTGCGGAATTCCGTATTCTTTCATCAAACGCGGAATATGAAACATGGTCGCTTCCCACTGTTCCGCGGTCCAAGGTTTGTAATCGCCGTGTCCGCTGTAACAAATACCGAGCGTCTTCGAATTGAAATTCGCGACGTGCGCTCCGCGCTCGAAAAGGCAGCGCCCTCCTTCGATCAAACCGCTCCAACGATAAACGAAGTGATAGCCGATCGGCGGAACCATTTCTTCTTTATTGCCCCAGCCGTTTTGTTCGTGCCACCAATTTATATCCTCGCTTGAGCAATCTCCTGGGACGTGAACGCCTCCAATTTTTGGCGCGAACGCGGCAGTGTGAAGAACGATCCAATTTATTTTTCGCATTCTTTAATCCTCGGCATCGCCGTTGTAACGCCAAACTGCGTTCGTGTCCAAACCGTTCGCATCGCTTCTGGTTCCATAAGTTTCTACAGGGTAAGTGTCCCAGTACCAATAGCAGTACTTCTCGAAATCGTAAAGTTCTGGCAAGCCTTTGGTGCAGGCGGTAAAGTTAAAATGGGAAACGAAATAATACGTACCGATCATTGCGGAAGCAATGTCTCCGGTTTGCTCTTCCCAAGAATCGGGAAAATCGTGAGAGCCAGCTCCGCTGGTAACGGAAATTGTATTCGAATTTTTCGACTTCCACAAAGTACCACCGGGTTCAAAATCGCCCTGCATGTTGCCCCAATCGGCAGCGCTTGCTTCTCGAAAGTACCAAGTGAAAGGAGTTCCAGCTTCGTCGCCGTCGTCCGGATACGCAACACGAGATTGGGTTACCAAACCATAATTGAGTCCGAAGTAGTCGATATCAACATCGGTCAAAACTTCAGGAACTTCAACTTTCACCATTTTAAGATCGCGAATTACATAGCATTTGTTTCGATGATTCGGTTCGTTAAGCGTCCACCAGGTAACTGCGTACGATCCTCCTTCATTCTCGCCAAAATAAAAATCGGGCTGGGAGCCCGACGTGCCTACGCCGGTTGGCTCGGACGGCATTGTGGCTGCGGGAATATATTTGTACGGACCGCCGTCGTAATCCGCACACGGCTGGTCGTCTTCGTCATCGATCCAATATTCTCTCTGCGTTCCGAAGCGAATATTTACACGATAGTACGCATACTGCAAACCGTCGTACAAATCGCGCAAACGATTGATATACCAGAGCCAATCGCCGGGTTTCGTAATGTCTTTTCCACCATTGTCTAGGCCTCCCTCGCCCGCGTGCCCGACGCCGGAATATTTCGTTCCATCTGAATCTGTGTAATGGCAGAGAGCCGGTGCGAATGCTGTAAGATCCCAACAAGAATAATTGTCGCGAGAATCGTCAACGAGCGCTTGAGCGGCTGTCATTATTTCAGAGAGAATATCTGAAATATTGACTTTCAGATCGTTGTTCGTTTCCAGAATACTTCCGTCTGCCGGATCTTCACCCAACTCGTAACCGAAATCTATTAGATCTCGAAGAATAAAAGCTTCGCGATTATTGTGCGCACGAACCAATTGCGCCAACACATCAGCGCAATCTCCGAAGGCCATTTTCGGAGTTGTGTCGATGTTTATCCAGGAGATAGCCATTATGCTGTAAACCTCAGCAGCGGTTCCCAATCGGAGGAAACCCTGCCCCAATATTGTTGGTCGGAGGTGGTATAGCCCAGCGCAGGCGCAGACGGAGTAGGTAGCGCAGCTTTGTTCGCTGCCACGTGAATCGTAAATGGAGACAGGGCGTTCTCCAAAGTTGTTACCGCAGTTGGAGAACCAACGAGAAAATCGGCAAGCGATTCTGGAGTGAAGTCGCTCAAGGCATAATCGTTTTGGCGTTCGAACATGTCAACCAAAAAAGATTCGAAAGTTTCGTGCGGTTCCATTTCTTGCGTTTCGGTTGGCTCGTCTCCCGGAGAAGCTTCAACATCTACTTCGTCCAAAACCCAAGACGGGTCAACCACTTGGCACTGGATCTGCATTGGATCTGCAAGGTCTCTTCCGATTTTGGAAATGCGCGTATTGAAAAGTAAATTGAATTGCTCAACCAAAACTTTGCGCCGATCTCCAACTTGAAATGATTCGTGTTGAAAGTCCATGAAGCCTTCGGCTTGGCTCAAATCGATAACACCGATTTTGTATTCTTTTTTAACTTCGCTTAACGATGCGATCATTTGATCGCCCAGTGCTCCGAGTTCTGTTTCGGTTTCGATATTCGAAGCAACCCGCGAAGTTTGGATTGTACCATAACTTCCCAGATTGGTCTTGGTAACACTAACCCTTTCGGTGCCTACTCCTTTTCCATAAAGGATTAATTTGGTGCGCAGATTATGATAATCTTTCTTTTCAGCGAAGTCTGTAAGATTTTTGTCAACCCGAATTTGGGGCCCAGCGCCAACAGAGCCTTCAGTTTTCCAGCGAAATTGACGATTGCCGTCAACGTAAAAGAAACCGCCAACTTGCTTTCGAAGTTCATGCAGAATCTGTAGAATGGAAGATGGCCCGCGAGAAATTTGCACCGACGTAGCCGCAACTCCGGTTACCGAACCGTAAGTAACTTTATCGAAATACGAAATTTGTTGCAGATCAAGAAGTGCGCTTACATGTTGCGAGACAGTTTTGGTTTCGGCGTAAGTTGTAATATCTTCGGCACCCAATTGCGCGAGCATATCGTACGCAGTAATCCCGAGAAGGATCATGCCGGATTTGTCCATTCGCCTTTCCACATTCAGAATACGAAAGCGTCCAAGCAATTGGCCTTCCCCATCGCGCAGATAAAGCAAATTGGGGAAATCGAGAAATAGCGAATGTTCATCGGCCCACGGATAAACCATTTGGAGCACGCTAGGCTTGTTGAGCTCCGTTGTCCACATCGCCTTAATCCAATTGCGAAGAATTGCTTTCAATCCGCCATTCTTGCCGTGCACTTCAAGATGGTAATATTCCCTTGGCGGGATAGTTTGTTCAATTGGAGCAGCAAGGCTAGTATCAAAAGCGAAAAGCTCTCGCCCGAAAAGTCCTCGCCCGAAGGATGTGCCCATTACTTAATTCTCCTTCTGCTGTTTCAAAGTACGGAGTTCGTTTTCCCTTTGCTGCAGCATATATTCCAAAGTAGTCAAACTCGTATTGCGGGGTGCAAGTCCGAATCCTTCGATTACGCTTTCCTTCAGCCAAAGAGAACGCTCTTCCACCACAGCAAGCCGACGAGTGTGTTCGAGAAGAATTTCCTTTTGCTGGAGATCCCATTCGCGCTGTTCCATCGCTTCGCGCTGCCAATTTATAAGAGCATCGGAAAGTTTTATTTGGAGCGCATTCCCTGTTGGACAATCGATTTCTGGAGGTAAACAATGTCGCGTTCGATTGGCTTGATAGTTCCGACTTGATTCGCTTTGATAATTGTTGCAGCGCCACCAATCGCAGTAACCACGACCGTTATGCAAACCGCAATCGCCGCAACAATCAAACCCCAATTCGGACGGGCGAGGTGTTTGATATCCTTGGAGATTTCTTCCATCCAGCCTTCAAGATTTCCGACAGCAGTTTCAACCCTCGAAAGTCTTGTTTCTGTAGTGCTTGTGGTCATTGAGATTCCAATGCGGTTACCCGTGCGTTAAGTTGTTGCATTCGATTCAGAAGTTGCATTAGCGCTCGGGAATTCACCATCACCATTTTACCAAGATCACGCCCCGGTTCCTGAATAGTAATTCGATCATACAGTTCCAACATCTTAGCCCGTGTCAAGTCATGAACGGCATCTAGCAAGGCATCTTTGCTCTCGAAGTCTGCGGGATCCGGTTCAACAATTGCCGCTCGTGCTCGTGCTTGCGCTACGCGCACACGAACAATCTCCGACGTTATTTTGTCTTGCGCCCTGGGCCTAGTTCGCGGGGCATTTATCGCGGCAGGCAAGGTGGCGTGGTCAACTTCCGCCCAGTCGCCCACCTGGCTTCCAGCCTCTTTCTTGATAGCGCCGAGAACAGCGAGCGCGTCTCCTTCAAAATGCGGCGACCTATCCGTTATCGTAAGCGCCGACATATTCCCGGTCACATAAATATCGTCCGAAAAAGTTACGATGTCCGTGGCGTCATCAATTGAAATGAGCCGAGTCGATCCGCCATATACCGCCCAATCTCCATCGGCCCAGCAGTTGATCTGGTAGTAGTCGTAGGGAGT
>Ga0114923_10002320_pt1 | contig 12905 bp, 14 predicted proteins | sample SumtaG_FD_89578 | JGI IMG/M metagenome (GOLD analysis project Ga0114923, IMG submission 89578) | Deep subsurface microbial communities from Indian Ocean to uncover new lineages of life (NeLLi) - Sumatra_00157 metaG | ecosystem: Environmental > Aquatic > Marine > Oceanic > Sediment | place: near... | reverse complement strand
TCATCAGGAAAACCGCAATTTTAGAGAGGTTGTCCAGGCTGTTTTCCACGGAAAAACTTACTTTGATCTTCCGGTTAGCCACATTCCACAACTCGATCATTACTTTTAAGCACTCTTCATACAATTTATGGCGTTCCTTTGGTAAAACTGCCCTTGTTCGGTGTACAATGGCAATGATGGTTAATAACAGGGGATTGACCGCCAACCGGCGAAGATTTTTGTAGTTTTCGTCTTTTATAATATTCATTAAATCTTCATATTGAGATTCTCCTTTTTCAACGGCCTGTTTCCTATCTTCCCGGCTAACTTTCCCGGCAACAGCCACTTCGATATTTTTGTACCAATTTTCCAGGAAGTGTTCGATATCGGCAATATCAAAATCCTGAACGGTAAAGATAGGGACGGCGTCATGGAACTTTAATCCTTTTGCCTCTTGTAAGCCTGAAAACCGGGAGGTAACCAGCAGGGTATTTTTGCGTATATTTTGATTTTGAATCCACTGGATCACTTCCTTGCGCAGTTCTTCATCCGCCACTTCATCCAGGCCGTCCAGCAGGAACACGATCTTGTTATCTTCAAATTGTTCATCGAAAAAGGTGGTAGAGATATTATCTTTTTTTAAACGGTCAACGGTTAACTCCCGGATATTTTTTGCTCGAAAGGTTTTGTCCGGCTCGCGGCCCAGGTCTTTTAAGGCAATAAAGATGGGAATAAGACCGGAGAATATGGGCTCTCGTTCGCCTTGGCAAGAACACTGTAAAGCGATCCATTTCATGAGGGTGGTTTTTCCACTGCCCGGCTGACCCAGGATGACCATTTTTAACGGTTCCCGCTCTTTTAGCGCCTTTTGATGCACCCGTTGGAACAGGGCAACAAAATCCTCATCGGCTTTTTCGGCTTTTCCTGCTTTTTCTTCATCCAGGTCTTTAAAATCCGCGATGGTCTGGTAATTTATCAGTCGAAAGGATTCTTTTGCCCGTAGTTTCACATAGATTTCTTCCAGTAACAGGGGTTTTTGCAGGATGGCATTAAGGCCGGTAAAATCCAGGTGTTTAAATTTTTGCCTGATATGGTCGCAGTAGATTTCCGCGTCGCTTTTTTCCCTTTTTTTGTTTTCTAAACTCTTAAGCTTTTCCTTTTGATCTTCTTTGGTATCTTTGGTCTGCTGGTATTCAAATACCTTTTTCTGCAATTTTTGATTTTTTATAAATTGCAGAAGGGCTAACAGGAGGCCCAAAACTCCAATGGCTAGAAATATAATATCTTTGGTTTCCATATCGATTCTATTATACCAGATTTATGCTTTTTTTGTAACTGCTCCCCTGTGTCCTCTGTGGCTAAAAAAATCTTTTTGGTTCCGAACTGTCCGGGTTGTGTCCAGGCAAATATTTCGCTGTGCGCGGTATGCTATGCGTTTGGCGCGATCTCCTTCTCGTATACCGATTCAAATTTCTCTTGCATCAGGTCTATCAAATCCCGCTGCATGAAAAAATACATATCGGGTATATCCAAAGAAAGGATTTTTTTTTTCGCATAAATACGGGGATAATCTTTTTTGATCGACTTTTCATGCATCTCCTCCATTACCACCACATAATCCGCCCACTCCAATAACTTCGAATCCACATGCACCGGTGCCTCATCGGCCATGCCGGCAGACTTTACTATAAACCGCTCATCATCCTTATACAACTCCTCGGCGGTTTTGCTGCGCATCTGGTTTAATGTACAAACAAACAAAATTTTTATTTTTAATTTATCTTTCATTTTTCACTCACCAATCCCCGGATTCCGGTCAGTAAAAAAATCCTGCCGCTGCCGGGGGAAACGTTTTCTTAAATTTTAAGTCTAAAATATAACATACTGGAATTTTTTTTAAAAGCCCACGGCGTGGAATATTTAAAATTGCCCCGCGGCGCGGGGGGCCTATATGCGGAGGCTCTGCTGGAAGACGCTGGCTCTGCTTGTTCCCATTGAAAAAATGGAAATTCCTATGCAATTGAAATACCGGGCGTACCGGTCCAATTATATCGTTATAATGGAATCATTTTGAAAAGCGGAACAGGCAAGCCTGTTCCCTACACAATCAAAAATATAGTGGGTTAATACTTAAAAACAATATCCAGGTGACAGAGGGTGATCTCATCTTCATTGGTGATTTCATGCTTAACGCCGGTAGCGAGCTTCTCTCCGTTTAAAAACGTTCCGTTTACAGCACCCGGCTCTTCCGACACATAAAACTTTTCATCGATAAAGGCTATCTTCGCATGTTTCCTGGAAATATACTTTTCTTCATCCTCTTTGGTCAGGTCGACATCCGGGATGAAACCGGTGGTATAATCCCTGCGGCCCAGGAAAGTACGCTTTTTTGTCAATTGCACAACCCGGTTGGACCGCTTAATGATAAGATACGCTTTAACATTGGGATCAATTTTCTCAGAGGTTTTTTCATCATCGGCCAATTCAATTTTCACGGGTTTACCATCCGGGCCTGTTACCGGCGCCCTTAAACCCATCAAGTTTTCAAATATCTTCATATCTTTCTCAGCCAGCTTCTTCAATATTTTTAAAGAGATGGCGGTGTTCTGATTCATCATATCCATAAGCGATGAATAGGGTATTTTGATGACGTCGGAATCTTCAACCACTTCAACGGTATAAGCGGCACTTTGACCATTATTTAAAGATTCCTCCCCGAAAAAATCACCTTTTGTCAGAGATATTAAGACCAATTCATTATTTTGATCGTCATTATGTTTTAATTGAACTTTGCCTTTGTTGATAATGAAAAAATGCTCTTGTTCTTCACCTTGCATGCATATGATGTCGCTCTTTTTGTAATGCGTAATAAATTTTTTAAAGCCGTCTATTTTCTCACTCATTTTATCTTACTCGATTTTATATGATATATAAGAAGAATCAATTTGTCAATAGTTGAAAAATCTTTACCTTTTTTTTTGACTACTTTTTTGTCGATAGCATACGAACCAACCGGACGGGCTTAAGGCCGTTCCGTCCGGTCAACACCAAATGAGCACCTGCAGGATGGGCTAATGAGCAACCAACAAACATATGCGCCCATCCTGGGCCTCCGGCGGCCAAAAACCTTTTTGTAAAAAGGTTTCGTTATAGCCGACTTCCAAAAACTTTTGATTATTGTAGACTGCCGCGCCGCGGCCCCTCCGGGCCCGGTATCTTTTACCTAAAACTTGACCGAAGCGTCGGCTTAATTTATAATAACCTGAAATGATCGACAAAAAAATAAAAAAAAAACTGGAAAAATGCCTGGGTAAAGAAAAAGTATTCAGCGAAAAAGAATATCTCATTACCTATTCCTACGATGCCAGCGGTAATGAATACCTGCCGGACCTGGTGGTGTTCCCCGAAAGTGAAAAAGATATTGAAAATATCCTTAAGACAGCTTACCAATATAAAATTCCCATTACCCCAAGAGGAGCAGGAGTGGGTTTTACCGGCGGTTCGATTCCCCTTAAAGGCGGAATCGCCATCGTATTTACAAAGATGAATAGGATTTTAGCCATCGATGCGGAAAATTTCTTTGCCGAAGTGGAACCGGGTGTAGTGACTTACCAACTTCAACAAGAGGTAGAAAAAAAAAGGCTCTTTTACCCCCCTGACCCGGCCAGTCTAAAAACCTCCTCCATCGGCGGAAATGTGGCGGAAAATGCCGGGGGACTGCGATGCTTTAAGTACGGGGTGACCGGTAATTATGTGCTGGGACTGGAGGCCTTTTTAATAAACGGGGAAAAAATCAAAACCGGGTCCCACGTGATCAAAAATGTAGCCGGCTACGATATCAAATCCCTGCTGATCGGCTCCGAAGGAACCCTGGCTGTTGTCTCGAAAATCATCTTAAAACTGATCCCATTACCCCAATACCGGCGGTTATTCCGGGTTGATTTTCACTCCATGAAAAAAGGGGCGGAATTTATTAATAGGATAATAAAAGCAAATATAGCCCCATCACTCCTGGAGTTTATGGACAAAAGTTCGATTTCAGCGGTTTACGACTATCTAAAACTTCCCCTGGATGAAAAACTCAATGCGTCGGTGCTTATTGAAATCGACGGCAATCAAAACGATGTAGAAGAAAGAAAAAAAAAGTTCCTGCAACTGGTAAACGAAAAAGATTCCGATGCGCTGGCTTACCAATCAGCAGAGACCGAAGCGGAACAGGAAGAACTCTGGGGTGTCCGGCGAAACATCTCACCGGCGATTTCAAAATTAAAACCTAAAAAAATCAACGAAGATATCGTGGTGCCTACGGGCAAAATTCCCGATACCGTGGAATTTATCAACAGTCTGGCTGAGGAATACGATTTAAAAATCATCCTGTTCGGTCATTTCGGCGACGGCAATATTCATACCAATTTAATGGTCGATCCCGATGATACGGAAGAAATGAAACGAGTGGATATTGTGCTGGATAAAATCTTCCGTTACGTGGTTTCTGCAAAAGGTTCCATAACCGGCGAACACGGTGTCGGGATTTCCAAAAAGCCCTTTATGAAGTACCAGTTTAAAGAGAGCGAGATGGAATTGTTCAAGAATATAAAAAAGGCCTTTGACCCGGAAAATCTTTTAAATCCCGGGAAGATTTTCTAACCCCGCAGCGCGGGGGGCCTATTTAGGCCATCATTTCCCGGTTAATTGGCTTATTAATTCTTTAAATTGCGGGTACTGAGCGATTAATTCTTTTCCACTGCCGGATTGGTAATCGGAGTATTCAAAGCCCGGAGAGACAGTGGTTCCCATGAGGGAAAAGCCAAACTTTCCCCCGGGAATTATTCGTGCCCCCTGCCATATGCCGGCAGGTATAAGCACCTGGGGACGCATTCCTTTTTCCAAATCAATGCCTAAAAAGATTCGCTTCCCGCTGCCGTCCGGGTAGAGATGCAGCATTTCAACGGGATCACCCAGGTAAAAATGGAAAATTTCATCCACGGTTAACCGGTGCAGCTCGGAAAAGGTATCCGCTGTCAACATATAATAGATGGCTGTACTAAAGAAACGTTGCCCCCTGCGGGGATCGGTTATGATCTCTCCTGATCTGTAGGTTTCGGCAAAGTATCCCCCTTCCCGGTGCTTTTTCAACTTTAATGCGTTTATGATCTCTTCTGCTGTAATCAATTTTAATTCCTTTTTTTTAGCCACAGACTTTCACAGACGGGACACAGACGTTTAACTGTCTACTGCCTACTGTCCACTGTCTATACTTCTTCATAGCGGAAGCAGTCGGTGGTATGGTCGTTTACCATGCCGGTGGCTTGCATGTGGGCATAAATAATCGTAGAACCGACAAATTTGAATCCTCTTTTTTTTAAGTCTTTACTTACGGTATCTGAAAGGGGCGTTTTAGCAGGGATTTCCTTTAACGTCTTCCATCGATTAACAAGGGGTTTCCCATTGACAAATTTCCATATGTAGGCGTCGAAGGAACCGTATTCCGCCTGGATTTCCAGGAAGGCTTTTGCGTTGCTGACTGCTGCTTCGATTTTCCTGCGATTCCGGACAATGCCGCTGTCTTGCATAAGTTCTTCGATTTTTTGTTCATCGTAAGCGGCGACTTTCTCAGGGTCGAAGTTATCGAAAGCTTTCCTGTAATTTTCTCTTTTCCTGAGAATAGTCAGCCAGCTCAGCCCGGCCTGGGCTCCTTCCAGGATCAGGAATTCAAACAGGAGACGGTCGTTATGAACCGGTACGCCCCACTCTTCATCATGGTATTTTACATAAAGCGGGTTATCCTGCGGCACCCACTGACATCGTTTTTTCGTATTCATTTATTTCCCCTTATTCAACTTTGACAGGAATTTTAAATCCTCGAGATCTTTGTTTCGATTTACACTTTCTTTATTTTTGATTAAATGTTCTAAAGAGATAAAATATACAGGATATTCTTCATTATCGATTGTAATTTTTTCCACCAAGCGATTCTCCCATACTTCCTCAAATTTTACGGCTTCTATTGTGGTTATTAGATCGATTCTATTAGGAGGTACGCCGAATTGAACAACTATATTTTCACCGATTAATTCTTCTTCTTTCTTTATACCCGGGATTATACCTCTCCAGAATTCCTTTAATATCGAGAACATCTTTGCTGCATTTTCGGCCGACGATTCATAAAAGAAATCGATATCGCCCGTAAGCCTTACAGAGCCATAGTAAATAACCGCTACTCCACCTATTATAACATAGCGTACATCATATTTTGCCAGCAGTTTTAAGAAATCCCTTACATCAGTGGAAAAGTACGAGCGTTTCATCTATCTATATTATAAAATTCTCTAACATCCGGTTGGTCTTTGCCAAATACCCGTTCTATTAACTCTTTGGCTGCTGCCAATCTTTCGTCCGGGGTCATGGATAGAGTCTGCTCGATGTCCCACTGCTCGGCTTCTTCAAAACTCTTTGCTATGTGAACAATTCTTTCCATATCCCTATTTTACCATATTACCGTTCTTTATTCCATCCCATTTCCAATATTTTCTCGGCGATTTCAAGATCGATAGGATAGGTGATTTTGATATTTAACGGACTGCCCTCCACCACGAAAATTGGGGCCAATTGGAATTCTAGAATGAGAGAACAGTCATCGCCGGCATTAGTAATACCTTTTTCCAGGGCCAATCCATGGGCCTTTTGCATCAATTCCAATTTAAACGCCTGGGGAGTCTGCACCCGTCTCAAGTTCTTTCTATCGGGTATTTTTTTTATACAGTTATTATCATCGATTTCGATAATAGTGTCCGGCGAAGGGACAGCCAGGTTGACGGCCGAATAGGTTTTAAGTTGATCCAGCAGTTCATCGATGATTCTTTTGGAAACAAAGGGCCTGGCAGCGTCGTGGATAAGTACATTTTCGTAATCCCCGGGGTCTGCGGCTGTAACACCGATTCGTGACGACTCCTGCCGTGTTTCACCCCCTTTTAAAACGTTTACTACTTTTTTATACCTGCTGTTTTGGATGATTTCTCTTGTTTTGCCATAAAACTCACCATTGGTAACGACGAAGATATGATGGATACCGGGATGATTTTCAAACCTATCGATGGTATGCCGGAGGATGGTTTTCCCGGCAAGCGTTAAAAATTGTTTGGGAATTTGGTTATCGATGCGGCTGCCGCTGCCTCCGGCCAGTATGATTGCTAAGTTCTTTTTCATTATCTGATTATATTACAACTAGTGCTCAATTGGCAAGAGGAAAAAGGGTGACTCCAAGTCTTGACCCTTGCAGGTAAATATTGTATAACTAAAGATGGAACGTTTTAATGATAATAATTTTTGTTTTGTCTGCGGAAGCCAAAATGTCCACGGTTTAAAATTAAACTTCCGGTACGATGAAGAAACCGATGAGATCGTTTCCGATACTGTTTTTGCCGATCATTTCCAGGGATGGGCGGGGGTATTGCACGGCGGCCTGATTTCTACCGTATTGGATGAAGTCATGATCAAAGCCGCAGCCCACAAAGGGTTTAAATGTGTCACCGCGGAACTGAATATCAGGTTTAAAAAACCGGCACTTCTTAAAAAAAAATTTACCATTAGAGGAAAAATCAAAGAAGCCCGGAAACGGATCATTTTTGCCGAAAGCCGATTGGTGGATTCGGACAACACCACGATTGCTGCTGCCAATGGAAAATTTATCACCATTTCTTAATTCATCGTTTTTGATGGAACCTCGAATAAAAAATGAAACAGGTAACCTTCAAAATTAAATCGTTGTTGAAATTCAAGCTGGATATGGTGGAATATCCCGATCTGACGTCCCCTAAAAAATGGATACAAAAAGGCATCGATATTTTAAAAAAGAACGCCCCGAAAGTACTGAACTATTTATCAAAACAAAAGGTCCTGGCCCAATTAAAAGAGTGTAAAGTCATCATTAAGACAAAAAGAAAGACCAAAGAAAAGCGTATCAAAATAGTTTTTAAATTATGGATCCAGAAAGAGAAGATGAAGCGGTTGATCCTGGTGATAATCGAATTCCTTATCCTTCCGTTTACGCCAATTTTGGCATTGCTTCCCGGTCCCAACGTATTCTTTTACGTTCCCGCGCTGCTTTTATACTATCACCTGACTTCTTATTTGGGTCTGCGAAAAATCGATGTGGATGACCTGGATATCGAGATACGGCGTGAGTGACCAGTGGGGCAGTGGGTCAGTGAGTCAGTGAGTCAGTAAATCTGTCAAGGGGTTTGACATTTTGGGAATTTAATTTTATTATTGCAAGATGAATAGAAAAAATATCACTGTCGGTTTTTTATTAATTACCTTTCAGCTTGCCATCTATTCCGGCCTTTTTCCCTGCACCATGATCCTGGCGGGGAAGGAATCCACAGCAGATGGTTCTGTTCTGTTGGCTCACAATAATGACTTGCCGGGAAACATTGCCTCGATGATACAAATTGTACCGGCAAAGCAGCATCCTGCCGGGGGGATGATTGCTTTCAAAACCGGTCTGCAAATCCCCCAAGCTGCACAGACATATCGTATGTTGGTCATGAACTGCTTTTACGGCTATGCCGAAGGAGACGCAAAGGCGATAAATGAATACCAGGCAGCCATTGCCGGGGGTACTTCTTTAAAAGACGACCGAAATGACAAAGCCCGGGAAGCCGACCCACTAATAAAAAACGGTGTCAGCGGTTATACCCGGTACATCGCCCTTCAGCGGTCTAAAACCGCCAGGGAATGTGTTGAGATCATCGGCAAAATGTATTCCAGGTATGGCATTGCGTATCCCAGCGGCGTCGGGGTCGCTGACCCCAATGAAGTATGGTACATCGAAGCAGGCGGCGGTAAATGCTGGGCGGCTCAGAGGGTGCCTGATAACAGTTACCTGGTGGTGGCCAATGGTTTTCGTATCGGGGATATCGACTTTAATGATAAAAAAAATTTCATCTATCCCCCCTATTTAAAATCCTACGCCATCAGGAAAGGCCTCTGGAAACCGGGTAAAAACACTTTTAATTTTGCCCGAATATTCGGCAGGAAAACGATAAATGAACATAATTATTATAATGCTCGGCGGGTTTGGCGGGCCCAAAGGCTTTTAACACCCTCGGTGAAACAGGCCCCGGACGCTTTAACTCATCCCTTTACCCTCAAACCGGATGAAAAGATTACCATTCCTCGCTTAATCGCAGTATTAAGAGACTATTACCAGGGAACCCCTTTTGATATTTCCAGGCAAACAGCCACGGCATCAAGGCCGGGTGAGAGGGCCATCGCTGTATTTAACACGGTACATACCGATGTGATCCAGTTAAGAAACGGTTTGCCGCCGGAAATCGGGGCGGTCATGTGGGGAGGGGTAAGTGCTTCGTTAACCACTCCTTATATTCCCTACTATTTCGGGATAAAAGAAATCCCTACCCCTTACAAAATTGCCGGGCCCCGGTTTGATAATCGATCTGCTTTCTGGAATTTCCGGATGTTGACCATCCTGCTGGAATCCCGGTTTTCACCGTTAATAAAAGAGATCGTACCGGTCTGGCAAAATCTTGAAACCCGGTTGTTTGCAATGCAGGCAGCAGTAGAAAAGAGCGCATTGGAATTGTATAAAAAGGATAAAGAGCAGGCAAAGGATTTTCTTACCTTTTATTCCAATGGCCTTTCTCTCAAAGCCCTGGAAATGGCAAAAGAATTAAAGGTAAAATTAGAAACAAAACGGGCCAGTGATGGAATTTAAGATATTATCTCCCATTAAAAACATCTTCCGTTAAAAATTTTGACAGTAGTTGACAGTAGATTTGGGATTGACAAATAAATTGATTTATATTATATAATGTTAGTAGATGAGGTAAAAAATGGTACCTGTAGAAGTTAAAATTAAAAGGCTTCCTAAGAACTTAAAAAAGGAAGTGGAAGATTTTGTAGATTTTCTTTTAGAAAAAAAGTACAAAAGACGCTCAAGAAAACCCAAACTGGATTGGATTGGCGGATTGAAAGAGTTCAAGTGCCAGTATACCGCCCTGGAATTGCAAATGAAAGCCAATGAGTGGATTGCAAAAAGATTTAATTTAGACTTTGATGATGCCTATCAATACTCAGCAGCTAAAAACCGGGACTTACAACTGGTAAGCTTTGATAAAGACTTCAATGACACAGATATAAATAGAAAAGAGCCGCATGAAATCGAAAATTAAGCGATTTACAATGTGGCTGTAATCAGACTTTCCTTGTCAATAAAACTCGATCAAACTTTTCCCCTTTTTTATATCCCTTAAAACTGCTATAATTAAAAATTAAATTGTGGCCCACCGGGGCTAAAGGAGGAACAATGTCATACAAAGGAATATCGGATTTCAGGAGCGATACGGTAACACGACCCACCGAAGAGATGCGCAAAGCCATGTACGAGGCTGAAGTGGGAGACGATGTGCATGGGGATGACCCAACGGTAAACAAACTGGAAGAGCTGGCTGCTGAAAAAGTAGGAAAAGAAGCAGCCCTTTTTGTGCCTTCAGGAACCATGGGCAATACCATTGCCATGGTGGTGGGTGCCGGAGAAGGCAAAGAGGTACTGCTGGAAGAAAAATCGCATATTATGCTCTTTGAGTGCGGGAATATTTCCCGGGTTGCCCGCAGTGTACCCCGAACCCTGCCGTCGGACAGGGGAAAAATCCCCCTGGACTTAATCGAAAAAAATATACATACCAGCCTCAGGGAACATATCACCGAAACAAAAGCCATCGCCCTGGAAAATACCCACAACGTCTGGGGTGGTGCTATTTTAGACCTGGACTATATAAAACGTGCGGCGGCCCTTGCTAAAAAATACCATCTCTATTTACACCTTGACGGGGCACGGGTATTTAACGCATCGACAGCATTAAAAATAGACGTTAAAGACATTTCAAAACATTTCGACTCCATGATGTTCTGTTTGTCCAAAGGGCTCTCAGCTCCTGTGGGCTCGATTCTTACCGGGACAAAAGAGTTTATCAAAGAAGCCCGCTATGTTCGCAAGTATCTTGGCGGCGGTATGCGACAGGTGGGTATAATTGCAGCAGCCGGGATCGTTGCCATCGAGACCATGATCGACCGGTTAACAGAAGACCACCGCAGGGCTAAACAACTGGCGGAAAAGATCGCAGATATTGAAGCGATCGACGTTAATCCCAAAGAAATAGAAACCAATATGGTAATGGTCAAACTAAAGACCATGGATTCCGACACTTTCCTTGAAAAACTGGCAGCCCAAAAGGTACTGGCTCTCCCCTTAAATGAATCAACGGTACGAATTGTGACTCATAAAGACATCGATGACAACGATGTAGACCGGGCAGCCAACGTTATACGTCGGCAATTTTAAGGTGCAGTTAAAACCAAAACAAAAAACCATGAAGGGCACGAAGGGGGGGGCGGCACAGTGCCTCCCTTTTCCTCTTCGTGCGCTTCATGTTTCACGTACTCCATTGTTGTTTAAACCATAAGTAATCAAATTTACATCGTTTAATCGCTCTCAAATAGCATCGCGGTGACGTCTTCAATTATGGGCTTTAATTCATCCGGGGTATCGGTAGTAGAATTGGTATTGAGCAGTAAAATAATGGTCACGTTTTCGTCCACCAGTCGTGAAATATGGCTGTGAAATCCAACATAGGAACCCCAGTGCCAGACTTGCTTGTACGTTTCCCCGTTGACTTCCAGGTCATCGATCCACCATCCGTACCCGTAATTTCCGAGACCCGGAGTAAACATTCTTTCCAGTGTTTCCGCGGACACCAATTTTTCCGTATACAATGCCTGGTCCCATTTATACAAATCCAGCACCGTCGACTGCATCGCACCTGCTGTATAAGGAATGGTGGGGTGAAGGTAAAACGCCCTGACCGGGGGATCGGTGGTGATATCAAAGTAACCGATGGATTTCTTACCGGCGAAATCTTCTTCATAAGGATCATAGCTGGTGTGTCTCATTTTCAAAGGCCTAAGAATATTGGTCTTTATAAAATCCCTGAAACTCATCCCCGATACTCGCTCGATAATAATACCCAATGTAATGTAGTTGGAATTAGAATATTGGAATTGGGCGCCGGCTTCAAACTGGAAGGGCTCATACATATAATACTGGAGCAGATCATCCGGGTTATGGAACAGCTCTATATTGTTCCATATTTCAGGATTAGCGAGATATTCAAAAAGCCCGGCAGAATGACTTAACAATTGATGCAGCGTGATCCGGTCACCGTTGGGAAACTCGGGAATGTAATCGGCAATGGTGTCGTTAACACTCAAAAGCCCCCTCTCTTCCAGCATCATGATGGACATGGACGCGAATGCCTTGGAAAACGATGCAATGGCGTGAACTGTCCTTGGCTTGTTACGCTTGCTCTCTTCATAATCGGCCATTCCATAACCTTTCTTTAAGAGAATTTTCCCTTCCCTGGCTACAAGAACCGAGCCGCTGAAAATTTCTTCTTCTGCCAATTGATTGAAATAAGCTCGAAGTTTTTGCTTTGCGTGGTCACCTTTGCTCCCTTGAATCTCTCCCGGTCCGGCAGCAAACGTAAACGCGGTTAAGCCCCAAATAGCCAACAAACACACAAACATTCTCAAACTAACTTTTTTCATTTTTTCCTCCCATAAATTTTTTTTTGATCTAACAAATTTAGACCGAATAGAGTAAGCAATTTTCTTGCCAATTTTGAGAAAAAATGTAGAGATCATTTATTGATAAGGTTATTGGTATTTTGTCCGGATTTTGCAGATTTTAATTCTTTACAAAAAATGTCCACTTCTTACGGTCTTTGTGTACATTTATTTGAAAAGAATTTCCCTCAAAATGTTTTATATCAACGCTTTCCATGAATTTACCAAAAAGTGTCAACCCTATTGACACTCTGTCTACCCAATCGCGGAAACTGCGACTGAAT
>Ga0114923_10002318_pt1 | contig 12917 bp, 12 predicted proteins | sample SumtaG_FD_89578 | JGI IMG/M metagenome (GOLD analysis project Ga0114923, IMG submission 89578) | Deep subsurface microbial communities from Indian Ocean to uncover new lineages of life (NeLLi) - Sumatra_00157 metaG | ecosystem: Environmental > Aquatic > Marine > Oceanic > Sediment | place: near... | reverse complement strand
CTCCTCATACGCACGCGCAATCCGGACAGTCCCACGACCACGGCCACGACCGCGGCCACGACCACGGCCACGACCACGGCCACCATCATGCCCCGGGGGAGGTGACGGCCGACAACGCGCGCCGGGTGCTGTTGGCGCTGCTGCTGACCGGCGGGTTCATGCTGGTCGAGGTGGTCGGCGGCCTGTTGACCGGCTCCCTGGCGTTGCTTGCCGACGCCGGCCACATGCTGACCGACACGGCCGCCCTGGCCTTCGCCTGGATGGCCTTCCGGGTCGCCCGGCGCCCCAACGACGCGCGCCGCACTTATGGCTATCATCGCTTCCAGGTGCTGGCCGCCTTCGTGAACGGAGTCACGCTGGTCGCCGTGGTCGGCTGGATCGTGATCGAGGCGGTGCGCCGCATCTTCGCGCCGGTCGAGGTGCTCGCCGGGCCCATGCTGGCGATCGCGGCGATCGGCCTGCTGGTCAACCTGACCGCCCTGTGGATCCTCAGGGGCGGCGACCGGGCCAACCTCAATCTCGAGGGTGCCGCCGTCCACGTGCTGGGCGACCTCTTGGGCTCCGCCGCGGCGATCCTGGCCGCCGCGATCATACTCTGGACCGGCTGGATGCCGATCGACCCGCTGCTTTCGGTCCTGGTCGCCCTGCTGGTGCTGCGCAGCGCCTGGTTTATCGTGCGGCGCTCGTCGCACATCCTGCTGGAGGGCGCGCCGGACTGGCTCGACGTCGAGGCCTTGCGCCGCGATCTGGTGGCGGCCGTCCCTCAAGTGGACGATATCCACCACGTTCACGCCTGGATGCTAACCGACGAGCGGCCGCTCATGACCCTGCACGCAACGGTCAATCCCGGCGCCGACAGTCATGCGGCGCTGCTGGCGATTCGCGGGTTCCTGGAGCAGCACTACGGCGTCGGCCACGCGACGATCCAGATCGAACCCAAGGTTTGTGCCGACGGGGGCTGCGCGGACGGAGATTCCGACGCCTAGCGACCCGCGGTCCGACGCCGCAGCAGATTGCGCTCCACAGACTCCAGATGCCGTCGCATGGCCTGGGCGGCCCGGTCCATATCGCGCTCTGCGATGGCCTCGACCAGGGCCTCGTGCTCGGCGAAGCTGTGATGGTCGGGGTCGGGCCGCGGCTTGTTGTGCCGCAGCCGGCCCCAGGCGACCGCCCGGCGCACCGAATTGAGCGTGTCGAAAAGCGCGAGCAGCAACTTGTTCTGAGTCGATTCGGCGATCACCCGGTGCAGCCGGTTGTCCCAACTTTCGTATTGCCGCCAGGTGTCCGCCGCGCGGCTCTTGGCCATGCAAAGGCGCATCTCCTCGATATCCCGGCCGGTCGCATTGAGCGCCGCCAGGCGGGCGATCTCCGGCTCGATCAGCTCGCGGGTGCGCATCACCTCGACCGGGTTGGTGCGGCCGGTGATGGTCGCGATGTCGGTCAGATCTTCGATGGGCCGGGTGCCGACGAAGGTGCCCTTGCCGACATGACGCCACAACTGGCCCTCGGCCTCCAAGGTGGCGAGCGCCTTGCGCACGGCCGTGCGGGTCACGCCGAGGGCCTGGCAAAGCTCGCGCTCCGTCGGCAGGCGGCTGTTCACCGGCAGTTGTTGCTGAGCCATATAGGCGCGCAACTGGGTGAGCGCGGACTGGGCGTCGTTTTCTTCGATCAATGCCATAAAAAACAACCAATCTGAAATTGGTTGCTCACTGTTTACCGCAAAATTGGCAGAAGTCAAGAGACTCAGCTTGACTCTTCGATCAACCAAATGTTACCAATTTGCAATTGATCAACAATTGGTTGCCGCGCCTGGGGGCCTAAATGGCCGCGCAACCGCAGGGGACTCCATGCGTTTCCTGACCTTCGAATCCAAGGGTACCCAACGCCCCGGCCTGCTGGCCGAGGATGGGCGAATCGTCGATCTGACGGCCGCCCTGACCACCGCGCGAGAGCAAGGCGCCCTGTCGTTCGAGGGCCCGATACCGGGCGGCCTGCTGGGGCTGATCCAGGCCGGCGACGCGTTTCTCCACGCGGCGGAGGCCCTCTCCGGCCTGGCCAAGGACGGCGAGCTCGAGGACGCGAGCCTCGACCCGGACGCCGGCCGCCTGCTCGCCCCCATCCCGCGGCCGGCGAAGAACGTATTCTGCGTCGGCCGGAACTACGCCGCCCACGTGTCGGAGGGCTACAAGGCGCGCAAGATGAAGCAGGTGCTGCCCGAACACCCGCAGTTCTTCACCAAGCCGCCGACCGCGGTAACCGGGCCGGACGCCGCCATTCGCCTCGATCCGGACGTCACCCAGAAGCTCGACTACGAGGTCGAGCTTGCGGTCGTCATCGGCCGGCGCGGCCGGGACATTCCGGCGGCCGAGGCGGACAGCTACATCTTCGGCTACACCATCGCCAACGACGTGACCGCCCGCGATCTGCAGCGCCGCCACGATCAGTGGTTCAAGGGCAAGGGCCTCGACGGCTCCTGCCCCATGGGCCCGCACATCGTCACCCGAGACGAGCTGCCCAACGTCGGCGAGCTCGCCATCGGCCTCACGGTCAACGGCGAGGTGCGCCAAGACGGCAATACGCGCGACCTGATCTTTCCGATCCCGGTCATCATCGAAACGCTCTCGCGCGGCATGACCCTGGAGCCCGGCGACATCATCTCCACGGGCACGCCCTCGGGCGTCGGCTACGCCATGGACCCGCCGCAGTTCCTGAAGGCCGGCGACGAGGTCACCTGCCGGATCGAGGGGATCGGCAGCCTGACCTCTTGGATCGCCGATAAGGAGGCCGCGTGAGCCGAGCCCAGACCTAAACCCATGAAGTTTCCCTAATCCCATGATGTTTCCCTGAACCCATGAAGATCGATTATCGGCGGTGGGGCCGGCCCAACCGCCGCGAAGGACAAGAAACCGCGAGATCAAACTGTCTCCAGCGCGAGACGTCGTAAGGGGAGGATGCCATGTTTCAGATACCCAAGTTGAAGCCGCTTTGCCTGGCTGCCATGGCGGCCGTTGCCGTTGCCTTGGCCGGCGCACCCGCCGAAGCCCAGGACAAGGGAACCATGCACGTCGCCTTCGGCGACATTCCCGGCCCCGACATGGTGAATTTCCTGGCCGCGGTGGCCCGAGCCGAGAAGCGCGGCGTCGAGGTCGAGGTCAGCTATCTACAGTCCGAGGACATCGCGGCGCAGGCCGTCGTCGGCGGCCAGGCCGATATCGGCGTCGGCACGCCCTACGCCCTGATCCAGAAGGTCAAGGCGCCGATCCGCATGTTCTATCAGCTCTCCCAGCTCCGCTTCTATCCGGTGGTCAACGGCGAGTTCTACAAGGAATGGAAGGACCTGGACGGCGCCGACATCGCGGTGCACGGGCGCGGCTCGGGCACCGAAGCCATCATGCAGCTCATGGCCAAGGAGAACGGCATAACCTACAATTCCGTGAGCTACGTGCCGGGGTCCAGCGTGCGCGCCGGCGCGCTGATGCAAGGCAACATCAAGGCCTCCATCGTGGATTTCGAGCGTAAGCGCCTGCTCCAGCGCAAGGCGCCCGACAAGTTCGTCTTCCTGCCGCTGCCCAAGGTCGAGGCCAGCGACGAGGCGCTCTATGCCAACACCAACTGGCTGGAGGAGCAGAGCGAGGCGGTCGACATCCTGATGGAGGAACTGCTGGGCGTGTGGCGGGAGATCAACAAGGACCCGAACGTCGTCGTGTCCCTGCGGGACGAGTACAACCTGCTGCCCGACCTGCCCCAGGAAGATGTCGACGAAATGCTGCCGTCCTTCTCTCAGGGTGTGGAAATCAACCTCTATCCGGACAACGGCGGCAGCGCCGAGTCGGTTGAGGAGGACTTCCTCTTCTACACCACGGCGGGGACCCTCCAGGGCGATCCGGGCGATCTGAAGGTCGAGGACTTCTGGTACCTCGATCCCTTGAACCGGGCGCTCGACAAGGTCGGCCGCATGTAACTGGCGCTCTGCCCCCGCCGCGCCGATCGCGGCGGGGGCCGTTGCGCCAGCCTGGCAAAGTTGGAACAGCTCCGGATTGGGGTTCTAGCCATCCTGGCCTGGAAGCGGCCGGCCGGGTGGTATTTGGAGCGCAAGTCATGGCTACGACGATAGGCTTGTCCAACGCCGAAAAATCCGAGGCCTCGGCATTCGGGCTCTCCAAGATCACCTTATACCAGCTGCTGTCGATCCTGGGCCTCTTCGCCCTGTGGGAGATCGGCGGCCTGGTGCCCATCAGCGTGGCCTTCCCGACCTTCTCCGAGACCACGGTGGCCCTGTTCGAGATGATCGCCGACGGGCGCATGATCGCGGCCTATGCGGACACCCTCAAACCGCTCTTGATCGGGATCGGAATCTCCGCCGGTTTCGGCGTCACCCTGGGCGTGGCCATGGGCCTCAACCGCCGGTTCCAGTGGTTCTGGGAGCCCATCTTCATCGTGCTCCAGGCCGCCCCCGTGGCGGCTCTCATTCCGCTCATCACATTCATTTACGGGATCGGGCTGGCCGCCAAGGTCGTGGCGGTGATCATCCTGGCCCTGCCGATCATCGTGCTCAACTCCTACAAGGCGGTGCGCAACGCCAGCGCCTCGCTCATCCAGATGTGCCGGTCGTTCCAAGGCACGCGCCTTCAGCAGATCTGGAAGGTCATCATCCCCAACGCCAGCCCGGTGATCTTCGCGGGCTTGCGCCTTGGCGTGGCCGCCGGATTCATTGGCGTCATCCTGGCCGAGCTCCTGATCACCCCGACCGGGATCGGCGATCTCATCACCTATCACCGCTCGGTCGCCGAGTACGCCGAGATGTACGCCGCGGTGTTTTCCGTCATCGTCTTTTCCGCGATTACTGTCGGTTCGCTCGAGCGCGCCGAGACCAGGTTTTTCCGGCCGGACAAGAAGGTGGGCCGCTGATGCCGACATCCTTGCAATCCATGCCGCGGGCAGACGACGGCGCGCCAGTCTCCAAGACCGAGAACATTGTCGAGGTCCGCGACATCACGAAATTCTATGGCACCGACGTGCATGCCCTGGAGAAGATCAACCTCGGCATTCCGGTCGGCCAGATGACCACTTTCCTGGGACCAAGCGGCTGCGGCAAGACGACCCTGTTGAAGATCATCGCCGGCCTCCTGGAGCCGACGTCCGGCGAGATCCTGATCAAGGGGGCCCCGGTCAGCGGGCCTGGCCCCGAGCGCGCTTTCGTGTTCCAGGATTTCGCGCTGCTGCCCTGGGCGACGGTGTTGCGCAATGTCGCCTTCGGGCTCGAGCTGCGCCACGAAGCCAAGGCGGCGCGCGAAAAAGTCGCGCGGCACTACATTGCGGAGGTCGGCCTTTCCGGCTTCGAGCAGAAGTATCCGCACGAACTGTCCGGCGGCATGCGTCAACGCGTCGGCCTCGCCCGCGCGCTCGCGGTCAACGCGGAAGTCCTTCTGATGGACGAACCCTTCTCCGCCGTCGACGAGCAGACCCGCCGCAAGTTCCAGGAGGACCTGCTGCACCTTCTGGCGGTGGAGAAGAAGACCGTGATCTTCGTCACCCATTCGATCGAAGAGGCCGTCTATCTCTCGGATCAGATCGTTCTGCTGTCGCCGCGGCCCGGACGCATCCACAGCATCATCCGTCCGGAGATCAGCCGCGACGCCGGCCCGGACGAGATTCGCCGCGACAAGAACTACCTCGATCACGTCGAGGAGATTTGGCAAGACCTTCGGAAGTATCTGGAGTGAGGATTCTTCGCCCGTGATTCTATTCGGACGTCAAATTCCGGCCTTCTTTTCGCTGCTGATCTGGGGCGGCATTTGGGAGATCGTCGGCCAGCTCGATCTGGTGTTCATCTTCCCGCCGCTCTCATCGGTGCTGGTGGCGCTGGTTGAAGTCGCCCAACGCCGGAACTTTCACGAGGCCGCGGCGGTCTCCCTCAAGGCGTTTTCCATCGGCATGGGATTCGCCATTACGGGCGGGATTTTCATCGGCTTCCTCATGGGCCGGGTGGAAACGGCGGACAAGGTGCTCGGCATGTGGGTCAACATCTTCGCCAGCGCTCCGCTGTCGTCGCTGGTGCCGATACTGATGCTGCTGTTCGGCCTGGGCCAATTGACGATTATCGTCACGGTGATCCTGTTCTCCATCTGGATCATCGCCTTGGACACCTACGCCGGCGTGCGGCACATCTCGCCGTCGCTGGAGGAAATGGGCAAGTCGTTCGGCGCCAGCCGCTGGCAGCTGCTTTACAAGGTGCTGTTCTGGGCGGCGCTGCCCGAGATTCTCGCAGGCGTGCGCATGGGCCTCATCCGGGCCGTCAAAGGTATCGTCATCGGCCAATTGCTGGTGGCCGTGGTCGCCCTCGGCCGCATGTTTCAAACCTATTCGCGCAGTTTCCTGATGGAAGAGTTCTGGGCGCTGACCCTGATCCTCTTCGTCTTCGCCCTCGGGTTCTCGTCGCTGATCGGGCTCTTGGAACACCGGGTGGAATACTACGCCGGCACGCGCATCTAAACCGGCTGTCACGGGGGGACGGCAAGCGACATGAGCGAAACCGGGCGATGCTATCGCGCACAGGACCTGGAGAGGTTTCTCACCGACGCCTTCGTCGCCCTCGACGTGCCGGGCGATGACGCGGCCACAGTCGCCCACCTCATGGTCGAGGCGGATCTCCACGGCTACGACACCCATGGCAGCTTCCGGCTGCGCCAATACGTCAACCGGCTGCGCGACGGCGGCACCAACCCCAAGCCCCGGATCCGCATCGAGCGGGAGAGCGACGCGACCGCCGTTGTCGACGGGGATAACGGGCTCGGCCACCTGGCCATGGTCTTCGCCACCGAGTTGGCCATGGAGAAGGCCGCCGCGCACGGCATCGGCTGGGTCGGAATCAACGCCGGCAATCACGCCGGTCCCGCCTCGCTCTGTGTGAAGATGCCGCTCGCGCGCGACATGGTCGGCCTTTACGCCGCCGTCGGAAGCGCCAACCATGTGCCGCCCTGGGGCGGAACAGACCTGCTGCTGGGCACCAACCCCATCGCCTTCGCCGTGCCCGCGGGCGAGGAACCGCCGGTCGTCCTGGACATGGCGACCACGGTGGCCGCGGCCGGCAAGATCAAGACCCTCGCCCAGCGCGGCGAGGCCATGCCCGAAGGCTGGATGGTCGGCCGCGACGGCAAGCCGCTGACCGATCCGACACGCCAAAAGGAAGGTTTCCTGCTGCCGATCGGCGGCCCCAAGGGCTATGGCCTGGCGCTCGTCATCGGACTGCTGGCCGGCGTGCTGAACGGGGCCAACTTCACCTCGGACGTGGTCGACTTCACCGCCGACACCAGCAGCCCCACCAACACGGGGCAGTTCATCGCCGCCATCTCGGTCGACGCCTTCATGGACGTCGACGCCTTCAAACGGGAGGTCGACACCCACCTCGGCCGCCTGAAGTCCTCCGACACCCTGCCCGGCTTCGACCGGGTGCGTATCCCCGGCGACCGCCGGGACGCGATCTACCGCGAACGCAGCGAGCGAGGTATTCCCCTGCATCCCAACCTGGTGCAGGCCCTGTCGGAGATCGCCGAGGAGCTGAACATTGACCGGCTGTCGTGAGACGATCCCTGTCGCTGCCGATGGCTGTGCAACGCGAGAGTATTGAGGAGCGATATCGTAATGGCGGAGACCGTCCTAGAAAATAGCGCCGCGAAAGCCGGCGGGTCGGATGACTCGCACTACGTGATCCCCCCTCCCGCCCTGCCGGCTCTTCCGGTGCGCGGCAGCGACCGGCGGTTTCCGATCCACCGGATCTATTGCGTCGGGCGCAACTATGCCGCCCACGCGATCGAAATGGGCCACGACCCCGACCGCGAGCCGCCGTTCTTCTTTCAGAAGAACCCCGATACGGTCGTCGGCGACGGCGAGACGATTCCCTACCCCGACAAGACCGGCGACGTGCATCACGAGGTCGAATTGGTGGTGGCGCTCTCTGCCGGGGGCAAGGACATCCCGGTCGAGCGCGCGCTGTCTCACGTCTACGGCTATGCGGTCGGGCTCGACCTGACCCGCCGCGACCTGCAGGGCGAGGCCAAGAAGATGGGCCGGCCCTGGGAGGTCGGCAAGGCGTTCGATTTCTCCGCGCCCTGTTCCGAGGTGGTGCCGGCCGCCGACATCGGCCATCCCGGGCGCGGCGCGATCTGGTTGGAGGTCGGCAACGAGCGCCGCCAGGACGGCGACCTCGAGCAGATGATCTGGAAGGTGCCGGAGGTCATCGCCACTCTCTCGGGCCTGTTCACCCTGGCGCCGGGCGACCTGATCTATAGCGGAACCCCCGCGGGCGTGGGCGCCGTAGAGCGCGGCGACCATCTGCACGGCGTCGTCGAGGGCGTCGGCGAGATCACCATCCAGGTCGCCTAGAGCGGGTTCCGTTCTTGCAGAGGAGCCTATGCCCGTGACCAGCCGCCTCGCCGCCGGATGACCGACCGGCGCCGCATCCTGGACCAGGCCGGCCGGCTGATCGACGCAATCGGCCAGCCTGAGTTTCCCACGGCGCTCCGCGAAGCGATCAACGCCCTAGCGCCGATCGACAGTTTCATCGTTCTCGCCTACGACGCGCAGCGTAAGCCCGTCATTCTGCACGACGGGCTGCGGCCGGAGGAGCGCGATGTATTTTTCGCGAACTACCTGAGCGGCGCTTACCTGCTGAGCCCCTTCTATCAGGCCTGCATGAGCGGCACCGAGCCAGGGTTTTATCTGGTCTCCGAGATTGCCCCCGACGGCTTCTACGAGAGCGAATTCTGCAAGGTCTACTATGCGCCGTCCGCTATCGTCGACGAGGGCGGCTACACCCTGCCCCATGGGCCCGGTGGCGCCATCTTGGTCTCCATCGGGCGGGTCATGATCGAAGCCCCCTTCACAGCGCAAGAGGCTGCGAGGTTCTGCGATTTCCTTCCGGTGCTGGCCGCCGCGGTCCGCCGCCACTGGCCGCCCGGCACGCCGCCGAGGGACGTGGAGGACGTCGCGCAGCCGACGATTCGCGAACACCTGCAGGCCGCCTTCGAAGGCTTCGGTACCACGGTGCTCACCGAGCGCGAGCGGGACGTGGCCCTCCTCATGCTGCGCGGGCACTCCTCCAAGTCGGCAGCCCGCCGGCTCGACATCTCCCCCGACACCGAGCGGGTGCACCGCCGCAATATATACGAGAAGCTCGGGATCTCCTCGCAAGCCGAGCTCTGCTCGCTGTTCTTCGAGGCCCTGGCGGAGGAGCCGGGCGGCGAGCCCGCCGATCCCCTCGCCAGCTTGCTAGCCCGCCGCGCCGCATCAAGCTAAGTACCTCAAGTTCGGTATGGTCCGGGCCGCGGCAAGGCCGTACCCTTGCCCTCAGCGAATTAACAAACGAGGCCCGACGTGACGGACAGGGATTTGAGCGCGCTGCGCATCGATGGCGAACGGCTTTGGTCGCGGCTGATGGAGATGGCCCGGCACGGCGCCACCGCAAAGGGCGGCGTCTGTCGGCTCACCGGCAGCGACGAGGACAAGGCCGGGCGCGACCTCTTCGTCGCTTGGTGCGAGGCCGCCGGCTGCAGCGTCACGGTGGACAAGATCGGCAATATCTTCGCAAGGCGTCCGGGCCGCCCCGGACGTGACGACAGTATCGGTGCGGTGCTGGCCGGGAGCCATCTCGACAGCCAGCCGACCGGCGGACGCTTCGACGGCATATATGGTGTGCTGGCGGCCCTCGAGGTGGTCGAGACCCTGAACGACCACGCCGTCGAGACCGGGGCGCTGGTCGAGATCGCCGCCTGGACCAACGAGGAAGGCGCCCGCTTCGCCCCGGCCATGCTCGGCTCCGGCGTGTTCGCCGGGGTGTTCGACCTCGACTGGACGCTGGCCATCCAGGACAAGGAGGGCAAGGCGCTGGGCGCGGAGCTGGCGCGCATCGGCTATGCCGGCGAGGCCGCGCCGGGCGACCGTCGCATCAAGGCCGCCTTCGAGGTTCACATCGAGCAGGGGCCGATCCTGGAGCGCGAGCGGAAGACCATCGGCGTGGTCCAGGGGGTTCAGGGCATGCGCTGGTACGACCTGGTCATCGAGGGCCAGGAGGCCCACGCCGGGCCGACCCCCATGGAGGGCCGGCGCGATCCCTTCCAGGGCCTGATGCAGATCCTGCCCGAGATTTACGCCATCGCCAAAGACCGCGCGCCCTGGGGCCGGGCGACCTGCGGCGACATCGCGGCCCTGCCCGGCTCGCGCAACACGGTGCCGGGGCGCCTGACCACCGCCGTCGACCTGCGCCACCCGGACCAAGACACGCTGGCGGAAATGGACCAAGCCCTGCAGGCGAGCGTCGCGCGCCATTGCGCCGATTTGGGCCTCGCCGGCCGGGTCGAGACCATCTGGGACAGCCCGGCGGTGAAGTTCGACCCGGCCTGCATCGCGGCGGTACGCGCCGGCGTGGCCGCGACCGGATACCCTGCCATGGATATCGTCAGCGGCGCCGGCCACGATTCGGTCTATCTGTCGCGCATCGCGCCGGTCGGCATGATTTTCGTGCCCTGCGAAGGGGGCCTCAGCCACAACGAGGCGGAGAACGCCACGCCCGAGGACATCGCCGCCGGCTGCGACGTGCTGCTGCACGCCGTCTTGGCCCAAGCGGGCGCCTGAGGCGCAGCCCCAGAAAACATCGAGGAGGGTTATCACCATGGGTATCGAGTTGACGGTCCGCCGCGAGGAGGGCGGCACGCCGGTCCTAAAGGACTGGGGCTCGAACTGCGAGTACGGCGTCATGCGCGACGTTCTGCTGGGGCCGCCGGAGACCTTCCGGAGCATCGACAACAGTCAATTCAGTTCGGTCGTCCGCGACACGGAAAGAAAGGGCAGGGCCCTCGACACTCAGCTCGCCCAACGCCAGCACCGCGAACTCGTCGCGGCTTACGAAGACGCCGGCGTAACGGTCCACTTCCTGCCCCCGGACGAAGCGACCGGCTATCAGGTCTATACTCGGGATTCGAGCTTCATGACGCCCTATGGCGCCGTCGTCTGTCAGATGGCCAACCCGCGCCGGCGCGGCGAATACGCCGCGGTGCTGCGCTTCTATCTGGAGAAGGGCATCCCGATCTACGACCTGGTGAGCGCCGGCAATTTCGAAGGCGGCGACTTCAACATGATCGAGCCGGGCGCGGTGCTGATCGGCTACACCGACGTCCGCAGCGAGGCCGTGGCCGCCCGTCAGATCGCCCGCTGGATCGAACGCGAGGGCTGGGAGGTCAAGTTCGCGCCGATCGATTCCTTTTATGTCCACATCGACCTGATGGTCTGCATGCTGGCGGAGAAACTGGCGGCGGTCTGCCTGGACACCACGGACCCTGAGATCGTCGCCTGGCTCGAGGCCAAGAAGATCGAGCTCGTGCCGGTCAGCTTCCAGGACACCATGCGGCTCGGCTGCAACGTCGTCGCCCTCGGCAACGACCGGGTGATATCGACGGCGGCCAGCAAGGACCTGAACGGGCGGCTGCGGGCGCTGGGCTTCACCGTCTACGACCCGGATATGACCATGTTTACCCAGAGCGGCGGCGGCGTGCACTGCATGGCCCAGCCGCTGCGCCGCGATCCAGCGTGATCCGTCCGGATCGTTGAATCCGGTTAGACCCCGTTTAGCTCCCCAAGAGGACTGACGCGGCCGCCATTTCGTGTAGACTGTGGGCCAATAACGAACACTCAGGGAGGCAATGAAGATGTTCGAACGTCTCGATAAGTCTTGCATGTTGCGCCGGGGGTTCCTGGCCGCCGGCGGCGCGCTGGCTCTCGCCGGCCTCGGGTTCGGGTCCGGGCACGCGCGCGCGGCAGAAGAATTGAACGCGCTGGTCTGGTGCGACCATACCGACCCGGCCCTTATCCAGCCCTTCGAGGAAAAGCACGGCGTCAAGGTGAACCTGAAGGAATACGAGGGCACGGGCACCGCGCTCGCCCTTCTCGAACAATCCCAGCCCGGCGATTGGGACGTCTTCGTGGTCGACGGCGTCGACGTGCCGCGGGTGGTCGAGGCCGGCCTGCTGGCCGAGCTGCCGGTCGATCAACTGCCCCTCGACGATGTCTTCGACGCCGTCCAGATGCGCGACGTCACCTTCAAAGACGGCAAGATGTACGCCATCATGGAGAAGTTCGGCTACAACGTGATCAGCTACAACCGGGCCAAGGTCGACGCGGCGGACATGCGCGACCTCTCCACCCTCTGGTCGGACAAGTACAAGGGCCGCATCGCCGTCTACGACTACTACATCCCACTCATGGATCTGGTGGCCCTCAAGCTCGGCATGAAGCCCTCGGACATCAATGACGGGAATCTCTCCGATATCCGCGACGCGCTGTTCGAGCTGAAGGACAATTCCGTCATGGTGGGCGAGGTCATCTCCTCGACCACGGCGCTGGCGACCGGCGAGGCGGATATCCTCATCGGCGGCGGCGAGTGGGCGGTCGCGGTGCTGCAGGCCGACAACCCGGACCTCGACTGGGTGCTGCCGGACCAGGGCGGCATCCTGTGGAGCCAGTCGCTGGCCATCTTCAAGGATTCGCAGAAGCAGGATCTGGCGCTCGAGTTCGTGAAATATATCATGAGCCCGGAGGGCCAGGCGCGCCTGGCGACCTCGTCCTGCTTCTGGGGCATGCCGGCCAACCGCAAGGCGGGCGCGGCGCTGAGCGACGAGCAAAAACGCGGGCTGCGCTGGGACGAGCAGGACGACTTCCTCGCCAAATCCCACCGCTATTTCATTCCCGACGCCGAGCTCGACAGCAAGATGCTCGACGTCTGGACCGAGTTCCTGCAGCACTAGGACGGACTGACCGTTCGGCGCCGAGTTGGCCAACGGCGCCGGGCGCGTGCTGGTTGGATGACGAGTAACATGGAAAGCCGAGCCCCCGGGTCGCAGCGCCGCGAGGCGAGGGCCTGGGGGTTT
>Ga0114923_10002317_pt1 | contig 12917 bp, 10 predicted proteins | sample SumtaG_FD_89578 | JGI IMG/M metagenome (GOLD analysis project Ga0114923, IMG submission 89578) | Deep subsurface microbial communities from Indian Ocean to uncover new lineages of life (NeLLi) - Sumatra_00157 metaG | ecosystem: Environmental > Aquatic > Marine > Oceanic > Sediment | place: near... | reverse complement strand
TTGGCCGCAGCCCTATTGAGCACTTTTTTTAGTCTTTTTATGTCCAATGTGGCGGCCACTGTATTACTGGTGCCCCTGGTGATCAATATAGCCCAGGCTGCCGGTATCGATCCCAGGCCCATGGCACTGCTGGTGGCAGTGTGTACAGCCAACTCGTTTGTAATTCCCACTCATCAAGTCAACGCCTTTCTTATGTCTCCCGGCGGCTATAATACCCGGGATTACATGAAAGCCGGCGGTTTGATGACAGTCCTGTTTCTAATCGTATGTGTCGGTTTTATGTACCTGTTTTATTTATAAAAGAGAGCAATGATACAAAGGTAGATGGGATGGCAAAAGTAAACTTTAAGCAATTTCTCCCGCCACCCGAAATATTGATTACTCGAACTCTGAAACGGCTTTAATAAGAGCGCTGGTGATGCCCGGTTCTGTTTCGCTGTGACCGGCCTTTTCTACAATAATCAATTTTGATTTTGGCAGGCGTTTATGAAGACGATAAGCACCGATAGGCGGGGAGGCCAGATCATAACGGCCATTGATTAAAGTAATAGGAATATGGCTGATTTTTGCAGCGTCTCGAAGTAACTGCCCTTCCTCCAGGAAATAACGGTTACTGACATAGTAAAGGTCTACCAGGTAAGACCGTTTAAAGTCTTTAAAGGAAACCCGGGACAAATAATTGGAAATTCTCTCATCTGGAACTTCCAATTTCATCATTTTGAATTCAAGCCTTGCCAGCGCCATTAAACACTTTTCCTGCTGCTGCAGATCATTACCCTGGAGTAAGTCCCAGATATAATCGGCAATTAAACGCTTTTCATCTTTAGGTATTGTTTTTATCACCCGATCATACTCGGCTGGATAAAGATACCTGATGCCTCTATAATGAAATTCAAGCTCCTCTTCTGAACCGAGAAAAACGCCGCGTAAGATCATTCCCGTCACATTGCCCGGGTATGTTTCCGCATAGGCCAGTGCCAGTGTTGATCCCCAGGAACCGGCAAAAATAAGAACTTTTTCGAATTTAAGATGATTTTTGAGGCGTTCGATATCTTCCACCAGGTTTTGGGTGGTATTTTCCCGGGTTTCAGCATAGGGTTTCGACTTGCCGGCGCCCCGTTGATCGTGCAGCACAATGAAGAACTTTTCCGGGTTGAAATAACGCCGCAGGCGGGGATAACTCCCGTAACCCGGCCCGCCGTGTAAAACCATAACCGGTTTTCCCTGGGGATTGCCGCAGCATTCATAATAAATCTCATGTAACTGGCTTACCTTTAGAAAACCGGTTTTAAAGGGTTTGATATCGGGGAACAATTCCCCGGGTTTTCTTTCCTGTGCGTTTGCTTTTGTTTTAGAATCTTTTGCAATGGATATAAAACACAAAAGACTCAGGCACATTAAAAAAAGTAAAATCTTTTTAAATGAAACCATTAAAACCTCCTATTCCTTCGTATAGGAATTTTCATTTTTTGAGTGTGAACAAAATGGTTAGAGCATATTGCAACAGAGCCTCGCTATTTCGCATATAGGGTGCCCGCGCCGCGGGCTAATTTAACGAAAACGCCTGGGTCTGGTAAAGGCGACTGTAAACGCCTTCCTTTTTCAACAACTCTTGGTGATCGCCTTCCTCTACTAAACGCCCTTTACTAAACACCAGGATGCGGTCCACTTTCCGGATGGTGGACAACCGGTGCGCAATAATAATAGCCGTACGTCCTTCTAAAAGTTTCTCTATAGCGACATCGATCAATTTCTCGGTTTCGGAATCGACATTGGACGTCGCCTCATCCAGGATAAAAATACCCGGTTTTCGCACCACGCCGCGGGCAAAAGTAAGCAACTGTTTCTGACCCACCGACAACCGCTTGCCCTCTTCCAGCACATGTTCATCATACTTGTCGGGCAGCCGGTCGACAAATTGATCGGCACTAACGGTGCGAGCCGCTTCTACAATGTCTTTAAGCGAAATAGTGGGATCATGCATGGAAATATTTTCCGCCACTGTGCCGGTAAAAAGGAAGGGGTCCTGGGGAACCGTGGAAATACGGGAACGCAATTCAAACATATCGTATCGATCCACAGGCACGTCGTCGATCAAAATGGAACCGCCCTGGATATCGTAAAGACGATTGATGAGTTTGATGATGGTGGTTTTTCCGCTCCCGGTGTGTCCCACCAACGCCACTTTTTCACCCGGCTGTATCTCGAAAGAGACATCTTTTAATACAGGATTTTCCGGCTTGTAAGCAAAGTTGACATGTTTAAAGGTGATATGGCCTTTAACATTCCTATCGACGGGCAGGGGATTGGGGGGATTTTTTACCGTGACTTCCGTGTCCAGGAGCCGGAACGTGCGCTCCGCGGCAGCCATGGCCGACTGGAACATGTTAAAACGCTCAGCCAACTGGCGCAGCGGCCGGAAAAACATGTTAAGATAAGCAAAAAACGCAAATATTTCTCCCACCTGGACCGAAACCCCCAGCGCCAGGTGGGCAAAAATCAAGATAATCACCATGCCTATGTTAGATACCACTTCAATGACCGGGAAATAAAGCGAATAGGCATGGACAACTTTTAAAAAAGAATCCAGGTAATAACGATTGGAGGTTTCAAAATTCTCTTTACTTTTTGCTTTGTAATTGAATTGGATAATCTCCCGGATACCGGTGATCGATTCCTGCAAAGCGGTATTGATCTGGGAATTGGCCTTCCTGACCCCCCGGTAACCGGTACGGATGCTTTTCCTGAAAAGAATGGTAACAATGGCAAAAAAGGGAATGGTGATAAAGGTCAGCAGGGCCAGTTTAAAGTTAATCAGCATCATAGCTGCCAGGATGAAAAAAACTTTCAGCAATTCCCCGAATACGGAAACCACCCCTTCGGAGATGAATTCCCGGATAGATTCCACATCATTGGTGATATTGGTAAGGGTTTTTCCCACCGCGGTTTTGTCAAAATAGTCATTGGAGAGGTATACCATGTGTTTGAAGAGATCGAGACGTAAATCAAAAAGGAGCTTCTGGCCCAGGTATTGAACCAGGTAACTAAAAAGTACGTGGAATAAGAAAGCAGCCGTTAGTACGATTCCCAGCAAAAGAGCCGTGTGCTCTAACCCGGCTAAGTCCTTGTTAAGCACATTGGTATCGATGCCTACTTTGATCAAATAAGGGTGGAGAACACCCAGGATGTCCATGATCAGCATAAAGATGACCGTCACGCTCACCAAAGGGAGACGCCGTTTAAGGTAAGGCAGCAGTCGCCGCAGCAGTCGCCAGTCCTGTTTTTTCTGCTCTTCTTCTTGCCTCCGGCGGCCAGGGGGGCTCCTTTTGAAAAAACTACCCCCCTGGACCCCCCGCAAAAACTTTTTACTAGAATTCATCTAATTCCATCTCCATTTGCTGTGTGTGGGCCAACTTGGCATAGAGGCCTTTTTGTCCTACCAGGTCATTGTGACTGCCTTGCTGCATAATGGCGCCATCATCCAATACATAAATGACGTCGGCTATTTTTAATACCGATATCCGGTGGGAAACAAGGATTAAGGTTTTGTAACAACTGTGGGCTTTGAGGCTGCTGAGAATATGTTCCTCCGTTTTGGAGTCTACGCTGGAGAGGGGGTCGTCCATTACCAAAAGGGGGGCGCACTTACCCCGGGCCCGGGCAATGGCCACCCGCTGTTTCTGACCCCCGGAAAGGGTAATGCCCCGTTCACCAATGGTCTGGCCCAATCCACCCTGGAAAGTTTTTATGTCTTTTTCCAAACCGGCATTTTCCGCGGCCTGTTGTATCGCTTCCATGGGCAATTCATGCGGACCCAACGAAATATTTTCCGCTATTGTCCGGGAAAACAAAAAGGGCTCCTGGGAGACCACGGCTGTGTACCGGTAAAAATCCTCCAGGTCGATGTCACAAATATCCGTACCGTTGACAAACACCTGCCCGCATCCCGGTTTGACCAGACCGGTGAGGATGTTTAGCAGCGTAGATTTACCGCTTCCCACCGGACCGGTAATCCCAATGGTTTGACCCGGTTGGATATTGAGATTAATATTTTTAAGAACTTCTCTCGAGTCCCCGGGGTAGCGGTAGACTAAATTTTCAATCGATATTACCAGCTCCTCCGAGGAAAGGGGGTGTTTGCTTTCCCGGTCTTCCACCGGTTGGTCCAGGATATAGTTAACGCGTCCCAGGGCGCTGATACCTTGCTGCATCAAAGACATCATCCAGCCCAGGGCCAGGATGGGGAAGGTAAGGGCACCGATCATTAGGTTGAATTGCAGCAGCTCCCCCAGGGTCATTTGCCCGTTGACGACCTGTTTACCGCCGATCCAGAGGATAACCAGCTCAGTAACGGAGAAGATAAAGAAAAAAAAGGGCCGCAAAAATTCCTGGAGTTTCACCACTGCCATTTGTTTTTTAATATATTGGTTGTTTAAATCCTTAAACCTGCCGATTTCTATTTCTTCAGCGGTGTTTTGTTTGATGGAGGAAATGCCGGAAATCACCTGCCACACCCGGTTATTCATGGTACCCACGGCTTCCTGGATTTGCCGGAAAAGGGGACGCAGCAGGGGAAGCAATTTGAAAATTGCTGCCACCAGCACCAGCATGATGAGGGCGATTATCAACATCAAAGAACCACTCAGTTGGATCAATACCGGCAAAAACAATACCAACCGGCTGAGGGAGTTGGGAATATACATTACCCCTGGTCCCAGCAGCGTCCGCACATGATTCATATCATTGGTACAGCGGGACATCAAATCACCGGTCTCATTTTGTTGGAAGAAAAGATAATCCAGGGATAAGAGTTTATGGTATATTTTTTTTCGCAATTCATACTCGATTTTCCGGGAGACGCCGATAATCAACTTCCGCATCAGGAAAAGAGAGACGGCCAAAATGAGGGTAAATAAAAAGATGTAGAAAATTTTGTCCCGGATGACAGTTAAGCGATTTTGACCGCTGATCTCGTCCAACATTTCCCGTATGTATTGGGGGACTTTCATATAGCCGAAGTTCTGCACCACCATAAAAACGAATCCCACCACCAATGTGACGGCATGGCTTTTAAAATAAGGGAAAAGTGTTTTCAGTGCTTTAATAGGAATCCTCCGAATTAAACCTTTCTTGTCTGTTATTTGTCATCTGTCTTCCGTTATTTCATCTTATTACTTTCCTACTGATTCACCGATTCACTGACTCACTGACCTACTGTTTGTAGAGCTTCTCGTATTGATCCACGATCTTATTCATGGAAAATTTATGCTGGGCGTCGTTTAACGCTTCCTGTTGGATGGATTTATATAACTCTTTGTCTTTCAGCAGCCTGACGGCTTTTTCCGCGGCCTCATCCGTATTCCCCACGGTGAATAAGAATCCGCTTCTGCCGTCATCGATGACTTCGGGCAATCCGCCCACCCGGCTGGCTATCACCGGGACACCGCAGGCCATGGCTTCCAGGGCTGTCAGTCCGAAGGACTCTTGCTGGCTGGGCAGCAGCATCAGGTCGGCTGCGGCAATAAGGGGACCGACATTGCTGCGAACCCCCATGAAGCGAACGCTTTTTTCAATCCCCAATTCTTCCACCAGGGCTTCCATTTCATACTCCATCGGCCCTTCCCCAACAACTTGCATCACCACCGAATCGCCCATAACCCGGTGAATAGAGTGGAAAATCTTGATCACATCCAGCGGCCGTTTGACTGCCCGCAGGTTGGATATATGTATAATAACTCTTTTATCATGTTTTTTCCGGTTTTCGGAATTTTCCAGGTTGGGATTGAAAAATTTCGGATTGATAAAATTGTAAACCGTTTCTATCCTGCCGCTGGAAACACACAGTTTTTTTTCTGTTTCTGCAGCCAATGCCCGGGATACCGCAGTTACTGCATCGCTTTTTTCAATGGCGTAACAGGTGATATCCGTCATGCTGGGATGAGCGCCGACTACTGTGATATCGGTGCCGTGCAGGGTGGCGACACATTTGACCGGTTTCCCGGAGATATCCCGGGCCAGCAGGGCGGAAACCGCATGGGGCAACGCGTAATGGCTGTGAATCACATCGATGCAGAAGCGTTTGATAATGGTGGACAATTGGGAGGCCAATGCCAGGGAGTAGGGCTGGAAATCAAAGACCGGGTACTCTTTCACATACACTTTGTGAAATCTCATTTTAGTTGAGAAATTATCTTTTAATCGAAAAGGAGGTTCCAATCCCATGAAGTGAACCGTATGTCCTTTATCTTCCGCCATTGCCCGGCCAATTTCATAGGCCACGACACCGGAACCACCGGCACGATGATAACATAATATAACGATATTCATTTTTTACTCTTCCTCCTGCCCTGCCAATTTAAATTCTTTTGGAATGCTTCCATGGGGTCTGTAATGTTGGGAGGGGCTTCACTGTAGAAGGGTTCGCCGTAACGGACCCCTATCGATGCCCCGGCCATTGTGCCCCGGGCTTCCTGGATGTCCCAGAAACTCTGGGACCGGACAAAGGTTTTGGTCCCCCTGTCATCTTCCCCGGTTTGAATCACCTGGGTTTGAAAACAGCGAATGGCTTCTTGCCGCTGCTCCCAGAAGTCGGTCACATCGATGACAAAATCCGGTTTATCAAAAACCAGTTCCGGGAACCCGATAAAAGCAGAAGGCCGAAACGCATTGGAGCTGGTTTTAATTTTTTGCAATCCAGCCAAAAAGCAGCACTCCCGTACCATTTTGCCGCAGTAGTGGTGGTCGGGATGGCGGCAATCACTTTCCTTGAATGAAAGCACCAATTCCGGTTGATATTTGCGGATCACCTCGATAATTTGCAAACGATTCTCTTCTTTATCCCGGATATTTCCGTCAGGCATATCCAATGTCACCCGGACATCCAGACCCACCAAAGCAGTGGCTTTTTCCAGTTCTTTTTGCCGTGTTTCAGAGTCTCCATAGGTCCCGGCTTCACCGCGACTCAAGTCACAAACCCCTACGTTATATGCCGCACTCTTCATCTTCAACAAGGTGCCACCGATAAAAAATTCACAATCATCCGGGTGGGCAGCAAATGCTAATATATCAAGCGTACTCATGGTTGAATCTCCAATATTTTCCTGTCCGGATCGTAATTTTCATAAATCTTATGAATAAATTCTTTCCCTCCAAACAGGTTCATGTAATAGAAAATATTGAATAGCCGATCCTGTTTTTTCCCAAAGGGTTTGAGATTATCCGACAGGCTTGCTGCGTCTGCCAGCAGTCGTTGGTGTTTTTCTTTTTCTACTGCCCGCAGCTTGCCGGTGGTTTTTTTTACTTCCCCGCGGAGCAGTTTCCCGATATTTTTAATGTCTGAAGCATCAAATCCCATTTTTCCCAGCTTCTCCAGGTATTCATCCGTATAATCGTTTCCTTGTTGAAGGATTTTGTTAAAATCAAAAGAAGCCTTATCTTTCAATGCGGTTTTAATTAAATCTTCGCGGCTGAGTTCTACCACCCGGTCCAGGGAAAGACCGCTTCGTTTCATTAGCCGTTGGACCCGCGGTTCAATTAGATAAATAGACATCCTGGGTTGTACTGCTGCCGGTTTTACATGGTGGTACCGGAAAACCGGGCCTAATTCCGACAGGTATTTGACTTCCCCGGGTCCGGCTATATAGGTATGAGTATGGAAATAAGCATCCTGGCAGATACTGCGGGTATTTACATTGGGCACCAGGTCATGGCCGGCCAAATCCACTATTGTACTATCCCTCAGTTGGTATTGGCCGTCCTTTTTAAATAGAGCTTTCCGCTGGTTACCCACCATGCAAAAGAGGTTGCACTGCTCTCCCTCTGGGGTACGTTCCGCTTCTTTCATCAATATCTCCCGGGAAAACTCTCTGAAATCCGTTTCAAACGGAGTAAAAATTCTCAGGTTAAAGTGGCCGTATAGCTCCGCTGCCAACTGTTGGGATGCCTCTGCCAATGTGCGGCCTTTGGAATAACAAACCAATGCCATATCCTTAAGTTCGGCTGTAAAATCCGTCTGCCGAATTGTTGAGAAAAAAGTTTCCAGCAGGGCAACCAGGGATGAATCCACTGCGATGTACCCGCAGGAGTACCCCTGGCTGTGAATATCCCAGGTAAGGGTTTGTAAGTTACCTTCCGCATCCAGGTAATCGATATGGTTGATCTCATTGAAATCCGCGTCATTGGTTTCCAGCCAGTAAACGGCTTTCCCATTGATTTGCCGGGCGTGAAAAACCGCTCCCAGGACTTTGTAAGTGGTGTAGAGGGGCCCACCCAGCAGGCCGATCTGTTGACCGGTGACTATTGTGTTATTCCCGTCACTCATGCTCTTTTCTCCCCACCAGGATCGTTCGCTCGGTATCCGAAGTGCAGGGATTGCCGTGGTAATCGCCAAAGCATTCCTGCACACGGAACCCTGTTTTCCGAAACATTTTTTCCAGGCACTCCCTGGAAAAAAGACGAACCGATTCTCGATAATATTTATTCACACCATTACTCCTGAAATAGATATCTTTAATTATACGTCCGTCGGTTATTTTTCGTTTTTCCGTTACTTCAATACCGGACGAGAGCCGGGAGTGACTTTCAGGAACAAGGTTCTTTTCCACATAAAGAGCATTTAAAAAATCCAGCCAGTATATACCCCCGGGATTCAGGGATCGATACACCGAATTAAGGGCCTGTTCATTTTCTTCATCTTTGTCAAAATAGCCGAAGCTGGTAAAGAGAGAGAGAATCAAGTCAAAATGTCCGGGTATGGCGCGCATATCCCCCACCACCAGGTCCAATTGGGGATCTCTTTTTTTTCCATAGGTAACAAGCGTTTCCGAAAGGTCCAAACCGTAAACCTTGTAGCCTTTCTTTTTAAATATTGCGGTATACCGTCCTTCGCCGCAGCCCAGGTCAAGGATTGTCATGTCTTTCCGGGGGTTCAGGGTATCGATAATCAACTGGACCTGTTCGTTTGCGTCTTCACTGTTCCGGTGGCGGTAGAGCATCCGGTAATCTTCATCGAACCACTCCACGAACCAGGGTTTTTCTTCCTTTAGTTTCCGCATATTACATTAAAACAAGAAAAGGCTTCATGCAATTCCATGTTCTATTTTATAGCCGGCCCAGTTGTCTTTCAACCACATAAAATCCTCGAAGTTATTCAATCTCAGGATAAAAGGATTGGTTTTTAGCTCTTCCTCGATAGTGGATGATGGCCGCACCCCATAGTTGTGTCCGGGCCAGATACGGATATCCGGGTCCAGTTCCATTAAAAGTTTTAGACTGTCAAATTCCACTTCCGCGCTTGCCCGGCTGCCTGTACCGCCTACTTTTCCCACAAACAGGGTATCGCCGGTCATCAACTCTTTCTCTGCCAATACGCACATGGAATCCATTGTATGCCCGGGGGTGTAAAAAAAATTAAGGGTCACGTTTCCCACCGACAGGGTACCCCCGTCGGTTACCCGGACACTGCCATAATGAGCGGTTTGGTGCGTCACTATTTTCGCATCGGTCTTTTTTTGAAAATAGGAATTCCCGCTGGAATGGTCAACGTGGGTATGGGTGTTGATTACATAGATAACATCCAATCCCAACTCCTTTGCTTTTTTATAGCAGGGCTTGGGATTCGGAGAGGGGTCCACCACCGCGGCTTTTTTTGTGTTTTCGCAGCCCACCAGGTAACCGTAGTTGCGATCACCACCTGAAGGTATTTGATGAAATATCATTGTAACTCCTTGTTTTGTAGTTTTGTATTTTTTCAAAACCCAATTTTATTTGTTACCCTATTATAGACAATCATCCGCTATTAGTCAACCGGGTGGTCAGAAAATCAATGAATTGCTAAAAAGCTTTTGTGTGGGGGGGCAGGTACAGTTTTTGCCCTATTCATTGCAGCCGAAGGTGCATTTCATGCGTACCCATTGGGATACGATTATTTTTTTCGGGTCGATCCATTTGAAATTGAAATAGCCATGTTCCTGGAAGATATTTTCCAATTTTTCATGTTTTGTGTTACTGGTATGTGCTTCAACGGTCATTGATTTCCTCCAACTTATTAATAGTGATGGTACGATGGTTTTAATCAAAACAGTATTTTATCGGAAATATGTTGTGATTTCAAGGTCTTCCATGCACTATATCACTATATCATAAATGTCTGAACCGCTGATGAACGCTGATGATTATGATAGACTATGATATAGATAGGTAAATCCGAAATTCGGATATCGAAATCGCGGTGTTTCAAACAAATTCAAATGACCAAAATACAAATGACCAAAATAAAGAGCATGGCATTGCAGATGTCAGGCGCATTTTGTTTTGAATTTTGCACATTTGAATTTCGTGCTTCGTGCTTCGGATTTATATCCTCATCAGCGTCATCATTCCATCATGCCCATCAGCGGTTCAGAAACTATAATTGTTAGTTTTTTCGGCCTGACACCTTTTTTAAGCAGTGCATTGAGAATATTTAAGTCCGTATTAAGAATTTTTTTTAGCATAACAAGAATAATTTAAAACCAAATGAGAATTTATATCGGTGGATACGTAAGATATCCGGGAGAGTTCCTTATTTTTTAAGCACGTATTCTCCTCTAAACATCCAATTTAAAAAACCATCTGACTGTTTTTTCGTATCATTGTCATTAAGGAAAACAATTTGTCGAGTAATAAGCTCACAAAAAAGGTAAAAAGGGGACAGGCAGAAAATTATCCGGCGGCCTGATTTTATCAATTTCAAAGGACATGTGCTTCTCCTTTTTTTTAATTTCTAATTGCTTCGTACTGATCGATAATTCGGAGCTTAGAGCACTAATTTAAAGCTTTTTGCCCCGGTATCGGTGCTTTTGGATCTAATTTGTGGCTAAAAGCCTCGTCAACGGTGCTTTTAGCTCCAACACCGGAGCTTTTAGCTCCAACACCGGAGCTTTGAGCTCCGGCATCGGTGCTTCTGGCTCCGATTTGGAGCTTTTAGCTCCGTTATCTAAGCTTTTTTCTCCGGTTTAAAGCTTTCCTTCCGGTAATTCAGTTATTGGCTTTTCTTTTGTTTTCCTATATAATTAGAATTCAATCGTAAAGGAAACGAAAATGATTACAAAATTAAAAATCGACAATTTTAAGTCGTGGCGTACCACAGGTGATATTAAGTTTTCCAAATTAACAGGATTTTTCGGTACCAACAGCTCCGGCAAAACCAGCCTTCTCCAACTCCTACTTTTACTAAAACAAACAACTGAATCATCAGATAGAGCGCAATCACTTGATTTTGGAGATGTGAAATCCTACCTGGAACTGGGTACATTCAAAGATATTATTATAAACCATAATATTAAAGAAGCCCTTGAGTTTGATATCGATTGGTGCCTGGAAGAACCTTACAAGATAACGGACCCTTCGGAGAAAGGCGTGACGATTTTCGAAGGTAAAGACCTGGGGTTTAAGGCAGCCATTAGACAAACTCCCAAAGGTCGCGTTTTTGTAGATAATATATCTTACCGTTTTGATAACTTCAAGTTCCAAATGCGAAAAAAGAAAAAGGATGAGTATATTTACAGCCTATCTGCTGAAAATCTCAATCGTGATGATAAAAATAGAAGATTTAGTTTCCAAAGAACACCAGGGAGAGCATGGGATTTACCTTCCCCGATAAAGTCTTATGGATTCCCGGATCAAGTGAAAGCCTATTATAAAAACGCAGGTTTTTTATCCGATTTCCAGTTGAAATTTGAAGAGTTATTTTCGAGGGTCTATTATTTAGGCCCGCTTCGAGATTATCCCAAGAGACAATATGTCTGGGCCGGTGCCCAACCAACGGATATGGGGAGACGTGGGGAGCAGGTGATCGATGCAATGCTGGTTTCCAGGGAAAGAGGCGAAGCAATTTCAAGGGGAAAGGGAAGAAAAAAGTTTACTGTTGAGGAATATGTAGCATATTGGTTAAGGAAATTAGAGCTTATTCATAACTTCCGGGTTCATAAGATAGTAGAAGGGGGGAACCTTTACCAGGTAAAATTGAAGCTAACTTCACAAAGCCCTGAAGTTTTAATTACAGATGTGGGATTTGGGGTTTCCCAAATACTTCCTGTGATCACGTTATGTTATTATGTTCCCAATGGGTCAACGCTGCTAATCGAGCAGCCGGAAATTCACTTGCATCCAAAAGTCCAGGCTGGCCTGGCTGATGTCTTCATCGATGCAATAATAAATAAAGATATCCAGATAATTTTAGAAAGCCACAGCGAACATCTTTTGAAACGGCTGCAGAGGCGTATCGCAGAACTAGAATTTAAGCCTAAAGATGCTGCTCTCTATTTTTGTGAACCAATAAAAGGTGAATCTCAATTAAGAAAATTGGAAATGGACCGATTTGGAAATATCCAAAATTGGCCGGAAAACTTTTTCGGAGACGAAATGGAGGAACTAGCCTCGATGTCCACAGTAGATAATTGAACTAACATTCGGCGATCCTGCTATCTGGCGAAAATTGCGAACAAAATTAGGTCGGTTACGTTGTAGGTTGGCTCCCTGCTTGAGGGGCTCATGTGTAAATATTTGTTGCTATTGATTTATGCAAATCGCATGTATAGCATCTTGTTTCCAAACCATGGCATCGGAGTTGGCTCATCAGCCAGCTTTGAATCCATAATAAAAGGATTGTGCGATCTTTTATCAAGAGTAACTGTTACTTTTTGCTCCTCAACGACCACTTTTCCTCCGACATCGAGCAATGTTTTGAAGATGGTCTTGGCAGTTGATCGTCGGAATTGTTCAGGCAATCTTTCAGCGAAAAGTCGGTAAAGTGAACTGGCCATCAGTGTGATCTGAAGATCAAAATCCACCTTCATCCCCACCATTGAAGAGAGAGCATCAATATGGAAAAAATGAATGGCTTCGGCGATGGCATTTTCAATAATCATGCGTTGGGC
>Ga0114923_10002316_pt1 | contig 12921 bp, 13 predicted proteins | sample SumtaG_FD_89578 | JGI IMG/M metagenome (GOLD analysis project Ga0114923, IMG submission 89578) | Deep subsurface microbial communities from Indian Ocean to uncover new lineages of life (NeLLi) - Sumatra_00157 metaG | ecosystem: Environmental > Aquatic > Marine > Oceanic > Sediment | place: near... | reverse complement strand
TCCTTTTCTTCTTCTTGATTAGAACTATTGGTCGCTTCCATGATTTCAATAGCGCAATCTCTTCCTGTGTAGGAGCAAAGAACTGATTCAATATGGATTCGTTTCTCACCATAATTGCAAATGGACGTAGCGCTCTTTTCTTTCGTCGTCTTAACTCCTGTATTGGAATTGGTTCAGTTGTCTTTGTTACAAGATGTGTTCCTCCGATACCTTGTACCGCCAGTATCGCATTACCCTCAATCAATCTCGCAGCAGATTCAATTGGGTTATTTTTTGCAGATCCCTTTGCATCTAGTAATTGGTATAGAGGACCACAGTTTTCGCATGCTGTTGTTTGAGCATGATATCTTCTATTCAATGGATCTGTGTATCCAGTATTGCAAGTAGTACACAACGGAAACTCATCCATTGTTGTGTTTGGTCTATCATATGGTAAACTGGTAATTGTGGAATATCGTGGTCCACAAGCAGCACATGAAGTAAATGGATAGTGGTACCATCTAGATTCTGGATCACTCAACTCTATTATACATTCTTCACAAATGGAAATATCTGGTGGAATAATAGGTTCGGCTTCTTCTCCTTTTGATATTGATGATTGTCCTATTGTAAAATCGCTGAAGCCATTTGTAATATCACACCATTCAACGACAAGAGTATCAATTGTTGATATTGAGGGAGGATTTGATTTGATTTCTTTGATAAGCTCGTTAATACTCTCTTGGCTTCCTTCAACGACTATGCTAACTCCAGCATCTCCAAGATTAAGCACATATCCCAATAATGAGAGTTCTTTGGCAACGCGATAAACGAATGGCCTAAAGCCAACCCCTTGAACAATACCATTAACATGAATTTGAGCTTGTGTTTTCAAATGCTACTATCCTCACAATTCTCTATCAAGGTCTAGAATATTAATGCGATGAAGCGGCAATAGGAACTTATCCGTTTCAGTAGAAGATTAATCTAATTAACTATTACATTACAAGTATTATATGTATTACAAAATAATTTATAGGTCCTCTTAAGCAAAATAACTGAACAAGAGTACGATTAAGATGCGTACATCTTCAGAACGAACCGGGTATACATTTGGCGAACCTGAGATGACCCCCTCGATTTTGGCAAACGTACCTGAATGCCTTCGAAATATTTTACGGGACTCATCGAAGAGTGCTAAACAGAAACGAAGATCAATCTTAATATCTAGCAATAGTTTAGCAAATCGGTTTATCCTGGAACGATGGGGAATAAGACCCTCCCAACGCAGACGATTCAAAAATCTTTTTGCTTCAGTTCGTAAGCAATGTAGAAATGTTTTCCACCATTTCCTAGCAAGGGGTAGAATGGAGTGGGAGATTCTCAATGAAAGATACGTATTTGGAGTTTACAAATTTGATGAAATTAGAGGTAATCTAATTCTAGGGTTTGTTGAAGTTTCTCCAGAAGCAGAATGGACTCTGTCTGTAAAATAGTTCCATTGTATTACAAGTATTATCACCCTAATCCGAAGCAGTATGTTTATTTTAAGTACAGATTATGTTCTTGTATACAAATATGTATCCGTGCAAACGCTCATCTAAAAGTCACTATCTACTTGCTTAGATGGCGTTATTTGGTGGTTTATAGACCAATTTGAAGGAGCTGTATATAATGCCCGATAATCAATCTAGTTCAAAAAATCGAAGTGCACTAAGAGGAATCGCCCAAGGTGCAAAACGCGTATTAAAAGAACCAATTCTCAAAGCTTTACTCGAACACTCGCATCTAACAGAATCTCAAATTGAAACGCTTCTTATCGATTTGGTCATCGAAGATAACCAAGGCGATCACATCCCTTATGACGATAAAGCTTCTTTTCGATCTAAATCAGGAGAGAGAACTCAGGGTGTTTCACGTGGGGCTTTCAATAGAACACTGAAACAAGCTCGTAGGAATGTAACTCGGAGTCTCTATACTATGTTACTTCTCGCATACCTAGGTCTTTTTGACTATGCTATCTTTAGACCTTTTGAAGAGGTAGCCAGTCGAATAGGTGATTATAGACGAATTCGTGATGTTCTAGCGGGAAAGGCAGACCTAAGTACAGAGGACCTAGAGAGCTATAAATCTGCTGAACGCGCCATTCTAGCAGTGTTAGATGATCTGACATCTCCACTTATTCTCAAATCAGAATTGTCGCGTAGAAAATCATAATGAATTCTGCTTCACATAGGCTATCTATAAATTCAGCAGGAATAAACGAGTACGAATGTATCACATTATCGATAGGTACCCCGACACTGTATCTACTTGGAGGTTGTGTTTGAGGAGATAGAGATAGCAATGACGGATGTCTGCGATCACTCCCGGAACAAGTCCCAAGACTATCGCAGTGCTATCACTAACGTGATACACTCATGTATTATTCTACAACATTTGTACATAGTTCTAATCCTAGAACGGGTACTTTTGCATAAAATCCTAATTAATTCTCGTATTACACGAAATACAATCGTTTTTGGACAACTAAAAAACCCTTATTGGTATGAAATTATGGAAAATACAAAATACAACTAGGCCAGTGAGAATGTGAACGAAGGTACAAGCCCCCTTGACCGACTTCGAGAGGCATGTAGAATACGTTGTGATGAGCTAGAAGAAGAAGAAGTCATTAGTGAAATGGCTAATGCAATTGGTGATCGGCGCTTAAGAGATTTAGTTGATATTACTGCTAAAACAGAAATTCAACAAGGCTGGAAAACTACAGCTCATTACCTAATCAAATCCTTCGACGAAACTTATCCTGCTCCACTAGGATCCGGCCTTCCTAGAACTAAGATTGAACCTCTGAAATACAGAGAGATGATATTCTCACTCTTGGGATGCTCAGGGTTTGAACCTGTAAAAGAAGAAACACAAAAAATTTTGAAAAGATTGAGTAAAGAAAAATCGAGCGTTAATGCTTCACAAGCACTAACGAAAAGAGTGGAAAAAGATCTTCTTAAGCAAATCAAAAAGGGAGACAGCCTTTTCTTTGACTTAACAAGAATTGATTCAACATTTAGTGATGATATTCGGAAAAGGATAGAATACGAACAGACCAAAGCTATTACTCAGCTTAGGCTTGTGATAGATAACAATCTGGTAGATGTCAAACCACTATGGTATACAGAATATGGACGTAAGACGTTATCAGAGCTAGGCATAACTGAATTTAATATAACTGTACAACATTTTCAAATCGTATTATCTGTATTACAGGTATCACAAGATATCAGAACCAATCTATTTGAGTCGTTACAATCGAGTGAACGAAAAATCGAATATGTTGAATCAACTAATGACGAATATAGAAAACTCCTGGAGTATACAATAAATCAGGACCACGACGGTTTACGTCATTCTGCAAGTAAACATTCAGTAGAACACCTGAATACTTTGCTATCACGAGCACTAATGAGATACAATCAGATTAGATCCAGTAAGAATTATCGGGAACTTCTTTCAACCATTGCTATCTTTGTAACAATTCGAACGATTGATTCAATAATATCACTACAACGCTTAATCATTCAAAAAGATCCGCGTATTGCAACCCCAATTGCAATGGCCCTTGGTAACTTTTATCATGAATCATCTGCATCCGTCCTTGTAGAACTTCTTTGTACCAGCTCAAAAACAGAAGTTCAGACTGCAACATTCAATGCTCTATTGAATCTAAGTAAGAAATGCCCTGAACTGAAATTCATTGTTGCATCTGCGCTTAAATCGGATTGCAGAAATGTTGTTCTTCTTCTTCGACTTTTCAAGAGAATCAATCATAAACAATAGTAATACAATTATTACATTGTTTCAACACGACACACATAAAACTATGTTCAACGGGCACCGAACCATGAACACCCCTCCACATGACAATGTTGATGAGATTGATTCCTTTTTCAATCCTAAGAGAGTTGCATTGGTCGGAGCTTCTTCTGATTATAGAAAATTAGGCAATTCGATTTTAATGAATCTATTAGCATCAGAAATCGATATTTATCCAATTAGCCGAAATAGAGACCGTATCTTAGGAGTAAAGGCATACCCCAGTCTAGCTGATTTACCGGAACCTGTAGACCTTGTAATTGTCGTAGTTGCTGCTAAATATTGCTCCGGACTGATGCCTGAGATACAAAAAGCAGGCGCACATAGCGCTGTTATCATTTCTGGAGGATTTAGCGAAACCGGTGAAGAGGGTCTGAAACTTGAGAAAGCACTTATCGAATCAGCAAAGAAACATGATGTGAGAATTATCGGCCCCAATTGTGTTGGGGTCTCCAATAGCCGTGTTTTCAATGGAACTTTTACCATGATGCCGGAAAGAGGAAACATTTCTCTTCTGTCTCAGAGCGGAGCTCTTGGTGGTATGTTAATTTATACCACAAGAACCAAACGAATTGGAGTCAGTAAATTCGCAAGTATTGGTAATGCATCCGATGTTGGGTTTGTTGAAATATTAGACTATCTGCGTGAAGATACGAAGACGTCTGTCATTGCAGTTTATGTCGAGGGTGTAGATGATGGTCGTAGTGTTTTCGAATCACTAAAACAAGCTGCTGAAAAGAAGCCAGTGGTTGTTCTAAAAGGTGGTCGAAGTGAGGCAGGTGGGAAAGCCACTCAAAGCCATACAGGATCTCTTGCTGGGTCCAGTCGTATATTTGATGGAATGATTAAACAAGCTGGTTGTATAACTGCACCCACCTTTGATTCATTACTTGAAATTTGTAAACTCTTTGAATACCAACCGTTACCCAAAGGTCGTAATATTGGTATTATTAGTAATACAGGAGGAGCTGGTGTTTTAGCTACGGATGCAGCTTCTGAACTGGATCTAAAAATCCCACAATTTCAGGAAACAACACGCAAAGAACTCCGACAAATCCTTTCACCAATGGCCTCAATACAAAATCCGATAGATGTAGTAGCAAGTGGAGGCCGTCGGGAATATCGTGTGGCGACTGAATTACTGCTAAAAGATCCAAACGTTGACATGTTACTTGTCATTTGTGCAGTACCAACTTTTGCAGGGATGACTCAAACCGAACATGCAGCAGGTACTCTAGAAGGTGTTCGAATTGCAGAAACTGACAAACCTGTTGCCGGAGTATGGTTAGCTGGTGAGGTTGGAAAACCTGGAAAAGACCTACTTGAGATGAATCGTATACCTTGCTATGATGATCCAGCCATGGGTGCACTATGCTTGGCTCAGGTAACAAAATACGCTGAAAAACATCGAAAGTAGCAGAGTACTACATGTATTACAATGTAGATATCCTATTCTAGATGAGATTCAGCTATATCTGGAAATTCCTTCGAAACAGCTTCGCGTAACTTACGCTCAACCCACATACTCAGATTGATGGCTTTTTCATTCCTAACTGCTTGAAGACATGACCTCAAATCAGTCGGCACGCTAAAGCTCATAATCGGACTTTTTCTTTCCTTATTTGGAACTGCTATTAAAGATGGACTGGTTGTCACTCGGGTACTTGTTTTACTACCAGTGCTGGTAGTCTTTTCATCATCTCCTCGTTCCTCTTCTTTTCGATATTTTCCTAAGAGCGACATATTATCTAACCTCCTTTAGAAGTGTGGCATAAGCGTTTGATACAAGCTGAGCAATCTCTGTATCAATCTCTGGATCACCAGCTTTCTTGAAGTTTTCAGCTGCCACTTGTTGACATCCTCTTGCTAGCATTCTGATATCTCTTGGATTTCCTCTAGCCGCTGTATTAAGGACTTCAATTGCTTTTTCATGGAATGGATATACATCAAAATCATCTGCATCAAAGGTATCTATTTTTCCACGTGCATACGCTAATCGTCTTCCGACAAATTCCTTTGCTTTAAGATGATCAAGTGCAGGCACATCCAACGGCTCAGTACGGTCAGCTATTTGTGGCAGAAATGATAACATTGCATTCCAATAGAGAACAGTACCACTCATTATCAGTGTGACAATTGGTTCATCCAGAGCCGCACTACTATCGGTCTTCATTTCTTGGGTTGGAAGGTCTGCAAGATATCGAAGTTTGTGGAATGCTGCCTCTTGATTATCAGCAACATCTTCGATGAATAATGCAGTTCGACTTTTTTCTTCGACATACCTCCTTACACACTCTTGAGCAACAGCTTCAATAATTTGACTAGATTCCCAAGATCTACGATACTTAATCCTCAAAGAATCTGCAATAGCTGCTGACATTTGTTTTTCATAAAGTCCTGTCATCCCTACATAACCAGTAACAAATTTATTTCCTTGACGGTCGGCCAATGTAGGAAGGTCTCTCAATGCTAGAAGCATTAGCGTACTTTTACCAGAACCAACTGGACCTCTAAGGAAGATATGTCTTTCATTAGTAATTATCAAATCGACAATACTATCTAGAAAATCAGGATGCTCACAATATAAGCGACTATCCGGCATCTTGAACCCTCTGAATGGACTAAATCGACAATCGATTTTTTCTTCCCAAGCACGTAAGGTTTCTTTGCGCGTGTTAAAGTGTCTGATTAAAGCAGATTCGTGAATTGCTATAGTCATCATCCGTGCCTCTTTTTGTATCACATGTACTTATTGTAATACAATAATCATATCTGTTTCCTTGATAAAGCTTACGAGATAATATTGAAACTTATACACAATCCCAAATCAAAATTACAAAATTGATATATTTTTGAATAGTATAGATACAACAATGCACAACCTTTTTGAGTCAACATGAATCGGTGAGGTCTTAGGTGTCAAGTAAAATGGACGTAGACCAGGCTCAAAGAATTCTTACAGCTCTGATGATTTTGAGTTTTCTAATATTTGGCCTTCTTTCAGGCGTTATTCTAATCTTTGATGCCTCACTTGGAAATGCATCGGCTGCACTCCCCTTTGCATTCTTGTTCATATCAGGAATGTCACTAATTACAACTGGACAAATTAGAGAACGTCCACAGAGAGTGAACAAGTACCTTAGAGAGTGGCTTGTAATAATCATTTTTGTTGTTGCTTTATCAGCATTAACCTTTACACTTGCTTGATATACAACACAAGAGTTTTAGGACATCTACTACTTGAAATCGTTAACTATGCTTTGGTATAGTTGTGAATCAAATCGATGTGATTGCAATGAGTAAAGTTCTGCCTGGGACAAAGGCCACAAGATCAGAACTTCTTCGACTTAAGGGTAGAATGCGATTAGCTGAACGTGGTCATAATCTTCTGAAGGAAAAACGAGATTCACTGATTATGGAATTTTTCAATGCTATTGCTGAAATTAAGCAAGCACGTGAAAATGTAGAAGCTACTTTATCTGAAGCATTCTCAAGCTTAACCCAAGCAAAAATGATTATGGGTCCTGCTCGGGTAGTAGAGTTTGCTTACGCTAGCAAAGTACAAGCTGAGCTCAACATTGCTACTCGTTCTATGATGGGTGTTAGGGTACCAGTTCTCTCAGTAGAACAACATGTTCCTGAATTACCGTACTCCCTTCCAGATTCTAGTGCACGACTAGATACTATGAGCATTAAATTCAGAGAAGCACTCAAGGCTTTAGTACGTCTTGCTGAAATCGAATCAAGTGTGAAACGTCTAGCTCTTGGAATCGAACGGACAAAACGACGTGTATCTGCCTTAGAAACAATAGTAATTCCCCGTCTTGATGCTACAGCTAGATTCATCAAACTAGCTCTTGAAGAGCGAGAACGTGAGGATTTCATCAGACTGAAGATAATTCGTGATCGGATGGAAGTTGAACAATAATCAATTTCGCCTGAGTTTCAAAATTGCAGCAGCCAAATCGCCATCAGTTTGTTTAAGCGCTTCTTTTGCAACTTCAATATCAACTCCAGTTTGCCCCGCAACCAAAGCTGCATCCTCAATTGGTATTTCAATCTCGTTTTGGACAGGCGCTATTGGTTCCTCACTAACTCCTGTAGTAGTTAGACCTCTTTCAGTTTTCGTACCCGACACCTGATATGATTCACTACCAGCTTGCTTGACTATTCCTACCGATGCATTCGAAATGAGCCACTCTTTATCTTCAAAGCGAATAATGACTTCTTTCACACCTTCAAGATCAGTCTGTTGTATACCCATTTTCTTCATCATTCTAGAAATTTGCTTAGGTGACAAGCCTCTGAATCCCATTGTTATTCCTCTAATTCTCCACATGATGTGGAGGTTTGATTGGCTAATTCATAGCTCCGATAAAATGATTGTGTTATGTTTCTTGTGTTTTTTCCAACTTTATATCAAAAACATAATGTATTATCTTTGGAGAATAGTGCTTAATCTTACGGATGCCAACACTTGATGAATATTCATGGTCGTTACTTATTGTATCAATTGTATTACAAATATTCTGAATTTCTATCTCTGGGATTGCAAGATGCATATGTACCCATCCCCCTTCAGGTACCAACGTTTCAAGGGCATTGGGTAAATACTGAATTGTATCATGCAAATAGCCCATAACCACTCGATTTGCTTTTCCAACGGGATGTACATCCCTACAATCACCTAAGATTGCAGTCATGAGGTTTCCGACTTGATTCAATTTGATATTTTCAATTAGAAACGTATAAGCTTCTGGATTAATCTCAATTGCAATCACCTTAGCTTTGCTTCGTTTCGCAATATGAAGACCAAATTGTCCAACACATGCAAACATATCCACAACAAGCTCACCAGCTTCCACAAGAGTTGGCATATGAATTCTTTCTCTTACATTTCCACCAGAAAAAGTCAATCGCAACGGATCAAGTCGAAACTTAGCACCATGTTCCATATGAGTAGTAACTGTAACTGGATTCCCCGCAACTAGCTTATACATTGGAAATCGTTTCTCTCCTTTTGTAGGTCCAGTTCTAACAGCAACTGATTCTATCCTATTATCAAAACCGAGAATCGAATTCCCTATTTTTTCTGCATATTCCATTGCTTCTGTTTTTAGATGTACTAGGGCAACATGTCCTACGAGATGAAATTTATGCGGCAGAATGTCATGACATACAGTATCAGATAATTGATTTTCTAAAAACTCTTTGAAGTGCATCGCTATTCATCTGACTAATGATTCAACAAACTATCCATACATTCCAGAAGGAGTTTTCTGTCCGTCCTTTCCTCTTGCTTGTAATTTAGCGATTGCTTTCTGAAAGTCTTTTTGTGTCACAGATGTCCTACTGTCTCTAATGGCAAACATACCTGCTTCAGTACACATCACTTTGATATCTGCACCAGTAGCACCTTGAGTAGCTCCTAGTAATGAATCAATCTCCAAATTGGAATCGATACTCATCCCTCTAGTGTGAATCTCAAAAATCGCTTTTCTACTGACTGGGTCAGGAAGTGGAAAATCTATAATCCGATCGAATCTGCCAGGTCTAAGTAAGGCTGGATCTAAAATATCCGGTCGATTGGTAGCACCTATTATGGCTACTTGTCCCCGACTTTCAAATCCGTCAAGTTCACTCAGAAGCTGCATCAATGTTCTTTGAACTTCTCTATCTCCAGATGTAGCAATATCAAGTCTATGCGAACCTACGGCATCTAATTCATCTATAAATACAATTGATGGAGCTTTTTCTTTAGCCAACATAAATATCTCTCGCACTAATCGAGCTCCTTCTCCTATGAACTTCTGAACTAATTCAGAGCCGATAACTCGAATAAATGTAGCATTAGTTTCGTGGGCTACAGCTCTAGCACTAAGAGTTTTACCTGTCCCAGGAAGACCAGTCAGCAAAACACCTCTTGGAGGATCTATCCCAATCTCTTCGAAAAGTTCAGGTTTCAGAAGTGGAAGTTCTACAGTTTCTTTTATTTCACGTAGCTGATCATCAAGTCCACCAATATCAGCATATGAAATCTCGGGCGCCTCCTCTATTTCCATAGCGCGAATCATTGGATCACGCGATGGTGGGAGTTCTTGTGTAACTGCAAAAGATCGTTGATTAAGAGCAACACGCATTCCTGGTTGAAGACCATCTCGAGATATTGATGATGCAACATGAACAACAAAATTAGGTCCAGTCGAACTTTTCACAACAGCTCGCCCATCCTCCAACACTTCAATAATTGTAGCGGTGATAAGTGGCGATTGCCTGAGTTTCTCTAATTCGGTCCTGAGTGTTTGAGTTTCTTTTTCAAGCCTACTGCGCTCTGCATGAAGTATTTGTTTTTCAGTTTCTAAAGCTCTCATTCGACGCTCAAGATGTCTAGTATAGTTTTGAGAGTAAGCTGAGTCATCGAGGGTGTCTTCCTCCTTCTTTGCGTCCGCAGTTCCTGGCAAGTAACGTACCTCATCCCCTCATCCTCTGCTAATGATTTAAGGATATCTTTGGTTACTATTTCATTTCATGTGAATGTTTATCAATAGCTAACATACTGAAAAAAAACAGGGATTAACTATGCCAAGTTGCGAACTTTGTGGCAGAAGCATGAAAGGCCAAGGCAGAAATATCACAATCGAAGGAGCTATAATGAATGTATGTCCAGAATGTGCATACAAATTCGGCGGGAGCGGTGCGAGCGAATCCGAACAATCTAGGACCTCACCAGTCATTGGTAAACCTTCATGGATTGGACGGCCTGATACATCCACACCCAAAACGCGCCAATTTCAATCTCCGAAGCCCCATTCCAAACCTAAACCAAAACACAAGCCCAGACGCGGAGGCCCACTACTAGATGAAATGTTCCTGATTGACGATTATGCTTCTGTAATAAGATCTGCACGGCAAAAAAGAGGACTTAGCCAAGAAGAACTTGCGCAAAAAGTAGGTGAGCGAGTAGCTACACTTCAGTCAATAGAATCTGGGCGTCTAAAACCAATTGGCAAAACAATCCGTGGTCTTGAAAGAGAACTTGATATATCACTATTAGAGTCAGTAGGTTCTGCACCTGTGAAAGTATCAAGGAGCAAAGGTGTGGGTGGACCTACACTAGGTGACATTGTCAAAGTGAAACGGAAGAAATCTCAAAAAAGCGAGTAGTAGTAATACAGTCAACAACTCTACGATTATGAAATCAAAGAATATAGTATGCCAAAGAACAGCTCTTAAATAGTATATGAACAAATACTATTACAGGTATATATCTCTGAACCTAAATCTTTCTAATTTCAATTGGTGATATCATCAAATGGCACATTCAAACTTTAACAGTGAACTCTTCCGGCTAGTTGTTGAGGAAATAGCTGGCAAGGAAGGAGTCGATGTAGCAACAGTCTTAGTTAATACAGAAGAAACTACAGACGAAGAAATTGCTACCAAGACTGACCTAAAGTTGAATGTGGTCAGACGAATTCTTTACAAATTACATGATAATCATCTTGCTTCCTACCGACGAATTCGGGATACGAATACAGGCTGGTTTCTATACTATTGGCGTATTGATCCTAAAAAAGCACAAGCTTTAGTCAATCGAAAGAAAAGAATGGTTCTGAACTTATTAGAACAACGATTGGAACACGAGAGCAATAATGACCTATACGCCTGTGTGAATCGAGACTCATCCCCAGTACCTTTCGAAGAGGCAATGAATCTCTCCTTTCGATGTCCTACTTGTAATGAATCACTTGAATACGTTGACAACAAAAGGGCTGTTGATTTTCTGAAAAAACGTGTTGAAGAATTAAAGGCGGATTTGGAAGCCACTTCATCACAAGCTAGCTAATTCTTTCTTCATTCCACAAATTACTTAGGATAACTAGATAGAAATTTGTCGGGTAACAATTATTGAAACGCATAATCCTACACCTTCGTGTATACGGTCAATATCGAAATCGACTCTTCAACAAGATTACATCTGACATCAAAAAAATGGTCCAAGAGTTAGATATTGAAGTGAAAAATATTACCACTGACAAGAAGAAACACATCAAATTGTCTATTGAAGGATCCGATGAAGAATTCGTAACAAACGTATTATCACAGGAATACGGACTTGTTCCAGAAAAGCATACAATACTTCCTGGTAGTCAACATCGAGGTCAACTTGTTGATGTAGGAAAGGTAGGATTCGGACTTTATGTTGACATTGGCATCATTAAACCCAAAGCGTTCGATGTTCTAATCCCCCTCCATCGATTACGTGAACAAACCGGGATGACCAAATCATCACTTAGACGAATCGCTAACACTCTAATTCTTGTTGACGATTTTCCCATTGACATAAAGATAGTTTCAGTTGATTTTTCAAACCAAAAAATCGAAGCGGAACTGGCTGATTCCTTTGTTGATCAACTAACACGATGGATTAATGACGATCATGAACGACTTCTTGTATTTGGCGCCAATCAATCTATGATAGATCAAACTCTCCGTACATCGCGTCACGCTGATGATATATTCGAAATTGAACGACTTGGATATTTAGAACATAGCTTGGTGTGTAAAAGAAGCACAAGAGCTTCTGGAATACTCGCTGCGATTGGTCCAAAACTTCGAGGTGTTGCAATGCATCTTTTCATTCCCAAAGAAATCAAGGAGAAACAAAATGCCACGACTTGATGTTTGGTTAATCGAACAAAGAAAATTTACTTCACGACAGACAGCAAAGAGAGCAATCAAGGCAGGCCATGTGAAGGTCAATGGTAAATTGGCGAAGCCTTCGACACAAGTGAAAGGGGCTGAAGTGGTGATCATATCTTCTGATGCATCTGACTTACCTATTAGTTATGAGAAACTCAAGCAGTTGGATGAAATATCTGGATTAGATATTGTAAAACCTGGGAATTTAGTGTTAGATATTGGAAGTTCAGCTGGTGGATTCCTATGCTATCTTGCTGAAAAAAAAGCAACTGCAATAGGTATCGAAATTTCTAAAGAATTTGAAGAAAAACTCAAAGCAGTGGTAAATAAACATGAAAATCTGTCACTGATAATTGGAGATGCATTTTT
>Ga0114923_10002314_pt1 | contig 12937 bp, 15 predicted proteins | sample SumtaG_FD_89578 | JGI IMG/M metagenome (GOLD analysis project Ga0114923, IMG submission 89578) | Deep subsurface microbial communities from Indian Ocean to uncover new lineages of life (NeLLi) - Sumatra_00157 metaG | ecosystem: Environmental > Aquatic > Marine > Oceanic > Sediment | place: near... | reverse complement strand
GAGCAGGTTAACAGGTTGATATTGATATGACGGGCACAGTCAACCAGCTTGGGTGAGACGATACACATGGAACAGTCATTGGTGGGGAAGGTCTTATCCAGCTGGGTCTTGATCCCGCCGATAGCGGTGGACTTCTCCACCAGGTGCACTTTATACCCGCTGTCGGCCAGGTCTAAAGAGGCCTGAATGCCGGCGATGCCCGCACCGACAACCATGACCGAACCGATTTTACCGTTTTCGCCTTTTTTAACCGCCATTTTTACTGGATCTCTACTTTTATCTGCTCGAGTGTTTTTTCTACAGCTTCAAGTATCTGTTCCTTGTTTGCATCTCCCTCATCCAGGATCAGGTTAATACAGTCCCGGCGAAACTTATTGGCGGCTGTACTGATCTCTTCTATCTTTCCCAGGAGATGGGGAGGGGCGTAACCCTCCTGAACCGCCAGATCCCTGAGCGCAAACATAATATCGGAGAAATCTACATCCTGGGGACAGTTGGCTGAACAGGTATAGCATTGGGAACAGAGCCAGATTATTTTGGAGCTCAACACCTGTTCGCGCATACCCAATAGAATCATTCTAATAATTCTCCGAGGGTTGTACTTATGGTCGACATGAAATACGGGACAACCTGCAGTACAGGTGCCGCAGGCGAAGCATTTGGTAATATTTTCTCCACCGGGTTTGCCGGCTATCTCATATTTGAAGTTTGCATCCAGCTTACTGTCAATTACTATTTTTTCCATCGACTCATCCCTTAAAAAATTTTATTCACACTATCTCGATCTGACTCAGCAATACCTGATTTGAAAATACCGGTAGTTCTATTGCTTTGGCCGGGCATTCCCCTGCACAAATACCGCATTTCTGGCAGGCTTCCGGTATACTTATGGCCGTGCCCTTTTCTCTATCCACCTGCATGGCATTAAATGGGCAGCTCCTCACACAGGTTAAACAGAGGATGCATTTGTCCTCATCCACCACAGCACCTGAAAGCTCGATCTCTACAGATCCTTTCTCAAGAAGTGAGTGAACGGCCAGTGCCGCTACCCTGGCTTCCGTGATGATCTGGGGTATATAGTCCTGACCGCGGCAGGAACCGACAACAAAGATTCCCGGACGGTTGGTCTGCTCGGGAAAGAGATGAATATTGTTGTCCTGCATTTGACCGAGGCTGTCGAGGGATACCCCGGTTATCCGCGCCAGGGCCGAATCCGCTGCCGAAGCGATGCCACGGGTACTGATGCCGACAAAATCACAGTGCAGGGAGATCTCTTCATGTAGAATAGAATCGCGGCAGGTAATCGAGACCCCTTCTTCACCCTCTTTTAAGGAAGGCCTGTCCTCATACTTGACAATATTCACTCCCGCTTCTCTGGCCTCATCGTAGAGCTCTTCCAGGCCCGGTGCGGAAACCCTGGCCTCGCGGCAGAATAGATGCATCTGCAGGGATCCCCTCTTTTGGAGTTTTAAGCACAACTTCAGAGCAGTCTCCATACTCGCCTTGGTCTCATCAATGGTGATATCCAGGATAAGGCCGATTGGGCGCATGCCGTTCTTCCTGCGCAGGTTGGAAACGGTACCCTCAATTTCATTCATGGATACCATAAAATTGTTGTTGTGCAGTGGATTGTCGACAATCCCTGCAGCCAGAACCACGGCTCCGCAGGTCAAATGTTTGTCGCCAAGCGGTGTGTGAATCCCGGCGTTAAAAGAGCCAACATGTCCACTCAAGTCAAACAAGCGGCTGCCTGTGTAGACCTTTACCCCCTTGGGCAGCTCAGGGATGCCGTTCTTAACGCTTCTTTCAACCAGGGTTGTGTCATATCCCATGGCGGCGATATCTGAGGCGGTTTCAATACCGGCAATCCCTCCCCCAATGATCAACACCCTGCGGTCCAGGGGAATGCTTCTTACCTCGAAAGAAGGCATCAGCGAAAGGGCGCGTATCCCGCGATTAATGGCGGATACTGCCTGCTCAACGGACCTTTCCTGCCGGATATTCACGCCGAAAACCGCACTTGGAGTGAGGCCTGCTTTTTGAGCTATCCTCTCCAAAAGCTCCCGATTACCCACAGGAGAGCAGCCGGCAAAAACGATCCTGCTTAAGCCTTTTTCCCGGACGGGTTTAGCTATCGAGGACAATTCAGGCTCTGTGCACAGAGTTGAAAGATGGAAGATGTCCCGGCAGGTGATATTTGACCTATCCTTTTCCAGAAATTGAGTTCCTCCGCAGTCACAGATAAATACCCCTGTTTTTTCTTTCATTTTCATGCTCTATGGCCTCGGGAGAAGACCTGCAGCTTCAACAATCTCCGGAACACGTTTTTCCCACTCTATGGCCATGAGATGTATTCCGGCAACGCCTTCTATTTCCTTCAGTCGCTTGATCTGTTCCACACAGATCTTTATACCCTCGGCAGCCTTGTCTTCCACTTTTTCCAGCCGTTCCAGGTAATAGTCCGGTACACTTAGGCCGGCGACATTGTCTCTCATATGCCTGGCCATTCCCAGGGATTTCAAAGGAGTAAGGCCGGCCATGATTTTAACCTTTTTGTGCAGGCCCCTCTTGCAGACCTGTTTCATCCATGCCTCGAACCGCTCCATATCGTAGATACACTGGGTTTGAATGAAATCGACACCGGCCCTTACTTTTTTGGCCAGCCTGATAACCCGGAACTCGAAGGGGTCGCCGAACGGATTTGCCGCACCACCTATGTATATCCTGGGTTCCACCACGGGAGCTTTTTTACTGTTCTTGATTTCGTCTCCACAGATGAATTTCTTTTCATCCCGCATATCTTTGAGGGTCTGGATCACTGGATCGAGTCCATATCGAAGATATTCTTAGATGTACCGTGATTGCCGAACACCTGGTGGTCCCCGGTGAGGCAGAGTATGTTCTTCAATCCCAAAGCATAGGCGCCGAGAACATCGCTCTGTATCGCTATGCGGTTGCGGTCGCGGCAGGTTATCTGGATTATAGGCTCCACTCCTTCCTGCATTGCCAGGAGACCGGCGGCAATCGAGGACATACGTACAATGGCTGTCTGATTGTCGGTAATATTTACAGCATCTACCTGTCCCTTTAAATAGGCGGCCTTGGTCTTGATTACCTCGACGTCGGCGCTCTTTGGAGGCCCGAGCTCGGCGGTAATAGCAAAATGTCCTGCTTCAAAGACCCTCTCTAAATTGCTTCCTGCTTTTAATTCGCTCATAGCACCATATCTTCCCTTACAATTTTTCCGGGACCCCCGTCCCGTCCCGTACTCCAGTCCTTAATCGGCTCATTTTCCTCGAGCCTGGAGAGCAGGTCTAGTGATTTCAAGCGGTCATAGATGAGCTGCCAACCGCAGTCAATATTTTCTGTGTCGACCTCGCACTTTCCGTCCTGAGACCCCCCGCAAGGCCCGTTTAGAAGGCTCTTTGAGCACCGGGCGATCGGGCAGACACCGCCGAACTTGTCGAGAACGCAGTCCCCGCATCCGGCGCAGCGCTCCGACCACGTGCCCTGCTGTTCCGTCGCCCCGTAGAATTTTGTATTTAAGGCGGGAAGGATCCTCTTACCCTCAAAGACTTCACTGCAGAACTGCACCCCGACACCGCAGGCCATGGAGAGCACTGCGTCGGCCCGGTCGATCTTCTCTTTGACATCATCAAAGAACTCCCGGTCGCACTGCCTCTCGATGGTGTCCTCCACAATATCCATGGACACCCCGTTCTTTTTGTTGGCCAGGCGCAGTGTGGAGGCCAGTATTTCCACCTCTTTTTCACCGCCGGTCATACAGACAGTAACGCAGCTCCCGCAGCCAAGAATGAGCAGGTTTTTAAACCCCTTTACCATTTCACTTATTTCTTCATACGGTTTTTGAACAGCAGTAATCAAGGTTGACTCCTTTAATATCAATCCTCACCGGTTGACGGGGTGAGTATTTTCAAGACGGTCATTCATCTCTTTTACAAGGTCTGCGAATTTATATGTATCAATGGACGAAATGAAATCCATGTGCACCCTGTTCTCATCGAGCCCGGCGTTTCGCAGGGCCTTCTTAGCCATTTCGACTCTTTTCTTTGCCCGGAGATTTCCCTTGATATATTTACAATTATCTACCGGGCAACTGAGAATCAGAACTCCGGGGTGGTCCTTTTCCAGGCATTTCAATACCATTCCGATTTCCATCTTTCCTGAGCAGGGAAGACGTACGATATCAACGAGATCCAGAGCTGAGCTTTCAGTTACGGCCTCTGCCGCCTTGTAGCTCGAGTTTTCACAACAGAAAGCAACTATTTTTTTCTTTTCACCCATATTCACTATCCGATCAAGCTCAGATTAAGCTCAACAGCCGCAGCGCGGGCTGAAGCCATTGACTCCGGGATGGACTGCGGCTCTTTACAGGTGCCGCACATAAAAATATTCTCACGCTCACGAAAAAAACCAAACTCGTCCTGCTCAATCTTAAAAAGCTCAGCTATCCTTTCTGAGCCTGAGGCAGGCCCGAGACCTACGGAGAGGATCACCATATCGTGCAGGGCAGCCGAATCTTTAGCATTCGCACTTTCTATAAGCAGTTTAAGCTTGCCGTTGGCTAGCTGTTCAACGCTGAAGGGCACGCCCCGGACAAAGTGTATGCTGCTGTTTTCAAGCTCTTGACGCAGCACTGTAAAGGTTTTGTCAAAGTTCTGGATATCTATATAATAGATGGTAACATCAGCCTCCGGGCTGCGATGTTTGATTATTCGTGCAAGCCTGAGTGCATAGGAACAGCATACGCCGGAGCAGTAGTTTCTTCCTATCTGCGGATCGCGGGAGCCGACACACTGGATGAAGGCAATGGAGTCTGCAGGATCTCCCAGGTAGCTCTGTTTGGAGAGTATTTCCTCGGCTTCCACTCCTGTAATAATGTTATTTAACCTTGCGTAGCCGTATCTGACCTTTTGCAACGCGTCGAAGGGATCGTGCCCGGTGGCAATCAACACCCTGTCGGCGGTTATCTTCTTTTTTTCCTCTTTTGATTCCTTTCCGCAGGAGATTGCACCTGTGGGACAGGCGTCCGTACATGCGGTACAAACCTTTCCCTTTTGAATGAGGCAGCGGCAGGTGTCTATGGTGTACAGAACAAGCTCGGCTCTGTTGAATTGGGAGATACAATTTTCGGGGCAGGCCTGGACACAGGCGCCGCAGTCAATACATTTTTTATGATCAATAGAGGGGTTTAAAGAGGTTATTTCAATGGATATTTGTTCTTCTGTTTCATCAACGGTTTGGATCTTTGCACCTACAGAGAAATGTATCCGTCCGTGTTTGAGAGCCTGGTTCAGTTTTGTGTGAGCGACGCACACGCCGCATCTGCTGCATTCTTATGTGGCCTTGCAGCAGTAGGTCAATACTTTACCGCCGATCTCGCTGCTCGATTCGATGATTTCCACATCATGTCCCATTTCAGCGAGTTCATAACCGGCGGTACAACCGCTTATGCCTGCTCCGATAATCACAAATCTGCTCATAAAATCTCGTTTAATCCATGCTGGTATTATCCACTCAGGCTATACCCGGCAGACTGCAATGTTATGTTTTTCATAATGGGAAGTTTGTCGTTAATAATCAACCATTTTCTGGTGATATAGATGGTATTAGATACAAAAGTACAAATATAAAATATATAAATACAATGAATTGTTGTTTAGGTTCTACAGTACGGCAAAATCGTGTTCTTGTGCAATTTTTTAAAAATCGTTATAAATTCAATGGCTTTTCATATAGAAGATTTGACAGAGTTCTGATACTAAGCTAATATGTATCAGTGATTTGCAAATTGAACTATAGTTTTAAATAGTGAAACGGAGTCTTGTTATGAACTATTCTTTGCAAAAGGCTTTTAGAATAGTCTGGCTGGTAAGCAGCCATCAGGGAGAATTAGGACTGAGCGATATATGTAAGCACCTCGATATGAATAAAACCACTGTTTTCAGATATATTGAGACCCTTATACACCTGAATATCCTGGAAAAACATAGAGATACCTATTATCTGGGCATTGGACTTGCCGTGCTGGGAGGCAAGGTAAGGATCCAGGCTGAAATTATTGAATGGATACATCCTGTGCTGGCTCAGCTTGCCCATGATGTAAATGAGACCGTGAATTTTGCCAAATTAAGCGGAAATACTGCTTTGTACCTGGACAGGGTAGAGAGCGCGAGAGGCCTACAGATGAAGGCTGTGTTAGGGGCTAATCTCCCCTGCCATTGCACTGCCCTTGGAAAAGCTATATTGGCCATTCTTGATCCTGATAAAGCAGAGGAACTTCTCGCTTCCGTGGAATTGAAAAAAATGAGCAAATCCACGATTACAGATCCTGCCGTTCTTATGAAACAAATTGAATCAATGCGAAGCAGAGGCTACTATTCTGAACGGGAAGAGTTTGATGATGAGCTTACCTGTGTAGCCGTTCCCTTAAAGGTACCGGAGCTGAATTTTATCGGGGGCCTCAGCATATCCGGTCCAATATACCGGTTGGATGAGGAGAGGCTTTCATTCCTGGCAAGAAGATTACAGAAGACAAGAGACGAGGTTTTAGAAAGACTGAAGAGTGCATTTGGAGGTTATGATGATTGAAGTCAGATGGCACGGCCGCGGCGGCCAGGGTTGCTGGACCGTTGCCAGGCTGCTCGGTTTGGCTGCTACTCAGTATTAGGGAAGATATGCCCTCGTGTTCCCGTCATTCGGACCGGAGCGCCGTAGAGCACAACTGTTTCCAAAATTTTCTGCATTTTTCCCCCTGGCTGTCATGCAGATTATTTTTTTCTTCCCGGGAAAGTTTAATCTTTAAATTATCAAGGTTTATTATCTTTTACCTCCCGGATTTAGAAAATGCCTCACATATAAAGTGGTAATTAGCTACGCAGGTTCTCTGCTATGGCTGCCACACCGCGCCCGCCGCCGCAGCAGGTAGCAAATATTCCATACTTTCCACCACGACGAATCAGTTCCCTCCTGGCAAAGATGCCGATGCGGGCGCCGGAAGCGGCGTTGGGATGGCCGAAGGCTATGGCGCCACCCAGGGGGTTCCATCTGTCCATGTCCACCTTTTCTCCGGTCTGGTTTTCACGTTGCTTGATCACCGCCAGGTTCTGAACGGCATCCTGTCCATGCTCAGCGTCCACATTGCAGATAATTACTTTGGCGCCTTGCTCAGCGAAGCGTTGAGCCGTTGCCCTGCCAATACCGGCCGCACCGCTGGCAATCAGAGTGACTCTGTCTTATAAGCGCATTTTTCTATTTCTGCTCTTTAACAGTGTTTCGTAAATTGAAACAAGTTTTCATAATATAGAACCCCACTAACGGTCAGAATTATTCCTTTCGGAGAATATGTCAAGGAAAGATTTCAGGAATTTTGAGAAATTTGGATAATAAAGTATTTAGAGAGTACCATGGTCATGATTCGGATTATCTCAGATTGCAGCCGACCAGGAGGGTGGCGAAGGTCGTTTCCTTTGCAAAGCCGAAGGATTCACGCAGGTAGCAATCGACCAGGCTGGAAGGGCTGACAGAAACGATATCTTTGATCATGAAATGCTCCTGGCGTTCCGCCAGCTCAGGAAAAGGCAGGGGAGGAACGAGGAAAAAGGCCGGAGTAATCTTGCTGCCTCTGCGCTCCGGATAAAGGACAAAGGAGTCGCCGAGAGACACAGTTTTTTCAGTATATTGCTGGTTTGAATCAAGGATTTCTTCGCCTATGATTCGGTAATGCTTCTGTCCGATGTGTAAAACGTGCCCATCTACAGGGTTCTCCTTCTCTTCTTCGACCATATAAACCGTTGGTGCTGGGGGTTTCCGGAAACTCGGGTCTTTTAAGAGCACTATTACCTGGTCACGCTCTGCCGTGGTTTCCAATCCAAGATTCTTCAGGGGTAGATAAGTGGATTGCTCATAAATGCTCTCGATCTTCAGGATTTCACGCCGGTCTGTGCTGCTAAGGGGTTCTGCCGCAACAATACCATCGAGGAGCCTGAGCAGGCGTATTATCTCTTCAACCATGGCTGAAGCTTAGCTTTAATAGGGCTAATGATTCAAGACCCAGGTTTGAAAATAAGATCCTTTGAACTCTGCCATGGGTGGTGAGCAGGGTGCCGCCGGCGAAATTGATGGATGGCTCAATTCACCCACTGAGCTGCCGGGTGTACGGTAGAAAAGGCAGGAACAAATCATGTTGTATTAATCCCGCCGTACCTGGTAGAGGATTGCATCCGTTGAGTGCCAGGATCTTTTGTTTTTTAAAAAAGTCCTTGACTTCCTGGAAAAACCTGTTATTCTGCTAGAAAAAGATTTTGATTTATGAAAATATATTTCAAATAATGAAACAATAAAGAAGAAACATTTGTGAGGAGGCTGTGTTTTGAAAAAAAAATTAATGATCCACGATTTTTACCGGATGAAGAAGGAGGGAGAGAGAGTCTCGTGGTTGACATCCTATGATTTCCCGACTGCCCAGTTCGCAGAGGCTGCTGATATGGATATGATTCTGGTTGGTGATTCTCTTGGTATGTGCGTCTATGGTTACAGCGGCACTGTGCCGGTCACTATGGATCAGTGTATTGTGCATAGCGAAGCCGTGCGACGCGGCGCGCCGAATACCTTCGTGATCGGCGATATGCCCTTTATGAGCTACCAGTTGTCAGATGAGGATGCTGTGGCCAATGCAGGGAGGTTCCTCAAGGAAGCAGGGGTTGATGCAATAAAGCTGGAAGGCGGCGTCCGTATAATCAGCCGCATCAAGGCTATTCTTGATGCCGGGATCGTGGTGTGCGGTCATATAGGTCTTACACCCCAAAGCTCGGGTCAGCTTGGCGGCCATAAAGCCCAGGGACGTACAGTGGAGTCGGCCCGGCTGGTAATTGATGATGCCCTGGCTATAGAAAAGGCAGGAGCTCAACTTCTTTTGCTGGAAGCCATCCCACCCGAAGTAGCGGACTTCATTGCCAGGAAGCTCTCTATCCCGGTATACAGCATCGGGGCCGGTCCACTGTGCGACGGACAGCTATTAATTGTCTCCGACCTGATCGGGCAGTTCCAGGCCTTTACTCCCAAATTCGTTAAAAAGTACGCCAATGTTGCGGAGGTCATTACCAATGCGATGAAAGAGTATGTAAAAGAGGTCAGGGCGAATGCCTTCCCCACCGATGAGCACTGCTATCATATGCTTAAGGGAGAAGGGGAAAAGTTCCAGGAGCTGGTCCGGGAATACGAGTGATCAGGCAATTGTTCTTGAGTGTAGATAAATCAGTAATTTAAGGAAAAAAACATGAGCAATCTACGTGAGCGGCTGCTAATAAGCCCTGAGCGTTTAAAAGAGATCAACGATTTTATACTGGATAAGAATAATAAGCTCGTCAGTGATCTGATTGAGATCGTAGAGAAATACGGCGGTCCTGAGCAGATCAACCGCAAGGCAATTGAAGCGCGTAAGCTGGAAAACCTATTGGACCGATTGAAAAAAGAGGATTCACCATATCTTGCCGATGTGGAATGGTTGATGGAGCAATGTAATTCCGGTGCTTTCATAAAGATGGTTGACTATCGTGAAAAAATACTCAGGCAAGCGGCCGGGAGCATGGTATTTAATAAAAAGAATGCGGTTACCCTGGAGATCAGCGCCCTGCAGTTTTTCCCCTGGCTGATAGCCGAAGCCAGGCAGGCAATTGAAAAAAAGGAGCTGATGCCAGGTCGTTACATCAGGGTGCGTAATATGAAAGAGCAGATCGAGGATAACGGAGATACCCTGGCGGTTGCCGCGTGCATGCAGGTACTGGGGGCAAGTTACGTTGAGACCCTGGATACCAAGGGAACGGATGGTTCAAATGTGCATCTGGGCGGTCCGGAAACCATTACCGGCTATTTCGGAGGCATAGGTCAGCCCAATGATTATCCTTTAAAGTGGATTGATGAGTATCTGCACTATTACACCACCTATGGAATAAGCCAAGTACTTAATATCAACGCCGGTACTATCTTCCTGGGTTATATGCTGCATAAGCTGGGCATTGACAATGAGTTCAAGATTTCCGTGTTTATGGGAAATGACAATCCCTATGCTGTGCTCTGGACACTGATGGCTGCCCGGCTCTTTTCCCGCGATGACGGTACAACGAGTTTGATAGGTTTTAATTATTCCAACTCGGTGAATAACGATACAATCCTGGCCAGCGATAAAATTCGAAAAGCCATGGGTTTGAGCGATGTGGTCCGCTTCGAGCATCATATAACAGAGACCTACAAGTCCATTGTTCGCCAACCCTATAACCGCCGCCAGGAGCTGGTGGAGGTGGCCAAGGAGGTTCCCAATATATCCGCCAAGCATGAAGGAGCCGACCCGGAAATAGATGCCGAGCGCGAGCATCCCAGTGATATACTCGAATATTTCCTTCCTAAGGAGGAGATTCTAAAGAGTAACCTGATGGGGGCTTTAGAGCGGAGCTACCTGGATAAACATAATGCGCTTAATGAGACGGCTAATGCCCTTACCAGGGCCGGGATCGGCGTGATAGCTGCAGGAAACATACACTGAACTGTTGGTATTGGTGACAAGGCAGCACCAAGCCCATGGGGAAAGATCATCGATATGCTTTTTGTCTTCGGCCTTATCGGCGGAACGGGCGCCTCTCTGGGCCTGGGAACACCGATGCTCGCCGAAGCAGTAAGCAAACTCTTCAGCATACCACACACCTTTGGGGTAGATATTGCCTTTGTATGTATCTGGATGGTAATTTTTACCACTTCTGCTGCCCTGGGATTGCGTAAAGGCATAAAACGGTTGAGCGATATCAACCTCTGAGTAGCCGGCATACTCTGCGCCTTAATTCTTGTGCTCGGGCCTACCAGGTTCATCATCGAGACTTTCACCAACAGCATGGGAATTATGATTATAATTGAGATTAAGACTGTTAATAGTGTAGAATTATCCCAACAGATAGATGGAAAAGAATGATGACTGATTTACAAAAAAAAGAGATGTCAGCGGCAATAATAGAGAAAGCGTTGGATTTTGGCGCTTCGCTTGCCGGTATTGCTAATGTAGAGGAATTAAAAAATGCTCCTTCCTATATCTTTGCGCCTAAATTGCCACAGGAAGATAGTGTTGCGAACAGGGAGAGTGATAGCGGATTGAAGCCCGGCGAGGTTACCTGGCTGGAAGGGGGAAAATCTGCTTTGATCGTGGCGGTTGAACATCCGGAAGACAAGCCGGAACTCGACTGGTGGGAAAACAGAAAAGCCACCCCGGGGAACACGATTATGATGAAGATCATCGATCAGATGTGTAGATGGGTGGAAGAGAATTACCGGGTGAAGGTATATCACATTGTGTATCATGTGGAGAAGGGTGGAATATATCTAAAAGACGCAGCAGTTTTTGCGGGACTTGGTATTATAGGCAAGAATAACCTGCTGGTCACTCCCAAATACGGACCTCGTGTTCGCCTCAGCGCAATGATAATTACTGAGGATTTACCCTCAACAGGTACTATTTCTTTCGATCCCTGTAAGGATTGTGATATTTTCTGCAGGAAGGATTGTGATCCAAATGCCATGGGGAATAAAATATTTACAGAGGAACAGTACGGGCAGGAAATACTTCCAGGCAATGACGGCAGTTATGACAGAGATAAATGCAATATACAGATGGAAGCAGATATCAAAAAAGCAATACCGATAACGGTAGAGGGAGAGGATGAGCCGACTATACATGTTAAGTATTGCCGGGTCTGTGAAATTGCCTGTCCCGTCGGTAAATAAGTCGGGATCAGTAAAGACAATTATACACAAAGATATCCTGGATAATATGGATTTCAAGCCTTTGATAAAAGATACCACGCGGCTTATGGATGAATGGATCTTCCGACATGAGCCGATGAAACTTATTGATAATTTCTAGCTGTATATTTGCTGAGATTTTATGTTGGCGGTGCTAGCTTACCCTAGCTTGCACTCGCTTTTTGTTGACTCTCTATGCACTGCCTGCGGTAAGCACCCGGAGTGATTTTCCGGTGCTTCTTAAAGATCTTATTAAAATAGCTCTGGTCATTGAAACCGGTCCTGAAGGCCACTTCATTTACATTCAGGGACTGATCGTCCAGTAAAAAACAGGCCTGCTCGATCCGGAACCTGTTCAATTGATCACTGAAGGTATGACCGGTTTTTTCCTTGAATACCCTGGAAAAGTAGGCAGGAGACATGTTGCAGTAGCGGGCAACACTATCCCTGGTAAGCTCGCTGCCCAGGTTATTTTTCATATGTTCCAAAGCCAGGCCAATAGCCGGAGGCGGGGAAACAGAGCCCGAATAGAAACTGGTAATTATAAAATCCTCGAGCCAGCTTGTAAGCCAGCCGCTTAGGGCTACTTCATCCGTAACCTCATGGAAGTCTTTGAAATAGGAACTGTTTACACCTAACAGCTCCCGGGAGTTGGCGCCCCTTTCCACACTGGCGCGGTACATGAGCACAACCATCTCCAGTACCAGGGTTTTTAGAATATCAAAATCGTTCCTGCCGAGGTTATAAACACCAACCAGGATCCTGTTAATGATCTCTCTGGCCTTTTTGCGGTCACGATTTTTAATCGCGGTAAGCAGCTCAAACTCATCACGCAGATAGATCTCTCGCGGGGTGGGCTGATGAGGATTCTTTTTTAAAGTGTGGATTATCTCAGCGTGTTGTGCGGAGCTTCTGCTTTTTTCTGAATTGATCTTCATTAAACTACTGTTGCAGATATTCTCCCTGCAGGCCATATCCATTAACAGGCGGGCAGCGGCCCCAACCCGGGTCTCTCTTTCATCTATCCGCTCTTTGCCATGGGATGCAGAGAATATGCCGCCCAGGATGATGTTGTTAAGAGAAATTGGAACTGTCCAGACGTATGTATCCAGATTATCCAGTAAAATATAGG
>Ga0114923_10002313_pt1 | contig 12940 bp, 23 predicted proteins | sample SumtaG_FD_89578 | JGI IMG/M metagenome (GOLD analysis project Ga0114923, IMG submission 89578) | Deep subsurface microbial communities from Indian Ocean to uncover new lineages of life (NeLLi) - Sumatra_00157 metaG | ecosystem: Environmental > Aquatic > Marine > Oceanic > Sediment | place: near... | reverse complement strand
GGTCACTTTGAGAAAGCCAATGTACCCCCGACGAAAGTACTGAAAGAATTTTTTAGCGATGAAGATAATGTCAACGTCGGAGATTCCGTCAAAGTGGATATTTTCGAGGAAAATGAGCAAGTCAGTTTGTCTGGAATAACCAAGGGTAAAGGATTCCAGGGGGTTGTCAAGCGTTGGAATTTCAGTGGCGGTAAAGACACCCACGGCTCGATGCATCATCGCAGACCCGGTTCCACCGGCATGTGTGCCTATCCCGGCAAGATCATAAAAGGAAAGAAAATGCCCGGTCGCATGGGCGGTAAAAGAAAAACCGTTAAAGGACTGGATGTGGTAAAAGTGGATGTGGATAATAACCTGTTGATGGTGAAGGGCGCGGTTCCCGGTTTTAATGGAAATTATGTATATATCCTGAAAGATTCCTTTAAAAGGTAAAACGTAAAAGGAGATAGACATGCTGAAAGTAAAGGTTAAGAATATAAAAAACACGGAAGTCAGTGAAATCGACCTGCCGGAAGAGATTTTTGATTATCCATTGAAAGAGCACCTGGTTTATGAAGCCGTGAAAAATTTTACCGCCAATCAACGGCAGGGAACAGCTTCTACCAAAACACGGGGCAAGGTTTCCGGCAGTGGGAGAAAACTGTGGAGACAGAAAGGTACGGGGCGGGCGCGTGTCGGTTCCATTCGCAGTCCCATCTGGAGAAGCGGCGGCGTCACGTTTGGACCCCAGCCCAGGGACTACTCCTATGAAATGCCCAAGAAAGCAAAACGAAACGCCCTAAAATCAGTCCTTTCGGATAAAATGAGAAATGACCGCATCATGGTGGTCGATACTATCACCCTGGATTCCAGCAAAACCAGGGACACATTATCCTTGTTGAAAAACTTTGAATTTGATAAATTATTGATCGTCGATAAAAAAGAAAATTCAAAATTAATTCTTTCGACCCGGAATATCCCCCATGTCAAAACCATTGACTTTCGCGAAATAAATGTGTACGATTCGTTGAAATATAACTATATCATGTTTTCCCTGGAGGCTGTCAAACAACTGGTGGAGGTACTGAAAAAATGAATTTAAAGTATACGGATATTATCATCGCACCGTTGGTAACGGAAAAATCCACCGATCTGAAAGATAAGGAACGGATGCTCTGTTTTAAAGTGCATAAAGATTCCAATAAAATAAGCATTAAAAAGGCCGTCGAGGAACTCTTTAAGACACAGGTGAAGTGGGTACGGATTTTAAATTTCAAGGGCAAAGAGAAGAGATACGGCAGATACACCGGGAGGCGCCCCTCCTGGAAAAAAGCGTATGTCAAGTTGAAAAAGGATGCAAAAATGATTGAATATTTTGAGGTAATCTAATGGCTATAAAAACGTACAAACCAACCACACCCGGTCAGCGCGGGAAAACCGGTTATACTTTCGAGGAGTTGACCAATGACAAACCCTATCGCAAGCTGCTGGTATCCTTAAAAAAATCCGGTGGCAGAAACAGCGCCGGTCGAATTACCATAAGATTTAGGGGCGGCGGTCATAAACGAAAGTATCGCATCGTCGATTTCAAAAGAAATAAAATCGATGTGCCCGGTACTGTTGAGACCATCGAGTATGATCCCAACCGTACCGCCCGGATTGCCCTGGTGAAATACACGGACGGCGAACGAAGATATATGCTGGCCCCCCTTGGACTCAAGACGGGAGACCCTGTGATATCCACCGACACGGAGGCCGACATTTTGCCGGGAAATGCCATGTTGTTGAAGAATATCCCTGTGGGAACCATTATTCACAATATTGAATTTAAAATCGGCAAGGGAGGTCAGATTGCCCGGACCGCGGGGTCCTCTGCTACTCTTATGGTAAAAGAGGGCAGGTATGCATTGATCAAAATGCCCTCCGGTGAGCTGCGAAAGATCATATTGGGCTGCCGTGCCACTGTCGGTCAATTGGGCAATGTGGACCACAGCAATATCAAAATAGGAAAAGCCGGCCGGTCGCGGTGGTTAGGGAAGCTCCCCCATGTCAGGGGAACCGTCATGAATCCAGTCGATCACCCCCACGGCGGCGGTGAGGGTAAAACCAAAGGCGGACGAATACCGGTTACCCCCTGGGGCAAACCCACCAAAGGATATAAGACCAGGCGAAATAAACGAACGCAGAAATTTATCGTTAAAAGGAGAAAGTAATTAAATGGGACGCTCAATAAAAAAAGGTGTTTACATCGAAGAAAAACTGCGGGTGAAAGTCCTTGAGACCAAAAGAAGTAAAAAACGGGAGGTCATCAAGACATGGTCCCGGCGGTCGACGGTAATACCGGAAATGGTGGGACTAACACTGGCCATTCACAATGGCAAGAAGTTCATCCCGGTATTTATCTCTGAGAATATGGTTGGGTGTAAATTGGGTGAATTCGCATTAACCCGCAATTATAAAGGACATACGTCTAAGGGATCGAAGTGATAAGGAGGAAGTGAAAATGGTAAATGTAGCTGTTGCAAAAGCAAAATACGCAAAGATCGCACCCCGGAAAAGTCGCCTGGTGGCCGATCAGGTCAGGGGAAAGGATGCCGGTGAAGCCCAGACCATCCTGAGATTTTCCCGGAAGCAAAAGGCCGCCGGTATCATCACCAAAGTGCTGGATTCTGCCATTGCCAATGCACAGGTCAAACATCCCAATATCGATGTAGACCGTTTATATATTTCAGGAATTTTTGTAGATAAAGCACCGTATTTAAAACGGTTCAGGGCTGCACCCCGGGGACGGGGGGTCGCCATATTAAAAAGGTATTGTCATATTACCATTCAATTAGATGAAAGAGAGGAGAAATAATGGGGCAAAAAACACATCCTTACGGATTCAGATTAGGTTTTAACAAAGGGTGGCTTTCTTTATGGTACGCAAAAGGAAAAAGCTATATCGACCTGTTTCATATCGATATCCATATCCGGAAATTAATCAAGAAGCAATATAAACACGCTGGGATCGCTTCAATCGAAATCAAGCGGATTTCAGACACCATCCGGGTGCAAATCAATACGGCCCGCCCCGGTATCATTATCGGTAAAGGCGGCTCCGGCGTGCAGCAGATTAAAGAATTGATCAAAAATTATACCGGTATGACGGCAGATAAAGTACTGGTAGATGTTATCGAGATAAAATATCCTGAAATCGTTGCCCAGTTGATCGGGGAAGGCATTGCCTACCAGATCGAGAGACGTATCTCCTTTCGGCGGGCAATGAGAAAAGCAGTGGACTCTTCCATCAGGGCCGGGGCCATGGGGATTAAAATCAGGGTTGCCGGGCGATTGGGGGGCAATGAGATTGCCAGGGCCGAATGGTACCTGGTGGGAAAATTGCCGCTGCAGACCCTAAAAGCCGACATCGATTACGGCTTTACCGAAGCCTTTACCGATTACGGTCAAATCGGCATAAAAGTATGGGTATATGTCAGCGATAAAAAGAAGGAAAAGTATAAAAAACCGGAACCGGAAATTGTCCGTTCACATACCCCCACCCGAGAACAGGCACTGGAAAGCGAATTTGAGAATGAAGAATGACTGTTGAAGGAGAATAAAAAATGTTGATGCCCAAAAAAGTCAAACACAGGAAACAATTCAGGGGCAAACGCCGCGGCATTGCCACCAAAGGCAATACCCTCGAGTTTGGTGATTACGGACTGCAAGCCCTTGAAAATGGCTGGATCACGGCCAGGCAAATCGAAGCCGGGCGAATTGCCATCAACAGGCGCTGCAAGAGAGGCGGTAAATTATGGATACGGTTATTCCCTTATAAACCCGTCACCGCCAAGCCCATTGAAGTCCGGATGGGAAAAGGAAAAGGAGACCCGGAATTCTGGGTGGATGTGGTCAGACGCGGCCGAATCATTTATGAACTGGAAGGCGTCGATGAAGCTGTAGCCAAAGAAGCCATGCGCTTAGCGCAGCGAAAATTTCCTATGAAAACCCGCTTTGTTACACGCCATAAATAAGGAGCACCTGCAATGAAGGCTAAAGAAATCTGGTCCATGACCGAAAGTGAAATCGAAAATAAGGTCGCTGAGTTCCAGGACAAACTTTTTAAACAGAAAATGCAGAAATCACTGGGGCAGGCAGAAAACCCGCATAAAATCAGGCAAACCAAAAGAGATATTGCCAGGTTATTAACCATATTAACTGAAAAGAGGTCTAACAATGGAGAACGAAAACCCAACAGAAACGAAACAAGAGCAAGAGACGAAAAACCAAAACCAAAACCAAAACCAAAGCCAAAACAAAAATCAAAAGAAAGTTGAAATTGTTTTGACCGGCGAAGTGGTGTCCACCAAAGCGGATAAAACCGCATCCGTTAACGTGGAACGCATTTTCCAGCACTCCGTTTATAAAAAAATCGTACGGAGGAAAAAGAAGTACCTGGTTCATGATGAGCACAACAAATGCAAACCCGGTGATATAGTAAAAATCAAACTGGTCAAACCCCTTAGTAAACGTAAACGATGGTTGTTGGTGGATATCCTGTCAGCGTCATCAGCGTCATCAACGCCGGATGCTCCCGTGAAAGAGAACGAAGTGGAGGTGGCCCAATGATACAGATGCAAACCCGGTTAAAGGTCGCAGACAATTCAGGTGCGAAAGAGGTAATGTTTATTCGTGCCCTGGGCGGCGGCGTAGGGAAAGTGGCCCATGTGGGAGAGGTCTTTGCCGGGACCGTAAAAGTTGCCGAACCCAATTCCAAAATAAAAAAAGGGTCTGTGGTGAAGGCGGTGGTGGTGAGAAGCCGCAAGGAAATACGGAGAAAAGACGGCTCCTATATCCGCTTTTCCGATAACGCGGCCGTCATTATCGATAACCAGGGCGAACCCATTGGCACCCGAGTATTTGGCCCGGTGGCCCGGGAATTAAGAGAAAAGCGATTCATGAAAATAATCTCCTTGGCACCGGAGGTGATCTAATGCAGCGGATGAAATTAAAGAAAAACGATTCCGTCATTGTTGTACGGGGAAATCGCAAAGACAAAGGAAAAATCGGGAAGATCATCGGTATTATACCGGAGAAGAACAGGATTGTGGTGGAAAAAGTGCATCTCATCAAAGAGTATGTCCGGGCAAATCCCCAAAAAAATATCCAGGGAGGCATCGTGGACCGCGAAGGCTCCGTCCCCCTGGCCAGTGTGTTGTACTATTGCAAGGAGTGTGAACAGGGCGTGCGCATCGGGTACAAAGTGATGGAAGATATGGGGACAAAACAGCGTATCTGTAAGAAATGTGGAGTGGTCATCGATTGATCAGGAGTTAAAAAATGAACCGATTGTATGAAAGATACAAAGACACCATAAAGGAAGAACTCAAAAAAGAGTTGGACCTGGAAAACATCATGATGGTTCCGAAACTGGAGAAGATCGTAATCAATTCAGGTGTTGGCGAAGCCACCCAGAACATAAAAGTGCTGGATAAAGTGATGGATGAACTGGCCACCATAACCGGTCAGAGACCGCTGATGCGGCGGGCCAAAAAATCCATTGCCGCTTTCAGGCTGAGGGCCGGGATGCCGGTGGGTGCCACCGTTACCCTCAGGGGAATCCGGATGTATGAATTCCTGGACCGGCTGGTGTCCGTTGTCATGCCCAGGGTCAAAGATTTCCGCGGTGTGTCACCCCGGTCCTTTGACGGCAGGGGAAATTACACCGTTGCCATTAAAGATCAACTGGTATTTCCCGAGATCAATTACAACAAAGTCGACAGGCTCACAGGGATGTCGATTACCATTGTCACCTCAGCCAAAATCGATAAAATGGGGTTGGCTCTATTAAAACACCTGGGAATGCCCTTTAGAGAATAGGAGGAATCAGTGGCAAAGAAATCAACGATTGCAAAAGCACGAAAGCCCAAGAAATTTAATGTCAGGTATCGCACCCGGTGCAGGGTATGTGGGCGCCCCCGGGCAGTTTTTAGAAAATTTGAATTGTGCCGGTTATGTTTCAGGGAATTATCATTACGCGGAGAAATACCGGGTATCACCAAAGCATCCTGGTAAAAAGGAGTTAAACGATGAGTCATACAGACCCGATTGCAGATATGCTGTCGCGAATAAAAAATGCCATAATGGCTGAACATAAGGACGTTATCATTCCCTTATCCAAAACCAAACAGGAAATATCGGATGTATTAAAAAGAGAAGGGTATATTTCAGACTATAAGATCGATAAATCCGAATTCCCCCCCCGGATCATCATCGATCTGAAATACAAAAATAAAAAAGAAAACGTCATCGCAAATGTTAAACGGGTGTCAAAACCCGGCAGACGCGTCTATGCCGGGGTTGATAAAATACCCAAAGTGCTGGGCGGTTTAGGGGTCGCATTATTGTCAACCTCGAAAGGGATACTCACCGGAAAAGAATGTGAAAAGAGAAATATCGGTGGAGAAGTATTGCTGCATGTGTGGTAAGATGTAAGGAGGAAACATGTCACGAAAGGCGTCAAAACCCATTGAGTTGGATAATTCGGTTAAAATTGAAATGAAAGATAATCACATTCATGTCAGTGGACCCAAAGGCCAATTGGCGATTGAGATAATAGCGGGAGTCGAAGTAAAAATAGAAGCGGGGAAAATCTTCGTCGATCGGACGAATGATTCCCACAAGCCCTTTCAAGGAATGATCTGGAGCTTGATCAACAATGCCGTTATCGGTGTGACCAAAGGGTATTCCCGGACACTTTTCATCGTGGGCAAAGGGTGGCGGTCCGCGGTAAAAGACGATATTATCAACCTGCAAGTGGGGTATTCCCAGCCGGTGGATTTTAAATTGCCCAACGGCGTGTCAGCTACCCAGAAGAACCCCGGTGAGTTTACACTGCACTCCCACGACAAACAATTGTTGGGCCAGGTATGTGCCAATATCCAGGCCATCCGGCCTGTAGAACCCTATAAGCTAAAAGGAATCCGAATGCAAGGCCAGTACCTCAGGCAAAAAGTAAGAAAAACCGCAGGAGTATAATATGTTCACAGCAAAGCATCTTCTAAAAAAGAAACGAAAAGAACGGCTGCGAAAATCAATCCGGAAACAAATCAACGGTACCCCGGAGAAACCCCGCATGATTGTTGTAAGATCCAATAAATATCTCTATACCCAGGTCATCGATGACAGCAGCGGAAACGTAGTGACCAGCGCTTCAACACTGGAAAAAGAGATCAAATCTCAATTGGAAGGAAAAGGAAAAGATAAAAATGCTGCCAAATTGATGGGAAAAATCATTGCCGAACGGCTAAAAGAGAAAAAAATCACTTTGGTGATTTTCGACCGCAACGTTTATCCCTTTACCGGGCGAGTGAAAATATTTGCCGATTCCGCCAGAAAAAACGGGATCCAATTTTAGAAACGAAGGAGTAAAAAAGTGACGGAATTAGAAAATGTCGATGTTTTTGAAGAAGAAGTTATTTCCATACGGCGAGTGACTAAAGTGGTCAAAGGTGGAAAAAATCTCAGGTTCTCTGCGGCCGTTGTGGTGGGCGATAAAAATGGCAAAGTCGGGTTGGGTAAAGGCAAAGCCAGGGAAGTTCCCCTGGCCATAAAAAAGGCCGTTGCCGATGCGAAAAAAAACCTCATCGATGTGCCCATATTAAAAGACACCATTCCCTATTTCATCCTGGGTAAATTTGGCGCCGCCCGGGTGGTATTACGTCCCGCTTCCCCGGGAACCGGCGTGATCGCCGGCGGTTCCGTTAGGGTCATCATGGAATTGGCAGGAGTCAAAAACATCCTTACCAAAAGTCTCAAGAGTAAAAATACCTTTACTATTGCACGGGCCACCATAAACGGGTTAAGTTCCTTAAACGCTCCCGAAAAAATCAAAGAAAAACGCGGCATTAGCGAGGAGGACTTATGGCAGTAAAAGCAGCAAAGAAAAAGAGTGAACAATTTCCTTTGATCACTATAAAACTAAAAAAGAGCCTGATCGGAAGAACAAAAAAACAGCGGGCAGTGGTCAAAGGTTTGGGATTGGGGAAAATTGACTCTCAAGTCACCCGGGAAAAACGACCTGAAATACTGGGAATGATAAAAAAAATCGATTTCCTGGTTGAAGTCGAGGAGGTAGTAAAATGATCACCCTGGCCAATTTAAAACCAGCCAAAGGCGCTGTGAAAAATAGAAAGCGAGTCGGCAGGGGCCCCGGGTCCGGTTATGGAAAAACCTCGGGACGCGGCATGAACGGCCAGAAATCCCGAAGCGGTTACTCCAGGAAAAGGGGTTTTGAAGGCGGACAGATGCCCTTGAGCCGACGGGTCCCCAAACGGGGCTTTACCAATATATTTAAAAAACAGTACAATATCATCAACCTGGATACCATTGAAAAGATCGGGTTGGATGAAATCAAATATGAAGATTTTTTTGAAAAAAAAATGGCAAGGAACAGTGGCTGTAAAATAAAAATCCTCGGCAGCGGAAAATTGACCCGGAAAATCCACATCCATGCACACAAATTTTCAAAATCCGCGCTGGAAAAGATTAAAAAAGCCGGGGGCGAAGTCACTGTTATTAAAGGAGAAGACAATTGATTACATTTTTTAGGAATATCTTTATTATCCCTGAATTAAGAAGGCGGATTATCTTTACATTCCTGCTGCTGGCCGTTTACCGCATGGGGTCTCAAATTGTCACCCCCGGTATCAATGTCGAGGCCATGGAGGAGATTTTTGCCCGGGCAAAGGACACCATCGTCGGTTTTCTCGATATGTTCTCCGGCCAGAACCTGGGTCGAATGACCATATTTGCCCTGGGAATCATGCCTTACATCAGTGCGTCCATTATACTTCAACTGCTGCAAGTGGTATGGCCCTACCTGGAGCGGATATCAAAGGAAGGCGAACTAGGGAAGAAAAAAATTACCCAGTACACCCGGTATGGAACCGTTCTTATTTCGGTTGTTCAAGGTTTTGGTATCGCACTCTTCCTGGAGAGATTAACGCCGGGCCAACTGCCGGTGGTGCTCAATCCCGGCTGGGGCTTTCGCATGTTAACCGTATTGACACTGACCACAGGTACCATGTTTCTCATGTGGTTGGGAGAACAAATCAGTGAAAGAGGAATCGGGAACGGCATCTCCCTTATCATCTATGCCGGTATAGTCATCGGGTTGGTTCCCGCAGTCGCCGGTACCATGGGCGGACTCAGAACCGGTGAAATGAACCCGTTAAAAATCATATTTCTACTGGTGCTGATGGTAGTGGTTACCGGCTTCATCGTCTACGTTGAAATGGGACAGCGCAGGATCCCCGTATCTTATGCCAAACGGGTACAGGGACGCAAAATGATGGGCGGGCAAAGTACCTTCTTACCCCTTAAAGTCAATACCGGGGGAGTTATCCCCATCATTTTCGCTTCATCCGTTATTGTTTTCCCCTCTACCATTGCCGCGATGATCGATCACCCCATAGCCATTTGGTTCAGGACCAACCTGGGATTCGGCATGCCGATGTACAACCTTCTCTATCTCGTCTGCATTATATTTTTCACCTATTTTTACGTGTCCATCATATTTAACCCGCAGGACGTATCCGATAACCTGAAAAAATACGGCGGCTTTATTCCCGGGATCCGGGCCGGTAAAAATACCGCGGACTACATCGACAATGTATTGTCCAAACTTACCTTCATCGGCGCCATCTATTTGGCGGTGGTGGCCATCATCCCCACTTTTTTGATGATGGGATTAAAACTCGGCGCCCTACCCCTTGTAGGCGATTGGCTGGAAGCCAATTTGCCCGTCTGGATCAATGACGGGCTGGGGGTTAAATTCTATTTTGGCGGGACATCGCTATTAATCGTTGTCGGCGTTGCCATGGATACCGTCCAGCAAGTGGAAGCCCAATTAACCATGAGAAACTATGAAACCTTTTCGAAAAAAGGTAAAATAAGAGGTAGAAGATAAAAAATGAAACTGATACGTGTGATTCTTTTTGGGGCACCCGGGGCCGGAAAAGGTACCCAGGCAGAGGAAATTGAAGATAAATTCGGGTATACGAAAATTTCCACCGGCGACCTTATTCGTGCCGAAGTGGGCGCAAAAACAGCGGTAGGACTGGAAGTGAAATCCATGATGGAAAAGGGCGAACTGGTCCCCGATGACATCATCATTGAACTGTTAAAAAACCGGTTAAACCAGGGTGATATCGAAAACGGTTACATCACGGACGGATTCCCCAGGACTATCTATCAAGCCGAAGAGTTATCCCGCATGTCGGTGCACAGTGAAGTGGCCATTTACCTGGACATCCCCGATGAAAGCGTGGTGGTCAGGCGGCTGCTCTCCCGTCTCACCTGCACAGACCCTGACTGCGGCGCCATCTTTAACCTGGAAGAAAATCCCCCCAAACGGGCCGGATACTGCGATGATTGCAACAAACCCCTCAAACAAAGAGCCGATGACAACGAAGAAACCATCCGGAACCGGATTAGCGTCTACAAGGATCAAACTCGGCCGGTAATCGACTATTACCGGGAAAAAGGCTCCCTCCATGAAATCAATGCCCTGGGGTCCATCGAAGATGTATTTGAAGAAATTACGCAATTGCTCAACGTGGAACGGTGAAAGGCGAAAGGTGGCTAAATTGGGAATTATAAAAACCAATAACGAACTCAAAATCATGAGAGAAGCCAACCGGATTATTGCCGTCATATTAACGGAAATTGGAGATAAGATCAAACCCGGTGTCTCCACCTATGAGCTGGACCAATGGGCGGAAGAGCGGATATTAGGCCTCAATGCCAAACCCGGTTTTAAAGGTTACTTCTATGGCAATCGTATGTTTCCCGCCACCCTCTGTACATCGATTAATGAAGAAGTGGTGCACGGCATCCCTGCTAAAACCAGGATTCTGCGGGAAGGTGACATCATCGGCATAGATGTGGGATGCATATATAAAGGATTTTATGGAGACGGTGCCTATACGTATTCAGTGGGAAACGTCTCGGATAAAGCCAAAGACCTGATGAACACCTGCCAAAAATCTCTCTATTTAGGAATCGAAAAAGCCAAAAAGGGAAACAGGGTCAGTGACATCTCCGTTGCCATCGATCGATTTGTCACACCCAAAGGATATGGGATCGTCAGGGACCTGACCGGGCACGGCGTCGGCAGAAACCTGCATGAAGAACCCCAGATATTAAATTATGACGATGGTAAAAAAGGAAAAAAATTGAAAGAAAACATGACCTTGGCCATCGAACCGATGATAAACAGTGGTACCCACAAGGTGAGAACCCTTGGTGACAATTGGACCGTGGTTACCGAAGACGGCGGTCTGTCTGCTCATTATGAGCACACCATTGCCATTACGGCAAACGGACCGGAAATATTAACACGCTTATGAGGATATAAATAGTTGAATAACCGGTAAGAGGTAATAATGGAACAAAAAGAAAAGAATGTAATCGAAGTTAGGGGGACCGTTATTGAAACATTACCCAATGCGTCATTCCTGGTGGAATTGGAGCAAAACCACCACAGGGTTTATGGCCATCCATCCGGGCGGATGAGGCGAAATAATATACGGATACTACCCGGTGATAAAATATTAATGGAAATATCACCCTATGACATTACAAGAGGGCGGATTATTTATAGGTTCAAATGATGGGAACTAGGAGGTTATCGTGAAAGTCAGGGCATCCGTTAAACGGATTTGTAACAATTGTAAAGTGATTAAACGAAAAGGTGTTGTCAGGGTCATTTGTAAAGACCCCAAACACAAGCAAAGACAGGGATAACATAGGAGGTTATTTTGGCAAGAATAGCAGGCGTTGAAATACCCAACAATAAACGGGTTGAGATTGGGTTGACGTATATTTTTGGAGTCGGCAGAGCGAAATCCAGGGAAATATTGGATGTTGCCAAAGTTGATATTAACAAAAAAGTAAAAGATTTAAGCACTGAAGAAACCACCCGCATCAGGAAACATATCGAAGCAAAAGAGATCGTTGAAGGTGATCTAAAGAAACGAGTTAATCAAGATATTAAACGATTAATGGATATCAACTGCTACAGGGGCAAGCGTCATAAGATGAAACTTCCCGTAAGGGGACAGCGAACCAAAACCAATGCACGAACTCGAAAAGGTCCACGCGGTTCTATGATAAAAAAAAGGAAGTAAACCATAACGGAGGAATTTCATGGCTAAGAAAAAGGAAAGAAAACGAACCCGAAAAAAAGAGAAAAAGATCGTATCCCACGGTGTGCTTTACGTCCATTCCACCTTCAACAATACCGTTATCACTATAACAGATAAAAGCGGAAACGTTCTGACCTGGTCCGCTGGCGGCGTTGTCGGTTTTAAAGGGTCACGGAAATCCACCCCTTTTGCCGCACAATTGGCAGCGGAAAAAGTATTAAAGGATGCGGAGCATTTTGGCATACAAACCCTGGACATCCGGGTCAAAGGACCCGGTGCCGGCCGGGAAAGTGCCATCCGCGCCGTTGGAAATACCCGTTTTAAAGTGAAATCCATCAAAGATGTCACACCCATTCCTCACAACGGATGCAGACCCAGGAAAAAACGAAGAGTGTAAAATGTACAATACAAGGAGGTAAACCATGGGAAACTACACAGGACCATTATGCAGAATGTGCAGAACTGAAGGAACCAAGCTCTTTTTGAAAGGGAAAAGATGTTTAACCGATAAATGCGGTATTGAGAGGCGAAGTTATCCTCCCGGAGCCAGGGGCAAACGGGTCTCTTTCAAAAAATCCAATTATAAAATTCAATTAAGAGAGAAGCAGAAAGTCAAGCGCTTTTACGGCGTTGGCGAAAAACAATTCAGGATTTTCTTTTATAAAGCTGCAAAGAAAAAGGGCATCACCGGCGACAACTTGCTGCGATCCCTGGAATTACGATTGGACAATATTGTCTACCGGATGAATTTCGCCGCTTCCCGGGGCCAT
>Ga0114923_10002312_pt1 | contig 12942 bp, 28 predicted proteins | sample SumtaG_FD_89578 | JGI IMG/M metagenome (GOLD analysis project Ga0114923, IMG submission 89578) | Deep subsurface microbial communities from Indian Ocean to uncover new lineages of life (NeLLi) - Sumatra_00157 metaG | ecosystem: Environmental > Aquatic > Marine > Oceanic > Sediment | place: near... | reverse complement strand
AAGAAGATATTTATAATTTAACTTCCACTATTGATGAAATTAACAGTGGATATAAAGATATTGTTAATACTCGCATGGAAAATATGAGTTCTTATATAGATGAATCTATATATTTAAGAGAAATACTAATTAGGTATTTAAATGGAGAGGAATCATTAATAGAAGAGTTGAAATCATATTTTTTAATTATTTGTGGAATAACTGATAGTACTATTAGACATCTTAGTAAGCAATTTGTAGATGAAGTTATAGATAATTTAATGAATTCTTTTAATAGTAGAGATAATGAAGAAATTATAGATGAGATGGTGTCTAGGTTTTTATTGGTTCGAGGATTAAGTTTCGGTGGTAATATAAAAACTATAACGGGCAAGCAGATTGAGGAAAAATTAGTAAGAAATATTATATCAGTGTTAGGTGCTTCGTGTGATATTTATATTAGCTATGGAAAAATTTGGAGTAAATATATCAATTCTTGCCCTCATGGTATCAAAGCAATTAGTTGGGAGATAGATGGTAAAAACAGGACAATTTTACTTAATTTTAAACTTCCTTTGGTTCAAAGAAATATAGATTTTACATTATTAGAAAGCAGTTATAAAAATATTTCTTTTAATTATTCTTCTTTTAATCGTAAGCGCGTGGGATTAAATGATATTTATAGAGATAATGTTGACGATATTTGTGTTACATCTCATTTAGATGAAAAGAATTATTTATTAATTGGGAAAATAAAGAATGTGATGACTCCGCATAAAGCTAATTTATTTTGGAGGGAATCTTATCATGCTTTATCAAAAGATAAAGATACTATAGAAGATAAGATTAATAAAAAAATACATAGTGTATTCATGAGTTCTGTTATATATAAAGGTATGATTTCAGAGATTTACGAAGAATTAAAGAATAATTCTTTATCTTATGCGGTTAATCTATTGAAGGAACCACAAGTAGAAAAATTTTGTGAATGGTTAATAACTATTTAGTATATCGAGAGGGGATATAAGAAAGGCAAATAATGGAGATAGAGTTAATATTTTGTGATCGTTGTCGAGAGTTAATAAAATTAGATGATATTATTCATATCGAGGAAGATCTTATTTATCATAATTCTTGTTATATTGATAAGGCATTTAAAGAATTTGAGGGCATTTGTCCTATTGAGAGTAGATTTGATATATTAGATTTAAGAGATGAGTGATGAAGTATAATCCTGGACAAAAAGTAGTTATCAATAAAAATCAATTAAGTATTCAACAAGATTCAGTTGTATCTATTTTAGAGCCTCCTTACGTTGTTACTGTTAGTTATATACTTCCTGATCCTCATTCTGGGTTTGAAATGTATTGTTTTAAGGATTGTCCTTGGGGATGGTATGAGAATGAAGTAGAGTGCCTTTATATAGAAGATGATCCTATTGAGAGTAGATTTGAGATTTTAGATTTATGAGAAAAGATATATTAAGATATGATGAATTAAAAGAGATGCATAGGTGGATTCCTGTATCGGAGAAATTACCTAGAAAGATTACCAAGGCCCAACTCAAGAATTATAATTATCCTTTTTTATTAGTAGTAAATGTAAATATTACTAATAGTTTTGATATAGCAATATTTAATAAGGATGGTTATTTTGATTCTTGGGTTGGTGGTCCTTATTCCAAAGAAGGAGAAGATGCTATTACTCATTGGAAGAAGATATACTCCCCGAATAAAAAACATAGAAGAAAAAAGAATATTGCAATGATGAATCGTTTTGAACTTTTAGATTTTGGAGAATAGATGAAATATGGAATAGATATATTTGATGAATGGCATAATGTTCCTGATGATTTAAAAGAAATAGCAGTTTTTGATGATTTAGAAGAAGCTAAGAAATGGGGAATAGATCATACTAATAAGAATGATCCTATTTATCATGGTTTTTATATATATAAAACTATTAGTGATAAAATTATTTATCATCATGTTGATTCTAGGATTTTAGAAAAAGATGATCCTATTGAGAGTAGATTTGAGTTATTAGATTTTAGAGAAGAAGAATGAAAGATTTAGAAAAGGATTTAATGCGATTTTGTGAACAAGTTCTGTATAAGTTAACAAACTTTGAAGAATTAGAATATTTACACTGGGTATCTTCTGGCTATGGAGATGGATTTGTTTATTGTTTTGAATGTTGTGATAAAGAAGTTGAGAAAGTTAATAAAGAATTAATTGCCAAAGGAGAAATAGTTATTGATGAAGATGGGGATATTTGTGCTGGAGACGGTGCTTTTGTAGATGGAGGTTGGAGTGGTATTGAAGAAGATGGTTGTGCTTTTTGTGAAGGGTGTAATAAGAGGTTGGAAGTTTCTTTAACTCAATATGGAGTAGAGTCAGAAGTTGATCATTTTATAGAGTATTTTTTTGATGATAAGAACGAAGTTACAGAAATAACTAATGATCAGATGATAGAACTACATGGTATTTTTGAGTGTTGTGGTTATAATGATTTTGATAAAAAATATGAAAGAGATTTATTAAGATTGGCTAAAATAGTTTTATCTATTTTAGGTGAGAGTATGGGAGTTGAGAGTAGATTTGAATTATTGGATTTATAAAAATGACTAAATGTTTATTTTGTAGTAAAAGTTTTATTCCTCGAAAAAACAAAAGCACTATTGGTTGTCCTGCTTGTGTTAAAAGAACTTCAGAGAAAGTTAAAAGAGATATAGAGAATAAAAAAAAATATAAGTGTATTCGTTGTGGGAGTAAATTTATTCCTAAAAAGAATAAAAGCACTATTGCCTGTTATAGTTGTACTAAGGATATAAGAGATGGTGAGTGTTGGGATATGTCAGAGAGAATTAATAGTAGATTTGAAATATTGGATTTATAGATTGGGAGAAATTAAATGACTTTAAGTGAAGCTGACCAAGCAATTCATAAAATTATTAAAAAAATAGAACATGAGGGATTCGTGGTATCTTTAGTTGGGAATATTAGTTGTTGTTCTAATGGGTTGATAGGGTCTACAATAGTAGGATGGAATCCAGATACTATAATAGAGGATATTATAGCTGATCATGAAGAACCTAAACCATTGCAAAGCGATTAGTAATAAACTATAATTATATTTAGTGATTTTTCAATTTTCTGATTCCTTTCTAAAAGCCTATAGTCTTGTCAACTATAGGCTATTTTTTACTTGAAAAGCGAAAATAATATGGTATGATGTTTTAAATGCTAATTGAGTTTGATTTAGGGGTAAAATCATGTTATTAAATATTTTAATAAATAGATTACGTGTTATACGATTTTCTAGTGGTAAAGTCACTAAGAAGAAGAAGTTAGCATTTTTATCAGAAATGGCTAATTTAGGTTATTTAATAGACAATCCTGAAGCATATAATGATTCTGTTTTAGATAATTACAAATCTATAATTTCTACTTTAAAGAAAATGAAGGGTGGAAATGTTAAGTATGTTCCTCTTTTTACAGGTTTTCCTAATGATGTTCCAGATGAAGATAGTTATTTTGTAAAAAGAATAATAGGTATTTTAGGTAATTGTATTGGTTTATTTGATGAGGGAACTAAATTAGATAATGGATTAATTGTTCCTGATTGGTTATTTGACCTTAAAGAATTTGGAGCAGATCCTATTACTCAGTTTCAGGATGAAGATCTCTTCAAAAAAGGAATTAAGAATCAAAGTAAGAGAAAAAAAGATGCTCATACAGAGTGGGTGCATTTAAAATTAGTAGAAGCTGAAGAAGCAGAAAAATGTGCTATCAAATACTTACAAAATATTTTATATTCTAAATCTTCTATTAAAGAATCTCTTAAGGAGGATGTAGAGGAATTATTAAGTATTTTTGGAGTAAGGAATATTAACGTTTCAAAAGTAGTTTTTAAAGAAATAAGAACTTACTTAACAAAGTATTTTTGGGATAAGAAGGATTATGAATCAGTAAGGAAGTTTATTGGTACTTCTACAGATTTATTAAGATTATTTGCAGCACTAACAGAATCTGATGTATCATTATTCTCAAAAATTAAATTTCCTAAATTTAATAGAGGGCAGAGAAAGTTTGTATTAAGTTGTATAGACGCAATGCCTAATAGTGTTGTTGAAGATATGAATACATATAAAGGTTTGTGGTTGAAGGTTGGTAGAGGTCTTCATCCAGGGGAATACATTGTTAAATATGCTAGAGCATTTAATACTTTTGAAGCTCTTAGGAATAAAAAGATTGTAACTTATAATTCTAAAGTAGAAAGTGCTATAGAAAGTAAAGATATTGATTCTTTATTGAAATTGTTAGTTAAAAAACCTGGAGTTTTTGCAAGGAAACTTCATCACGTATTAGAAGTAGCTGATAAGAGAAGCACAATCGTTCTTAATCGTTTTAAATCTATAGCTAACAGGGTTGAGTTAAAGAATTTATTAGTTATGGAATCTTATTTCGAAACTATTGAAGAATCTGACTACAGAACTATTATTAATAAAAATGGAAGAATTAGAGTAACACCTAATACTAAAAATAGAGTTAGAGAAAATGTTATTAAGAAATTATTAGGTATTTTATCAGAAGCAATTTCTAAAAAAATAAGTTTAGAGAAAGAATTGTGGAAAGATAAAAATATTTGGATCGATGATGTTTTAGCTAATTATACTATTCCTTTACAGCAAAGAAAAGCTAGTGATGGTTTAATTTCTATTGGTAGAGGAAGTAGGATGCCTTTGGACGATAGTAAGGTTTTAAGATTATTTGTTTATTGGAAAGAAAAAGATAGAAGAACAGATTTAGATTTATCTCTTATAAAATATAATGAGGATATGGAGTATAATGGTCACGTAAGTTATACTAATTTAGCAAGTGTTGGTATTGTTCATTCTGGAGATATTACAAGTGCTCTTTATGGTGCAGCTGAGTTTATAGATATTAATTTACAGACTTTAAAAAAGAAGAATAAAAATACTAGATATATAGCATCTCAGATTTATGTGTATTGTGGTGATACTTTTGCTAATATTGACTGTCATGCAGGATGGATGATTAGAGATAAAGTTACTAAGAGTTATAAATCATTTGATATTAAAACTGTTCAGAATAAATTTGATCTTAATGGCACAAGTCGTTATGCTATTCCTGTTATAGTAGATCTTAAAGAAAATGAGATTATTTTTATTGATTTATATGTAGGGAATGTAGAAGGAAATAGATATAATCGAGTAGAAGGAGCTTGTGATGATATCTCTATTATTTCAAGAGAGATGGTAAAGATGAATAAAACTAGACCAAATATGCATAGTCTCGCTCATTATAATGCAATAGGTCGTAGTGGAAATATAGTAGAAGATAAAGAACATGCCGATATTACGATAGGTGTATCTGATTGTGATTATAATGTAGGAGAAATTGATAAAATATTGGAGGAGTTAATATAAAGAGGCTTAGAAATTGTTTCCTTCTAAAAACCAACTTGAAAATGTTAAATAATGATTTCGATTTCCTCTTTTAAAAATGATAAAGGCTTATAAAATGCTTCCTTCTAAACTCAATTATGAAATAGTGTTTTTAATTTCCTTTATTTTTAATAAATCCCAATTAACCCATTATCTTAATTATTTAGGATAGTGGGTTTTTTTGTTGAAAAGTGAAAAAATATCAGTATAATAGAGTAATATAATGGGAGAAATACTATGGATGAAGAATTAAAATTTCAAATAATAATTGAAGTTTCTGAGAAAAGTTTTAAAGAATATAATAATTCAGTGCCATTAGATGAAGGAAGATTGAGAGATTATGCTGAAAAAGTTAAAGAGTTTGTTTATCAGGCAATAGAAGACGAAAATGTTGCTATGTGTGAAAGTATTTTTATCAGGCAAAAATTTCAAATTGATGATAAGGATAAAATAATTAAAAAATATAAACAGGCATTAAGGAATATATCAAGGACTGGCAAAATGGCAGGAGAAGTAATAAATCCAGATTCTCTTGGTAAATTGTTTTCTCAAGTAAAGCGATTAGCAGAAGATACGTTGAAAGAAGAATAATATGTCAATGATTGATCGTAGAAAAAAATTAGTAATTTTTGGTGGAAGTAGAAGATTGTCTGAATCGTGTCTTTATGAAAATAATCTTTATAATCAGTATAATTCTAGTAGTATTTATCATATTAGAAATTCTTATAGTTTAGAAGGTTTTCTTAATATAGATATTTTATTTGCTTGTGGATGGTGGCAAAAAAGTGATAGTGATATGATTTTATCAATAATAGAACAATATATAAAAATGGGAGAAGGTAGAGTAATAGGAGATAATAGATATATCCCTCCTTATTTTTTAGAAAGATATAAATTAATTGGGAATAGAGAAGAAATAGATGAGCCAGTTATAAGTAGGTTTGATATTTTAGATATAAGATAATAATATGGCAGAAATACATAATCTAAAAGATTTAAATGAATTAGGAAGAGATTTAAAATGTCAAGATATTATATGTTTTGATATTGAAGGAGGGGATAGTTTTAGGTATGTAGTGCATATACATTATTTAAATAATGATGATGGATCACAAGACAATAGCGTTATTTTTAATTACCTTACTTTAGATATAAAAGAGACACTAGAGTGTGTTAAAAAATATTATGGTTATTCCGCTATAAATGTAGCACTTTATAAAAGATATCCTGATATTTGGCCAGAATATAAGATAGATGACTTTAAAGCAGTGGAAAGATTAATTAGAGAAATATATAGGTTATTGGGTGATGAAAGTGTTTCAGATCCTAAAGAAAGAATTATAAGTAGATTTGATATTTTAGATATAAGAGAGAAATAAAATGACAAGATATAGTATTAGTTTTGCTAGAAAAATATTTAAAGAACGCTTTGAGGAAGATGAAGGATTTAGATTTGGTTATCAGTCTGCAATAGCGGTGTTTTTATATGACAGATATGGAATATCTAATCATGAAGAAAGAAATAAAGATGCCAATGATATAATGAAAGTTATTTTTGATGCAATTCCTCCTATTAGGGAGAAAAATAGTAATAAAGATTTTATAGAAAGTAGATTTGATATCTTAGATTTTAGAGAAGAATAATGAATATAGTAGTAGATAATTGTGATATAGGGTCTTGGGATGAAGATTTTAATTCAGAAGAAGCAATATTATGTTTTGAACGTTTAGTAGGTAGTCCATGTAAGATATTAGTAAATAAATATAATATTAAATCAGAAGTAGAATATATGATTTTTCTTTTGCCTTATATCTCAAAATTATTTAAAGTTGGTAGGAATGAATTAAGAAATCAATGGGTTGATAGTGTTGGCTTTTATAAGTGTTTTGGAGAGAGGGTTTGTTTAGAGAAATTTTTGGAGAAACAAAATGGCGAAATATAAAAATCTTTATGAGTTGGCAGAAGGATTTAAAAAGGGAGAATTAGTTGGTTGGATTCTTATGGTTGATAATGATAGTACTCATTTGGGGTGGGTAGGTCCTTCTCCAGACGGATCAGATGAAGATGAGTTGATGGAATTCGAAGATCAGAAATATGAAAAAGGTATAGAGTTGTATGATGGATCGAATGATATTTATATACTTGATCAGGCACTTACTTTAGCTGGTGTCCCCAATATGGGTGTTTAAAGAAATTTTTGGAGAACAAGGTGAAATATAAAGTAGGGGATTGTGTAAAGATAAAAACATGGAAAGAGTTAGAAGAAGAGTTTGGTTTAGACAGTAGGAATAGGGAGGTAATAAATTGTTATCCTCATTGTTTTATAAAGCAACAAGAAGAAAGTCTTAGTGGAGATAGGGTTGTTAGGATTAGGGTAGTGCATAATTTCGGGTATTACGTTGAAGATATTCAGTGGTATTGGAATGAAAAAGTAATAGAAAGATTAGCAAGTGAAGAAGAAATAGGGATGCTTAGTCCTGTAGAAAATAGATTTGAATTATTAGATTTGTAGGAGAAATAAAATGAAAGTATTATATGTAAGTAGTGGAGATGATTATGCTGCCTTGAGTTTTGAAGAGAAAGAGTTTGATCATAAAGAGATATGGGAAAAAGCAAGAAAATGTGATAATTATTTATGGATTTATGAAGATGAAGAATGTTGTTTAGAAATACAGGCTTTAGAATTTGGAGAGGTTGATAGTGAATTTATAGAGTTTGTAAGAAATGATGTCCAGGATTATGATGCTTGTAAACATGCTGATTTTTATATAGTAGAAGAATGAAATTATAAAATTATTTTGATAGGAGATAAAAAATGAATAAAGAAATAAAGAAGAAATTAAATAATATCGAGAAAGAGATAGTTATAACTAAGGACAAAATTGATATTATGATGAACGATATCAGATTAACTTTTGATAGTTTTAAGAATATGATTATAGATGTTAATAAATTAACATTTAAATTAGAAGATGTAGAGAAGGAACTTAAAACTTTTATCAGTGATTATGAAGAAGAATAGGAGTTGGTAATGTCTAGAACAGATGATAAAATTAAAGAAATAGAAAGAGAGCTTTTTGAATTAAAAAAAGTTAAACGGCTTGTTGCTAATGCAGAGATAGATAAGGATAGATGGGGAAATGAAAGATTTTACAGTGTTTCTGTTAATGATAAAGCGGATAGTGTAGATTTTCATCATAGTTGTGGTTGTTGTCCAGGTGCTGCTCTTTATGCTAGACCTTATTTAAAAGTAGAAGGAACTAAAATCTATACGGATCCTCGTTATTTTACTATAGGATATGGTAATGAGTTTGGTTTTGGAGGAGATGAGCAAGATGGGTGGGAAGAAAAAATGAGAGAAAAAAATATTTCAGAAGAAGTAATTAAGAAAACAAGAGAATATCTTGACGATAATAAACCAGGATATGATGATGAAGAAGATGAAGATGAGGATTGTTACGACAAATATTAAAAGAATTAATTTTCTTTATAAGAATTGGAAATTAGGTATTCACCTTCTTTTTAGAACTAAAAGATTTGGAGTAAATAATAAATGGTGGTGGCATGAAGATGGAATATTCGGATGGTCTAATTGGAAAATATTTTATAGCATAATAAAAATAAAACCGATTATAAATAACTATAAAATGATGAAATTTAGAGCAGGTGCATGTCATTTTATGCATGATGAAGAGTATAAATTAGTATTTAATGAAGAAAAATAAAAGAGGATTTTTTAATAGATATTCATAATATATATATTTAAATTACAGATAATTTTATTAATTTCAAAAGGAGAAGTTATGACAAAGAAAACAAAGAAGATAGTTGTTATTGCAGTGATCGTTATTGCTGCTATAATCGCTAGCAAATTTGTTCCAGGACTTAAAGGGCTTTGGCCTGCTAAGGCTACTGAAGTAGTAGCACCTGAAGTTATAGACACTACACCTGTTGAGTAAAAATACTGTTTAATTAGAGAAGCCGATTATTTGATAATAGTCGGCTTCTCTTTAATGGTAAAGTAAGGCAAATTAAAATATTAAATTGTAAAGGGTTATGAAATGGAAAATAAATATCAAAAAATAGGTGCAGCTTTATTATTAGCAGCATTAGTATTATTGTTTTTAGAAAGTGTTACTTTATGTTATATAGCATTAGCTGGTGTTTTAGGAATAGATTTATATCTTGTTAAAAAGAAAGAAAAAACGATTACTCAATGGTATAGACCGAAATTCCCTAAATTAGTAGATACTATTTTAACTATAGGAATAGTAGTATTATTTGCTTTCTTCCATAATCCTATAGTAGTATTGTATCTATTAATGGGAACTATAAATGGTCATTTGAATGGTGATTGGTAGGATTAATAATTTAAAGCATAAATAAATAAAGACTGCCCCCATCCTAAGGGGGTATTTTTATTTGGAGTAGTGTCTTCTATATATAATTCTGGCAGTTTAATATCAGAATCAAGGCAATTAATAGTTTTTGATAGATATTCTTTATATTTTTCAACATTATTCATTGATTTATAGCATATTGCTATCCATGGGAATCCCATACACCAACTAGCTTCTGTATTGTTTTTATTGTAATATTTATCATTTTGATATCTTATTATTCCATTTTTTCTAACTAGGTATTTTTCCATATTATGTAGTATTTCTTTTTTAGTTTTTATATTTATAATATTATATGGATAAATAAGGCTTAATAGTGCTAAATCTATATCCTTAGAATTTGATTCTTTAGGAAGTATAGATCTTAACGATAATTCTCCTTTCGATATTAATTCTTTTGGAACTGTGGTTAATTTTGAAATTTCTTTTAATCCTGCTATACAAGCACCTACTGAGGAGGCGTGTAGCTCTTTATCCTCTTCCCAGATGCCATTATCTTTGTCTTCCCAGTATTTGATAGATTCTAAATATTTAATTAGTTTTTTAATAATTTTAAAATCATTTTCATTTCTTATTATATTATATTTTCTTTCTAATTGTCCTATTTTGAATAGGGATAATCCTATACTATCATTTTGTTTCCATCCCCATCCTGTTTTAATCTCTTCTAGGTCAAGAGTATAGAGAGGGTGGATATATTCATAATCTTTTGTTGGTTTTTCTTTAATAGCACAATCTATTTTATATTCATATTTTAAGAATATATTTAGTAATCCATGATATATCTGCTTAAGAGTTTTAATATCTTTTATAGATTCAAATGCTAATGAGATATAGAGGTTATCTCTTATCCATATTCTATCATATCCTGTTTTAGAGGTTGTAGAACTGGCTTTAAAGAGTCCAGAAGGGGTTTGTAGTTTTTTAAGATGTTTAATAGAAATATTGATCATATAATATAATCGATATTTTAGTTTATTTTGTTGAAAAGTGAAAATATATTGGTATAATGTAAGATGTGAGAATAGGAATAGAAACTATAGAGCTGTTTGGAGAGAGAGTGTCCCCTCATTCTAAATTTTACATTTATGAGGATGTATTATATGAACCTGTTATATATAGGGGAAAATTAGCTAGGACGTATAAGCCTATCACAGACACAGATAGAATAAGAAAAATTATGAATAGAAAGTTAAAAGTAATTCCATCTGTATCTTCTGTTTGTAATTTTAAACCTAAAAAGAAATATAATAATTCTAGTAGTAGATTTGATTTGTTGGATATAAGAGAAGATTAAATGAAATATAAAGTAGGAGATAAAGTAAGGATAAAGACCTGGGAAGAAATGGAGAAAAAGTATGGACTATATAGTGGTGGAAGTATAAAATGTGGATTTACAAAAGAGATGGAGAAGTATATTAATAGGAATTTTTCTAATAGAATATTAGAAATTACAGAGGTTATTCGAGGTTATTACAAAATTGAAAATACTTGTTGGTCGTGGACAGAGGATATGATAAAGGAAGAGAAAGTAGTCTATGATCCTATTTACTCAAGATTTGAAATACTTGATATAAGAAAGGATTAAGTTTAAAAATGAAATTAAAAAAAGAAGTAAAGTTAAGAAGAAATGATAAGTGCTTTTGTGGCAGCAAAAAGAAATATAAACAATGTTGTTTAAAAAAACAAGAAGAAGAAATTAGAAAACAAGAAGAAATAAGGAGGGCAATAGAAAATGCCAGTAAACAAGAAAAAAGCAGTAAAAAAGAGATGTAAAAGAAGGAAATTGTTTAGGACAGCACTGAAGAATTTAAATCAACAGAGAGACTTAAATCAACAGGGAGCGAGTGTTGATAGTAAAATAGGTTTAAGTGATATTGATGGTAAAATTGCTTATTATGAGAATCTATTGAAGAGATTGTAAAATGGCAGAAGAAGTAAAATTTGGAGATATAGGAAAGAAAAAAAACTATAAAAAGTTTTTAAATATTTCTAACGATAAGAGAGATATTACGATTCGCTTTATAGGTCATCAAAAAAAATTATATATTTATTTTGATACTATTTTGAGAAGGATGCTTTTTAAAGAAGAACGTTTTTTTAAAGGAAAATCATTATCTCCAAGGATAGTATCTTTTGTGATAGATAGAGAGAGTGATGAAATAAAAGCATTTGCTTGCCCTATTACCTCTTTCGAGCAGATGGAAGAATATTCTTCTGATCATGATTTTCAAATACACAAAGAAGGAGAGGGATTTGAGACTAAATATATAGTGAAAAGTCTTGGTCCTTCAGAAGCAACGAAAGAGCAGGAGGGTATGGTTGATGCTACATTGAAAGTTTATTCTTTAGAGGATATTTTTGTTAAGAGGGGTAAGTGGGAAATTTTAGAAGCAGAAGCAGAACCTATAGAAAGTAGATTTGATATTTTAGATATATAAAAAGGGAAAATGATAAAAAACAGTAATATATAATGTATGAAAGAAATAAAAACTAATAATTATATGAAAAAAGAAGCTATCCGAGAATTGCCAGGAGATCCTGCTTTTCCTCCTGGAGTAGATCAAAGAACAATAAATGAACATAGTGCTGTTCCTGAAGAAGATATAGATAGTAATCGCCAAGGAGAGTCAGAGATAGAGGTGAATTGGCCAGAATTCAATAAATGGTTTATTGAAGGAGGAAAAGCATCTCTAGGGGAATTAGGTACAAGAGTAGAACCAAGTTCTGTATTAATTAATTATACTTATTCATATAACTATGGCACAAAACAATCTAATGATATTAAGCCCGTACAATTAAAAGATTATACTACAGGTAAAATTATAACAGATCCTTATATTTTAAGTTCGTTTACTAGTTATTATAACGATAAAATAAAGGATGATATAGAATTGTTAGAAATATTCTAATAGAAAGTTTAAGATATAATTGATATTTTTTTAGTTTTTAGCAGTGTTAGATATAATATTCCATTTCATAATCCCTTTCTAGTTTTTCCTTTATAATCGATATGTTTTAAGTTTGTCAGTTAAAAATGTCGATAGTTATAATGAAATAATTAATTAGGAGTATTTTAAATGCTTACATTT
>Ga0114923_10002311_pt1 | contig 12944 bp, 9 predicted proteins | sample SumtaG_FD_89578 | JGI IMG/M metagenome (GOLD analysis project Ga0114923, IMG submission 89578) | Deep subsurface microbial communities from Indian Ocean to uncover new lineages of life (NeLLi) - Sumatra_00157 metaG | ecosystem: Environmental > Aquatic > Marine > Oceanic > Sediment | place: near... | reverse complement strand
TGCTCCGGCCCATATCCAGCCGATACGCTCTTTTTACGCGCCGCCCACGGTCAATTCGACGGCGTTGTTGCAATGTATCACGACCAGGGCATGATACCGGTAAAATTGCTCGCCTTCGATGAGGCGGTAAACATCACGCTCGGCACACCGCTAATAAGAACTTCACCCGCACATGGAACCGCCCTCGACATTGCAGGTAAAAACCTGGCCAGCCCCAAAAGCATGCAGACCGCCATCTACACCGCCATCCACATGGCAAAAACGAAAAAGGCCCGCGAACTTGCCAGGGCGCACCACTAAAAATCCATGCAAACGAAACAGCAAATCCGGCAACTACTCGCCTCTTACGCAATAAAACCCAACAAACGCCTCGGCCAACACTTTCTCATCGATTTGAACCTGATGCAAAAACTTGTCGAAACCGCACAAATCAAAAGCGACGATGTCATTCTCGAGGTCGGTTGCGGCACCGGCTCACTAACCGAAGAATTAGCCAAACACGCAGACTATGTTTTAGCCGTTGAGCTCGATAAGACCCTCGCTAATATCGCAAATGAACAATTGGGCGAGTGCAAAAACGTTGAAATTATCTGCGCCGACATCCTCCAAAATAAAAATAAAATCAACCCTGTCATTATCGACAAAATCAAATCGGCTCGCAAAAAACACTCCGGCCGATTCCTGCTCGTTGCCAACCTCCCTTATAACATCGCCTCGCCACTGATGGGCAATCTTGTTACCGGCCCGCTCGTCGCAGATGCAATGTATGTCACCGTCCAAAAGGAGGTCGCCGACAGAATCGCAGCAGGCCCCGGCACAAAAGACTACGGCACCCTCAGCATACTACTTTCCGCAACCGGCGATGTGAAAAAATTCAGGACCCTGAAGCCTTCGGTCTTCTGGCCCGCCCCCAAAGTAAACTCAGTTATGGTCAGCCACATCCGCAAGGAAGATAGGGCCGGCAAAATAAAGGACATCCGGCTATTGACGGAACTGGTGGCACTTTTTATGCAGCACAAAAGAAAGACGCTTCTTTCCTGCACAAAATTCGCCGCCGGCAAACTCGCAAAAATTGATAATTGGCCCGCCCTTTTCGCCGCCTCCCAAATTAATCCTAAAAACCGCCCCGCGCAGATTACGCCTGCCCAATATATGACACTTGCAAATAATTGCCTCAAGCTGTTGGAATGACTGAATTCCGGGCGCCGCAGCAACCGGCTGTTGCTATTGCCCCACCTGCCGCCGCAGGATAAAATCGCACACCTGACCCGTCGCGTATGTCTCCACCCTCTGCAATCGATGCTCGACGTCAAACGCCTCGTCGGCGCCAAGTATCCGGGGCCTGGGCCAAAACAGAAAAGTATCCACAAACATCTTCTTCGGCTCGGCAAAGAATGATTCAATCTTGACTTCAATCTGCACCGGCTCTTGTTCGTCTCGCAAAGGCGGCATAACCAGCCGAAGCCCACCACCCGAGACAGGCTTCTTGCCAAGCACCTTAAAATCTTCCGGGCTCTGACCTAACCTGTCCTCCCAAAGAAATTTGAAGGCATGGTCACTGCAGCTGTACAGATGCCGAATCCTGCCGCCTGTCTGCAAAACCTGACAGCCCTGCCCCGCCAAAGCAACCTGCGTGAAAGCGGCACAGACCGACTCGGCCTCCTTAATAAACATATCAAGTGTATGCTCAGGCTTTTCCGAGCTAATCGAAACACTGGATACCCTCGGCCCGGCCGCGGCAATCTTTACCTGCAGCGGCGATTGGGCCCTTCTTATCAGCACAAACTCACGCTGCCCCCCGCCTGTCTGCGGAAAATCCAGCCCCCTCTCGGCCAGACCCCTTTGAAAATCCAGACGCTGCATCGTCTCTCCGGTCCACTGGCTTGCTATTACATAACTTAGCTCAAAATAAATACTCTGCCGTGACTCAATATTAAATTTTTGCATCTGCGTCAAAAACCTCAATCAAAGAACAATTGACTTGTGTCGATGACTATGACACTCGATATTGACCGCCACAGGAAGCGAAGCAATATGGCATCCGGCCGTCTCAACCAGACACGCCAGAGTTGTCGTATCGCCGCCCATACCCTGAGGACCGACCCCAATCGCATTTATCCGCTCAAGCAAATCGGCCTCGAGCTTGGCGTAAAACTCATCGCCGTTTTCGCTGCCAAGTTTCCTGCGAAGCGCCTTCTTCGCCAGCAAACAACTTGTTTCAAAATTGCCTCCTATCCCAACACCTACAACAAATGGCGGACACGCATCAGCACCCGCTTTGCCCACAACATCAGCGACCCAGTCAATTATTTCCTTGCGGTCCGCTGTCGGCCGGAACATCTTAAATTGACTCTTGTTTTCGCTGCCACCGCCCTTTGCCATCACGGTTATCCTGATTTTGTCCCCCGGCACCACAGAATGATGAATTATCGCCGGCGTATTTGTCCCAGTGTTCTTGCGCTTGTTCAGAGGTTCTGCGACAACGCTTTTGCGAAGATACCCTCTATCATAACCGGCCGCCACCCCATCATTTATCGCATCAACAAGCGTCCCTTTAGCCCTGCCGGCAGGTGCCCGAACCGCAACGGCGGCCCCCTGCTCTACAAAAACTATCGCAAGACCGGTGTCCTGACACAATGGTATCTTTTCGGCCTCGGCCAGCTTCGCGTTTTCAATGATAGATTTGAGAATCTCTGCTGCCTTTGGGTCGCTCTCTTTCTCGACCGCCTGCTCTAACGCCTCCAAGACGTCGGCTCCCAACTCATAAGCTGCCTTGATGCAAAGCGATTCAACCGTCGAGGCTACCTTTTGAAACTCTATGTATCGCATCCCCTTGCTTCGGATCTTCCTAATCAACTAATTCACTTCGAAAGTCTTATACGTCGTATTGCCTACGTCGTCCTTGACCCTGACCGAAATTATATGCTCACCAGGCTCGACGTCCTCGATAACTATGGCGAATCGCTCTTCTGTCGTGTCATAAATCAAATCCTCGGGCAGCGTCCCCCGCCACTTGCCGCTGCTGTCGACAGTATAGTCTAACTGGGCCACAACACTGAACTTATCGACCACCCGCAGCCCGACAACCACCTGGCCGTTTTCCTTTTCCACCGTATATGAAGCAATCACCGGCCCCGTATTGTCCACGACAATCGGCTCGGATACCCTGCTGCCGGTCAATTTAGTCTCCGGCGTGTTGCTTCTTTCGTCGCTGGCAGTCACCTTGATTTCATATCGGCCGTCCTCAACCGTCCTGCCGTCCCATTCGAAACTGCCCTTCTCGAGTTCGTCTTCCAGCTCAATCCAGTTAGCCCAGCCTGTCTTCTTAAAATCAATCCTGTAAATCAACTTGTCGTCGTTCTCATCCCGGCTCTTGTAGTTTATCTTGAATACGCCCAGCTTGTTCGACGCCTTAGTTCGACTGACCGTTACCTCCTTGACCCGCGGCGGCAGATTCGGTATGACATTGGCAACCGCAACCTCCCTTATGACCGGACTGCTCAGCCCGTCGGCGCTTTTCAAAATAAGCTTATACTGACAAAACCTGCCCAGAGGACAACGAAGCTCGACCGCACCGGTAACCTCAATGGGCTCTGTCCAATCAGAAAACGTAGGGTCGTTCACGTCTTTTACGTTGCCGCTCCGCGATGCCATCAGCACCTTACCGCCATGCGGGATATCGGCGTCAATCTGCAGCTTGCCCCACCTGGCTGGTTGGCCCGCATCAATCAAGTCAGAACTATATGTCCCCTCCGCTGCAAATCCCTTCCCAAGCTTTATCAATCGAGCAGGATTAGCACTGCCAACATAAATATCCTCACCATCGGCAACAACCGCAGTTATCTGAGAGGCCTCCTTGACCTCATATATTACCGCATGCTCTTCTGCTAACGGCTCAATCAAAAACAGCTTGGCATCATTACCTGTCCCTACGAGCAAGTTGCCTTGCTGGGTGGCCATACTGAAAAAAACCGCCTTTTCGCCGAATACATCCGTCACAAAACCGTCTTTGCTAATCCTGTATACCATGCTCGCTTTGGCCGGCAACATAGGCGTAACCGGCAAAGGCAACTTCGGCGGCACCGGTCCTTCGGGCTTTTTCTTTGTGTTGGCTATCTGAAGCCGTCGCCCTCCCTCACCTGTTCCCCCGCTTTGCTTCTGACCCATAGGCTCCGCAGGCCGACCCGCCATAGGCACTCTGGCAACAAATTGCTGTGACAACACCGCTATCCTTGCAGATGTTGCTGCCGCATACAAATCATCGCCCCCCACACCGGCAAACACCAGACCGGTAATCTCCTCCTGCTCGCTGTCATACAATACAGTTGCCTTCTTGGTCTTCGGGTCTATCTTATATACAAGACCTCGCGTATCACTGCCGGCGTAAACAAATCCATCAGTACCGACCGCCAGCGAGAGGATGTTTTTGTCGGTGCTGTCATAAACAAGCTCAGGTTTGGCGCCCAAAGAGTTCAACCTGTAAACCTCACCTTTCGGCCCCGTCCCGACAAAAATATCCCCCTCCTCAGTAACGGCTATAGCAAAAATGTACTTGGCGCTTTCAGGCTCAAAAATGGTTTTCATCTGACCGGCTTCAAACCGGCACAGCCTGGCCTTTACACCGCTTATACCGGCCAGAAGCCTGCCCGTTACGTCAATACCCATCGCAAAAACATGTTCATTCGCAAGATGTTCCTCCGCCTCGACCTGCTCGCCGGCCGCCTCATTTGAATCAGCTACTCTTTTCGGCTCTTTCGCCGGCTCCGCCGGGCCCTGCTGTTCGCCGGCCTGTTGTTCTTGTTCTTTCTGCATCGCAGCCGAATAGATTCTTTCGAGCCTGCCGCGACTGAATTCATAAATCCCGCCATTCGGACTTGTGCCGACATAAACAGTCCCTGCGCTGACAACGATGCAGTTTATCGACCATGGCTCCAGCACACTTGTATCGACCTCGTCGTCATCCTGCCCGACTTCGAACTTCTCTACAAGAACCTCTGCTGCTCTGCCCAGTTCAACGGTGCCTTTGGAGCTGACAATAACCTCTTCGGCCTCGCCTTTCTGCAACTGCTCGCCCGTTGACTGACGCACTACCATGCTGGTGACCGCCACACACGTCGAGTCCGGAATACCAGACAGAAGCAAAACGAAAGTTCCAGCAATAACAAACTTCCACTTCGACCATCTTATGCCCACAGCCCATCTCGACCTGTCCAACCAGGTATTATCCATAGTTCGCACCCGTCATTCTTCCACAGTTATCTGCGCAACTTTACGGCCTGCCACAATAGTCCCCACATCATAGCTTTTTTCGAGCCAGCGAGAATAAGGCCGAGCCCTGAGTGTCCTCTTTGGGTCCTGCAATACCATAGCCCTTGTTGCCGGCAAATCCGGCAGCTCGGACCTTTCAAGAGTAACTCCGCCGGCCGGCAGAACCAACATGAAATACAACTTGTCTCTTTGTATCTCCAAAACGTCATTCATCGCTTCTACCAGGGTGGCAAGATTTTCCGGAACAAATCTGTACGGCACTTTTTGCCTGAGAAAATCAAGATACCCATAGCCGCCGCTGACAATTAGCTGATACGTCCCTGGCGGCGTATTTTCGGGTATCATAAAACTGCTGTCGTATCTTTTTTTGGCGCCCATGTAAGACTCTATCACTGCCGACACCTCGACCTTCTTGCCGGCTTTGACCTTTGAATTAACCAAATCAACCGACCATATATGGGATGCGGCATTGGTTGGCAAAATCCGCACGTGATAATCGACCGACTTTATGTCCACCTTACCGTATGGATTGTTCATAAGTATCGCTACCGGAGCGACCCCCTCCACCACCAACTCCGAAAGCTGCTTTCCGCTGGAAACGTTTTCGAACACTATAGGCTCGGTCTGCTCCGTCTCTATGTTGACCTTGTATTCGATTAAATGGTCGGGCGGCAACGAGCCCCGCATCTGTGCCGTGGCAACCAAACTTATATAAAGCAGAATCGCCGTCAAACGTCTATTGTCTGCCACGCCACAGTTGTATATCCGTTCAATACTGTCATTGTAACGGTCCATGGTTATCTTCAGCGGAAACATCCGTGCTTCTGCGCCAACTTCGCCGTAAATAGCCGCCGACTCATCCGCCCTGAATGCGCCAACAACCTCAAGCGAAGTCGCGAACTTGAACGAGCGAACCACACTCGATACCACCGTATGGACCTGACCCGTCGACATCGGCAAATCCACCGGCCCATAACCAAGAAAGTGATGCCCAAAACCAAAAACCTTATCATCAACGACTTCGGTAACCGTACCAATGACATCAAGCGTAAAATCGCCCGTAACAAGTGATACACCAAGACACGACCCAGGAGCAAGTTCCACATCCGGCTTCTTGTTGGATGAAGCACTGGCCCCCGTCCCCGAAGCCGCCACAAAACCCAAAGACCTGACCAGTGAATCCAACTGCTCGACAGCCGACGCCGGCATCCCGGAAACCACCATTGGACATGGCAGCGGCTGGGCTATGCCCAGACCACTTTGCTGCTGAATGCCCGTCGAAATCACCTGCTTAAAGGCCTCTGACAAATCAAGACCCTTGGAGAAATCGAACGAAAAACTCATCGGCTGCCCGTGGCTGCTGGGCGAACCTCGGCCGACTTGTTGGCCAACTTCAAGCATGTCTTTAACAGGAGTGACGCCATAAAGCGCATCCTTGCTGAAAGTCCAGCCAAAAGCCAAAGCACCCGCCAATCGGCCTTCGATGTAAACAGGCGAACCACTGCAGCCGGCCACCGGCCCCGTGCGTATAAAACGCTCATCGGTACCTTGAACCAGTATGGCATCGCGCCCGGGCCGCATATTGCGAACGACACTTAAGACCTCAAGGTCAAATCTCTCAATCCTGGTGCCCTCATAGACGGTTAGACAATACGCGTCCATCCCCGGCCTTACTTCATCAATGCTGATGTATTTGTCGTCGTCCCAAAGACCCGGCATTTGGGCCGAACCGGAACCCTCCTGGCTGAAACATAAGCCAACCTGAAAAAAAAGACAAAAAACCATCAAAGTCGCCGAAAAACAAAAGCTCAAGCCTGCCCCCCCACTGTCATCACTGCTCTTGTCTGGAACCAGCCCGCGGCTTCCGGGATGTGGCTCTGGATACGTCATCAACAAACACCCTCATTTCTTGCAAAACTGCGGTTCAACGAATCTTGCCTGCTTTTGCAAGATTTTAGCCGCCACAAAGGCCTATTGCAAGGCAAAACAGATTTTGCTACAATCGCGACCGCACCCAACTTGGCCCGGGCGCGATGAAAAATTTACTCTGAAAAAACGGAGAAACAAATGAAGGCTGAACATCGTCACGAACTCAAAACCAATGAACTGGCCCAATGGCTGGCCAATCTTCCGCAATGGATAAAACAAAACCTCAAACTTATCGTCTATGCATCTATAGTCGTCGTGGTAGCTGGGGCCTCATTCGCCCTTTGGTGGTACTACGCCAAGGTGGAGGTCCTTCAGCAGCAGCTTGAATTAACCGCTCAGCTAAGCGCCTTACGGCCAACCAAGGCCCGGGTCCTCGAAGATAAAAACCGCGGAATGGACAGCTCGTTCAACCTGCTGCAGCTCGCCAACACCCTCCAAACCACTGCTCAGCAAACTAAAAGCGACAATGCCGCTGCACTGGCGCTGATAAAGCGAGGCCAGGCCCTGCGTACCGAACTGCATTACCGCGCAGGCCGGCCCACCGCACAGGAGATAGCAAATCAGCTAAACCAGGCCCAAGCCGCTTACACCCAAGCCTTGGAAATGACACAGGCAAACCCATCCCTCACCGCCATAGCTAAATTCGGCCTGGGACTCTGCGCCGAAGAACGAGGACAGTTCGACCAGGCAGAGCAAACCTACCGACAGATAGCTGAAGACCCAAACCTCCAGGCCACCATAGCCGCAGCCGCAGCAAATCTGCGCCTGGAAAATATGCACGAATATCAAACAGTGCCGGTTTTTAAAGCTCCGGCAAAAAAACTCGAACCCCAAATCATCCGGCCCGACATCAAGATTGAGGCTCCCGATGTAAATGCAATCGGCGGATAAACCTTTAGCCGACGGCAGTCGCTGTCAAAAAGCTCAAATGCCACCGGAAATGCAAAAGCAACTAACCCTGCACGTCGGAACTTCGATAAAGCAGCGACGCATCGACAAATACCTGCACGGCCGATTCGGCAACTTCTCCAGGGCAATGCTCCAGCAGCTAATCAAATCCGGCGATGTCAAAGTCAACGGCAAGCGCGTCAAGTGCAGCTTTCAACTAAGTCACGACGACCTGATCGAAATTAACCTGCCCGAACCGCCCAGCAAAGAAATTACACCGGAAGATATCCCCCTCAAAGTCATTTATGAAGACGACGATATTATCGTAATTGACAAACAGCCCAATATTATTGTCCATCCCGCTCGCGGCTACAAGCAAGGCACGCTGGTCAACGCCCTCGCGTACTACTGCAAGAAGCTCTCAAGCGGCCTGGGTCCATTCCGTCCCGGCATCGTCCACAGGCTCGACAAAAATACCACCGGCGTGATGGTCGTGACAAAAAACGACATTGCTCAGTGGAAAATCGCAAAGCAATTCGAGGAGAGAAAAACCAAAAAGGCCTACCTCGCCGTTGTCCACGGCACACCCGACCTGACCCGCGACCGCATAAAAGCCCCGCTCGGCATTCATCCACATGTAAGAGTAAAGTATACCATCAGGCCTGAAGCTGGCAAAGAAGCGATTACTTTCTATACCGTACTCGAAAATTTTCGAGGCTTTTCACTGCTCCAGCTCAATCCGGTGACCGGCCGAACCCACCAGATTCGCGTCCACCTGTCCTACATCAAAAACCCTATAGTCGGTGATGATATGTACGGTGGCAAATTAGTCTATCCCTGGCAATTGAAAGACGCCGAACCCGCCGTCGAAGAGCCCATAATAAACCGCCCCGCACTCCACGCCTACACGCTTGAATTTGAACACCCCACAAAACAGCAGTGGGTAAAATTCGAAGCCCCCCTGCCCAATGATATGCAAAACCTTCTCTCTATGCTGCGAAAACACCGAAAAACCTGACCATTCCAATCCCTATTTAGTCACCGCTGGTACCCAGAAACGAAATACGCTTCACGAGATACGAAATTTATTCCTGCGGCAGTTTGACGAGGTCGGCGTCGGAGCCGGCTACCATCAAAATGTCTCCTTCAAAGATAACTGTATTCGGCATAGGGACATTTATAATGTCGCCTTCTTTTTGCTTTTTGCTGGCACCCTTTTCTCCGCGCTTTATCGCGACAAGATTGACGCTGTATTTCTGCCTGAGCTGCAAGTCCATCACCGTCTTGCCGTCGAAACTGGCCAGTGCCTTTATCCTGGCCAGACTGTAACCGGGTGCAAAATCAATCTTTTCGCCAATCTGCGGCGCGATAAGCCTGTACGCCCATCGCTGGGCCGATTCAATCTCCGGATAAATGACCTCGGTCGCCCCGACCTTCGAAAAGACCTCACCCGCCGTCAGGCTCTCTGCCCTGGCGCATATCGTCTTGACCCCCATCTGCCGCAGGTTCACCACAGTCAGTATTGCCGATTCAAATCCGGTTCCCTGTCCTCCGCCCGCACCTATGCCGACAATGGCAACATCGACCTTGTCGACCCCCTGGGCCTTGAGCGCTTCTTCGTCGGTGCTGTCGAGCCTGACCGCGTGACTGACCTGGTCGCGAATCTGCTCCACCTCTTCTCTGTTCTTGTCGATAGCGATAACTTCAGCGCCACTCATCGCCAGCGCAATCGCCAGTTTTTTTCCGAACCGTCCCAATCCTATAACCGCAAATCGCTTCATATCCTGCTCCTGTAAGCCGGCGGGCACATCTTCGCCCGCGCATCAGCCGACTATCACCGCCTCTTCCGGATAGTTATATCTGACCGGCTTCAGATTAAACGTAAGCATCGCCAAAAGCGTCAAAGGCCCCAATCTGCCAATCAGCATCACCAAAATGATAATCACTTTACCCCAGCTTGTCAAAGAAGGCGTAATGCCCGTAGTCAATCCAACTGTTCCCAAAGCAGAGGCCGCCTCAAACATTATGTCCGACATGCCAAAACCGTTGCCATTCTCGGTTATACTAAGCACCAGCGTCGAACAGAATAAAACCGCCGCAAAAAGAAGCGTAACCGTTATCGCCCTGCCGACTACTACTATCCTGACCGAGCGTCTGAACATCTCAACCTCAGTACGCTTGCGAAGCGCCGCCACAGCCGCCATCACAACAACCGCAAAAGTAACCGTCTTTATCCCCCCCGCTGTCGAACCCGGAGAGCCCCCGATAAACATAAGCAAAATCAGTATGAATCTGCTTGACGGCGACAACCGTGAGATATTGACCGTGTTAAAACCTGCCGTCCGTGCGGTTATTGACTGAAATAGCGCGCCCAAAACACCCCCATCGGCGCCGCCGGAGCCGTCGCTGGCATAACGCTCGAACAAAAGTACCGCCAAAGTCCCCACAACTATCAAAGATGCGCTTACTCCAAGAACAATCTTGGTCTGAAGCTGCATCTTTTTCGGCGCTCCCATCGAAAGCCTGTAGCGCTTATAGAAAACTTTCTTCAAAACCCGTCTCACTCTATCTACACCTATATTGCCAAGATCATAAAGCACACTAAAACCAAGCCCGCCCAGAACAATGAGCGGACAAACCACAACATATATGCCCCAGCTACCCCGGTAGCTCATGAAACTATCGCCGAAAAGACTGAATCCTGCGTTACAAAAAGCACTTATTGAATGAAAGATGCTGCAGAACCACTGCTGCCGCACACCAGAGACCCTGCCCGGCACATCGTCCCACATCCCGAATACACTTATCGCCCCAAGCGCTTCGATAACAATAGTCCCAATAAATATAAACGCTATCATCCTGCCGATTCGGCCGAGTGTCCGGGCACTAAGCAAATCCTGCATCGCAACCGACTCACGCAAACTCAGCGCCTGGCCCAAAAGCAGTGCAAGCACCGCCCCGAATACGACTATCCCGAGCCCGCCCAACTGAATCAAAGTCAAAATCACTATCTGGCCCATCAGGCTAAAGTCGCTACCGGTATCCTTAACAATCAGACCTGTCACGCAGGTGGCGCTCGTTGCAGTAAACAAAGCGTCAACAATACCAATCGGCTCTCCTGCTGCACACCGGGGCAAAGACAAGGCCCCCGCACCAAACACTATCAGAACCAGAAAACTTGCAATCAGCGTCTGGGTCGGATTCCTGCCTGACGCCGCCAGGTTAACGACCGTCCTGCAAACTTTCGTTATGACCTCAATTACAAGATACAAACCTACCGCAAAACGCCTGACCGCTGCCGGCTCAAATCGCCCCGACCATCGGCCCGAACCGAAAACAGCTACCGCCAGCGCAATCAAAAGAGGTATCTCAAACCAGTTGGCAATCAGAAATTCCCTGACAAACTGCGCATTGAAAAGTCGTATCACCTTGCCGGCCAAAAACACACACAACATCGCAAGCTGCACCGTATAGAGAAGCCGCACCGGCAACAGCGGCTCCTCAAAGCCAAACAGTAAAACAAACGAGGCCACAACGACCGCCGAGGCAAGGGCCTTGACGCAGATAAGCCACCTCTCAAGACCCTTGTTTTTATAGTGAATAATCATAACGAAATTATCCGCCCTGACTGACCCCTTGTCAAACCTCAATTAAGCGACATCTGCAAGACCAAGCAAGTCCCCGAACCGGGCCAAAAGCGATTCTCTTATCGCCCTGTGCTCCGGCTCGCTCAAAGACGCATCGGCCTCGACCAGTTCAAACGCATCCCGCCTGGCCATAACCAAAAGCTCATAATCATCGATTATATTCGCGATTTTCAAGTCCGGCAGACCATGTTGTCTCGTGCTGAATAGCTCCCCCGGGCCACGAAGGCGCAAATCACACTCAGCTATCTCAAAACCGTCACTGCTTCTGGTCATCACATCCAGCCTTGCTTTGGCTGCCTCTGTCTCGCTTTCTGCAAACAAAAAACAATACGACTTCGCCGGCCCTCTGCCGATTCGCCCACGCAACTGGTGCAGTTGAGCCAAACCGAATCTGTCCGCAGCCTCAATTACCATTATCGTAGCATTAGGCACATCTACTCCAACTTCAATTACCACCGTCGAAACCAGAACATCTGTCTTGCCCCTCCTGAACCGCTCCATTATCTGCTGCTTTTTGTCCGAAGCCATTCGACCATGTAAAAGCTCTACGGTAAATTCAGGGAAAACTTCCTTGCTAAGCTTTTTCCACTCGTCGGTGGCCGCCTTTATCTGCCCCTTGTCCTCGACGGCTGTAATCCGAGGATACACAAAATACCCCTGTCTGCCCGACCTCAGACGTGTACGAATAAACTCATAAGCCTTTTGACGGTCCTCCACGTCCACCCTTCGCGTAACAACTTTGCCTCTGCCGGGCGGACTGTGCTTTATCAACGAAACATCCAGGTCCCCAAAAGCCGTCATAGCCAGCGTCCGCGGTATTGGCGTAGCCGTCATAACAAAACAATGAGGACGCCTCCCTTTGCGCAATTTGGCCCTTTGAGCAACACCGAACTTGTGCTGCTCATCGATTATCACAAGGCCCAGCGAATCAAACTCTACGTCCTTTTCCAAAAGGGCTACAGTCCCCACAACAATATCAATCTCGCCTGCCTTAATCCGCCGCAAAAGCTTCTTCCGCTCCGCTCCCCTCAACCCCCCAGTCATCAAAACCTGCTCGACCTTGCTTGCTTTAAGGTATCTTTCAATACTTATAAAATGCTGGCCAGCCAAAATCTCCGTCGGCGCCATAATCGCAACCTGCTGACCGTTCGCAATCGCCAACAGCGCAGCATACAACGCAACCACCGTCTTACCCGAGCCGACATCGCCCTG
>Ga0114923_10002310_pt1 | contig 12945 bp, 6 predicted proteins | sample SumtaG_FD_89578 | JGI IMG/M metagenome (GOLD analysis project Ga0114923, IMG submission 89578) | Deep subsurface microbial communities from Indian Ocean to uncover new lineages of life (NeLLi) - Sumatra_00157 metaG | ecosystem: Environmental > Aquatic > Marine > Oceanic > Sediment | place: near... | reverse complement strand
GAAGCAGCGTTATATGCGGCAGGTAGACCTTTAACTATAGAAGAAATATCAAATAAATTAGAATTTCCTAAAAAAGAAGTAGAAGAACTTATCAATGAGGTTGCTTTTGAGTATCTTGACCGTTCAACAGCGTTAGTAATTGCCCAAATAGGAGATCGATATCAAATGCAGATTAGACCGGAATATACGGAAAAAGTGTCTAAATTTGCTAAGGGGGGGGCTATTGCAGAGCGATACTTGAGGACTTTAACAATAATAGCTTTAAAACAACCCATATTAAAATCTACAGTAATAAAATTAAGGGGAACTGGTGCGTATGAGCATGTAAAATATCTTATTGATAATGGATTCATTAACGCAATTAAAAAAGGAAGAAGTCATGAGTTAACTACAACAGATAAATATGCAGATATGTTTGGTTTACCGAAAAATCTACATCAACTGAAAGAGGCAATGATTACCCAGTTGGGCATTGAAGAAGCTTCACTAAATCAATCACAAGCTGAAGGTGAAGAAAAATTCTCTAGCGAAATAAAAATTGAAAATGAACTAGAAAAAGAATAGTAAGATTCACTTTGTCTTTCTAAATGTCAAAAAAAAAGACAGCACTAATTATTTCTTCAAAATCCTGTTTTATAGATGGCTTAACTTTGACAAGATTTTCTTTAGATTTATCCATTATTTTTATGTCATCGTTTCTAATAGTTTTTTTAATACCATCTTTTAACTCTTCAATATCTGGAATAGTATTAAAAGAGATAAAAGAACTATTTTAAATAGCCGAAATAAAAAATGTGGACCTGACGGGAATTGAACCCGTGCCCTCTTGAATTCTCTTCAAATAAATTGTTTTATTTAAATGCGATTCAGGTGATCAAGCGTTTTGCTTAATTATATCAAGCGATCTTCCACTGATCTACAGGCCCTTTTAAAAATCTAATTTTATTTATAAAATTTATCAATACCTAATAACTTTTTTCATTTTAATCAATATCTAAGAGTCAAAAAGGGAAAAAGATCCTAACTCATTGATTAATCAGGTAGTATTAGATTAATTTCATGTAATTTTATTATTCCCTAAACTCTCTTCGGATACTCTATTTCTACAGGATTTTTAATGATATATCTCGTAATATTTTTTTAGGTTGATCCGAAATTTTTAAGATTATACTGGAATTATATATGATAATTCGAGGAATTAAAATGTCAGACGAATTAACTAAAATTTATGATCATCGAACAATTGAAAAGGAATTATATGATTGGTGGGAAAAAGAAGGTTTCTTTACTCCCGAAAAGTCGAAAGAATTGGGAATTACTAACGATAAATCTGAACGATTTTGTATTACGATTCCTTTACCTAATGTAACAGGTCAACTTCATTCAGGTCATGCTCTTGTGATTTCACTGGAGGATTTAATGACCCGTTATGAACGCATGCGACAAAAGGAAACTCTTTACATACCAGGAACCGATCATGCCGGAATCGCTACTCAAAGCGTTGTTGTTAGGGAACTATTAAAAAAAGGTATAAACCATAAGGAATTAGGGCGCGAGAAATTCGTAGAAATAGTCTGGGAGTGGAAACATAAATATCATGCCCGAATTACTAAACAATCAAAAAGTATGGGCATAAGTTGTGATTGGAGTCGAGAACATTTCACGCTAGACCCAGATTTATCACGAGCTGTTCGGGAAGCGTTCTACAGATTATACCATAAAGGATTAATATATCGCGGAGAATATATGGTTAATTGGTGCCCAGGAAGGTGCGTTACCGCAATATCAGACTTAGAGACTGAAGCTATTGATGAGCATGGCCAACTATGGTATATCAAGTATCCAATTATAACTAAATCCTGGAAAGGTCCCAAAAATCCATGGACGAGTGGTAAATGGGCAGAAGGTGCTACCGAATTTATCGTTGTTGCTACAACAAGACCCGAAACGCTATTAGGTGACTCTGCTGTCGCTACAATTCAATCACATCCTAAGTACACTAAATACATAGGTAATCAGGCAGTTATCCCCGCTGTTGGTCGTTTCGTACCAATAATTGTCGATCCATATGTGGATCCTGAATTTGGCTCTGGCGCTTTAAAAATAACGCCTTCTCATGATCCTAATGATTTTGAAATCGGTAAAAAGCATAATCTCGAGTTCATCAATATCTTTAATGAGAATGCTCAGATTCTACCTGGGTTTGTTAAATCGTATACTGGTTTAGATCGATTTGAATGTCGGAAATTAATCCTAAAAGATCTTGAAAAAGAAGGCTTGATTACTAACATCGAACCTTACGATCATGCTGAGCCACACTGTCAACGGTGTAATGCCATCATAGAACCACGCGTTTCAATTCAGTGGTTTGTAAAAACCAAGCCACTTGCTGAACCTGCAATGGAGAAAGTGCGGAACGGTCAAACAACCATAATTCCTGAAAGAGAAGAACGCCGTTATTTTCAATGGATGGAAAATATACATGATTGGTGCATATCACGTCAATTATGGTGGGGCCACAGGATTCCTGTTTGGTATTGTGATGATTGTGGTCAAGAAGTTTGCCCTGAACCTGATGTGGAAACGGTTTCAAGTTGTCCTAAATGCAAGGGCTCAAGAATTCATCAAGATGAGGATGTGTTAGATACGTGGTTCTCTAGTGGTTTATGGCCTTATTCTACGTTAGGTTGGCCCAACACCGATCATCCCGATTATAAACGCTTTTACCCAACCGATACTAGGGAAACAGGATACGATATTCTTTTCTTTTGGGTCGCAAGAGAAATGATGATGGGAATCGAACTTACAGGACAAGCACCATACCATACCGTCTATTTACATGGTATGATTCGAGACGAAAAAGGACGAAAAATTAGTAAATCGATGGAAAACATTGATCAATATGATCCTCTCGTAATTATTGAGGAGTACGGTGCAGATTCCCTTAGGTATGTAAATATATCTACTAGTGTTCCAGGATTAGATACCAATTTAGATCCAAAAAATATTGAGGTTGCTCATAGATATTGTAATAAGATTTGGCAAGCATCACGTTACGTTTTGAACCAAATTTCTCCAGATGAGGAAATTAGTAAAATTAATGAAATAGAATTAGATAAGTTAAATTTTCCAGATAGATGGATTCTTTCACGTTTAAACTCAGTAATTCGAGAAGTTCAATCTTACATGGATGATTACAATTACCTGCGTATGACAAGAGTAATAAAGTCGTTCTTTTGGGGGGAATTCTGTGATTGGTACATTGAGATGAGCAAGATTTTTTTGTACGATGAGAACTATACCGATAAACACATTCAAAAAGCTATTCTATTACATGTATTAGAAACCTTCTACAAATTACTGCACCCCGTGATGCCCTTTATTACAGAAAAATTGTGGCAAACTCTTCCAAAAAGCCTAAAAAATAGTCCCACAATAATGTATGCTCCTTGGCCTGAAGCACAAGAATCATTCATCGATCAGAAAATAGAAGATAGTTTTATCCTAATGGCAGATTTCGTCCGGGAGGTAAGAAGGGTAAAACATGACTTTGGAATTCCTTTGAAAACACTTGTACCGTTGCATATAGAAACAAACACTAATCGAGAATTATTTGAATTATGTAAGAACGAGCTAGTCAAGATGGCATTTATAGACGAGGATAAATTCACACTAGACAAAAAAATCGTTCCACCTCCTCAATCAGCCCGAATCGTGCTTAGTGGAATACCCGCATTTGTTCCTTTGTCTGGTATAATTGATATTGAAAAGGAGAAGGCAAGAATCAAAACCGTGCTAGATAAATCCAAAAATAAAGTTATCAAAATCGAAAAAAAGCTTCAGAGTCAATTTTCTGAGCGAGCTCCAAAAGAATTAGTTGAAAAAGAAAGACAAAACCTTGAAGAGTTAAGGATCAAAATCGAACAACTTGAAGATCAACTAAAAATACTCTAAATTCTTTAATAAAAGGATTTATCCTTTATATCCAGAATTTTATTTGAGGGGTATTTTTTCTTATATTAATGTCTTCAGGTATTTTAACAATAATCTCGAGACAGTCGGTAATTGATTCCCCGATATGACGATGAAATAATAAGTCCCATTACTCAAACCTGTGTCTAATCCCTTAAATAGAATTAATATTCTGTTCGGGCAATTATTTCATCTTGCGCGCTTCTCGATAATTCTGTAAAATATACAGAATATCCTGCGATCCTTACAACCAAACCCATATAATTATCAGGATTTTTTTGAGCATCGCATAAAGTTTCCTTTCCCACTACATTAAATTGGACTTGATAACCACCTTCAGGTTCAAAAAAAGTTTTAATAAGTGGGATTAATATTTCTAACTCCATTGTATTTGGATGAAAAGCTAAAATTAATGAATTTCCATTAGTCATCAACCCGTGATTCAGTTTTTTAACTGAATTGAGAATTGCTGTAGGACCATTATTGTCCATAGCACTTGTTGGACCAACCCCATTTGAAAGAGGTTCTGTTTTTCTTCTCCCATCAGCCGAAGCTCCAGTAAAAAATCCAAAAGCTAAATGGAATGTAGTTGAATAAATTCCTGGATTAAAAATCCCTCCTCGATAATTTGAATGCTTAGAAATTTCTTCACAATAAAAATTCGCAACATCCACAGCTATCTGATCAACATAATCATTATCATTTCCAAATTTTGGTATTTTATTGATAAAAATTTCACGCCATTCTTTTCCATTTCTACCTTGATAATTGCGTTTATAGTTTTTGGAAAGCAATTGAACCAGATCCTCGAAAGGGAGAAGCTTTTCTTCAAAAACCACTTTTTTAATTACAGCAAGACTGTCTGCTACTGTGGCTAAACCTATAAGTTGAGGACCAGTAAAATTGTAGATTGCCCCACCTTGAGTTACATCAAGTCCACGTCCTATACAATCATCAATGGTTGTAGACAAAAAGGGCTGAGGGCTAAGCTCAGCAATTGCTTTATCAAGGAAAAACATTGTTTTTACCATATAATCAATGAAAAATTTCACTTGATTCCTAAAATTATACCATAGATCTTCATAAGAGGTAATCTCTTTAGCATTTTTTAGTCCATAATCTCTCCTAGTTAACATATCAACACCGTTATTCAATGTCAATTCTAAACATTTCACTATATTAAATTCATTCGCATTGGTTGATCCAAATGATTTATATGGATGCTGAGGTTCAACACATCCTATTGGAGCATATTCTCGTGCATCCTCTAAACTATAACCTCGATTGATAAGACCAGGTACCATAACTTCATCATTAAGCAATGCAATACTAGTACCTCCTTTTATGGATTTTCCGATTTTCATCAGGAAATCTTCTGATGTACCTTTATGCACTCTAACACAAAAAGTTGGCTGTACAGTTTTTATATGAGAGTAAGCATCTAAAATAATTAATGATAATTCATTCATAGCATCTTTTCCATTACGATCCAATCCCCCAATTACAACATTTTCAGCAATAGGTGGGCCTTCACTTGCTACAACTCCCTTTGAAATTACATAATTCCACAAAGTAGAAAGTTTTATGAAAAAACATTCAATAAGAAACTGGGTTAATTCTTTAGAAATTTTCCCTTGTTTTCTGTCTTTTAAATAATATGGATATAAATATTGATCTAAGCGACCAACCGAGATTGCAAAACCACCATCCTCCAAACCGCATATTAAATGAACAAAATAAATTAACTGTAAAGCTTCTTTAAAGTTCTGTGGAGGATTTACAGATATGTTACTACATATTTCAGAGATCTCATATAATTCCCTTCTACGTTCAGGATTTTTCTCCTTATCTCCCATGTTCTTTGCTAAACGTGAGAATCTTCTTATAAATTGCTTGACACTCTTCAAAACAATTATTACTGATTCAATAAATGTTTTCTTATCCTCATTTTTGGCAAATTTATCTAAATGCTCTTTCGATTTTTGTATTAATCCATCTATCCCCTTTTTTAAGACATTTTCATGACCGGGGAAAAAATGACCAATTCCACTAGAGAATTCTATATCAACAATAAAAACTAACTTTTCCATTACTTCTCTTAAATCCGGAGTCAAATATGTTTGAAATCTTTCTTGTACAGTCTCTTCTTCATTTTTCCAATAAGGGATAATATCGTCTCTAATAATCTGTCTTTCTTCATCTGTGAGCAATAGCTTCTGCACTGGACGAGTGTCATAATTATCTATATCTTGTTCTATTGTATCTATCCTAGCTTCAGGATACATTGGAGTTCCTACATATTTCTTACACCTATTTCCGACTACATATTCATCATCCCATATTTTAATTGTCATATTTGTCAAATAGTATTCCATTGCTTTCGCATATCTAATAATGGGGTTTTCTCCTTTAGTTTTTTTATAAGATTCTGTAAAAAGTACAGCTCTTTCTACACAAATTTCATGTGGGGCCATAACCAGTTCATTTTTCATTCTTAAAATACGATCTTCATAACTCAAGGAGGGAGGCTGCTCTAATTGCATTTTTATCACTTATAAGATTTGACCAAATTATTAAATTTTGGTTAAATTAATGTATGATAACAACGGTTAAAAAAAATTGGGATTTTAACTTAATACTTAGAATCTTTAAATTAATATTGCTAGATATATTTCATTAACTCCATATTATTTTTAGGAGAAAATAATAGCTTTTTTTTTCTTTTGTCTTTAAAACGTTTAATAGCTAAATCCAAGTATTCTGCATTGGAGTCAATTCCATTGAATTTACGATTTAGAATATTACATACAATCCCGGTAGTACCAGAACCTGCAAAGGGATCTAATATAAAATCTCCTTCATTTGATGAAGCAGAAATTATTCTATTTAAAAGCTCTAAAGGTTTTTGAGTAGGATGTTTACCAAATTTTTTTTCATTTTTTGGGATTAATGGAATAGACCAAACGCTTCTCATTTGTTTGTCTTTATTTTTCAATTTATCCTTAGGATTATTCCATTTTTTCATTTTTTCATAGTTAAAAGTATGTTGCGACATTTTCGACTTTCGTGCCCATAAAACAATTTCATGACTGTGTGTAAAATATTTGCATGATAAGTTTGGTGGAGCATTAGGTTTAAACCAAATTATATCATTAATTATCTGGAAGCCATTTTTTTCTAATAAATATCCTACTTTATATATGTTATGTAATGTACCAGAAATCAGTATGCTCCCATTCTCCTTTAATACTCTTTTACAAGCTTTTAGCCAAGAATCTATAAATGATGTGTCTTCATTAAATCCCTTGGATTTATCCCATTCACCTTTGTTTACAGAAACCATTTTTCCAGATGCACAAGTAACCCCATCATTAGAAAGAAAATAGGGAGGGTCAACAAAAATTAAATCATATTTGTTGTTTTCTATTTGATTTAGGATATCTAGGGCATCTCCATGATATAAAGTGAAATCTTCTTCTTGAAAATAAGGTTTTATCATATTTAAATAAAAATGCGTAAATTATATACAATTAAATAGAACAGATTAAGAAATTATAATACCTTTTAATTAATAACTTTAAAGTTTTATGTTATCTAGTAATTAATATATAAGAAGAGTCTCATAATTTTACCATTAACTAAAGAGAAATGAGTATGATAAATAAACAACAGTTTGAGGAGTTGTTTAATCAACACCTTATTAAAGACATTTCCGATGAACAAATTGAAATCGTTCTTTCAGGGCAATACGGTAAAGCTCTTGAATTGTTAAGGGATGCTGAAGCAACTGGTTTATTTCCCGCTTTAGTAGGCCCACCTGGGGTCGGAAAAACTATTTTATGTAGATATTTCGCTAGTCTCAGAGCCAAAGAAAATAAGATTAAAAGTTTTAATTGGTTAACGATGGATGAAAGTATCAAACCATCACATTTTCTTGGATCATTTGATCCAGCAATAACCTTGAAAAAAGGTTTTGTGTTAGAAGCTTTTAACCCTGGCCCTTTATTGAATGCGATGTTAGAAGGTGGAACGTTCCTAGCAAATGAAATTAACAGGGCAACAGAATACTCTCAAAATACGCTATTAGAACCTTTAGAAGAAGCTTCAATTGCAATCCCTCATTTAGGAAGGATAAAAGCTGATAAAGATTTCTTTTTTATATGTGCAATGAATCCCGAAGAACTTTCGGGGACTCATAGATTATCTGAAGCATTAAAAGATAGAATAAAAGTGTGGATAAAATTAACATACCCTGATAAATCAACTGAGCTAGATATTATAAGGATTAATTTACCAGAACATTTTCTAATAGAAGAATCTGAATTAGAATTAATTTACTCAATCATCAAAGAAACCAGGCAAAATAAAGTTGATATTGATATACCTGCCTCAATAAGAGCTGGAATTGCTATTGCAAAATTGCTGGGAAGAAGGAGACTTATCGAAAAAGAGAAAAGAATAGAAGATAAAGAATCTGTGTACGTACTTCTCTCTGAGATTTCTAGAAATGTTTTATTAGGAAGTATTAAACCTAAACCTGGCGTAAGAGTGGAAAATGTTATAGAAAGTATCATCCAAAAAACTTTAGGGGGATAATCACATGGGGATCTTTCCTGAAAATCCTTGCGAATTCGCCGTTGAGTTTATAAGAAAGTTGAGAAACCATCCAGATACTGTTCAGATTCCTTCTTCAAGACAAGTCTTATCGATTCCTAAATTAGTAATCTCAAGATATTACCGCAAAGGTTATGTAACTCCAAATGATTTTATCGAAATAAGTACAGTCACATCATTCCCAGATAATCAAAATTTAGCAAAGGATATTGCATTTAAAGTTTTGTTTCCGAATTATAAGAAAAATATTATGAATTCCTTCTTTAGTGAGGGAGAAATTACTGAATTTGAAGATAATAGTATAAGTACTGAAATAAAATCAGAATTAGATCAATTGCAAGAATTAATTGATGAAATTGAAATGTCTCAATCAATAGATACGAATTTTATCGAACAAATGGAACAGTTTATGAAGCTTCTAAACAAAAAAAGAGACGAAGATCAAATTAAAGCAGCATTGAACTTTTTTAATGACGATTCTGAATTATACAAAGAGGAAATAAATTCCTTTACCAAGTTGCTTGAAGAAGCAAAAAATAGATTAATTCAAAGAATTAATTCACTCGATCCTGATGATTTAAAAGCAAGCCATTTACTAGGATTAGATGGATTAATTCAAGAAAAATCAAAACGATCTTGGGAAAAACTGGCAAGTAAAGCCCTTAACAATAAAGATATTTCTCAAGATTTGGAGGATTTAATTAATTCTGGGAAAATTGAAGATTTACTTCAATGTATCAAATTTTTTGATAACACTAAAGCAATTTCTAATGATTATTTGCAAAAGCTAAAGGATGATCTGCAAAATCATATAGATAATCTAGATCAATTGTTTAATGCAGCCAAAACATTGGGAGAAGCTCCTAATTTTAATTTAGATAATGTTTTAAATAAGTCATTGCAATCTTCTTCATTTGAACATAACTTTAATTTAGCAAATTCACTAGATCAATTTTATGGTACTAAATTAAGGGCATCGTTGCTTGATAAGTTTAACCAACAAAATTCTAATTCCAAAATGAATCTTTCACTTGAATCATTAACTAAAACAGCATTTGCAAATAAATCTTGGAATTCATTATTCAATCAAGCACTCCAGAATGCTATAAAAGAAGCAATGAGCCAACACAAAAAGTTTGAGGGTTTCAAATCTCTCTCTCACCAATTAAAACAACTAGCAAATAGCTGTCAGAATTTACATTGTAGTCAAAAAATAGCCCAGCACCTTCCTGATCTTACTAAAATGACTTTAGAATCGAGTGAAGCAGCTTACCAATTAAAAAACGTTTCTGAATTTTTGAGAAAGATAGGATTAAATCCACTAGCAGAGGATATAAAAAAAATTGGGACAAAACTTGAAATGCCAGAGGAAGAGATCTATGAATTGATTGAACCAAATTATCAATTGTTGAAAAAATTAATTGATAAAAAATCAGCTGACTTTCAACGATTAAGTAGTTTAATGGAACAAATCAGTGATCAGTTAAACCCTGAGAGATTTAATGAATTAATTGCTAGTGCCCTAGCCTCAGATAATAGAGAAGCACTGGGGGCCTTAGGGAACTTTAATTTAAGTGAGGCTTTAAAAGGAGCCCAACAAATTGGTGGTAATGAAGCACAAGATAAGATGATCTCGTGCCTTTCAGCAGGTAGCGGAGAAAATCTTCTTAAACAATGGTTTATGCACCGAGAGAAATTACCCATGAATGCAAAACAAAAAGTGAAAGAATTAGCAAAAAAAGTTTTAATTGAATTAGGGATATATTATTCTCGTGCTCGTTTAGGTAGTTCCACCACAGGTCCAATTCCAATAAATATAGTAAGACCTTATTCAATAGGGGATGATTTTGAAAATATAGACCTTGAAGAAACGATTAATAACATATTAGAAAAGGGAAAAAAACTAGATCATATAAAATATGACGATTTTTTCGTTTTTGAGACTGCTAAAGGCCTTAGGACAGCATGTTTCGAACTTGACGTATCCGGTAGTATGACTGGTGAAAAACTTGCCTACATGAGTATTTGTGTGACTATGCTTTGTTATGGCATGCGCAAGGATGAACTTGGTATCGCTTTTTTTGAATCTGATACTCATGTATTAAAGGATTTAAATCAAAAAATAGACTTAGAAAAATTAGCAGACGATCTTCTTTCTGTTTCTGCTCGAGGAGGAACAAAAATGCAAAGCGCTCTAGAATGGGCAAATAAGCAATTTAAGGAACATTCATATTCACGGGAAAAATTAAATATTTTGTTCACGGATGCAGAAATTTATGATCTTCAAGAGGCAATAAAAGAATTTAGAGTGATGCGTTCATTAGGCGTAGATTTCATTTTAGTTTGCCCTGAAACCTCTTACAACTTAAAAGAAGCCAATAAAATGGTAAAAGTTGCAGGAGGGCAGTTACTTACAATAAAAGATTGGAATGAATTTCCAAAATTAATTTCCGAAATCATTAAATCAAGATTTTAAATAAAAAATGACGGAAAAATCTATATCAAATTTTATAATAGAAAAATTTGGTCTAAACTACTATCAAAAATCTCTTAAATTCCCGAGTAATAAGATTAATATATTTTCCATTCAACAAGAACCATTTAAAATTAGAAGCATCATTTTAGATAATGATCGTGAATATCATCTTATTGTAGACGAGAAAAAGTGTGAAATTTTTCACGATTGCCCTTCATTTTTAATCCATTCAGAAAGAGACAAAAAGATCTGTGTACATTTCATAAAATTTCTATTGATGGTTAAATTTCAGTATTCGAATAAGATTTTAGCGAATTTAAATAAGTATGCTCTTACTTCCGATGACTTAGGTTCTAAAAAAAAGGGTAAGAATTTTCAATTATTAGCCAATAATTGTTTTGAAAGTAATAATTGTGTCGAAACTCTTAATTATTTAAATAAAGCTATTACTAGTCAGTATGATAATGAACCCATCATTATAGATTTTCTAACAATCGCAATTGATAATAATTTATTTAATGAGTTTTTTGAATTCTTAGAATATGGTTATGTTAATGAATCATCTGATTATTTCTTTAAATTTGATGATTATATTAAAGTAGGATTCGAAAAATTCTTAAAAAGTATCAATGAATTTTCAGTATACAATTTACTTAAAATCATTGAGTCAATAGACAGAATATTAGAATTTAAAGACGTCTCTTTACTTGCATCTTTTGCTACAATGTTGAAAACATTGATAAAAAGCACAAATTGGAAGGAAAATTATTTCTCTATTTATCTTATACTAAAAAATAAAGAGGAATTAATCAAGCGTGATTCTGATTTTAAGGGAATTGTCCCCAATGAAAAGCTAATTTCGCTTAAAGAGAAATTAGGACGTTATTTCATATCGGAAATTGATAATTTTTGCTTAATAGATAAATTAAAACTGTTAAAAAAGCATTTTAGAGTCATAAAAATTCCCAAAGAAAGATATATCCGTGAATATAAGAAATATAAACTAGAAATAAAACAGTTAGAGAAAAAATTATATCTAAAAAAATTTGCTTTTCTGAAATTATTAATGGAGAAGTATAGCATAAGAGTTACCAAAGGGGAACTCAGAAAAAAAAGAAATGCATATATTGTGAAACATGATGAAGAAAATTTAAAAAATCCCGTTTATGGTTACATAATTTCCCATATTGGCTTTTTTGGTTTAAATGAACAAACTATTAAATCCTCTGAAATTGGAATCAATTATTTTATTATTAAAGAATTGTTTTTAGATGATTTAAGTGCTTTTCAGGATGTAAATTACTACAAGACACAGTTTTGGGGAGAAGACAACTATTCTATTAAATCGATTGATGGATTCTCTCTATTAAGCAAAAATGTAGAATACAGCTATGAAGGTGAACAGAAATATTCTGAAGAAATTAATATCATTGAATGGGATTTAGCAAGTAAACCGAATCAGGGAAGTATAGTAAGCGCTTATGGTTCTCAAATAATTATTCCTGATCAAAATAATTCTTTATTTCATGATTTAAAGCCATTTGATCTTTGCTATTGTAAAAAAACTCCAATTAAAATCGAAAGTAATATAATTAAAAATGTGAACGTTATTACAAAATGCTCATTTAAAGATGCTTTAAAAAGTGTTTCTTTAGGAATGACGTTTATCGAAGGTTATTATCCTTTATCTCTAGTTAAAGCAGTGCTAGATAAGGAAATAAATCCATTTCAAGCGAATGAATTAGTTTTAAATAATCCTGAAAAAATTTTTATCCCGAATTATTCTCAATTTATTAAAGCTTTTAGAGTGTTTTTATTTGATTTTATTTTTAAAGAAAAAGAATTTATATTTGAAGAACTTAAATTAGATTTCGAAGCAAGAT
>Ga0114923_10002309_pt1 | contig 12948 bp, 9 predicted proteins | sample SumtaG_FD_89578 | JGI IMG/M metagenome (GOLD analysis project Ga0114923, IMG submission 89578) | Deep subsurface microbial communities from Indian Ocean to uncover new lineages of life (NeLLi) - Sumatra_00157 metaG | ecosystem: Environmental > Aquatic > Marine > Oceanic > Sediment | place: near... | reverse complement strand
TGAGGAACAGGCTATCAAATCAATCATCCAAAAAAGCACAATTGAAACAATAGAAACCGACAAGGCAGAGATCGTGAACCGCGGATCGGACACGAAGTGAAATGTTCCGGCGCAACCTTTGCGCTCAATCGGGTAACGTTTTTCGAATAACAAATAAGGAGACAGATCATGCCACTTATTCCCATAGTTGTCGAGCAGACTAGTCGAGGGGAACGGGCCTACGATATATATTCCAGGCTGCTCAAAGATCGGATTGTCTTTCTTGGTACACCCCTGACCGATGAAGTTGCCAATCTTCTGATTGCCCAGTTTCTTTTTCTGGAATCGGATGATCCGGACAAAGACATCAATTTCTATATCAATTCGCCGGGTGGTATGGTGACCGCCGGATTGGCCATATATGATACCATGCGTTACGTGAAGCCCGACATATGTACACTGTGTATGGGCCAGGCAGCCAGTATGAGTGCAGTGCTGTTGGCCGCGGGAGCAGAGGGGAAACGATACGCGCTCCCAAATGCCAGGATTCTGATCCATCAACCCATGGGTTCGTTTCAAGGCCAGGCGTCGGATGTAGCTATCCAGGCGAAGGAGATCTTGAGGATGCGAGAGTCCTTAAACGAGATCCTTGCCTTCCACACGCACCAGGATATTATAAGAATTCAAAAGGATACAGACCGCGATTTTTTCATGGGCGGCCAGGAGGGCAAGGAATACGGTGTCGTAGATCATGTAATCACCCAGCGGGAAGCTGCACCGGTCTCCAAAGACAAAAAAGATAAAGATAAATAGCACTCCGAGGATGTTGGTAGTTGGATTAAACCGGCCCGCTATTTGCACTTAATGTCCCGAAATTAGAAAGGAAATGATTTTGGGATTGCCTTTTCGGCAAATATCTTATATTATGATATAATCGACTGATAACAAGGGAGGAACAAATCCTGTTTCTAAATATTGTTTGCAATAAATTAATGTCCGGCTGTTTGGGTAACGGCATGTTTAGATGTAAATTATTGGTAAGTAGAACAAAGGATATATCCGGAGGAACACATGGCCAAACGAAGAGGCACTAATAATGGCAACAGTTTACGGTGTTCGTTTTGCGGTAAGAGCCAGGATGAGGTCAAGAAGCTGATTGCGGGACCTGCGGTCTATGTCTGTGACGAGTGTATTGAACTGTGCAATGAGATTATTGAGGAAGAATACGAAAAAGAAGGGCGAACGCAGAAAGAGGGAGGATGCCCCGAGCCGTCTACTATCAAGGTGTTTTTAGATGAGTATGTGGTTGAGCAGGAACAGGCCAAGAAGATCTTGGCAGTAGCTGTTTATAACCACTACAAACGCATTGAGACATCGGTAAATACGGCCGATGTGGAGCTACAGAAGAGCAACGTCATTCTGATCGGCCCCACGGGCTGCGGTAAAACGCTTATGGCTCAAACGTTGGCCAAGTTTCTTGACGTACCGTTTACAATTGCAGATGCAACCTCCTTGACCGAAGCGGGATATGTAGGAGAAGATGTTGAAAATATTATTTTGTCGCTCCTTCAGAACGCTGATTATGATCTGGAACGGACCTCCAGAGGGATTGTTTACATTGATGAGATCGATAAGATTGCCCGCAAGGGGGACAACCCATCCATTACCCGCGATGTTTCAGGTGAAGGGGTGCAGCAGGCTCTTCTTAAGATCATTGAGGGAACGACTGCAAGTGTACCGCCAAAAGGAGGACGAAAGCATCCGCAGCAGGATTTCCTCAAAGTTGACACCTCCAACATCCTATTTATATGTGGCGGGACATTTAACGGGCTGGAGGAAATCATACAGCATAGACTAGGTGGCAAGGTGATGGGTTTTGGGGCTGATATCCGAGGTCGAGATGAGCGAAACATCGGTGAGGTACTCCGGATGACTCAGCCTGAAGACCTTGTAAGATTTGGCCTGATTCCCGAGTTTGTGGGTCGGCTTCCCGTGATTGCCACGCTGGGCGAACTAAATGAGGCTGCTCTGGTCAAGATACTCACAGAACCCAAAAATGCCCTGGTGAAACAATTCCAGAAGCTTTTTGAGTTAGAGAACGTAGCCCTTCGTTTTACGGATAGCGCCTTAAAGGCTATCGGGAGAAAATCTTTGGAACGCAAATCCGGTGCCAGAGGTCTTAGGGCCATCATGGAAGGGGCCATGCTTGACATTATGTATGAGATTCCTTCCATGGATGCGGTTAAGGAATGCGTTGTAAACGAGGAGGTTATTTTGAACAACGAAGAGCCGATTTTACTATTTGAACAATCCAAGGGAGTGGCTCTATCTCAATAGTGGTGCCGGATTGTAGTATTGGTATAATTCTAAAAAATTACGAGACGTTCATCTATGTTATCGAAACTAAAGAAACCAATGAGTGATTCAGGACAAAAGATTGCCCTCCCCCTTCTTCCGCTCAGGGATGTTGTGGTCTTTCCTCATATGGTGGTCCCACTCTTTGTAGGTCGTTCCAAGTCGGTTAATGCCTTATCTAATGCGATGAGTCTGGACAAGAAGATATTGCTGTCCACCCAGAAGAATGCCGGAGTAGACTCGCCCGGCGAAAAAGACATGTATGACGTGGGGACAATCGGGATAGTACTACAACTGCTTCGGCTCCCGGACGGAACGGTTAAAGCGCTGGTCGAAGGTAAAAAACGGGCGCGTATAACCCGTTATACCGACAAAGAAAAATATATTATGGCTGAGGTTGAGGCGATTGCCGAGCCCGACATAGCGGATACGGAGAGTGAAGCCATCAGCCGAACGGTCATAGAGATGTTTGAAGAGTATGCCAAGATTAACAAGAGCATTTCCAGGGATCTCATAAATAACATATCAGCCATAAGCGACGTGTCTCAACTGGCGGACACGGTAGCTGCACACTTTAATTTCAAGATCCAGGATAAGCAGCAGTTGCTCGAGACTGTCCAGCCGATGGAGCGTATGCATTTCCTTTTCCATTTGATGCAGTCCGAAATTGAAATCTACAAGATGGAGCAGAGAATTAAAGGGCGTGTAAAGAAGCAGATGGAAAAGACCCAGAAGGACTATTATCTCAATGAACAGATGCGTGCTATACAGAAGGAGATGGGGGCCAAAGATGATTACAAGAGCGAGTTGGGCGAACTCCAGAGCCGCATCAAACGCAAGCGGATGTCTAAGGAATCGGCTGCAAAGACAAGGCAGGAATTCAAAAAGCTTAAACTCATGGCCCCCATGTCGGCAGAAGGGACAGTGGTTCGGAATTATATTGAATGGCTCATAGGTCTCCCTTGGTTTGATCGAAGCAAGCTCCAGATGGATATCGGTCAGGCGGAAACGATCCTGGAAGAAGATCACTATGGGCTGGAAAAACCGAAAGAGCGTATCTTAGAGTATCTGGCTGTTCAAAAGCTGGTCAAGAAGATAAGGGGCCCGATCCTGTGTTTTGTGGGTCCGCCCGGGGTAGGAAAAACATCTTTGGCCAAATCTGTGGCGAGGGCTACAGGGCGAGCTTTTGTCCGGCTTTCTTTGGGTGGGGTCCGGGATGAGGCCGAGATCCGAGGGCATAGACGTACCTATATCGGGGCGATGCCTGGAAAGATCATACAATTCCTTAAAAAGGCCAAGGTTAATAATCCTGTATTTTGTTTAGACGAAGTGGACAAGATGAGCGTGGATTTTCGAGGCGACCCGTCGGCGGCTTTGCTCGAGGTCCTTGACCCTGAACAAAATTTTGCGTTTAATGATCATTACTTGGATGTGGATTATGATCTTTCGGATATTCTTTTCATTACCACTGCCAACAATCTGCACGGGATTCCGCTTCCCCTCCAGGACCGCATGGAGATTATTCGATTACCCGGATACACGGAGTATGAGAAACTCCACATGGCTGAAGGTTTTTTGGTCCCCAAACAGACAGAAATGAACGGATTATCTAAAGAGAACATCCAGTATACCGGAAACGCTATCCAGACTATTATTCGTCGTTATACCCATGAGGCGGGTGTGCGGAATCTGGAGCGTGAAATTGCATCTGTCTGTCGGAAGGTAGCAAGAGAGCTCACGAAAGAGGATGGGAAAAAGCGTTTCAAAATAACAGCCCAGTCCATACAAAAATACTTGGGTGTACCTCGGTTCCGTTATGGACAGGTTGAAGAGAAGGATGAGGTCGGTCTTGCCACGGGTATGGCCTGGACACAAGCGGGAGGAGAGTTGCTGACCATTGAGACCGTCATCATGCCCGGCAGGGGAAAGCTTACAGTAACAGGAAAGCTGGGAGAGGTTATGCAGGAATCCGCCCAGGCCGCCTTGAGCTATGTTCGATCGAGGGCGGGGAGGCTTGGCCTAAATAAAAATTTTTATAAAAAGGTGGATATCCATGTCCACATACCCGAGGGGGCTACGCCGAAGGATGGACCATCGGCAGGTATAACCATGGCAACGTCCATTGTATCTGCGCTGATTAAAAAGCCGGTCCGTCGTGATCTGTCCATGACCGGAGAGATTACCCTTCGAGGTCGTATTCTGCCCATTGGCGGGCTAAAAGAGAAGATTCTGGCGGCCCATCGAGGAGGGATATCTCAGGTTATTATTCCTGATGAAAGCAGTAAGGATTTGAAGGAGATCCCCGCAAAGATCCTGAAGCAGATCGAAGTGATAACGGCAAGCCATATGGATGATGTCTTGTCCCGTGCCATCATTTTACCACCCAACGAGACGCTTTTCAAAGAAGAACAGGATGAAGTCATCCCGCCGGAGTTGATCCCAAAGGGGGAGGAAGCAATAAGGCCCCATCAAGTGAACTGAACCTGCCGCATCCTTGAATTTTGCAACATTAGGGTTGACATGGATTCGGTTATTCGTTTATCTTACTTTAACAGAGCTGGACGCGATTGACGAATAACGAATAACCATCTCGCGGGCGGGTAGCTCAGTTGGGAGAGCGCCGGCCTTACAAGCCGGAGGTCACAGGTTCAAGCCCTGTTCCGCCTACCATAAACCCAATAAACTCAACAAACCGAGACCGTTGCATAACCTCTTTGAGCGGTAATTATGAACTTTTTGGGGCACCCATCCGGGCGAAGCGAACGGCCCGTTTTATCTGTTGGCAGTCAAGGGGGATCTCTTTTTGAGAGACGAGATTTGACCTGACTCAAAAAAAGATCCCCCTTGGCTGCTAATGCACTATTTAGTGAAGTAAGTCCATGGATGGGTCAAAAAGTTCATACAAAGGAGTGAAAAGGGGTTATGCAAAGGTTTCAAACCGAGTAGACCGTGTTCCGGGGGCGTAGTTCAGTTTGGTTAGAACGCCGGCCTGTCACGCCGGAGGTCGCGAGTTCGAGTCTCGTCGTCCCCGCCAGCTTAAAATAAGAGCTTTGCATAACCCCTTTTCATGAAAAACCAACCCCGGAGACACCCCGTGCGGAAGCACTGGATCCTTTACTGAGTTTCCCCTTTGGGGAAGGGGGTTGAGGGGATCTTCAATAATGAATAGTGGTAACGATTTAAAATTATAAGAATGTTTAAGAAAAAGTGTTGACAAGATATCGGCGATTTGTTATTTTTAAAAATACTTTTGTTCATAACAGGAGTTTGAATTTTTATGATCAGGTCCCGAGCCATTACGAGCACCACCGAGATAATTCTTGGAGTAGTAGTAATAGTAGGGATTATTATATCCCTGCTACCAGCTGGAGGCTTGGTAATGGCTTAAGTTTGCTGACATAGAAAGCACGAAAATCCGTTATCAGGCCTTATGATAACGGATTTTTTTTGTTACAAAGTAGCACTACGAAAACTTGGAGATGAGACGCTATGAAATCGATCTTGGTCTACGACACAACGCTCAGAGACGGTTCGCAGGGAGAAAAGATCAATTTTTCTGCTGAGGACCAACTCCGGATCACCAAAAGACTCGATGCCATGGGTATACATTACGTCGAAGGCGGGTGGCCCGGTTCCAATCCCAGGGATGTGCAGTTTTTTGAACTGGCTAAAAAAGTGTCCTTTAAACATACATGCCTTGCAGCCTTTGGGAGCACGAGGCGTCCGAAAACCAGCACGGGAAAAGATAAAAGCATCATGGCCCTTCTCAAGGCCGAGACCCCTGCCGTGACTATCTTCGGCAAAAGCTGGGATCTCCACGTCAAGAAAGTTTTGGCAACTACTCTGAAGGAAAACCTGGAGATGATTTGTGACAGCGTTGCCTACCTTCATTCTCGGGGCCGCGAGATCATTTACGACGCCGAGCATTTCTTTGACGGCTACAAGAACAATCCAAACTATGCCGTGAAGACAATAGAGGCGGCCATTGCAGGCGGGGCCGATGTGATCGTGTTGTGTGATACAAATGGGGGGACTATGCCTTTTGAGGTAGAAGAAATCATGGACAAAGTCTGCCCGAAGATTCCGGTCAAGGTCGGCATCCATGCCCACAATGACTGTGGTCTTGCGGTGGCCAACACGCTTGCGGCGGTCCGCGCCGGTGCAGTTATGGTTCAAGGAACTGTCAACGGGTATGGGGAGCGATGCGGCAATGCGGATTTGACCTCGGTCATTCCTAACTTGCAGCTTAAGATGGGATTGTCATGTATGACAAACAAAAATCTCCATCGTCTCACAGAGCTGTCTCGCTATGTCAGCGAGGTGGCAAACATGACCCCGTTTAATGGGCGACCCTTTGTGGGGAAAAGCGCCTTTGCCCACAAAGGGGGGATCCACGTGAACGCCATCATGAAAACACCAAAGGCCTATGAACACATAAAGCCCGAGATCCTTGGAAATGAGCGCCGCGTCCTTATGTCCGATCTTTGTGGGAAAAGTAACGTAGATTACAAGGCCAGAGAACTAGGAATAGAGCTGGGAGGACATGGATTTGACAGCAAGAGAATTTCCAAAGAGATAAAACGATTGGAGCATGAAGGGTATCAGTTTGATGCGGGCGAGGGGTCATTTGAACTCTTGTTGAAAAAGCTCACCGGCCAATTCAAACCCCTTTTCGAGTTAGAGTCGTTTCGGGTGGCCGTTGAAAAGGAGAAGGATCTGCCATGCAGGGCATATGCCACCATCAAGATTTCGGTGGGGGATCAACAGGAGATTACTGCTGCAGAGGGAAGCGGCCCGGTGGGCGCCCTGGATAATGCCTTGAGAAAAGCCCTGAACAAATTCTTTCGGGTGAATTTGGAAAAGATGCACCTTGTCGATTTTAAGGTGCGAGTGATTGATGGTCGCGATGGAACATCAGCCCGGGTAAAGGTTTTTATCGATTCCCGCGACCAAAAGCGCGTGTGGAGTACCATTGGGGTTTCTACGGATATTATTGAGGCAAGCTGGCAGGCCCTGGAGGACAGCTTTCAGTACAAACTTTCGCACACTTGATCGGATTGATGATTGATGGCTTCGTAAAAAGTCGAAAAGCATGTCATTGCGGGCCGCTCGCTTCGCCCGGATGGGTGCCCCAAAAAGTTCATAATTACCGCTCAAAGGAGTTATGCAAAGGTCTTGATTGATGATCGATGATTGAAAAAAAAACAATCGACAATCGACAATCAACAATCAACAATCGAATAACGAACCCGGAGGATGTGGATGAAAAGTGACAGCGTAAAATCGGGTATAGAACGTGCACCCCATCGCTCCCTGTTTAAGGCCATGGGGTATACGGATGAGGAATTGCGCAGGCCGCTGGTAGGGATTGCCAATTCAGCCAACGATATCATACCGGGGCACGTGGAACTCGACCGGATCGTCAATGCGGTGAAGGCTGGTGTATACATGGCAGGCGGCACACCCATCACATTTGGTACCATCGGGATTTGTGACGGGATAGCTATGAACCACATAGGGATGAAGTATTCACTGGGAAGCCGCGAGCTGATTGCGGACTCGATTGAGGTGATGGCGATTGCCCATGCCTTCGATGCCATGGTAATGGTTACCAACTGTGACAAGATTGTACCTGGTATGCTCATGGCGGCAGCCCGATTGAACCTGCCTGCCGTTATAGTCAGCGGCGGTCCGATGCTGACCGGTACCCGTGAAGGGGAAAAGATAGACCTTATAAGCGTGTTTGAAGGGGTTGGGGCGGTCAGCTCAGGCAAAATGAGTAAAGCGGAACTGGCGGATATTGAAAACAGCGCATGCCCCACGTGCGGCTCCTGTGCCGGCATGTTCACGGCCAATTCCATGAATTGCCTGACCGAGGCCATCGGCATGGGTCTTCCAGGAAACGGTACAATTCCGGCTGTTATGGCCGCTCGAACACGCCTGGCCAAAGAGGCGGGTATGAAGGTCATGATGCTCTTGAAGAAGAGAATAACTCCCAAGAAGATCATGACGAAAAAGGCTTTTGCAAATGCTATGGCAATAGATATGGCCTTAGGATGCTCTACCAATACGGTCCTGCATTTGATGGCCATTGCTCGAGAGACGGGAGTCAGGCTTGACCTTGATGCCTTTAATCGCGTAAGTGAAAAAACGCCTCACCTTTGTAACATGAGCCCTGGAGGAAGACACCACATGGAGGATCTTGACCGGGCAGGCGGCGTGAGTGCCGTGATGAAGGAGCTTTCTCGCAAAAGGCTGATCCATGCCGACTGCATCACGGTCACAGGCAGATCGGTCAAAGAGAACATTAAAGACAGCCGGATCAGAGAAAAAAGTGTCATTCGTCCAATGGAAAGGCCGTACCACAAGGAGGGGGGGCTTGCCGTGCTGTTCGGCAATCTGGCCCCTTCGGGATGTGTGGTGAAGCAATCGGCCGTGGTTCGGCAAATGCTCCGCCATGAGGGCCCTGCCCGGGTATTTGACACTGAAGAAGAGGCCACGTCTGCTATCATGGCAGGCAGGATAAAGAAGTGGGACGTGGTAATCATCCGCTATGAGGGTCCCAGGGGAGGACCGGGCATGCGGGAGATGTTGATGCCTACCTCGGCCATTGCCGGCATGGGCCTTGACACTGATGTGGCTTTAATCACTGACGGCAGATTTTCAGGGGGGACCCGCGGGGCTGCCATAGGGCACGTCTCACCAGAGGCCATGGAGGGAGGGCCTATTGCTGTTGTTATGGACGGGGACGCGATAGCTATAGATATTCCCAAACGACGCGTCACCTTGAAGGTTGCTGAAAAAGAGATTAAAGCGAGGCTTTCAAAATGGCGTCCCCCTAAATCCAAGATATCCAAGGGATACATGGCACGGTATGCCCGGGCGGTCTCTTCGGGTGGCGAAGGGGCTGTGGTGAAGTGAGTTTGTTGGATTCCCCGCATGGGGCATAGTGCAGAGCACAAAGCGCAGAGGGTATAAGGATAAAAACGCCATGCGCTATGCGCTTTGCTCATTAAACACAACAAACACAACCAGGAGGAGATAAATTGAAAACACTGACAGGAGCGCAAATCATCATGTCCGTCCTGAAGCAGGAAGGCGTGGACACTATCTTTGGCTTCCCGGGCGGGGTTGTCATTGACATCTTTGACGAACTCAGCAGAACGGACATCAAGCACATCCTGGTGCGCCATGAACAGGGGGCAGCCCATGCAGCAGACGGATACGCGCGGGCAAAGGGGAGTGTGGGCGTTTGTCTGGTGACCTCCGGCCCAGGGGCTACCAATACTGTTAGCGGGCTTGCTTCTGCCTATATGGATTCTATTCCGGTGGTTGTCTTGACAGGCCAGGTGCCTACTGCACTTATCGGAAACGATGCCTTCCAGGAAGTCGACATCGTAGGGATCACCCGGCCTTGCACCAAGCACAACTATCTTGTGAAACGTACTGAGGACCTGGCGCGGGTGTTGAGGGAGGCCTTCCACATAGCCCGATCAGGTCGCCCGGGCCCGGTTCTGGTGGATCTCCCAAAGGACGTTACCCAAGGAAAAGCAGGGTACAAGCCCTTGCCGGAGCCACGGATGCCCTCCTACAATCCCACGTATAAGCCCAATGTTAAACAATTGCGACGGGCAATAGAGCTTATTAAGGGAGCAAAAAAACCTGTTATCTTTTCCGGAGGCGGGGTCATCCTTTCAGGAGCATCAAAGGAATTGACGAAATTTGCCAAGAAGTTGCACACTCCGGTCACGGCTTCTCTGATGGGTCTCGGCAGCTTTCCGGGAACCGATCCTCTCTGGCTGGGAATGCCGGGGATGCACGGAACCTATCGGGCCAATATGGCCATCGGGGCATGCGATCTGCTGATCGGCATTGGTGTGCGCTTTGATGACAGGGTAACGGGCAAGGTTGAGACGTTTGCGCCGAATGCAAAGATCATCCATATTGACATCGACCCTACTTCTATCGGCAAGAATATCCCCGTTACGGTCCCGATCGTGGGTGATTGCAAGAGCGCCATAAAAGGGCTTAACAGCTTGCTTAACGAAAAGAAAGTAAAGATCACCAAGAAGAGCCGCAAGTCCTGGCTTGACCGGATAGAGGAATGGAAAAGTACCCAGCCGCTAAGATATAAACAGAAGGATGTTATAAAGCCGCAGTATGTGATTGAAAAGCTGTACGAACTGACAAAGGGCCAGGCCATCATTACCACCGAGGTGGGACAAAACCAGATGTGGGCGGCCCAGTATTACCACTTTGATCGTCCCAACTGTTTTATCACCTCCGGCGGACTCGGGTGTATGGGCTTTGGCCTCCCTGCCGCCATTGGAGCCCAGGTGGCTTGTCCGGACAAACTGGTTGTCGATGTGGCCGGAGACGGCAGTATTCAGATGAACATCCAGGAACTGGCCACGGCAGTGCAATACAAGTTGCCGGTCAAGGTGGTTATCTTAAACAACAGGTATCTTGGGATGGTAAGGCAGTGGCAGCAACTCTTTTATGAAAAGCGTTACGCTGCCACAGATATGAAATACGCCCCTGATTTTGCAAGGCTTGCCGAGTCATACGGTGCTCTGGGCCTGAAGGCCACAAAGCCGGGAGAGGTGGAGGCCGTGCTAAAGAAAGGGCTGAGCAGCCCGGGTCCTGCTTTCATGGATTTTTGGGTGGCTCGTGAAGAATGCGTATACCCCATGGTCCCTGCCGGGGCAGCCATAACCGAAATGCTTTTGGCTTAGAACGGAGACGAATTATGCAGAAACATATCATATCATTACTGGTAGACAATGAGCCGGGAGTCCTTGCCAGGGTATCAGGTCTGTTCAGCGGCCGTGGCTTCAACATAGAGAGCCTTTGCGTGGCGGAGACACTGGACTCCTCTGTTTCCCGTATAACCCTGGTCACTCGGGGAGACGATGCCGTTGCTGAACAGATCAAGAAGCAGCTTAATAAACTGATTAATGTCGTTAAGCTGTCCGACCTGACCGGAGTCGAATATGTGGAGCGGGAGATGGCCCTGATCAAGGTCAACGCCAAGGCCGACCACAGGGCGGAAATCTTGAGGATTGTCGACATATTCAGGTGCAATGTGATTGATGTTACTCCCACACATTACACCATTGAGGCGACTGGTACGGCCGAGAAGCTTGCGGCGATTTTAAGCCTCTTGAAGCCCATGGGGATCAAGGAGATTGCCCGCACAGGGGCTATAGCCCTGGCCCGTGAGAAGAAAGGCAAGGCAGGGGGAAATATCTCTTAAGTCGTTATTCATGAACCGCAAAAGCGAGCGCATTCCCCGTCCGCCTCGGCGGACTGCGGGGAATCTTCAATTTGATATCTGATACCTGATGCCGGATACCGGCAAAACCAATGACCAATGACTAATGACCAAGGAGAATAGCTATGGCAAGGATCGATTTTGGGGGAGTACAGGAAGACGTGGTGACTTCAGAAGAATTTCCTCTGGAGAAGGCAAGAGAGATATTGTCTAATGAGACCGTAGCCGTGCTTGGATATGGTGTGCAGGGTCCTGCCCAGGCCTTGAATATGAAAGACAACGGCATTCCGGTCATTGTAGGCCAGCGCGAAGGGGGCAAGTCCTGGGAAAAGGCTATCCAAGACGGTTTTGTACCGGGCCGGACCCTCTTTTCACTGGAAGAGGCGGCTGATAGGGCAACCGTCGTCCAGTATCTCATATCTGATGCGGGCCAGGTAGCGGCATGGCCAAGAATAAAGCCTTGCTTGAAAGAAGGGGATGCCCTTTATTTTTCTCACGGGTTTTCTATTGTGTATCGAGACCAGACCGAGATCGTCCCGCCGGACAACATTGATGTTATTCTGGTTGCCCCGAAGGGTTCCGGGAGAAATGTGCGATTGAATTTCCTGGATGGTAGCGGCATTAACGCCAGCTATGCTGTTTTTCAGGATTTCACGGGCCGAGCAAAAGAGAGGGCACTCGCCCTTGGGATAGTCATCGGTTCCGGATACCTTTTTCCCACCACCTTTGCGAAGGAAGTGTACAGCGATCTTACCGGAGAACGGGGAGTGCTCATGGGCTGCTTAGAAGGTGTCTTTGAGGCACAGTACAATGTCTTGCGCAAACATGGACACAGCCCCAGCGAGGCATTTAATGAGACCGTAGAAGAGCTGACCCAGAGCCTTATCCGACTCGTAGCTGAACAGGGGATGGATTGGATGTATGCCAACTGCAGCACCACGGCCCAGAGGGGGGCGCTCGATTGGAGGCACAAATTCCGCGATGCGATCACGCCGGTTTTTGAGGAACTTTACGATCGGGTGGTTTCCGGAGAAGAGACCAGGATTGTGCTGGAGTCAAACAGTGCGCCCGACTACAGCGAAAAGCTCAGGAAAGAATTGGACGAAATAAAAAATTCAGAGATGTGGCGAGCAGGCGCGGCAGTGCGCGCGCTGAGACCTGAAAACAGGAAAAAGCAATAGTTCAGATTGTTGCTAAAAAAACCGCCTCACTGTTAAGGAAGATGATCTCGTAAAAAGTCCGAAAATAGACGGCAAAGTAAAAAGCTCCAGATGCAAGGCGCGCGAGTCTTGAGGAATGAGGCGTACTTATCGTACGTCGCAATGACGAAAGATGAAGCG